>WBZR01003566.1_pt1 | contig 13823 bp, 9 predicted proteins | sample 5204231 | NCBI WGS metagenome assembly WBZR01 (sample SAMN12412403, study PRJNA552823) | activated sludge metagenome | isolation source: activated sludge from anammox sidestream of wastewater treatment plant... | place: USA: Virginia | collected 2017-08 | reverse complement strand
CCCTGATGGCGCTGGCGCTGGTGTTGGTGTTCTCGGTCACCCGCGTCATCTTCATTCCGCAGGGTGAGTTCGTGGCCTACGCCGCGCTGGCGATGGCGGCGCTGCAGGCCGGTCAGTCGCCGCCGCTGCTGTGGATGCTGCTGGGGCTGGCGGCGCTGGTGCTGATCGTCGAGCTGGTGCGCCAGACGCGCGGCGCCGAGGTGGACTGGCGCAGCACGCTGTTCTGGGCCGTGCTGCTGCCGCTGCTGGCGGCGCTGATGCTGCTGGTGCTCAAGCCGCAGGCCATGCTGCTGCGCTCGCTGGCGGTGCTGCTGCTGGTCACTCCCATGGGGCCGCTGCTGTACCGGCTGGCGTACCGGCCGCTGGCCGACGCCACGGTGCTGATCCTGCTGATCGTGTCGGTGGCGCTGCACCTGGCGCTGGTCGGGCTGGGACTGTTCTTCTTCGGCGCCGAGGGCTCCCGCACCGAGGCCTTCTCCGACGCCCGCTGGGACCTGCTGGGCCTGACGGTGTCGGGTCAGTCGCTGGTGATCCTGGGGGTGACGGCGGCGCTGGTGGTGGGCATGTTCTTGTTCTTCGAGCGCACCATCGTCGGCAAGGCGCTGCGCGCCACCGCCATCAACCGGGTCGGCGCGCGCCTGATGGGGATCCCGACGGCGCTGTCGGGTGACCTGAGCTTCGCGCTGGCGGCGCTGATCGGCGCCGTCTCCGGCCTGCTGATCGCGCCGGTAACCACCATCTACTACGACACCGGCTTTCTGATCGGCCTGAAGGGCTTCGTGGCCGCCATCGTCGGTGGGCTGGCCAGCTACCCGCTGGCGCTGGCCGGCGCGCTGCTGGTGGGACAGCTGGAATCGTTTGCCTCGTTCTGGGCCAGCGCGTTCAAGGAAGTGCTGGTGTTCACGCTGATCATTCCGGTGCTCTGGTGGCGCTCGCTGCACACGCACCACGTGGAGGACGAGGAATGAAGCCGATGCACCTGGTTCTGGCCTTCATCGTCCTGCTGGGCGCGGCCTGGGGCTTTCTGCCACCGTTCACCGTCACGCTGCTGAGCTACATCGGCCTGTATGCGCTGGTGGCCGTGGGTCTGGTGATGCTGACCGGCGTGGGCGGCATGACCTCGTTTGGCCAGGCGGCCTTCGTCGGCCTGGGGGCCTACGCCACCGCCTGGATCAGCCTGTCGCCCGAGGCGGCGCAGTGGCTGGGGGCACTGCCCAAGGGCGCCTACCCCTGGGTCGGGCTGCTGCTGGGACTGGCGGTGACGGCGGCGGTGGCCTGGGTGCTGGGCGCCGTCACGCTGCGGCTGTCGGGCCACTACCTGCCGCTGGGCACCATCGCCTGGGGGCTGAGCCTGTACTACGTGTTCGGCAACCTGGAGATGCTGGGCGGCTTCACCGGGCTGTCGGGCATCGCGCCGCTGGAGGTGTTCGGCGTCTCGCTGGCCTCGCCGCGGCGGCTCGGCCTGGTGATCTGGGCGGTGCTGCTGCTGGCCATCTGGGGCCTGCACAACCTGCTGGATTCGCGCGAGGGCCGGGCCATCCGGGCGCTCAAGAGCGGGCGGCTGATGGCCGAGTCGATGGGTGTGGACACGGCGCGCCAGCGCATCAAGGTGTTCGTGCTGGCGGCGCTGCTGGCGGCGCTGTCGGGCTGGCTGTACGTGCTGCTGCAGCGCTTCGTCAACCCGACGCCGTTCGCGCTCAACATCGGCATCGAGTACCTGTTCATGGCGGTGGTCGGTGGCTCCGGTCACCTGTGGGGTGCGGTGCTGGGCGCCACCCTGATCACGCTGTTGAAGGAGCAGCTGCAGGACTGGCTGCCGCGCCTGCTGGGCAGCAGCGGCAACTTCGAAATCGTGGTGTTCGGCCTGCTGATGCTGCTGGTGCTGCAGCGCGCGCCCAACGGGCTGTGGCCGATGCTGGCTGGCGCCCTGCAGCGCTTCACCGGAGCGGCGGCACCCCGGCGGCTGGCCGCCGGCGCGGCCACGCTGGCGCAGCGCCAGCTGCCACCGGCGGGCGAACTGATCCTGCAGGCCGACAAGGTCACCAAGCGCTTTGCCGGCCTGCTGGCCAACAACGCGGTCGATCTGGATGTGCGCGCCGGTGAGGTGCATGCGCTGATTGGCCCCAACGGCGCCGGCAAGAGCACCTTCTTCAACATGATCTCCGGCGTCGACGATCCGACCGAAGGCCAGGTGCGCCTGATGGGGCAGGTGATGCAGGGCCAGCCCTCGCGCGCCTTCGCCGCGCTGGGCCTGGGCCGCACCTTCCAGCATGTGCGCCTGCTGGGCGAGCGCAGCGTGCTGGAAAACGTGGCTCTGGGCGCGCACCGGCGCGGCCGCCAGGGCTGGCTGGCCAGCATGCTGCGGCTGGACCGTGCCGAAGAGGCGGCGGTGCTGGCCGAGGCCATGCGGCAGATCGAGCGCTGCGGCCTGGCCGAGGTGGCCCACACCCCGGCCGCGGCGCTGCCACTGGGCCAGCAGCGCATCGTCGAAATCGCGCGCGCGCTGGCCGGGCAGCCAGCCATCCTGCTGCTGGACGAGCCGGCGGCCGGTCTGCGGCATCTCGAAAAGCAGGGTCTGGCCACGTTGCTGACGCAGTTGCGCAGCGAGGGGCTGGCCATCCTGGTGGTGGAGCACGACATGGAATTCGTCATGAACCTGGCCGACCGCATCACGGTGCTGGAGTTCGGCACCGTGATCGCCCACGGCACGCCGGCCGAGGTACAGGCCAACCCGCGCGTGATCGCGGCCTACCTGGGGGGGGACGTGCTGTGAGTGCGCCACTGCTGAGCCTGCCGCAGTTTTCGGTCTTCTACGGCCCGGTCCAGGCCATCCATGGCATCGAGTTGCATGTGGGCGAGGGCGAGATCGTCACCGTGATCGGCCCCAACGGCGCCGGCAAGACCACGCTGCTGAACGCCATCATGGGGTTGCTGCCCTCGCAGGGCGGGCTGCGCCTGGCGGGGCACAGCGTCGCCCGGCCGACGGTCGAGACCATGGTGCGCCACGGTGTTGCACTGGTGCCCGAAAAGCGCGAGCTGTTCGGCGAGATGTCGGTCGAGGACAACCTGCTGCTGGGCGGCTTTGCCCTGTGGCGGCGTGGCCAGCGCGACCAGGCGGCGCGCATGAAGGAGATCTTCGGCATCTTCCCGCGCCTGGAGGAGCGACGTGCCCAGATGGCGTCCACCCTGTCGGGCGGTGAGCGCCAGATGCTGGCCATCGGTCGCGCCCTGATGAGCCGGCCGCGCCTGTTGATGCTGGACGAGCCCTCGCTCGGCCTGGCGCCGCTGATCGTGCGCGAGGTGCTGCACACGGTGTCGGCGCTGCGGCGCACCGGCGTGTCGGTGCTGCTGGTGGAGCAGAATGCGCGCGCCGCGCTCAACGTGGCCGATCGCGGCTACGTGCTGGAAATGGGCGAGGTGGCGGTGCAGGGCGACGCCGGCGAGCTGATGCACGACCAGCGCGTGATCGACACCTACCTGGGTGTGGGCGGCGCCCGCGCGGCCGCCTGATCGCACTCGAATACTATCGAAAGCATAGCTGTCGGCGCTCTCCAGACAAGCGCTGAAGGCCAATTTGACTCATCATCAGCGGGCGGGGCGACCGGCCGGCAGGCCTGGCCGGCCACCGCCCCGACCCTTGGAACGGAGCCCTTGCCATGACCACTTTGCAGAGTTTCATCGCCGGCCGCTGGATCGGCCAGCAGCCCGCGCAGGCGCTGAGCAGCGCCATCGACGGCGCCACCGTGGCCCACACGCATGCCGAGGCGCTGGACTTCGGCGAGGCGCTGCACCACGCGCGCAGCGTTGGCCTGGCGGCCATGCGCCAGACCGATTTCGCGCAGCGCGCCGCCATGCTCAAGGCGCTGGCCAAGTACCTGGGCGAGCGCAAGGAGGAGCTGTATGCGCTGTCGTTGCACACCGGCGCCACGCGCGCCGACGGCTGGGTCGACATCGAAGGCGGCACCGGCACCCTGTTCGCCTACGCCAGCATGGCGCGCGAGCTGCCCGCCTGCGGCAACCTGTGGCATGAAGGCCCGAGCATGCCGCTGGGCAAGACCGGCGCCTTTGCCGGCACCCACGTGCTGGTGCCGCGCGGCGGCGTGGCGGTGCACATCAACGCGTTCAACTTCCCGGTCTGGGGGCTGCTGGAGAAGTTCGCGCCGACCTTTCTGGCCGGCTTGCCCTGCATCGGCAAGCCCGCCACCGCCACCAGCTTTCTGACCGAAAAGCTGGTGCGTCTGATCCACGAGTCCGGCATCCTGCCCGCCGGTGCGCTGCAGCTGGTGATCGGCGGCACGGGCGATCTGCTGGATCGCCTGCAGGTGCAGGATGTGGTCACCTTCACCGGCTCGGCCGATACCGCGGCGCGGCTGCGGGTCACGCCCAACCTGGTGCAGCGCAGCATTCCCTTCAACGCCGAGGCCGATTCGCTCAACTGCGCCATCCTGGCGCCCGACGTGACCCCGGACGACGAGGAGTTCGACCTGTTCGTGAAGGAAGTCGTGCGCGAGATGACGCAGAAGGCGGGCCAGAAGTGCACCGCCATTCGGCGCGCCCTGGTGCCGTCGCAGCACCTGGACGCGGTGGCCGCACGGTTGAAGGAGCGCCTGGCCAAGACCACCGTGGGCGACCCGCGCCTGGAGGGCGTGCGCATGGGCGCCCTGGCCAGCCGCGCGCAGCAGCGCGATGTGGCCGAGCGCGTGGCCCAGCTGCGCCAGGGCGCCGAGGTGGTGTGCGGCGGCGACGCCGACTTTGCGCCCCTGGGTGAAGGCACGCAGGGTGGGGCGTTCTTCCAGCCCACGCTGCTGCTGGCGCGCCAGCCGCAGCAGCATGCCGCGCACGACGTCGAGGCGTTCGGCCCAGTCAGCACGCTGATGCCTTACGACGGCATCGAACAGGCGCTGGCGCTGGCCGCGCAGGGTCAGGGCAGCCTGGCCGCCACCCTGGTCACGCGCAGCCCCCAGGTGGCGGCGCAGGTGATACCGGCGATGGCGCAGCTGCACGGCCGGCTGCAGATCCTCGATCGCACCGCCGCACCCGAGGCCACCGGCCATGGCTCGGCCTTGCCCTACCTCAAGCACGGCGGCCCCGGTCGCGCCGGTGGTGGCGAAGAGCTGGGCGGTCTGCGCGCCGTCAGGCACCTGCTGCAGCGCGCTGCGGTGCAGGGCTCGCCGGCCATGCTGGCGGCGGTCACGGGCGATCGGCCGGCCTGAGGGCGTCCGACACAGCGTCAGGACGGCCCGGGCGGGTGCGCGGCGCGCCCACACGCCAGACCTTGGCCGCCCGCCCGCGCCCCGGTACCGAGCGCGGTGCGGGCGGGTGTGCAGCACGATCTCCCCACAAGTGAAGGCGATTGAACCTTGAAACGGCAGTTGACCGCTTGTCAAGTTCGGGCGGGCCGCATCGATGCGGGGTTTCGCCGCTGCGATGGCCTTGACCTCCTGGGTGAGCCCGCTACCCACCCGCCCGCACCGCGCTCGCCGCGCCATGCGGCGTTGCTCCTCCTTGCGGGCACGAGCCCGCGGCGGCGTTGCGTCTTGCCTGGCACGCCGATCACGGCACGGGCGGGGGCGTCCAACTGCCGTTTCTAGGTTGAAGCCGCCAAACCCTGCATGGATCCGGCCCCCCCGGATATGACCAGCAACCTACGGCCGTTCTTGGGGTTAACCCTTGACAGCCCGCGCTGCCTGGCCGCGCGGGAGCGCTGGCGTTGTGCTGCGCCTGGCCGACGACGGGGATCCAATCCCACGATGCCTGTCCGAGATCGATTTCAGGTCTCCGACATTGACCAGAAAGCGCCAGCAGCTATCGATATAGAAGCGTCCTGCGGTTGATGACGGTCAAGAAATTCTGGGTTTCGGCTGCTCGTTCTTGACGCAAGTTAAGGTCTGGGTATCACCTGGGTTCTACCCTATGCGGGTTACCACCTAAATGAGCGAGGAAACGCACATGAGCAGCACAGCCTCAGGCGGCTTCACCAAGGAGATGGCACGCAACATCTTCTATGGCGGGTCGCTGTTTTTCATCCTGATCTTTCTCGGACTGGTGTTCCATACCGAGCAGCGCCTGCCCGAGCGCACCAACCAGGCGGCCATGACCGACGCCGTGGTGCGCGGCAAGGCGGTGTGGGAGCAGAACAACTGCATCGGTTGCCACACGCTGCTGGGCGAGGGCGCCTACTTCGCGCCCGAGCTGGCCAACGTCTACCAGCGCCGTGGTGGCGACGCCTCGGGCGCCGTCTTCATCAAGGCCTGGATGAAGGCGCAGCCCACTGGCACCCCGGGCCGGCGCCAGATGCCGCAGTTTCACCTGAGCGAGCAGCAACTCGACGACCTGGTCGAGTTCCTCAAGTGGACTGGCGGCATCAATGCCGAGCAGTGGCCGCCCAACATCGAAGGCTGATCGCCGAGGAGCAACCCAGATGAGCAACAACACCATCCTCAAGTACAAGTCGCAGGCGGTGGCCAAGCCGTACTTCATTGCGGCGATTGCGCTGTTCGTGGGCCAGATCCTGTTCGGTCTGGTCATGGGCATCCAGTACATCTACGGCGACTTCCTGTTTCCGCTGATTCCGTTCAACGTGGCCCGCATGGTCCACACCAACCTGCTGATCGTGTGGCTGCTGTTCGGCTTCATGGGCGCCGCCTACTACATGGTGCCCGAAGAGGCCGAAACCGAGCTGTACAGCCCCCGGCTGGCGCTGGTCATGTTCTGGATCTTCCTGGTGGCCGGCGCGCTGACCATCGTCGGCTACCTGCTGGTGCCCTACGCCCGGCTGGCCGAGGCCACCGGCAACAACCTGCTGGCCACCATGGGACGCGAGTTCCTGGAGCAGCCGCTGCCGACCAAAGTGGGCATCGTCATCGTGGCGCTGGCCATGCTGTTCAACATCAGCATGACCTACCTCAAGGGCCGCAAGACCACCATCACCACCGTGCTGCTGCTCGGCCTGTGGGGCCTGGCGCTGCTGTTCCTGTTCGCCTTCGTCAACCCGCACAACCTGGTGCGCGACAAGATGTACTGGTGGTGGGTGGTGCACCTGTGGGTGGAGGGCGTGTGGGAGCTGATCCTGGCCGCCCTGCTGGCCTACGTGCTGATCAAGACCACCGGCGTGGACCGCGAGGTGGTGGACAAATGGGTGTACGTGATCATCGCCTTCGCCCTGTTCACCGGCATCCTGGGCACGGCGCACCACTACTACTTCATCGGTCTGCCGGGCTACTGGCATCTGGTGGGCAACATCTTCTCTTCGCTGGAGCCGATCCCGTTCTTCCTGATGACCATGTTCGCCTTCCGCATGGTGCAGCGGCGCCGGCGCGACCACCCCAACCAGGCGGCCGTGCTGTGGGCCGTGGGCTGCGCGGTGCTGGGTTTTCTGGGCGCCGGCGTGTGGGGCTTCCTGCACACGCTGAGCTTCGTCAACTACTACACCCACGGCACGCAGATCACCGCATCGCACGGTCACCTGGCGTTCTACGGCGCCTACGTGCTGGTGGTGATTGCCCTGATCAGCTACGCCATGCCGGCGCTGCGTGGACGCATCGCCAACAGCTACCAGGCGCAGGCGCTGGAAATGTGGTCGTTCTGGGTCATGAGCATCGGCATGGGCGTGATGGTGCTGGCCCTGACGGGCGCCGGCATCGTGCAGGTCTGGCTGCAGCGCATGCCCGAAAGCGGTGCCATGCCCTTCATGGCGGCGCAGGACCAGGTGGTGTTCTTCTACTGGATGCGCCTGTGGTCCGGCGTGGTGTTCCTGATCGGCCTGGTGATGTACGTGTGGAGCTTCTTCGTCGGTGGCGCGCCGGCCGAGGAAACCCTGATCGAGCGCCGCGGCGGCCTGATGCCCAGCCCCGCCCAGCGCCGGCTCAGGCACGACTGAGCGCCTGACGCGCCCTGAGACCTCGCCGCCGGCGCGGTGGCGATGACGATCCGAACTCCGCAGGATTTCCCGTCATCGGCAGCGCACGGCGGCGATGCTTTTTTTCTGCATCGTCATCCACCCAGCCCCATGGACCGCACCGACACCTCCCCGGCCACCACCCCCTTCTATGCCGAGCAGGCCGGCGAGTGCCGGCTGTTCGAACACGCCTTCCGGCAGCGCCTGCCGGTGCTGCTGAAGGGGCCGACCGGCTGCGGCAAGACCCGCTTTGTCGAGCACATGGCGGCGCGCCTGGGTCGGCCGCTCGTCACGGTCAGTTGCCACGACGACCTGACGGCGGCCGACCTGGTGGGCCGCTTTCTGATCGGCGACGGCAACACGGTGTGGAACGATGGCCCGCTGGCGCGTGCCGTGCGCACCGGCGCCATCTGCTACCTCGACGAGGTGGTCGAGGCGCGCAAGGACACCACGGTGGTGCTGCACCCGCTGGCCGACGACCGCCGCGTGCTGCCGATCGAGCGCACCGGCGAGCTGCTGCAGGCGACGCCCGAGTTCATGCTGGTGGCGTCCTACAACCCGGGCTACCAGAACCTGCTCAAGAACCTCAAGCCCAGCACCCGCCAGCGCTTCGTGGCGCTGGTGTTCGACTATCCGCGGCCCGAGGTCGAGCAGCGCATCATCGAAACCGAAGCCGGTGCCGACGCCGCGCTGAGTGCGCGCCTGATCAAGCTGGCCACGGCGCTGCGGCGTCTGATCGATCAGGACCTCGAGGAGACCGTCAGCACCCGCCTGCTGGTGGTGGCCGCGCGGCTGATCGTCTCGGGCCTGCCGCCGCTGACCGCCTGCCGCGCCGCCATCGTCGACGCGCTGACCGACGATCTGGACACCGCTTCGGCGCTGGACCAAGTGGTGCAGGCCGTGCTGTCGCATGACGCCTGAGGCAACGAAGCCAGCGCGCCGGCGCCGGGGAGGGCCCTGATGGAAGAGTGGGTGGGTGAACGCTGGCACCGCTTCATCTGGCGCGCCGCAGACCGCAGTTTTGCGCACGCGGCCGTGCGACTGGAGGAGGTGCAGCGCGCGGTGCAACTGTTGTTTCGCGCCGGCGGCGGCGATCCGCTGGTGCGGGTGGCTCCGGCCAGCGCCGAGAAGGTGGGCGGTCCGCGCAGCTGGCTGCAGAAGCTCGCCGGCCAGGGCGAGCGCGCCAGCATCGGCACCCTGGACGAGCAGACGCTGGCCCTGCCGCCGGTGATCGCGGTGTTTGCCGACGCCGCGCTCAATCGCGACCTGTACCTCTGGCTGGCGGCGCAGGCAGCCTGCCATGTGGCCACGCCGGCCGGTTGGCTGGCCGACAACCTGGCGGCCACGCGGCGCGCGCTGGCCTGCTTTCCCGGCTTGCGCACACGCTATGCGCGGCTGCTGCAGGCGCATCTGGCGCAACGCCCGGCCCCCGAGCGCCTGCAGGGCACGCCGCGCGAGCTTGAACGGGCCATCCAGGCGGCGCTGCGCGCGTCCCTGGACGGCGTCGATGCAGGTCGTGACACAACCCCGCCGGCGGCGCGCGAGCCGTGCGCCCCGCAGGATCAGGGAGCGTCGCTCGACGGCCGTGCCCGCCAGCCGGCCAGCGTGGCGCCGGTCTGGCTGTGGCTGCAAGCCATGCAGACAGCGGTCGGCCCATCCGCGACCGCGCCCGAGGCGGACGCTGCCGACGGCGCGCCGCCCCGCCCGCAACAGCAGCCGACCCCGCAGGACCCCAAGCGCCGTCGCGCGCAACGCACCGAGGACACCAGCAGCAAGCATGGCCTGGTGATGTTCTTTCGCGCCGAGTCGATCCTGAGCTGGAGCGAGTTCGTGCGCGTCAACCGCACCGCGGACGACGAGGACAACCAGGACTACAGCCAGGTGGCGGACGACATGCAGGAACTGGCACTGGCGCCACGCAAGCCGGGCGAGACGCTGGCGGCGCGCATCAAGTTCGACCTCGACCTGCCCAGCGCCGCCGCCGACGATCTGCCGGTGGGCGAGGGCGAGCCGCTGCCCGAGTGGGACTACCAGCGTGGCCTGCTGCTGCCCGAGCATTGCCGGGCGCAGCGTTTGCGGCACCGCGCAGCCTCGCCGGATGCTATCGATTCGGAAGCTGCCGGCGCAGTCCCAGCCTTGGAAAAACGCCTGAAAACCACTTCAAGGCAGGTGCGGCGGCGCTTCGAGGCGCTGCGCGCTGCGCCGCGCTGGCAACATGGACTGACGCAGGGCGAGGAGCTGGACCTGGACGCCTGGGTGCGCCACCAGGTCGATCGGCGCGACGTGGCGCACCGGCATGTCGAGGCGCCCGCCGTGTACGCCCGCCGGGTGCGCTCGGAGCGCAGCCTGTCCAGCCTGATGCTGGCCGACCTGTCGCTGTCCACCGACGCCTACGCCAGGCCGGGCGCGCGCGTGATCGACCTGGTGCGCGACAGCCTGTTCGTGTTCGGCAACGCGCTGGACGCCGTGGGCGATCCGTTCGAGATGCTGGGCTTTTCCAGTGTGCGGCGCGCCGTGCGCATTCATGAGCTCAAGCGCTTCGGCGAGCGCTGGAACGACGCTGCGCGAGAGCGGGTGGCCGCCATCAAGCCGGGCTTTTACACCCGCATGGGCGCGGCCATTCGCTACGGCACGCAGCGCCTGGCCGCACGGCCGGAGCGCCAGCGCCTGCTGCTGATCCTGTCCGACGGCAAGCCCAACGACCTGGATCACTACGAAGGCCGGCACGGCCTGGAAGACACCCGCCACGCCGTCCATGCGGCGCGCCAGGCCGGCCTGGTGCCGTTCTGCGTCACCATCGACCAGCAGGCCAACGCCTACCTGCCGCGCCTGTTCGGCACCCAGGGGTTCGCGCTGGTGCATCGGCCGGAGCAACTGGCGCGGGCGCTGACCCAGGTCTACGTGCGGCTGACCGCGGCCGTGCGCTAGACTCGTCTGCTTTGTGAGAGGGCGCGGCGCAGCTGGCGTCGGCCCCCGTTCCTGCCGTGGATCTCAAGAAATTCAATCTGCCGCGCTACCTGGCGACGCTGCCTTTGTTCTCGAACATGCGTGACGAGGAACTGGCGCGCCTGGCCAGCGGCTGCCAGTTGCGCCGGATGGAGCGCGGCAAGCTGGTGTTTCGCACCGGCGAGCCGTGCCAGGAGTTCCATGTCACGGTGCTGGGTCAGGTCAAGCTGTTCGCCATCGCGCCGAATGGCACCGAGAAGGTGATCGAGCTGTGCGGGCCCGGCCACAGCTTTGCCGAAGCCGTCATGTTCATGGACATGCCCTACATGATCTCGGCGCAGACCCTGACCGATTCGCTCATCCTGACCCCCGATGGCCAGGTCAAATTCCCCCACCCTTGGCCACCCCAAATTCCCCCAGGCAGGACGACCAGATTATGACGACTCGGGTGTGATGGCGATGCGTGCGGCAGCCTCCTTGAGGCGGTAGCTCTTGCCCTCGAACTCCAGCATTGCGCAGCGGTGCATGAGGCGGTCCAGGATGGTGGTGGCCATGGTGGCGTCGCCCAGATATTTGCCCCAGTCCTGCACCACGCGGTTGGATGTGATGACGATGGAGCGGCGCAGCTTGTAGCGCTGGTGCACGATGGCCTGCAGCACCTCGGCTGCGTGCTCGCTGATGCGTCTGGCCAGGAACAGGTCATCGAGGATGATCAGGTCCGGTGAGACCCAGTCCTTGAGCAGCTCGGTGCGCTCTGAGTCGCTGGCCAACGCGTAGCGAGCAAACTCGGTGTCGGCTTCCAGGTAACGCGCGTCGTATCCCTGCAGCGTGGCCTGGTAGGCCACGGCCTTGGCCACATGGCTCTTGCCGGTACCGGGCTTGCCGATGATCAGCGCATTGGCGCCCTCGCCGATGAACTTCAGGGTATGCAACTCGAAGCAGGCGCTGCGCGGCAGCTTCGGGTTGAAACGCCAGTCGAAGTCAGCCAGCGAGGGCCGCTCATCCAGGCCCGAGCGCTTGAAGCGGCGCTCGGTCAGACGCGAGCGCCGGCGGTCCAGTTCGTCTTGCAGCATGGCCCCAAAGGTCTCCAGGAAGGGCTCCTGCGCGGCCTGGGCCTGCATCACGCGGGTGGACAGGGTCTCGGCAATGCCGGACAGACGCAGCTCGCGCAGCGCGCGTTCGATCTCGATCATGTTCATGGCTGAATTCCAGGTGCGTTGTTGGTGTTGTTGGTGGTGGTGTTCGCCGTGGCGGACTCGAGCGTGCTCGTGGCTGTGACGGCCGCAGCGTGCGCGAACAGATCGGCGTACTCATCGGCGTCGCGGATGAGCTCATGCTGCTGGGTCAGCGTGCGCCCGCCGCCGGCGGGCGCACCGCTGGACTGGGTCTCGATGGCGTTGAGCGCCTGGGCAAAGATGGCCTCGGTCAAAGCCAGCACGCGCTTGTAGCTGTAAATCCCCTGCTCCAGGGCCTGTGCGCAGGCGGTGTCGACGCAGTGCGCTGGGTATCGCCTGGCCAGGCTGACGATGCCCCAGAGCTTGCGCTGGCCCACCCGACCCTCGATGGCAAAGAGCAGCTCACACAGCCGTTTGGCGTGCTCACCGATCTCGCCAGCCTGACGCAGGATCAGACGGGTCTCGCGCGAAGGATTGAATACCCGCTCCTCCATGGGCAGCACCACCGTGCCGGGCCGCTCGGCCTTGGCGTGGGTGCGCAGCAAGGCGCCGGTTTGCAGATCGCGGATCTCGATGCGCTGGGCATAGATGCGCACCAGCACCTTGGAGCCGATGTTCGCCGGGCGAGCGGCGTAGCTGCTGTGATCCACCCGCACGCAGCTGTCGTCGCAGACGGTGCGCACCGCCTCCTCGAAATACTGCATGCCCAGGAGCGGCAGAGGTTTGAGGTGGCTGCGCTCCTCCTCGAACATGGCCTGCACCTGGCGCCGCTCGGTGCCGTGGATGCGCTTGGCTGCCCAGCTCTTCTCCCAGTGCGCCAGGAACTCGTTCTGGGCCTCGATGGACTCAAAGCGCCGGCCCTTCAAGGCCGTGGCCTGGGTGTGGCCAATGGCATGCTCCACCGTGCCCTTGCGGTTGGGGTCTCGCACCCGCGCCGGGTCGGCCACCACGCCATAGTGCGCCAGGGTGGCGGCGTAGACTTTGTTGAGTTCGGGCTCGTACAGGTCGGGCTTGAAGACGCCTTCCTTCAGATTGTCCAGAACCACGTACTGCGGGCAGCCACCGAAGTACCGCAGAGCCTGCTCGTGCAACTCGGCCCAGATTTGCTGGCTGGACTTCCAGACCACGCAGCGGAAACTGGCGCGCGAGTAGCGCAGCGTGGCCACGAACAGGCGGGGCTTGCGGTACCGCTCGCTGCCCGGCACGCGGGTGGGCGCGCCCTCGCCGTAGTCCACCTGCATCTCCTCCCCAGGCAGAAAGGACAGGCGGTCGAACTGCTCGGGCTCCTTGTGGCGCAGCTTTGCACAGAAGCGTTTGACCGAGTTGTACTGACCAGTAAATCCGTGCTGGTCGACCAGGTCCTGGAAGATGGCCATGGCGTTGCGCTTCAGACGCAACTGGGCTTCGATGAACTCGCGCCAGGGTTCGCACAGGGAGGTGGCCACCGGCACAGCAGCCGGTGGCCAGGGTGGGGGAATTTGCTGGGCCGAGCCGGTGGCCACCCCGGGGGAATTTGACTGCAGTTGCTCCAGCCAGCGTTGGTGATAGCTCCTGACCGTCTTGCGGTCGATGCCCGTGATGCGGGCGATCTCGCGTTGCGATGTATTGCGCTCCAGCAGTGTCTCTATGGTGGCGCGTTGGTTGGACTTCAAGACATTCACTCCTTGGCCTTCCCTCGAGGAAGACCGGATCAATGTCCTGCCAACAGGTGCCGACGGCGCCGGCGTTTAACCCCTATCCCCGATCAGTTCAGGTGGGGGAGTTTGAGGTGGCCATAGGCGGGGGAATTTGGGTGGCCATCGGGG
>WBZR01003565.1_pt1 | contig 13824 bp, 11 predicted proteins | sample 5204231 | NCBI WGS metagenome assembly WBZR01 (sample SAMN12412403, study PRJNA552823) | activated sludge metagenome | isolation source: activated sludge from anammox sidestream of wastewater treatment plant... | place: USA: Virginia | collected 2017-08 | reverse complement strand
ATCACGCCTCGGAGCATCCGTATCCGCAAGCGCTGGCTCAAGGAGCACGAGCGCAAGCGGGCGCAGCGCGAAGCGGCATGATCGGCGCCGTCGGCATCACCCAGGAGCCAAGCATGGATACGCGCAACCGCACCGCCCGGCTGCAAGCCCTCGGCCAGAGCCTGTGGCTGGACAACATCACCCGTGCGCTGCTCGACGGCGGCACGCTGCAGCGCTACATCGACGCGTACGCGATCACCGGCCTGACGTCGAACCCGACGATCTTCGATCACGCGCTCGAGCACGGCACGCTGTACGACGCCGAGATCCGCGCGCAGGCCCAGGCCGGGCTGGCCGGCGAGGATTTGTTCTTCGCACTGGCGCTGGCCGACCTCGGGCGCGCGGCCGATCTGCTGCGGCCGGTGCACGAGCGCACGCGCGGCCTCGACGGCTGGGTCTCGCTCGAGGTGTCGCCGCTGCTGGCCTACGACAGCGCGGCGACGGTGCGTTCGGCGCGCGCGCTGCACGCGCGGGCGGCGCGGCCCAATCTCTTCATCAAGATCCCGGGTACGGCCGAGGGCCTGCCGGCGATCGAGGAGGCCACCTTTGCCGGCGTGCCGGTGAACGTGACGCTGCTTTTCTCGGCCGCGCAGTACCGCGCCAGCGCCGAGGCCTGGCTGCGCGGCATCGAGCGCCGGCTCGAAGCGGGGCTGTCGCCGCAGGTGCCGTCGGTGGCCTCGATCTTCGTCAGCCGCTGGGACGTGGCGGTGGCCGGCAAGCTGCCGCCCGAGCTGCATCTGCGGCTCGGCATCGCGGTGGCGCGCGAGGTTTACCGCGACTACCTGGCGTTCCTGGCCTCGCCGCGCCTGCAGCGCGTCATGAACGCGGGCCTGTGGCCGCAGCGGCTGCTGCTGGCCAGCACCGGCACCAAGGATCCGAAGGCCTCAGACACGCTCTACGTCGAGGCGCTGGCCGCGCCGTTCACGATCGACACCATCCCCGACGCCACGCTCGAGGCCTTTGCCGCACACGGCGAGGTGGCCGCGCCGATGCCCGCCGACGGCGGCGACTGCGACGAGGTGCTGGCGGCGGTGCGCCGTGCCGGCATCGACGTCGACGCGCTCGCCGCAAGGCTGCAAAGCGACGGCGCCGCGGCCTTCGTCAAGTCGTGGCATGCGCTGCTCGGCCGCATCGCGGCCAAGAGCGCCGAGCTGGGGCCGCCCCGATGAGGGGCGGCTGCGGCCGGCACGCCGCGTGAGGAGCGCGCCGCCGCTCACGCACCGCAGGGCGGTGGCGGCGATGGTGCTCGCCACGCTGATGTGGAGCATCGCCGGTGTCGTCTCGCGCCAGCTCGAGGCGGCGCGCGCCTTCGAAGTCACCTTCTGGCGCAGCGCGTTCAACGCCGTCGCGCTGCTGCCGCTGCTGGCCTGGCTGCGCGGGCCCGAAGCGGTCGTGGCGCGGCTGCGCAGCGGCGATGCGGCGCTGTGGCTTTCGGGCCTGTGCTGGTGCGTGATGTACACGGCCTTCATGGTCGCGCTCACGCTCACGACGGTGGCCAACGTGCTGATCACGATGGCGCTGGGGCCGCTGTTCACCGCGCTGGCCGCGCGCCTGGCGCTCGGCCACCGGCTCGAGCCGCGCACCTGGGGTGCGATCGCGGCGGCCGGCGCCGGCATCGCCTGGATGTACGGGCGCGAGGTGGGCGGCAGCGGCGGCGCGCATGTGCTGGGCATCGCCGTCGCGCTTGCCGTGCCGCTGGCTGCGGCCGTGAACTGGACGCTGCTGCAGCACCTCGAGGCGCGTGCGCGGCAGACCGGCGGCGCCTCGGGCGACATGCTCCCGGCGGTGCTGCTCGGTGCGGCCCTGTCGGCCCTGATCGCGCTGCCGCTGGCCTGGCCGCTCACTGCATCGGGTCGCGATGTCGGCTGGCTGGCGCTGCTCGGCCTCGTGCAGCTCGCCATCCCCTGCGTGCTGGCGGTGCTGGCCGCGCGTGCGCTCGCCGCGCCCGAGGTGTCGCTGCTGGCGCTGCTCGAGGTGCTGTTCGGCGTGCTCTGGGCCTGGCTCGGTGCCGGCGAGGCACCGAGCGCGGCGGTGCTCGGCGGCGGCGGCCTCGTGCTGGCGGCTCTGGTGCTCAACGAAGCCGCCGCGCTGCGGCGTCGGTTCTGAGCAAGTCCGAGAACGGGTTGCGCCCCGCCGGCTCCCGCAGGGGATCTTTCGAAGGGACAGGGACGCGTTTGCCGAGCGGCGGGCGCGGCGGCCGCTGCGGGCCGGCGGGTATGGCAACGGCGGGCGCAGCACAATAGCATCGGGCCGCCTGGACGCGCCTACCGATGCAGCAACTCTCCGGCCTCGACGCCACCTTCGTCTTTCTCGAGACGCCCGAGATGCCGATGCATGTCGGCGCGCTGAACCTGTTCGAGCTGCCGCCGGGCTTCAAGGGCAGGTTCGTCACCGCGCTGCGCCGGCACATCGCGGCGCGCCTGCCGCTCGCGCCGGTGCTGCGGCGGCGCCTGTGGTGGATGCCGCTCAACATGGCCAACCCGGCCTGGGTCGACGCCGACCCCGACCTGCGCCAGCACATCGTCGAGGTGCCGATCCGCAAGGGTGCCGGCATGAGCGAACTGCAGGCCGAAGTGGGCCGGCTGCACGCCGTCGTGCTCGACCGCAATCGGCCGCTGTGGAAGTTCCACGTCTTCGAGGGCCTGGCGCCGTCGCCGCACGGGCAGCGGCGCGTGGCGCTGTACACGCAGCTGCACCACGCCGCGGTCGACGGTCAGGCCGCGGTGGCGCTGGCCAACGCGCTGCTCGACCTGACGCCGGCGCCGCGCGCGGTCGACGCGCGCGCCGGCCGGGGCCCGCGCGCCTACCGGCTCGAGATGACCGAGATGCTGCGCGGCGTGCTCGCCAACCAGGCGCAGAAGGTGGCGCAGATCGTGCGCGAGCTGCCGGCGACCGTCAGCACGCTCGGCGGCGCGGCCACCAAGGCGCTCGCGCGTTCGGCGCTGCTCACGGGGGCGAAGGGTTCGGGCAATCTCGCGCTGGCGCCGCGCACCGCGCTCAACGCCTCGGTCACGGCAGGCCGCGCCTTTGCCGCCCTCAGCCTGCCGCTGGCCGAGCTGCGTCAGCTCGGTCGCGCCCACGACGCGACCATCAACGACCTGGTGCTCGCGTTGTGCAGCGGCGCGCTCAGGCGGTACTTTGCCAAGAAGCACGCATTGCCCAGGAAGAGCCTGGTCGCGGCGGTACCGATCTCGCTGCGCGCCCAGGGCGACACGACCGCCGACAACCAGGCCTCGATGACGCTCGTCAGCCTGGGCACGCATATCGCCGACACGCGCCGGCGCCTCGCGCATGTCAAGGCCGCCACGGCGGCGATGAAGTCGACCCTGGGGGCGCTGCAGGGCGTGCTGCCGACCGATTTCCCCTCGCTCGGCGTGCCCTGGCTGATCGAGGCGGCGACCACGCTCTACGGCAAGGCGCGCGTCGCCGAGCGCATCCCGCAGCTCGCCAACCTCGTGATCAGCAACGTGCCGGGGCCGCCGCTGCCGCTGTACATGGCAGGCGCCCGCATGCTGGCCAATTACCCGGCTTCGATCGTCGTGCACGGCCTCGCGCTCAACATCACGGTGCAGAGCTACGACCAGTCGCTCGACTTCGGCCTCGTGGCCGACGCCGCCGCGCTGCCCGACGTGGCCCAGCTCGCCGAGGCGATCCGCATCGCCTACGACGACCTGTGCGCGCTCGGCGGCGAGTCCGAGGCCGAGGCGCCGGGCGCGGCCGGCCTGGTCGGCCGCGCCACGCGCCGCCTCGGCACGGCCGTGACGCAGGCGGTCGGCAGCACCGTCGGCGGCACCGTCGACACGGTGGGCCGGGTGGCGCGCCAGGTGGTGGGCGCGGCGGTCGGCGCCGCGGTGGGCGGTGCGGTCTCGCAGGTCGTGCGCGCGGCGACGCCGGGACGATCTAGAGCCAAGCGTCCAGCGGCGCAGCGCGGCCGGCGCTGACAATCGGCCGTCCACATCGAACCGTGCCGCGCAGCACGGCAGGCCAGCGCCATGAGAGTCCAAGCCAACGGCATCGAGATCGAAGTCGACGACCAGGGCCCGCCCGAAGGCGAGCCCCTGCTGCTCGTCATGGGGCTGGGCATGCAACTCATCGCCTGGCCCGACGAACTGGTGCAGGACCTGACGGCACGCGGCTTTCGCGTGCTGCGCATCGACAACCGCGACGCGGGCCTGTCCAGCGGCTTCGACCACCTGGGTCTGCCTTCGGTGCCGCTGCAGGTCTGGCGCCATTTCCTGCGCCTGCCGGTGCTGGCGCCGTACCGCCTGGCCGACATGGCCGCCGACACCGTCGGCGTGCTCGACGCGCTCGGCATCCGGCGCGCGCATGTCTGCGGCGCCTCGATGGGCGGGATGATCGCGATGCACCTCGCAGCCGCGCATCCGCAGCGGCTGGCGAGCCTGTCGCTGATGATGACGACGAGCGGCGCGCGCCGCCTGCCGCAGCCCTCGCTGCACACCCGGCGCGTGCTGATGACGCGGCCGCCGGCGGGCAGCGACGTCGACGTCGTCGTGCGGCATTTCGAGCGCGTGCTCGCGGTGATCGGCAGTCCGGCCTTCCCGGCCGACGCCGAGCGCTCGCGCGAGCGACTGCGCGCCAGCACCGTGCGCGCCTGGCGTCCGGCGGGCACGGCGCGCCAGATCCTGGCGATCATGGCCGATGGCGACCGCACGCCGCTGCTCGCGCGCATCCAGGCGCCCACGCGCGTGATCCACGGCCAAGCCGATCCGCTGGTACCGGTGGCGGCGGGGCACGACCTGGTGGCGCGCATCGCCGGCGCCGACGGCGACTTCATTGCGGGCATGGGGCACGACCTGCCGCTGCAACTCCTGCCGCGCTTCGCCGCCGACATCGCCGAGAACGCGCAGCGCTGGCGCGCGGCCGGCGGCAGCATCTGAGCCCGCCGGGCCAGGCCGGCGCGCACGGACAGGCCGACCGGTCCGCGACCGGGCCGCAGACAATCGCCACCAATGCCCGAGCCGCAGCCGAGCGACTGGCGCCTGTGCGTGGCGCCGATGCTGGAGTGGACCGACCGCCACTGCCGCTGGTTCCACCGCCTGCTCACGCGCCGCACGCGCCTGTACACCGAGATGGTGAGCACCGGGGCGCTGCTGCACGGCGAGCGCGCGCGTTACCTCGACTTCGACGCCGCCGAGCATCCGCTCGCGCTGCAGCTCGGCGGCAGCGAGCCGGCCGAGCTCGCGCAATGCGCGCGTCTGGCCGAACGCTGGGGCTACGACGAGGTCAACCTCAACTGCGGCTGCCCGAGCCCGCGCGTGCAGCGCGGCGCCTTCGGCGCCTGCCTGATGGCCGAGCCCGCGCGCGTGGCCGACTGCGTGCGCGCGATGCGCGAGGCGACGACGCTGCCGGTGAGCGTCAAGCACCGCATCGGCCTGGGTCGCGACGAGAGCTACGCTTTCGTGCGCGACTTCGTCGGCACGGTGGCCGAACGCGGCGGCTGCCGCGTCTTCGTCGTGCACGCGCGCAACGCCTGGCTCGAGGGCCTGTCGCCCAAGGAGAATCGCGAGCTGCCGCCGCTGCGCCACGAGCTCGTTGGGCGCCTGAAGTGCGACTTTCCGGCGCTCACCATCGTCGCCAACGGCGGCCTGGCCGACGACGAGGCGATCGCGCGCACGCTCGCGCGGGTCGACGGCGCGATGGTCGGCCGCCACGCCTACCACCAGCCCTGGGCGATGACGCGCTGGGACGCGCGCTTCTTCGGCGAGGCCAGCCGCGCGCTCGATCGCGACGAGGTCGAGGCCTGGATGGTCGGCTACCTCACGCGGCTGGCCGCGCGCGGTGAGCCCTGGCATCAGGCGGCCCGCCCCATGATCCACCTGCGCCACGGCCAGAGCGGGGCGCGCCGCTGGCGCCAGGTGTGGGCCGACGCGCGGCTGCACGGCCGCGCACCGGCCGAGGTCTCGGCGCTGGCGCGTGCCGCGCTGGCACCGCACAATGCCGCCGCCCGGCCCGACGCGGCTGTTCTGGAAGGAGGGGGCGAAGGCTTTTCGGCCCGACCGCTGCAACGCATGAACGCGCAAGACACGAAGACCACGCCGCTGCTGGGCATCATCGGCGGCAGCGGTCTGTACGACCTGCCCGGGCTCACCGAGACGCGCTGGGTCTCGGTCGGCACACCCTGGGGCGCACCGAGCGACCAGATCTTCCTGGGCCGCCTGGGCGAGGCGCGGCTGGCCTTCCTGCCGCGGCACGGGCGCGGTCACGGCATCCCGCCCTCCGAAGTGAACTACCGCGCCAACATCGCGGCGCTGAAGATGCTGGGCGCTACCGACTTGCTGTCGCTGTCGGCGGTGGGCGGACTGCGCGCCGATCTGCCGCCGGGCACCTTCGTCGTCGTCGACCAGTTCATCGACCGCACCTTCGCGCGCGACAAGAGCTTCTTCGGTCGCGGCCTGGTGGCGCATGTGTCGATGGCACATCCGGTGTGCGCGCGCCTGGGCGCGCAGGTCGCGGCCACGCTCGCCGCGCAGGGCGTGCCGCATGTGCGCGGCGGCACCTACCTCACGATGGAAGGGCCGCAGTTCTCGACCGAGGCCGAGTCGCGCCTGTACCGAAGCTGGAACTGCGACGTGATCGGCATGACCAACATGCCCGAGGCCAAGCTGGCGCGCGAGGCCGAGCTCTGCTATGCCTCGGTGGCGATGGTGACCGACTTCGACTGCTGGCACCCCGAGCATGACGCGGTGACGGTCGACGCCATCATCCGCGTGCTCCTGGCCAATGCCCAGGCCGCCAAGGGCATGGTACGGCAGCTCGCGGCGGCCGTTGCCGCCGACGCCGCGGCCGCGCGGTGCGCCTGCCGGCACGCGCTCGACCACGCCCTCATCACCGCGCCCGAGGCGCGCGATCCCGAGATGGTGCGGCGCCTGCATCCGATTGCCGGCCGCGTGCTGCCGCTGCCGGCCGACGTACCGCCGCCGGCCGACGAGTCGCCGCCGGCCGATGCCGCCGCGCCCGCGCCGTGAAGATCGACGGCCGGCCGCTGCGCCCGCTGCGCGCGCTGCCTGAGCGCGACGCGATCGAGATCATCGACCAGCGTGCGCTGCCGCACGCGCTGCGCTTCGAGCGCCTGCGCAGCCCCGAGGACGTCTACACCGCGATCCGCGAGATGTGGCTGCGCGGCGCGCCGCTCATCGGCGCAGCGGCGGCCTACGGCATGGCGCTCGGGCTGGCGCAAGACGCCGGCGACGCGGCGCTGCAGCGCGTGGCCGCGCGGCTGCAGGCGGCGCGGCCGACGGCGGTGAACCTGACCTGGGCGCTGGCGCGCATGCAGCGGCACCTGCGGCGCCTGCCCGAAGAGGCGCGGCCCGCCGCGGCCTGGGACGAGGCCGACGCCATCGCCGAGGAGGACGTGGCGGCCAACCACGCCATCGGCCGGCATGGGCTGGCGCTGATCGAGCGCATCGCCCAGGCCCGCGGGCGCGGCGTGCAGCCGGTGCGGGTGCTGACGCACTGCAACGCGGGCTTTCTCGCTACCGTCGACTGGGGCACGGCGACCGCGCCGATCTACCTCGCGCACGCGGCCGGCATCGCGCTTCAGGTGTGGGTCGACGAGACGCGGCCGCGCAACCAGGGTGCCAGCCTCACCGCCTGGGAGCTGGCCCAGGCCGGCGTGCCGCTGGCCGTGATCGCCGACAACGCCGGAGGCCACCTGATGCAGCGCGGCGAGGTCGACATCGTTTTCGTCGGCTGCGACCGCGTCGCCGCCAACGGCGACGTGTGCAACAAGATCGGCACCTACTTGAAGGCGCTGGCCGCGCACGACAACGGCGTGCCGTTCTATGTCGCGATGCCGACCTCGACGCTGGATCTCGCGACGCCCTCGGGGCCCGCGATCCCGATCGAGGAGCGCGCGGCGCGCGAGCTCACGCATGTCGCCGGGCGCGACGCGGCCGGCCGCGTGCTCGAGGTGTGCATCGTGCCCGAGGGCGCGGCGGCAGCCAACCCGGCCTTCGACATCACGCCGGCGCGGCTGGTGAGCGGCCTCGTGACCGAGCACGGCGTCTACCCGGCCTCGGCCGAAGGCCTGCGCGCGCTGGGCGGCGCACGCCGCGGCACCGCCGCATGAGCGACACGCCGGGCGGCCGCGTGCAGCGCCGGGCGCTGGTCGCGGCGCTGGCGCGGCTGGACGCGCTCGGCCTGAACCGCGGCAGCACCGGCAACCTGAGCGTGCGCGAGGGCGCCGGCATGTGGATCACGCCCACCGGCATGGGCGCTGCCGAGACCGGGGCCGACGACCTCGTCTGGCTGGGCTGGGACGGCACCCGGCGCGGCCGCTGGCAGCCCTCGTCGGAGTGGCATTTCCATCGCGCGATCTACCTTGCGCGGCCCGACCTCGGCGCGGTCGTGCATGCGCACGCGGTGAACGCCACCGCGCTGGCCTGTCTGCGGCGCGGGCTGCCGCCGTTCCACTACATGGTGGCGGTGGCCGGCGGCGACTCGGTGCCCTGCGTGCCGTACCGGCGCTACGGCACCGAGGCGCTGTCGCGCGCGGTGGCCCGGGCGATGCGCGTGCGTGATGCCTGCCTGCTCGCCCACCACGGACTGGTGGCCGCCGGCGCCACGCTGGCGCGGGCGATGAAGGTGACGCTCGAAGTCGAGTCGCTCGCCGAGGTCTATCTCAAGGCGCTGGCGGTGGCCGAACCGCCGCGGCTCACGGCCCGGCAGATGGCCGAGGTGCAGGAGAGCTTCCGCCACTACGGCCAGCCGGCCGCGGCCGGCGCGCCGCTCAGCGCGGCGCGCGCACCGGCCAGGTCGCGAGCAGCAGGCCCGCGAGCGCGAGCGCGAAGGCCAGCGCGTGCACCGGCGCGAACGGCTCGCCGAGCACGAGCACGCCCACCAGCGCGGCGGTGAGCGGCAGCAGCACGGTGAAGACGCCGGCGCGCGGCGCCGGCACCTGGCGCAGGCCCTGCATCCACAGCCATACGCAGGCCATGCTGGCGGCCAGCGCGTAGAAGACGAGCAAGACCCAGATCGGGGCCGGCACGCCGGTGAAGTCGAACGAGCGCGCCTGCCACAGCCCGAACGGGGTCACCAGCGCCAGACCCCAGAGGTTGATGAGCGCGCTGATGCGCCGCGGCCCGACGCGTCCGCTGAGCCGCTTGCCGATCACGACATAGCTCGCCTCGCACAGCACGGCGCCCAGCAGCAGCGCGTAGCCCCACCAGGGTGCGGCGCCATGCCCGGCCGGGTTGCGGGCCAGCGCCAGCAGGGCGATGCCGGCCGCCGCACAGGCGATCGCGCCGGCCAGGCGCGCGGTGATCGGCTCGGCAAGGAACAGGCGCGCCAGCAGCGCCACCGCCGCAGGAATGCAGGCCATGACCAGACCGGCGGCCAGCGCCGAAGTGGCGCGCACGCCGTAAAGCATGCAGATCGAGAACAGGAAGTTGCCGAGGAAGCTCTCCCAGAACAGCAGCCGGCGGTCGTGGCGCGCGAGCGGCGCCTCGTCGGCTGCGCGCACCAGCCAGTGCGGCATCGCCAGCGCGGCCACGGCAAAGCGCAGCCAGGCGAGCAGGAAGACCGGAAACGTCGCCACCAGCAGCCTGGACAGGCCGACGTAGCTGCCCACCAGCGCCATCGATGCGGCGAGCGACGCATACGCGAGCCAGGGCACGCGCTCGTGCAAGGGGCGGCTCCGCGCGCTGCAGCGTCTCATACGGTTTCGCCTTCACCACGCTAACGGCGTTGCTTCGCCTCACCGTGCTCGAGCACTGTCTTCGGCTTCGCGCCTTGTTATCGCATTGAATGCGAAGCCGTATCAGCCGCCGCGCGCTGCGGCGTCCACCTCGAGCCGGCGGCGCCTCTCGGTGTGCGCGATCCACCAGCTGGCGGCGGCGACGCCGAGCGCGACCACGCCGATGATCAGGGCCGCGATGGCGTTGACGCTCGGGTTGAGGCCGAGCCGCGCGCGCGAGAAGATCACGAGCGGCATCGTCGTCGAACCCGGGCCGCTCAGGAAGGCCGAGATCACCACGTCGTCGAGCGAGATCGTGAAGGTCAGCAGCCAGGCCGAGACCAGGCTCGGCGCGATCATCGGCAGCGTCACCAGCCAGAACACCTGGTGCGGGCGTGCGCCGAGGTCCATCGCCGCCTCCTCGAGCTGCGGCGGCAGCGCCGCCAGGCGCGACTGGATCACGACGGTGGCGTAGGCGGTGCCCAGCAGCAGGTGGCCGATCCAGATCGTGACGATGCCGCGCTCCGGAAAGCCGAGCGCGCGCTGCACCGCCACCAGCATCAGCAGCAGCGACAGGCCCACCACCACCTCGGGCATCACGAGCGGCGCGCTCACCATGCCCGAGAACAGCGTGCGCCCGAAAAAGCGCCGGTACTTGACGAGCGCGAAAGCCGCCAGCGTTCCCAGCACCACCGAGCCGCAGGCGGTGAGCAAGGCGATGCGCAGACTGAGCGCGAGGCCGCCGAGCATCTCGTCGTCGCCGGCCAGCGCGGCGTACCACTTCAGCGTGAAGCCGCGCCACAGGTTGGGCAGCGGCGAGTCGTTGAACGAGTACACCACCAGCGCGACGATCGGCAGGTACAGGAACAGGTAGCCCAGCAGCAGCCAGGCGCGGGCGAACCAACGCGGCCACGCGGCGGGGACGATCGGCCTCACCGCACGCGCTCCCGTGCCTCGGCCTGGTACCGGGAGAACACCGCCAGCGGCACGATGATGAGCAGCACCATCACCACCGCCACGCTCGAGGCGAGCGGCCAGTCGTTGTTGGCGAAGAACTCGTCCCAGATCACGCGGCCGATCATCAGCGTCTCCGGACCGCCGAGCAGCTCCGGGATCACGTACTCGCCGACGCAGGGAATGAAGACGAGCATCGAGCCGGCGATGATGCCGGCCTTGGACAGCGGCACAGTGATGCGCCAGAACGCCACCCAGGGCGTGGCGCCGAGGTCGGCCGCGGCCTCGAGCAGCCGCAGATCCATCTTCGCCAGATTCGCGTACAGCGGCAGGATCATGAACGGAAGGTAGCTGTAGGTCATGCCGACGACGAGCGAGAACGGCGTGTACATCAGCTGCCCGGGGGTGGTGAGCAGCCCGAGCGCGTACAGCACGCGATCCAGTCCGCTCGCCACCACCCACTGCTCGATCCAGCCGTGCTCGGACAGCAGCGCGCGCCAGGCGTAGACGCGCAGCAGGAACGAGGTCCAGAACGGCAGCATCACCAGCATCACGAGCGCCGGCTGCGCCGCGCGCGCGGCGCGCGCCATGAAGTACGCGAACGGGTAGCCGATCGCCAGGCACAGCAGCGTCGTCGCCGCCGCGTACTTCAGGCTCGAGACGTAGGTGCGCAGGTACAGCGGGTCTTCGGCGATGAACGCGTAGCCGGCGAACTTGATCGCGATGTGCAGCACGCCGTCGGCCACCGTGACGATGTCCTTGCAGCAGGTGTTCTCCATGTCGGAGACGCTGATCTGGCCGACGATCGCGAAGGGCAGCAGGAACAAGCCGAGCAGGAACAGCATCGGCACCGCGATGACGAGGGTGCGGCCGCGCACGAACCGGGCGAGGAAGCTGGCCACGATGCGCGACGCCGCTATTGCGTGAGCACGACCTGGGCCGAGCGCGACCAGTGGGCCCAGACCTCGTCGCCCCAGGTCGGTTCGTGTTCGCGCTGGCGCTGCGTGTTGGGCTGGGTGGCCTTGAGCACGGCGCCGCTGGCCAGTGCGAGGTGGTAGACGGTGATGTCGCCCAGGTAGGCCATTTCCTTGACGCGGCCGCGCACGGCGTTGAACTCGGCATGCTCGGGCGGCTTGCGCGCGACATGGATCTTCTCGGGCCGCAGCGCCACCGTCACCGCCATGCCCGGCGCGCCCGCCAGGCCGTGCCCGACCCAGTGCTGCACGTCGGCGCAGGCGATGATGCAGTGGTCGGCCTCGTCGGCGGCGAGCGTGCCGTCCATCAGGTTGACGCTGCCGATGAAGTCGGCGACGAAGCGCGAGTTCGGCGCTTCGTACAGTTCGTGCGGCGTACCGATCTGCACGAAGCGGCCCTCGTCCATGACGGCGATGCGCGAGGCCATCGTCATCGCCTCCTCCTGGTCGTGCGTGACCATCACGCAGGTCACGCCCACCTGCTCGACGATGTTCACGAGCTCGAGCTGGGTCTGCTCGCGCAGCTTCTTGTCCAGCGCGCCGAGCGGCTCGTCGAGCAGCAGCAGCTCGGGCTGCTTGGCCAGGCTGCGCGCCAGCGCGACGCGCTGCTGCTGCCCGCCCGAGAGCTGGTGCGGCTTGCGCTGCGCGTAGCGGCCGAGCTGCACGAGCCGCAGCATCGCCTCCACGCGCTCGGCGATCGCCGCCTTCGGGCGGCCCTCGCGCCGCAGGCCGAAGGCGATGTTGTCCCACACCGTGAGGTGCGGGAAGAGCGCGTAGCTCTGGAACATCATGTTGATCGGCCGCTCGTACGGCGGCAGCGCCGCGAGGTCGCGCCCGCCCAGGAGGATGCGCCCCGCGCTCGGCGTCTCGAGCCCGGCGAGCATGCGCAGCAGCGTGCTCTTGCCGCAGCCCGAGGGCCCGAGCAGCGCGAAGATCTCGCCCTTGGCGATGTCGACGCTGGCGTGGCTGACGGCGCGAAAGCCGCCGAAGTCCTTGACGAGGTCCTGGATCTGCAGGAATGCCGGTGCAGCGTTGGCCATGGGTGGAGCGCGGACCCGGGGGGTGGGACGAGGTGGAGCGCAGCGCCCGCGCCGCTGCCGGGCGACCGGAGGCGGGGCGTGCGCGAACGAACGCGCGAGTCTAGGCGATGCCGGCGCCGCGCCGGGGCGCGGGCCGCGGCGTCATGCCGCGCGGCGGATCGCCCGGCGCAGCGTCTCGACGATCTGCTCGATCTGGCCGCGCTCGACGATGAGCGGCGGCGACAGCGCGACGATGTCGCCGGTGGTGCGCACGAGCAGCCCCAGCCGCCAGCAGTCGAGGAAGATGTCGAACGCGCGTTGCGTGGGCCGGCCGGCGATCGGCGCGAGCTCGATGCCGCCGACCAGACCGATGTTGCGCACGTCGATCACGTTGGGCTCGCCGCGCAGCGCGTGCACGGCGTCGGCGAAATCGCTCTCGAGCTCGGCGGCGCGCGTGAGCAATCCGTCTTCGGCGTAGGTGTCGAGCGTGGCCAGCCCCGCTGCGCAGGCCAGCGGGTGCGCGCTGTAGGTATAGCCGTGGAAGAACTCGATCAGGTGCTCGGGCCCCTGCATGAAGGTGTCGTGGATCCCGGTCCTGGCGATCACGCCGCCCATCGGCACCGTGCCGTTGGTCAGGCCCTTGGCGCAGGTGATCAGGTCGGGCGTCACGCCGAGGGTCTGCGCCGCGAACGCCCGTCCGGTGCGCCCGAAGCCGGTGATGACCTCGTCGAAGATCAGCAGGATGCCGTGGCGGTCGCAGATCTCGCGCAAGCGCTGCAGATAGCCTTGCGGCGGCACCAGCACGCCGGTGGAGCCGGCCACCGGCTCGACGATCACGGCGGCGATCGTGCTCGCGTCGTGCAGCGCGACGAGGCGCTCGAGGTCGTCGGCGAACTCGGCGCCCTGCGCCGGCAGGCCGCGGCTGAAGGCGTTGCGCGCCGGGTCGTGTGTGTGGCGGATGTGGTCGACGCCCGCCAGCAGCGTGCCGAAGTGCTTGCGGTTGGCGACGATGCCGCCCACCGAGATGCCGCCGAAGTTCACGCCGTGGTAGCCGCGCTCGCGGCCGATCAGACGCGTGCGTGCGCCTTCGCCGCGCACGCGGTGGTAGGCGATCGCCATCTTGAGCGCCGTCTCCACCGCCTCC
>WBZR01003563.1_pt1 | contig 13829 bp, 2 predicted proteins | sample 5204231 | NCBI WGS metagenome assembly WBZR01 (sample SAMN12412403, study PRJNA552823) | activated sludge metagenome | isolation source: activated sludge from anammox sidestream of wastewater treatment plant... | place: USA: Virginia | collected 2017-08 | reverse complement strand
GAGGCCGCCCGCCAGCAACGACGCCCCCTGCCCGAGGACGCCGTCGCGGCTCGAGAGCCAGCGCATCTGGCTCGAGAGGTTGCCGTCCTCGGTGTCGATCGCCGACCCGCCGAGCGCGATCGGCAGGTCGCGCGTGAAGAAGACGGCGCCGCCCGCCGGCGTGGCGATCGCCACGACCGGCGTGTGGCCGACCTGGACCGCGATCTGCGCCTGGCCGCTCGCCCCGCTGGCGTCGGTCACCTGCGCGGTGATCGTGTGGACGCCGGCGCGCAGGCTCGCGATCGTGCGCGCGGCGCCGCTTCCGAAGGGCCCGTCCAGGTTCGAGCTCCACTGCACCTGGCTCGCGAGGTTGCCGCTCTCGGCGTCGGTCGCGGTGGCCGTGAAGGTGATCGCCGTGCCGACGTTGACGACCGTGCCCGACGCGGGACCCGTGACGTGCACCACCGGCTTGGTGTTCTGCTTGAGGGTGACGACGAGCTGCGGCTTCCCGGCCGACGCTTCCCGGCTCTGGTAGACGGCGTCGTCGCTCGACGTCGAGACCAGCGCGAAGTTGTAGGTGGCGTCGGCCGTCACCACCGACTTCACGTCGAAATCGACGAGCGCGTTGGTCGTCACCGACCCGCGCGTCGCGATCACGGGACCGTCGATCGTCGGCCGCAGATTGTACGTCGTCGCCGCCTCCGACCAGGTGGTGTTGGTGAGCGTGTGGAGCTCGCCGCCGAAGCTGCTCGCCGACGCGCTCGACGAGCCGGTGGTGAGGCGGAGCGTCGCGGTGTCCACCTGGACGTTGCCGATCCCCGTCACGGCGAAACGCAGGAACGCCTGCTTGACGGGAGAATTGTCGATGAGAAAGGTCGAGTTGCCGCCGAACTTGGTCGTCGCCGCGTCGGAGGCGACGTGCAGGTCGGCGACCGGCAGGAAGGTGAGCGTCGCCGAGGTCACCGTGACGTTCACCGCCGCGGTCACGGTGGCGCCGTCGAGGTCGGTCACCGACGCGGTGAGCGCGTGGGCGCCGACCGACAAGGCCGACGTCAACACCGCCCCGCCCACGCCGAGCGCGCCGTCGCGGCTCGACGTCCACTGCACCGCCGCCGCCAGGTCGCCGTCCTCGACGTCGAAGGCGCTCGCGCCGAGGAGCGCGGGCCGGCCGGCGAGCAGCGTCCCGCCTTCGCCCGGCGTCTCGATGGCGAGGGTCGGCGGCGTATTCTCCGGTCGGATCACGACCGTGCGCTGCGCCTGGCCGACGAGGCCGCCGCTATCCGTGGCGGTCGCCGTGACGACGTGGGCGCCGATGCTGAGCGCGCTCGTCGCGAAGCCGGGTCCGACGCCGATCTGGCCGTCGCGATCCGACACCCAGCGCAGGGTGGCGGCGCGGTCGCCGTCGGTGGCGTCAACCGCCGTCGCCGCGAAGGCGACACTCGCGCCCGCAAAGACGCGCGTTCCGTCGAGCGGCGCCGTGATGGCCACGACCGGCGGCGTCGCGGTCACCGTGAACGTCACCTGCGCCGTGCCGAGAGCCCCGTCCGAGTCGACGACCGACGCGGTGACGACGTGGCTGCCCTCGCTCGGGACGACGACGAGGGGCGCGCCGGTGCCGAGGAGGCCGCTCTGGCTCGAGGTCCACCGCACCATTCCGGCGACGTCCCCGTCGAAGTCGTCCTGCGCGATCGCCGCGAGCGTGAGCGGCGTCCCGGCGGGGAGGCTCGCGCCGTTCGGCGGCCCGGTGATCGCGACGACCGGCGCCTGGTTCGGTCCCCGCACCCGCACGGTGACCTGCTTCTCGCCGGCGAGGCCGGCCGAGTCGGTGACGCGGGCGGTGACGACGTGCGTGCCGATCGAGAGCGACGCCACGACGAGCGGACCGACGCCGAGCGCGCCGTCGCGGTCCGACGTCCAGGCGAGCGTGGCGCGGAGATCGCCGTCCTCGAAGTCCGTCGCCGTCGCCGCAAGCTGCACCGGCAGCTGGTCGACGAAGAACACGCTGTTGTTGGCGGGCGCCGTGATGTTCACGACCGGCGGGCGGCCGACGTTGACGGTCACCGAGGCCTCGCCCGCGATGCCGCCAGCGTCGGTGACGCGCGCGGTGACGACGTGGGTCCCGGAGGTGAGCGTGCTCGCCACGATCGACGCGCCGGCGCCGAGGGTGCCGTCCTGGCTCGAGCTCCACTGGATCTGGCTCGACAGGTCGCCGCTCTCCGCGTCGCTGGCCGTGGCGCTGAACGTGAGCGCCGTTCCCGGATTGATGCTCACGCCCGACGCGGGCGCCGCGATGTGGACGACCGGCTGCTGGTTCTGACCGAGCGTGACGATCAGCTGCGGCTTCCCGCTCGCCGCCTCGCGGCTGTTGTAGATCACGTCGTTGCTCGAGGTGGTGACGAGCGCGAAGTCGTAGGTGCCGTCGCCGAAGACCCCGGAGGTGACGGTGAAGTCGACGCCCTGGTTCGCGGTGACGGCGCCGGCGCTCGCGAGGGCGGGTCCGTCGATGCCCGGCCGGTTGCCGTAGCTCGTGTTGGCCTCCGACCAGGCGCCGTCGCTGATCGCGTGCACGATCCCGCCGGCGTCGCTCGAGGACGCCGAGGCGGAGCCCGCGGTGAGCCGGAGCGTCGCGCTCTCGATCCCCGCGAAGCCGACGCCGGTCACCGCGAAGCGCAAGAAGGCTTCCTTGATCGGCGAGGCGTCGCCGATCATCGTCGTCGCCGTCCCGAACTTGGTCGAGCTCGCGTTGGCGTCCACGTAGGTGTCGGCGACCGGGAGGAACGTGAGGACGGCCGAGCCGACCGCCACGTCGACCGTCGCGCTCCGCACCGCGCCGTCGAGATCGCTCACCGTCGCGGTGAGGACGTGGGCGCCGACGCTCAGGCTCGGCACCGTGATGACGGCTCCGGGCGCGAAGCTCCCGTCCCGGCTCGAGCTCCACTGCACCCGCGCGGCGAGGTCCCCGTCCTCGGGATCGAGGGCGGTCGCCGCAAGCAGGATGGGCTTCCCGCTGAAGAACGCGCTGCCCGCGCCTGGCGCGTCGATCGTGATCGTCGGCAGCGCGTTCGGCGGTCGCACCACCACGGTGCGCTGCGCCTGGCCCGCGAGCCCCCCGGCGTCCGTCACCGCCGCGGTGATCGCGTGCGTTCCGACGCTCAGGGTCGCGATCGCGAAGCTCGCCCCGCTCCCGATCACGCCGTCCCGGTCCGAGGTCCAGGTGAGCCCCGCCGAGAGGATCCCATCCGTCGCGTCGCTGGCGCTGCCGCTGAAGCCGAGGCTCGCGCCGGCGAACACCCGCGTACCCTCCGCCGGCGCCGTGATGGTCACCGCCGGCGGCGTCGGCGTCACCGTGAACGCGACCTGCGCGGCGCCCGCCGCGCCGTCCGAGTCGACGACGCTCGCCGTCAGGGTGTGGACCCCCTCACGCAGCGTGACCGTGCGGCTGGCGCCGACGCCGAGGTCGCCGTCCAGGCTGGATGCCCAGTGGATCTGGGCCGACAGCGACCCGTCGAAATCGTCGCTCGCGCTCGCGATCAGGGTGACCGAGGTTCCCGCCGGGGTCGAAGCGCCGTTCGCCGGTGCGCTGAGGGTGACGGTCGGGGCCACGTTCGGGGTGCGGACGCGGATCGTCACCTGGGCCTGCCCGGTCACGCCCGTCGAGTCGGTGGCCGCCGCCGTCAGCACGTGGGTGCCGACGCGCAGGCCCGCGCCGCCGACCGACGCGCCCGTGCCGAGCGCGCCGTCGAGGCTCGAGCTCCACTGGATCTCCGACGTCAGGTCTCCGTCCTCGACGTCGGTTGCGGTCGCCGTGAGGGCGAGCGCCGGCAGGCTCGTGGTGACGATGACCGCGTTGTTGGCGGGCGCGGTGATCGCGACCGTCGGCGGGTGCCCGACATTCAAGGTGATCTGGCGCTCGCCGCTCAGGCCCCCCGGATCGGTCACGCGCGCCGTGATCGTGTGCGCGCCCGGGCTCAGGTTCGAGCGCGTGAGCGACGCTCCCGAGCCGAGCGCGCCGTCGCGGCTCGACGTCCACTGGATCTGCGCCGCGAGGTTGCCGCTCTCGGCGTCGGTCGCCGTGCCCGTGAAGGTGACCGCGGCGCCGAACACCGCATTGCTGCCGGACGCCGGCGCCGCGATCGTCACCACGGGACGGGTGTTCTGGCCGAGCGTGACGATCAGCTGCGGCTTCCCGCTCGTCGCCTCGCTGCTCTGGTAGATCACGTTGTTGGAGTTGGTCGTGGTGAGGGCGAGGTTGGTGACGCCGTCGGCGCGCACGTGCGAGGTCACGTCGAAGTCCACGACCTGGTTCGCGGCGACCGCCGCACCGTGCGTCGCGAGCACGGCGCCGTCGATCGCGGGACGCGTGTTGTAGGTGGTCGCGTTCGACCATGTGTCGTTGGCGAACGCCGTGATGGTGCCGCCGGCCGCGCTGCTGGCGCCGCTCGCCGAGCTGACCGTGAGCCGGAGCACGGCCTGCTGCACCGCGTACGACCCGACGCCGCTCACCGTGAAGCGCAGGAAGGACTGGAGGATCGGCGACCCGTCCGCCTGCAGCGTCGTCGCGGCACCGTACGCCGTGGTGGCCTTGCTGGCGCTCACGTAGGTGTCGACGCTGGGATCGAACGTCAGCGTCGCCGCCGCCACGGTCACGGCGACGCTCGCGCTCGCGGTCGCGCCATCGAGGTCGGTGACGCTCGCCGTGAGCGTGTGGGCGCCGGCGCTGAGGCCGGGGATCGTGACGCTGGCGCCGGTCCCGAGGTTGCCGTCGCGGCTCGACGTCCAGTGCACGACCGCCCCGAGGTTCCCGTCCTCGGCGTCCGTGGCGGTCGCCGCCAGCAGCAGGGGCCGTCCGGCGACGAGTGCGGCCGCGTCGGCCGGCGACTCGATCGCGATCGCCGGCGTCCCGTTCGCCGGCCGCACCACGACCGTGCGCTGCGCCTCGCCCGTGAGGCCGCCCGCGTCGGTCGCGGCCGCCGTGATCGTGTGCGTCCCGACCGTGAGCGCGCTCGTGGCGAAGCCGCCGCCCGCGCCGATCTGGCCGTCCCGACTCGACGTCCAACGCAGCGCCGCCGTGAGGCTACCGTCGGTGGCGTCGCTCGCCGTGCCGCCGAAGGCGACGCTCGCCCCCGCGAACACCGTGGTGGTCGCGGCCGCGGGCGCCGTGATCGTCACCACCGGGGCCGTCGCCGTGACCGTGAAGGTCACCGCGGAAGACCCGGGCGCGCCGTCGGAGTCGACCACGGTGGCGGTGAGGAGGTGCGCTCCCTCGCTCAGGACGACGGTCCGGCTGCCGCCCGCGCCCGCGATCGCGCCGTCGTGGCTCGACGTCCACTGGACCTGGCTCGTGACGTCGCCGTCGAAGTCGTCGGAAGCGGTGGCGACGAGGCTCACGGTCGATCCGGCGGACACCGACCCGCCGTTCGCCGGCGCCGCGATGGTGACGACCGGTCCGGCGTTCGGGCCGCGCACGCGGACGCCGACCTGAGCCGTCGTCGTGATGCCGCTCGCGTCGGTGACCGACGCGGTGATCACGTGGGTCCCGATCCCGAGCGTCGAGACCAGGAGCGACGCCCCTGTCCCGAGACTGCCGTCGAGGCTCGAGCTCCAGTGGATCTGCGCCGAGAGGTTGCCGTCCTGGGTGTCCTCGGCGGTGCCGGTGAAGGCGATCGGGTCGTTCCGATAGGCGACGTGGCCCGTCGCCGGCGTGAGGATCGCGATCGTCGGCGGGCTGCCGACGTTGATCGCGATCTGCGCCTGCCCGACCGCCCCGCCGGCATCGGTGACCCGCGCCGTGATGGTGTGGGCGCCGGGCGTGAGGGCGGACCGCACGATCGAAGCGCCGGTTCCGAGCGCACCGTCTCGGCTCGACGTCCACTCGACCTGACTCGCGAGGTTGCCGCTCTCGGCGTCGGTCGCCGTCGCCGCGAAGGTGACCGGGGTGTTCGGATTCAGGTTGGCGCCGTCGCCGGGCGCCGAGATGTTCACGACCGGCGCCGTGTTCTGGCCGAGCGTCACGATGAGCTGCGGCCTCCCGTTCGCGGCCTCGCGGCTCCGGTACATGACGCCGTTGGTCGAGGTTTGGGTCAAGGCCAGGTTGACCGAGCCGTCGCCTCCGACCGCCGGGGTGACCACGAAGTCCACGACCTGCCCCGCCACGACCGCCGTCGCGTTGTCGGCGAGGACCGGTCCGTCGATCGTCGGCCGCGTGCCGTAGGTCGTCGTCTCCGTCCAGGTGTCGCTCGACAGCCGGCTCACCGTTCCGCCGCGGTCGCTCGCCGCGCCGCTCACGCTGTCCACCGTGAGCCGCAGGACCGCCTGCTGCACCGCGAACCCGGTCGTGCCGGTCACCGCAAAACGGAACAGGCCCTGCACGATCGGCGAGCCGTCGGCGCTGACGTGGGTCGCCGTCCCGAAGCTCGACGTCGGCTTGCCGGCATCGACGTAGGTATCGACGGTCGGCGCGAAGGTGAGCGTCGCGCTGGCGACCGTCACCGCCACGGTCGCGGTCGCCGTCGCGCCGTCGGCGTCGGTGACGGCGGCGGTCAGCGTGTGGGCGCCGACCGACAGACCCGGCACGGTCACGCTCGCCCCGGTCCCGAGCACGCCGTCCCGACTCGAGCTCCAGCGCACCGCGTGCGAGAGCGCGCCATCGTCGACGTCCGACGCGACCGCCGCGAGGAGCACCGGACTGCCCGAGAGCAGCGCCGCGCCGTCCGCTGGCGCCTGGATCTGCACCGCCGGCGGCGTGTTGCTCGCGCGCACCGTGACGGTGCGCTGCGCCTGGCCGAGGAGCCCGCCGGAATCGGTCGCGGCGGCGGTGACGACGTGGGTGCCGAGCGACAGCACGCGGCTGATGCTCGGCCCCGTCCCGAGGAGCCCGTCGCGGTCCGAGCCCCACTGCAGCGCGTTCGAGATCGCGCCGTCGGTGGCGTCGACCGCGGTGCCCGTGAACGTGACGCTCGCCCCGGCGAAGACGGTCGTCCCCGCCGGCGGCGCCGTGATGGTCACGACCGGCGCGCTGCCGGTGACGACCACCGAGATCTGCGCCTGCCCCTGCGCGCCGTCCGAGTCCGTGACCCGGGCGGTGATCACGTGCGTCCCCTCGGACAGCGTCGCGCCGACGCTCGCGCCGGTGCCGAGCGCGCCGGCGCGATCCGAGCTCCACTGGATCTGGCTCGTGATCGTGCCGTCGAAGTCGTCGGTCGCGGTCCCGGTGAAGGCGAACGCCGTGCCCGCCCCCGCCGACGCGCCGTCGGCCGGGGCCGTGATGGCGACGACCGGCGCCGCATTCGGGCCGCGGACACGGAGCTGGATCTGCGCCTGGCCGGCGAGGCCGGTGTCGTCGGTCGCCGCCGCGGTGATCGTGTGCGTGCCGATTCGAAGCGCCGCGCTCGAGACGCTGCCGCCGCTCCCGAAACCGCCGTCGAGGCTCGACGTCCATGCGAGCCGGCTCGTCAGATCCCCCTGCTCGACGTCGGTCGCCGTGCCGGTGAGCGCCAGAGGGGCGTTCGTGAACACCACCGCCTGGTTCGCCGGCGCCGTGATGGCGACCGTCGGCGGATTGCCGCCGAGCGTGAGGATGAGCCGCGGCGGCGTCGCCGACTCGCGCGAGCGGTAGTTCACGCCATTGCTCGAAGCCGTGACGAGCGCGAAGCTGCGCGCGCCGTCGCCGGTCACCGCGGCGCTGACGTCGAAGTCCACCACCTCCCCCGCGACGACCGCCGACGGGTGCGACGCGACCACCGGACCGTCGAGCGCCGGCCGGGTGGCGTAGGTGATGCCGGTCTCGAGCCACGACACGTCGCTCACCGTCTGGATCGTACCGCCGAAATCGCTGGCGGAGCCCGAGGCCGTGTCCACCTGCAGGCGCAGCAGCGCGCGCGTGATCGGGCGGCCGCCCACGCCCGCGACGGCGAAACGCAGGTAGCTCTGCGTCACCGGGCTCCCGTCGGCGTTCAGCTGGCTCGCCGTTCCGAAGTTGCCGTTCGCCGACCCGGCCTCCACGTAGGCGTCGGCGCTCGGCGCGAGCTCGATGGTCACCGGCGCGGTGACCTGGACCGTGATGGTGTCGGTGCCCGCGAGCGCGCCGGCGTCGGTGGCGCGCGCGGTGATCGTGTGGGTACCGACGGTGAGCGCCCGGGTGAACGCCCCGCCGGTGCCGATCACGCCGTCGAGGTTCGACGTCCACGTCATCGCGCTCGTACGGTCGCCGTCTTCCAGATCGCTCGCCGTTCCCGCGAACGCGACCGCCTGGTCGGCGCTGAACGTCGTGCCGTCGAGCGGCGCCGTGATCGACACCAGCGGCGGGGTGTTCGCCGGCGGCGGCGGACCCACGACGATCGTGATCGCGTCCGAGCCGGACAACAGGTCGGTGTCGGTGACGGCCGCCGTCACGACGTGCGTCCCCTGGCTGAGCGTCCGGGTGAGGGCGGCGCCGGTCCCGAGCGGACCGTCGAGGCTCGAGGACCAGGCGACCGCCGCCCCGAGGTTGCCGTCCTCGTCGTCGAGGGCCGTGCACTGCAGCGTCACCAGGTCGCCCTCGAAGAACGACGCGCCGTCGGGCGGCTGCAGGATCGTCACCGTCGGATTCGGCGAGGCCGCCACCACCAGCGTGAGGGTCGGCTTCAGCCCGCTCGTCGCGTTCGTCGCGTTGTAGAGGATGGCGTCGGCGCTCACCGTGTCGATGGCGAAGTTGTAGGCGCCGTCGCCCGTCACCTGGCCGTCGAGATCGAACTCGACGACGTCGCCCGAGCTCACCTCGCCGAGCGTGTCGAGGGCGGCTCCGTCGGTCGCGGGCCGGGTCGCGTACGTGACGGTCGCCGGGTCCCACGTATTGCTCGAGATGCGATGGATGCTGCCGCCGCTCACGCTGTTGCTGGTCGCCAGGAGGCGCAGGCGCGCCTGCTGCACCGTCCGGCCGTTCACGCCGGAGACCGAGAACCGCAGGTAGCCGATCGCGATCGGCGCGCCGTCGACCCGCAGCGTCGCGGCGGTGTCGAAGTTGCGGCTTCCCGATCCGGCATCGACGTACGTGTCGGCGATCGGCTCGTAGGTCAGCGTCTCGGTCGGCCCCGACTGCGCGATGCCGCGATGCGAGGCCATCGTGAGCGCCAGCGCCAGGAGCGGCGCCCCGAGCCGGAGCCCGCGCGCCGGGATCGGCATCCGCATCGTCGAGGGACGGCGCCGGTCCACGGTCATCCCTCCGGGGTCCGCACCGCGTCGCCGGACTGCAGCGCCGCGACGCGCGTCGCGATGGCGTCGACGACCGTCGGCAACACGCCGTCGGCGGGCACCTCGTGGAAGTTCCGGACCCAGCGGCTGACGCCCCGGTAGCACGCGAGCTGGCGCGTCGTCTCGGCGACGGTCAGCTCGTGCTTGCGGGCGGTGATCATGCCCGGGTCGCCGACGATCGAGAACGCGAGCGCGGGCTCGGGAATGCAGCGCATGATCGCCGACTCCACCCACGACCGGCGCACGAGCGGGTGCGCGAAGGTGCGGAGATCGTAGAAGTAGCGGTCGAGCACCACGGTCTCCCCGCGCACCAGTCGCGGCCGGACCTGGACGACGTAGCGCAGCCACTTGTCCGCCATGATGTGGACGAGGCCGCGCAGCCGCTGCTTGCGGTTCACGTCCTTCACCACCTTCGCCGTGCCGGCGGGGCGCAGGCGTTTGCGGATCTTCTGGCTCCAGCGGCGGGTCGGGAGCAGCGGCTTCTGCGCGCCGAGATACACGCTCGACACCTTGAGGCGCGTGCCGGCGAACCGCTCGCACACCCGGGTCGAAAGCGTGGTCTTCCCCGCGCCGTCCGGGCCGAGCAGGATCACGAGCCGTCCGGGCGGCCGCAGCCGGGCGCGCGCGCGATCGAGGAGCACGCCGGTCCGGGCGCGGAGGTGGCGGATCAGGGTTCCCGGCCGGCGCACCAGGATCGCGCCCGCCGCCCGCCGGCGGACGACCGGCAGCCGGTCGGGATCGTCGACCACGCCCGCGAGCAGCTCACCGAAGCCGGGGCCGAGCTCGCGCTCCGCGAGCCTCCGGAACGCGTCGCCGGCAACCGCCAGGAGCTCGGCCAGGCGGGCCCGGTAGTCGGCGCGCACGGCGCCCTTGTCGAAGAGGCAGTGCAGCGCCAGCGCCAGCGCCTCGGCGGCGAGCGACGGCGTGCGCACGCCGCGCTCGTGGCGCTGATCCTCCAGCACCACCTCGACCGGCAGGTACTCGAGCTCCATGTGGCTCAAGCGCACGCGCACGTCGAGGTACACGGCCTCGATCGCCTCGCCGTCGCCGATCCGCATCAGGTAGTACATCCAGTGGCCGCCGCGGCTCGCGCGGATCACCGGCACCAGCCCCCACGCCTCGCACATCCGCCGCACGATCGCGTCGTGCCGCCGCAGGTCGCGCGGGTGCACGACCAGGTCGATGTCCTTGCCGAAGTCGCCGGGCCAGCGCTCGGCGTTGCGCAGGACGGCGTAGCGCACGCACTCGCGCTCGTAGGCGGCGAAGAGCTCGGGCAGGAAGCGCCCGGTGAGGGTCGGGCCCCACGCCTCGCAGGGGGCGGCGGCATCGGATCGGATCAGCGGTAGTGCGGTCATGGTGGGGGGGCTCCCGTGGGCTCGCTCCGTCAGAGGGCGCTGCGGACGGTGTGCAGCACGGCGTGCAGGTTGGCGTCGAGCCACGACGGCGAGCGGACGAGCCAGCTGTCGCGGCGGAGCTTCAAGTGGTTGAGCCACGCGCACACCGCGATGGCCCGCTGCATGCGCGCGTCGACCCCGACGATCGCCGCCTCGCGCGCGAAGATCCGGGCTTCGAGCGGCGCCAGCGCGCCGGTCAGGATGACGCGTACGAAGACGTCGCCGAACGCCATGCCGTCGCTGCGGATCAGCCGGCGGGCCAGCAGCAGCAGGAGATCGATCAAGGGCAGCCCGCGCGGCTCGAAGGCTTCGAAGTCGAGGATGCCCGTAACCGCATCGTCCCGGCCGAAGAGCAGGTTCGCGAGGTCGTAGTCGCCGTGATGCCAGCCGAGTGGCAGCGTCGCGCCGAGCATGGTCGCGCGCAGCCACTCGTCGATCGCCGCCAGCGCCGGCTGCGCGTCGGGCCGCACGAAGGCGCGGAGGTCGGCGAGCCAATCGCCGCACAGGCGGTCGAACTCCCGCGCGTCGATCACGACCGGCGTTTCGGTGGCGCGGCGCAGCGCGCACACCGCGGCGGCGGCGCTCGTGATCGCCCGGTCGTAGCGCCGCGCCGAGCGCGCGTAGTAGATGCGCCCGCAGTCCCCGGGGCGGGCCGTCTCGGCGAAGAACGGCTGCCCCTCGTGGGTCCCGTCCGCGAGCGGCACCGGAAAGAGCGCGCGCAGCGCCGGCGGGATGCGGGTGTCGGCGGCGAGCGCGACGATGGTCTCGTGGTGGCGCCGGCAGCTCTCGGCGGCGCGCGGCTCGAGCGGCACGCGGACGAAGGCCCCGCCGCGCTCGGAAGGCCCGCCCGCGAGCACCACGACGCCGCGCGGGCGGATGAGGTAGCGCGACAGCGCGCGGGCGCCGGCGGGGATCCGTCCCGTCGAAGCCAGGCCGTCGAGCAGGCGCTCGGCGAAGGAGCGGTGGACGGGGGTCGTCGTCAGCACCGCCGCGAGCCCGGGAAGGAACGGATAGAGCCGCCGCTCGAGGCCCGGCGGCCGGCCGGCGAGCTCCCAGCTCCGCACGGCGGAGCGCACCAGGCGTCCGCGCGTGCGGTAGGGGTCGCCGCAGAACTTCATGCGATCCGCCCGATCGACGTCGAGGATCTGATGGAACTTGTGGCGGAACGGCAGCGGGGCGAAGAGGTGGCAGCCGCCGAAGCCGCTGCGCGCCGCGACGCGCTTCAGCATCCGCGGCGCCAGCCCCGCCTCGGCGCCGCGCCGCGGCGAGGCGACGCCGGCGATGCCGTGTCGGCTGTCGGTTCCGAGGTACACCTGCCCCCCCGGAGCGAGCGTCCGCCGCAGGTCGAGCAGGAGCTCGACGATCGCGTCCGCGGCGCGCGGCCGCCGGCCGGCGAACGCGCCGAACCAGGCGGCGAGACACGGCACGACCACGACGTCGATCCCGGCGTCGGCAACCGGCAGGCGGACCGGATCGAAGACGCGGGCGACGACGACGTGGTCGAGCCCGAGCGCGTCCGCCTGGGCCCGCACCACGCGCAGCCGCTCGCCGCCGGCGTCGAGCACGAGCACCCGGGCCACGCCGCGCGCCAGCGCGAGCGGCACCGCCCCCCACGTCGGGCCGAGCACGAGGACGCGCGACCGGCGGTCGAGGTCGAGGAGGTACTTCCACCCGGCGCGGGTCGCGTCCGCGAGATCCTGCAGCACGTCCTCCCAGGTGGCGCCGGCGATCTTGGCGCGCAGCCGCGCCAGGCGTCCGCCGGCCGGCGCCGCCAGCGTGCCCGCGAGCACCTCGCGCGCGAGCCGCCGCTCCGCCTCCGGCCACCCGACGATGGCGCAGTCGGCGAGGAGCTCGCCCATGCGCGCCTCCTCGAACGACGGCGTCCGCGGCAGCGCCGCCGCGAACGCGGGCCCGAGCGTGTAGAGGCCGTCGTCGACGCGATACTGGAGCGCGCACGGAGCGCACGCCGCGCGCCCCCGCACCTCGTCGAGGGGGCCACGACAAACCGGACACGCGAGCGGCTCGAAGCCGCCGCCGTCCCGCGGGCTAGGCGAGATCAGGGCCATACTCCTTCCATCCGACCAGCTGCGGCAGGCTCACGTCGGCGGTCGCCAGGAAGAGCCCGGTGAACGCCACCGCCTTGACGGTGTAGGCGGCGCTCGACGCCACGGCCGCGCCGACGAGGCCGTAGGCGGGGATCAGCGTGAGATCCCCGATCACCGTCACCACCAGACCCGCGAGCGCGGTGTAGGTGTTGAGCTCCGGGCGGCCGATGCCGACGTTGTACCCGGAGAGCACGCCGTCGGCGCCGTGCGCCGCGAGCCCGACGAGCAGGATGTAGAGCGCGGGCACCGCGGGCGCGAACTCGGCGCCGAAGAACGCGAGGATCAGCCGCTCGCCGACGGCCGCGAGCACGAGGATCGCGGCGAGGTTGATGAGGAAGACCCGCCGATAGAGGAAGACGCCCCGGACTCGCGCCTCGACCGCGGAGAGGCCCGCGATCAGCGGCCGCAGCACGAAGGTCAGGCTCGCGGAGAGCGGCCGGAAGAGCTCCGCGACTTTCGACGCGACCGAGTAGCAGCCGACCACCTCGACGCTCGCGAGCGTGGCGAGGATCATCACGTCGAGCCGCCAGTTCAGCATGTTCGCCATGCGGCCGACGTGGCCCTTGATGCCGAACCGCATGGCGTCGCGCGCCAGCGCCGGGTGCACGCGCGGCCAGGGGCGGATTCCGCGCCGGAGCAGCATGGCGGCGGCGAGGAGCACGCTCGCGACCGGGCCCGCCACCGCGGCCACGACCACGAGCGTCGTGCCCCCGACGCCCGCCAGGAGCGGCAGCAGGAGCGCGAGCGACACGACGTCGTCGGTCAGCAGCACGAGGTTCGCCGCCTTGAAGCTCCGCAGGCCTTGCTGCACCGAGTTCAGGTAGTCGCGCAGGAGGTTCATCGGGATGGCGAGCCCGACCAGGAGCGCGTCGCGGGCCGAGAGCGTGCTGTAGAAGTGCGCGTGCAAGAGGTTGCCGGCCGCCCACCATCCGGCGCAGCCGACCACGCCGAGCCCGAGCCCGAGCGCGACCGTGGTCTCGGTGATCGCCTGCACCGAGTAGCGCCGGCTTCCGATCAGGTACGGATTCGCGATCGTCATCCCCGCGCCGAGCACCGCCGCGATCGTGCCCGGCAGCACCCGCACCAGGGCGAAGGTTCCCGCGCCGGTCGCGCCGAGCGCGCC
>WBZR01003560.1_pt1 | contig 13847 bp, 20 predicted proteins | sample 5204231 | NCBI WGS metagenome assembly WBZR01 (sample SAMN12412403, study PRJNA552823) | activated sludge metagenome | isolation source: activated sludge from anammox sidestream of wastewater treatment plant... | place: USA: Virginia | collected 2017-08 | reverse complement strand
TTCGGGGGGGGGGGGGGTGGGAGTGTTTCACCCATCCCTCCCCCATCCAATCCTCAGAGTTTTCCACAGGCTTTCGCGGGAATGGCGGGCTTACTGGTTGGCAGTATGACTATCCCGCCCTCCTCCGGTTTCAACTTCAAGCCTCTGTACTGCTCTTGAATCTTCTTGAAGGCAATGTTGGCCTGCTTCTTGAAGTCATGGACGTTTGTGTAGTCGGCTCCAAATTGTTGTGCAAGCGCCCGCCACGGGATGAAGTGGGGTTTCCCTTTCCGCGCTGCAGACAGCGCCTTATAGGTGCTCCACGCGTAAAGATCCAGGGCTAAAGGGGAACGCTTCAATGCTCGGAGAGCCCGAACGTCAACAGGCACCGGCGATGCGGTGATCGCGTTGAAGAACTTTTCCCCCAACTCCACCCAACTCGGGAACAGCGCAGTCTGTGTAGGCAATTTCGGCGACCACCAAAGCTCCGATTCGTCTGCAATCACCATGTTTCGCCGTCTCTCGCCTTGCAGGCCGGCAATCTCAGCTGTTTGGATGAACGACACGTTAGCCGCGAACAGCCGACGTGTTTGCTCCATCACGCGTTTGGCATCGCCACGTTTACCCCGCCCCGTTTCTGGCGAAAATCCGATTTCGCGGAGAAATGAACTGTAGCTGTAGCCTAACTCTAGTCGCTTGCTCCCTGTCCGTAGTGCCTCAGTGGTGACCCAGAACAGTATCAATCGTGGAATGCTGCCGTATGGATACCCAAGCAAATCAAGAGTTTGTGGGTCGACACCAGGTTGAATCGTAAGGGTGAGATTGCCGTTGCTTCGGCTCCACACCCTGGCGGTGCCAGGATCGCGATGAGGCAGCGTGCATTGGACCAACTCACGCGTCATAAACGCAAGATCCTCCGCCGTTGGCGCTTCTTCTTGAATCTGGACAGCAGCGTCGATCAGCTTTTGCTGAGCGCGTGTTGGAGGACGGAAATCAGAGGACTGCCGGAGCAATTCACCGATCGGCGTTAGCTCACGCTTTGCCTCTGCTCCTTCGTCCTTTCTGCTTCTCATCTTTTCCCAAGGGTAAGGTACCACCGGCTTGAGCCGCACCCGAAAAACGAAATCTCATCTGCACCTCAAAGTCACACTGCCGTAATAGTCCAGCGGCGGCTGTGCGCAGAAGTCCCAGAAACAAATACACGATCATGGACGGCTCGTCGATGGCCGTAAGTAAAGCGAGGAGATGAATTGATCGCACAGGAACTGTATTGCCCAATGCAGGTATTTTGTGTGGGCCAGGTGGCTGGTCCTGTCGAATGACAGGACCAGCCGGGTGCAATCGTGCGACCTCCACAGGACCAAATCGGTGCGCTCCTCGCTCCCGCTCGTCGCGTGCCTCCCGCGGCGGACTCCCGCCGCCGCGCTTTGCTTGGTCGCGCGCCGGTCGCAGGCTCCCTCGTCCGCGCGCTCCATTCCACCCTCCGCCTTCCCGGCTCCGGGTTAACGTGGCTCGCTTTCGCTCGTGAAGTGAACCCCTGGCGTGAGACAGCGAGTTAAGGGGGCTATTGCCGTTCGATGAAAAAGCATCGACGGCGGGGTTATCGTTGCTCCACTCTGGAAGAACCTGAGCGGAGGATAGGGCAACGCAGGGATGCGACCCGAGCGCCGACTCAGGGCCGGAATGGTTGGGGCGGCGCGTGTCGCCCCAGTCCGACTCAGCCATTCTGGCCGGAAAGCGGTAAATCCTGGGGTCGCAGGGGCAAAGCCCCCGATTGTGAACTGGACTCACGCGGCACCTTCGAACTGCGCGGGCGACTGGTAGCCGAGCGCCGAGTGCAAACGCTTTTGATTGTAGACCTGTTCGAGAAACTCACCGATGCGGGCATAGGCGTCGGCGAAGTCATCGTACTCGTTGCGATACACCTCTTCGTACTTGAGGGTTTTCATGAACGACTCGCAGGCGGCATTGTCATAGGGGTTCCCCTTGCGGCTCATGCTAATGGCAATGCCGTGCTGCTGCAGTAACTGCGTGTAAACGAGCGCGGCGTACTGCACGCCGCGATCAGAGTGGTGGACCAAGCCGGCCGGCGGTTTCCGCTCGCGCAACGCCATCTCCAGTGCGGCCACGGCGAGTTGCGCCTCCAGCGTGCGCCCCAGCGCCCAGCCCACCACGCGGCGCGAGTACGCATCAAGGATTACGGCTAAGTAGATAAACTCCGTCCGTAAGCGGATATAAGTGATGTCGGCCACCCATAACTGGTTCACGGCCGTCGGGACCATCTGGCCGGCCAGGTTCGGATAGACCGGCAGCTGGTGGCGCGAGTCCGTGGTGACCAGGAACCGGCGGCGCCGCACACACAGCAGGTTATCTTCGCGCATCATCCGTAGCACCCGCTTGTGGTTCACCACGAAGCCACGGTCCCGCAGGGCCGCCGTGATCCGGCGATAGCCATACGCCGGGAACTCCACCGCGATCTTCTGGATCTGATCGCGAATGTCGAGCTCTTCGGCCGGCCGCGACGGCGGTTTGCGGAATCGATAGAACCCCGCCCGGTTCACCTCCGCAATCGCACACAACCGGCTCACCGCTTCCCCTTGCGCGGCGGCCTCACCGATTTCTTCAAACACGCAGTTCCGCCACTGACGACGGCTGGCGGGTGATGGTCCTTGAAATGCTGCAATGCCTTTTTTAAAAAGTCGTTCTCCATCGTCAACTGGCCCACCTTGCGCTCCAGTTCCACGACCTTCCGCGAGTCCTCCTGCGACGATACCGGCGTCGGCCGCCTCCCTAAGCCAGGAAATGCCGCCTCCCCTTTCGCTCGCCATTCCCCGCGCCACCGCTCCACCAGCTTCGGACTCAGCTCATACTTCCGGGCAATCTCCCCAATCGTGGCTCCTTGATCCACCGCACGCATCACCGTCACCTTCAGATCGCGACTGTACACTGTTCGGGACAAATCCATTCCTCTTCTCCATTCAATGTATTTCGCCCCTTAACTCTCTGTCGCACTTTTCGGGTTCACTCCATCGCGTCTTTGATCGCCCCCTCCGCCCCCTCACGGGGGAACCGCCCCGCAGCGCCGTCCCCCCGCCGCAGGTTCCCCCCTTTGGAATCCCCCCTCCTTGGCACCCCCCTTCACAAGGAATCCCCAAAGGGGGGAACCAGCTCTCCTCCGGCCGCATGCGCCTTCGGCGCCTTGAGGCGGCCTCCGGGTAGGGGGGACAGCGCCTCACCACGGACCCCGGTTCGCCCTTCGGGTGCGGGGCGTTCCGCGCCTCCCGGCGCGGTCGCTAGCGGCTCGCTCTCGCTCGCGTCGTTTGTCTCCCCCGCCCGCCCTTCGCTGTGTGGCCTTCCGGCGGCCCTGCGGCCCGCCTCCTGGCCACACGCTCCCGTCTGCCCCCTCGCGGGGGCTCCCCCCCGAGAACCGAACAACCGAAGGACTCTTAAGCCGCCGGCCTCAAACGTTCATCGCGTCCATTCAGCATCCCCAGCACCGCCGCATGAGCATCCGGGTATTGCTCGAGCACCTTCACCAAGTCCTGCCACAGCTCCCACCAGGCCCGCCGCACTTCGTCCGCTTCCTCCGCCTGTTCCTGCCGCCCCACCAGTTTCCACTCCATCGCGACCTGCTTTTCCTTCCGCGCGATCGACCGGAGCGCCAGCCCCCAATTCCTTTTCCGCATCGCTTCCCGCGTTATCTCGCGTGTTTCCCGCGACAGTTCCGCCAGCCGCTCCACCAGGTCAACCGCTTCCTTGTCGGCCTGCAACTCCTTGCCCCGCTGGGCCTTTTCACTCAGATCCCGCAGCTTATGCCGATGCACACTAGACGTGGTGAATCCCCACCGTTCCGCAATTTCCCGCAGCGTTTTCCCCTCGATCAACGCCCGATCGATCGCCTCAACCTCCGCATGCCCACACACCTTACACCGCATCCCCATAAATCTCCCCATTCCTAAACCGTTACAAGCAAAAGAAAAAGCCGGGCTCGTGGCCCGGCTTTCGAAAATTGTTGCAGTTGAGCAGAACTCAACCGCTTTAATTATTATCTCACAAATCAACACAATATCGTTCCGCTATTTTTCTCCGGGGGGGAGAAGGGCTTTTTAGCGGCTGTCAGCCGTAACGTTGATCATCACACCGGTAACGTTCACCTGGACGGTTTGTTTCATCTTCACGCCTACAAGCAGAGAAACGAGTACAACCACAGCAGCCGCGGGTCTCCGTTTTCGATTCATCGTCTACACCTCCTTTCACTGAGCAAAGTCTCTCCGTCACTCCATGTATTGCCAGTTCGCTAACGGCTCTACAGTCGTTCGGGACGATTGCGTCGGCCCGCTGCTTTAGATCGGCCCCCTTGATCCACGATCCCCTGCCGCAAAAATAAATTTATGGGCTTGAGGGACTCCTGCCAATTGGCCCGTTTGCGTCGAACCTTATCTGAGGTACTGTGCTGAGGTGACCCCGACCGACTCCGCGATCGTCCAAGCTTATGCTGCAGTTGCCCAGACTTTGGTGGCGATAGTAATTGGCATATGCACGGTCAAGTACGCCTCACTAGCCAACAAAATTTACAAGCTCCAGGCTGAAACCCAAATTGGTGAACCCGCGGTGTCACTCGACCTCTATCCTCGGCCATATCGGTCTATCGGCTCCGTCTTGTGGGATGGCTGCCTGGATCAAGAAAAGCGGCCACCACAGCAGCACTAAGCACAAACCGACATCGCGATAACTTTTCCTCTTGACAAATCCGCATTTGTACCACATTGTTAAGAATATATGGTCTACAATGTTAAGCAAATACTTGGCGCTCCTGATCGCCTGAAGATTGCACTAGTCAAATGGGCTGAGCTTTTGCTGCTTTCATTACTACTTCTCACAGGGGTACTGGAGAGCGTTCGTTCGGTCATGCAAGCCGCGAATATGCTTAATTCAGACCATGTATACACCATGAACAAGGTGCGCTAAAAAAGAGGTCCGGCCAGGGATCGATCCAGCGGGGCGACGAGCCGGGGGGTAGGGGCAGAGTCTGTGCAACGCTAATACCAGTTGACAAACCTTTATTTGTACTACATAGTTGAGATGATATGAACCACAATGTTAAGGTGCCAACTCTTGGTGAGTTCGAAGTGCTTGTACTCACGGGTGTGATCGCCGGCAAGCGGGCTGGCGATGCCTATGGCGTTACTATCCATGAGGAAGTTGAAAAATTGGTAACGCCCACTCGCGATGTGTCAATCGGCAGTGTTTACACCACCCTTGATCGATTGCAGCAGAAAGGGCTTGTTCAGTCCTGGTACGCCGGCAAAACGGATGAGCGTGGCGGCCGTGCCAAAAGATGCTTTGAGGTTACTGGAATTGGCAACAGGGCTCTACGGGCCGCACTACTACCTATGCAAAAAGCTCTCGACATCGTTCAAGTTGAATAGGGTCTTAAATTAAGGAGAAGGTGCGTTCAAATGAGTGCAACTATAGAAAGCCACACTCAATCCCTTAGTGGTAGAGTGAAGTGGAACCCCAAAGCGAGACAGTCAGTTAACCAACTCGTTGCCGTTCGATGGAATTTCCTCGACCGGCCCCAACCATTCATAGCAGACTGAAGGCACCCGGCGAAGCGGAGGTAGGCCCTGCTGGAGAGCAACCTGCCAAGGAATAGCCGGTGCGACTCATCGAAGACGATGCAGTCCGGCCGCGGTCCTTCCGTCGCGGCCAAGAGCTGGGCCGGGCCCGACCAACGGGAGGCGGTACCCCGGCCCCAGCGGTCGTGCGCCATCGGATCGAAAGATCGCCGATGCCTCGGAAAACTCATGCGGCCTCCGTGCCCTTGTTGGCCGAGGCCCACTCACGTTCGAACTCCGCCGGCGAGACATATTGCAGCGCCGAGTGCAGGCGCTGCTCGTTGTAGATGTCCTCCAGAAACTCACCGATGGCCCGGCGCGCGTGCGCCAGATTGCGATACTCCGTGCGATGAACTTCCTCGGACTTCAGCGTCTTCATGAAAGACTCGCACGCCGCGTTATCCCAGGGGTTCGCCCGCCTGCTCATGCTGACGGTGATGCCGTTGTCCCGGAGCAACTGGGTATAGCGGCCGCTGGCGTACTGCACGCCGCGGTCAGAGTGGTGGACCAAGCCGGTAGCGACGGTGCGCTGCGCCAACGCCATCTGCAGGGCGGTGATCGTCAGTGAGTCCTCCAGCGTGTCATCGAGATGCCAGCCGATCACCCGCCGGGAATGGGCGTCGAGGATCACCGCCAAGTAGATGAACTCCTCTTGCAGCCGGATGTAGGTGATGTCGGCCACCCAGAGTTGATTGAGCCCGGCCACCTCCAACGAGGCCGCCACGTTGGGGTACGTCCGCAGGCCGTGGGCCGAGTCGGTGGTCACCACGAACTTGCGCCTGGTGAGCACCAGCAGGTTGTCCTCGCGCATCAGCCGCTGCACACGCTTTCGACTCACGCTATGCCCCAGTTTCGTCAGCCTGGCATGAATCCGGCGGCTGCCGTAGCTCGGCCATTGCGTCGCCAATTTCTGGATCGCATCGCGCAGTTCCAGATCCGCCTTTCGGCGGCCCGATGAGCGGGGCTGGCGCTGCCGATAGTAGGTGGCGCGGCTCACGCCCACCAATTGGCACATCCGGCTCGCGCTCATCTGTGTGGCCGTCTTCACTTCTTCCTGGACTTGCTGGCAGAGGGTGCGCCGCCGGTGAGCCCGTGCAGCAGGCGCTGTTCCTCCACACGCTGCAAGGCTCTTTTTAAAAAATCGATCTCCATCGCCTGGCGCCCAATCTTGCTCTCGAGTTCCTTGACCCGATCCTCCTCGGCCCGCCTGCGGCCCTGCCCACTGAACGCCTGGGTTCCGTGTTCCGTCAACTCGCGGCGCCAGCGCGACAGGTCGCTTGGATGCACCTCCAGCGCCCGCGCCACCTCGGCCATGGTCTGCCCGCTCTGCAGCCGGCGGACGGCCTCCATCTTGAACTCTTTTGAAAATTTCCGACGAGACTTCATTCTTCCAGTTTCCTTTCACTGATTTTGAAAGGTTAACTGGCTGTCTCAAAAATCGGTGCCACTCCAGAGAGAAAGCCATGTTTGGCTACTGGGCCGTAAATCACGTCTTAGTCCTTATAGCATTTGCTACCGGCCACACTTCCGTTGCACTCTACTGTGCCCTTTCAAGCACCTCAATGATGGTGTTGATTGTTGTTGTACCTGTACCAACGTGCTTATCTCAGTCGGTTCAGGTCCTGAGAAATCTTTTGTTATGGTTGCAACGGCAAGACCCAGCGTGCTTGCTGAACGCTCTCTCCGCTCTCATGCCGCCAAATGATTTTGAATGCTTGCGTGACGATCTCGAGGAAATGAAATGTAGCCAAAAGGGCGATCAAAGGAGAATTGACGAATGGTATACCTGGCAACTTAAGACTTCGCTTTGGTACGTGCTCCGCTCGAAGTTGCATCAATGAGGTTGTAAGATTCCCACCCGCTCCATCTCCGCCCTCGGCACCCGCTCTTCCCGCCGGTCGTAAAGCCCGGTAGTCCGCGCCGATTCGTGATTGGCGATCAACTGCGCCGTTTCCAGGCGCCCGCCTTTCCGCAGGTATTCCGTGATTCCGGTCGCCCGGAACGTGTGACAGTTGATCTTCCCGCGGATCCCGGCCGCCTTTGCCCGCCGGCGGATCATCAGGAACACGTCCGGTTGCCCCATCGGATTTCGCGTTAGCGCCGTCCCCGTCCGGTTTGCGGACGTCCGGAACAACGGCCCCTTCGGATCGTCGCCAATGCCGGCCGCCTCCACATACGCACGCAGGAACTCTTCCGCCTTACACGCCAGGCTCACCTTGTGGAACTTCCCGCCCTTTTCGTGCAGGCGCGCTACCGGCTGATCGCCCTCCACCGCGAAATCCTGGACCTTCATCTTCGTTACCGCCCCCACCCTGGCGAACGTGTAGAGCATCAACGTGATTAGCGCTCGATCTCGCAACCCGATCAGGCTGTTGGTATCGATCGATTGAATCAGCGTCCGCGCCTGCTCCTCTGACAGTACCGGTGTCTTCCCTCGCTTCACCGAGTGTTTCGGTCCTCGCACCGCATGCGCTGGATTGAACGGAATCACCTGGCCCACCACCAACCAGTCGAACAGCATCCGCAGCGCCGCCAGGTGCTGCTTGACCGTAGGCGCCGAAACCAGGCTGGTTAGCTGTTCCACATAGCCGGACACATGAATTGGCTGAACCTGCTCGAGGCTCAGCCCGCGGCCCGAACACCAGGCCGAGAATCGGCCGGCGGCCGCCAGGTATGCCGTTCGGGTGTACTTGTTGCGGATGTTCGCGGTGAAGAACTCCCAGAACCGCTTCGCTGCGGCCGGCGTGCCCAGAAACAGAGATGGCGCGTCCTTGGGGATTCTGACGTTACCGGAACCTGTAACGCTAACAGCACGGGCGGCGGAAGCGGTGGTGGGCATGTCCGTTATCAATGATAAAGGACATTATCATAACCATCTATTTGCACCCAAGCTTCAACCCACACACCCTTACTTCCTATGATTCTTGTACCTCTCCTCGAGAACCTCTACCATCTTCTTACCCCAAAGCGCATGGCCTGGATATCTCGCTCCGTACAGCACCTCAATTTCGGCAGGTGATCGCTCCGTATAATCTGATGGGATTTGGAACAGTTCAGGCGGCGGCTCTTGCTCCATTAATGCAAGCACTCTCTCTTCATTACGCGCTCCCTGTGGAAATGTAATACTCGCTCGTAACGCAAAACACCCTAAATCCGGTGCCACCCAACGTTCCGTTGTCTCCGCGTCTGTTCGCCTTACCATGCCTCTAACGTCGTGCCCTAGCATCACGGCCTTCGAACCCTTCATATCCCCCGCCGGCTCCTCACACTCATTTTGTTCAGCGCGTCGTTTGTCGATGGCGGAATCGGTTAGGTGGTACGTTGCGACGGATTTCGTAAAGGGTTCCAAAAATGAAAATTGTCTCCGGCGTAGGTCCGAAATCTCTACAGCCCTTCCACTCTCTCCATTCGGTGCCGTCGTCGAAAAGCTTCGCATGTACGATCCATCGCTCCTGCGCGCGTACACGATATCTGTGGCCTGTGGTGGGGTAGTTGATGTGCTCGGAAAGAAATCAATATGTTTGCGGGCAACGAACGGCTTGATTGGGGCAGTGCTTCCCGATTGCGGTTGTGCAGTGTAACCCGCGAAGAAAGCCAGACTTATGATAGTCAGCCCAATAAGCACGCGCATACTGATGTTCATTTAAATCTGCTCCCTAAACAAAAATGATCCATCTAACACTGCCCTAAACATAGGCTATGTAAACCGTCGTTCAGCAGGCAGGCTGTCTGGCTCTGGCACTGAAACCCCATGGATCTACCACTTTGCCATTTACACTTCCGGCATGTGTCTTTACGGCACCATCCTGCCACTGGCGTCGTGCCATCGGAACCACAGCTGCACTTACTGTCATATTGACAATTATGATTCGTCTGTGTTCCCAAAGGAACGCCATCGATCGTATTACAAGCACCACAGGAACCGCCAGCGGCAATTGGGCAATTGTATGTCTGCGCCATCAATCCCAGATATCCGGATAGCGATCCTATGAGTGCCATTGTGATCGCGACGCATATTGTAAAAAATGTTCTAGTTGCCATATAAAATCACACCCATCGCTGTATTTTTGACTCACGGTTTAACGAACGACGATGTTTCTCCGCTCGTTTTAAGAATCACATCCCACGCCCATCGCCCAATGTCCGAGTGTTTAGAGCCATACACTTTGGCCCGAAAAGCAAACCGATTGCCGAATTCATCAACCCGCTGGGACAACTTGTACTCAAGTGATAAGCGCGCTACGCCAAGTTCCTCCAGCCGAAATAACTCCGTTCCTGTCGAAACCCCATCATGGTTCTTGTCTTGCCACAGTCTAAGTGATGCAAAGACGGCATCATCCTTGTCGATCTGGCCATCGCTGTTGCCTCCGTTATCCGGTCGATCAAACTCAGCCAGCGCCCTGAACCCGTTATTCCCCTGACCAGGTATGCGCGTTTGCGGTGTGAAGTTCCCAAACATTTCTGTCCCGTCGTCAATTGCGCCGTTTCCATTTCTGTCTAGAACCAGCCACGCATCGTCCGATTGCTCTTTCGTCCATGCCACTCGATACAATCTCGATGTTCTGCCAATCGCAAACGTCACGCCTCTCTCTAAATCAGTTAGTTGAAGTCCGTCACCATCTATATCAATCAGTATCGGCGACGTATAACAACAACAAGTTGAATAATACCCACCATATACGACGGCTCCGTCAACACAGCCGCCAACGCCAGGATAGGAGCACATATCTGTAGCTCCGGCTGATTGACCAGTTCCACAGGGACTATCTGGGCAAGAATCCGGGCATGGGCTACAGTAGAACTTGCCCAAAGCCCGAGCGCATTATAAGCATAGAGCAACACACGAAGACTACTGCTATAAGCCCGATCAAACCAGTCCGCTTCATAAAGTCTCATCATCTCTCAGTGATTGGGATTATATACGGCTCAGTTATTCTCTTGCACTCGTTGAAACAGAGCCTCCCTTTTTAAACCAACCCGCTCATTGGATCCATTGCAAACACGTTTGTCAGCCGCACGTACCTCTTGAGTGTCTGGACGCTTCGATGCCCGGTCCGTTGCATGATCGCCACATCCGACACTCCTGCGGCAACAGCAGCCGTCACGCAGCCAGCCCGAAGTGAATGACCGCCATAACCGTTGGCATCCAGCCCAATCAACTTCACCGCGCGCTGCACGATTTCTCCTATGGCCGCGCCACTCAACCGCGTCTCCGTTACCCGGTCTCCCATCGTCACCCTCGTCAACAACGGACCCTCATGACTGCCCCGCACTTCAATCCATGCTTTCAGCGTGGCCACCGGGCAGGTCTCCTTCTTGCTGCCGGGAAAGATTCCAAGCCACCGCCCTTCTCCGCTCTGATCCGTCTTGGACCGCCGCAGGTGCACCTTCACCCCCTGGCTCGCGATCTCCACATCACCAAAATTCAAAGCCGCCAGTTCGCTCCGCCGCATGCCTGCCGCAAATCCGAACACCACTACCGCCCGGTCCCGAATTGCCCGTACACGCTTTTTCTCCTGCCCCAGGACCTCGGACATCCTCCGAAGTTCCTCCGGCGTAATAGCGGCCTTCTGGCGCGGCGCAGCCCCCTTCTCCCGCGCCGTCGCCCGCAACACCAGTCGGCACCGCCGCCCGGCTGGGCTCTCGTACCCCGCCGCGTGGTGATAATGGCTGATCGCTGCCACGCGCCGCGCCAGGCTCGAAACTTTCAACCGGCTCGCCTGGTCCGCCAAATACAACTCCACCGTTTCCTCCTCCGCGGGCAGGAACGGCCGCGCCACCGAAACGCACCAGGCACAGAAGTGCCGCCAGTCGCTTTCGTAGGCTTTCCTTGTTCGCGGCGCCCGCGCCGAGGCGGCCAACCGCTTCAATTCTTCGCGCAGGCGCACCACGTCCGGCCCGCTGCGCGAAAACAGCTCCAATTGCTCCAAATCTCTACCCCTAAGCAGGGTTACCCCCGCTAATAGATAGTTATCAGGGGTCTCTCCGAAACCGGCCTCACCGTTTCCGCAACCCCTTGCAAACAGGGCAAAAATAAAATCCGTTTAGTTGTGAATGGAAAAAAGTCATTTCGCCCGCTGGTACTGCCGGGCGTAAAGGACTATGCCAACAGCGCCGGGATATTCCGGCCGCCATGCAGCACGCGAACAATCGTCACCGGCTTCGTGTCCGGGCGGTACACCACCTCATACGACCCGACCGGGAGGAAACAGACAGGGCTGCTCGTCAGAACATCCTCGCGCGGGTGCCCCAGGAGCGGGAACCTGCCGAGGCGTGCGAACGCCTGTCTGAATTTCGTCAATTGCCGCTTCGCGGCGGCTGGATCGTCCTCCGCGATGAAGTCCCGGATCTCCTTCAAGTCTGCTTTCGCTTCCGGGGTGACGACGAACCGGCTCATCGTTTCGCTCTGGTTGTGCGCCGCACGCTCAATTCGCCGATCAGCTCGTCGATCGCAGCGTCCCCATCCTCCACCCGGCCTTCCCTGGCGGATTTCAGGCCAGCCTCAATCTTCAACTCCAGTTCCCGCCGCACCAGGTCACGCTCCTTCTTCTCGCGGAGCGCTTCGCGGAAAAATTCACTCACGCTCGTGTAGCGCTTGCTCTTCTCCACGCTTTTGACATAGCGGTACAGATCCGGCGTCAGATTCACGTTGATGGTCGTTTCGCTGGCCATAGTTGTCAACCTACTGCTAACCACCATATTCCCATGGCAGCGCCGCCCCATCGAGGGGCATCACTGCCACCGGAAGGGGTTTCCAGCGCCAACCCCTTCCCGCCCATCCCCGCCGCCCTCCGCTCACGCGCCAGATCAAGGCCGCTTCGCGCCGCCTCCGGCGGTGCCTTCGGCAGCCTTGACAAGCGCTTCGCTGCGGGCCGTGTCCTTCTATCACGGAAAGGGCAGGTGTGCCCTTTCCGTGGTTTCTTAAACGTCCCCTAACGAACACGTAAACGCGTTTAAGTGTATACACGTATATGTGTATACGTGTGTGTTGATTCGATAAACTTGTTTACAGCCCTTTGGGATCACGAATGAAAACCATCGCAATCATTTCTCAGAAGGGGGGCACCGGCAAAACGACGATCGCGGTTCACCTGGCGGTAGCAGCCGAACAGCAAGGTAAAAGTACCGTCATTGTCGATCTCGACCCGCAGGCAAGCGCCACCAGCTGGAAGGACCTCCGCAGAGCCGATACCCCGGCTGTTGTATCGGCTCAAGCGGCGCGATTGCCCCAAGTTCTTAAGACAGCCGAAGCGCACGGTGCCGACCTGGCGATACTCGACACGGCGCCGCACTCAGAAACGACAGCGTTAGCCGCCGCACGGCAAGCCGACCTCATTCTGATTCCCTGTCGGCCGGCCATTCTGGATTTAAAGGCAATCAGCCTCACGGTCGATTTGGTCAAGTTGGCCGGCAAACAAGCGTACGTCGTGTTCAACGCTGTCCCTCCCCGCGGCTCGCTAGTGGAAGAGGCAATTGCAGCCATCCAGACATATGGAGTGCCCGTTTTGCCGGCCACCCTCGCTCATCGTTCTGTGTTCATGCATGCTCTCACCGGCGGACTTGTGGCACAAGAGTTTGAGCCTAAAGGGAAAGCAGCCGTGGAAATCCTACAAGTTTACAGATATACGTGTAAACACGTTAGATTGTAGACATGGCAAAGAAGAAGTCGCTATCGGCTGCTTTAAAGGAGTCCGCCCGGCCGACAACACCAGAGCAGAATGAGCCGTCGCGCACAGGCACCGGCGGAGGGGGGCGCACCGGGAAAAAAGCGATTGCAGGATTTTTCGACCCTGGGGTCTCTCGTCAATTGCGGTCTATCGGTGTACAGCACGACCGCACAGTACAGCAGCTGTTAGCTGAAGCTCTTAACGACTTGTTTCAGAAGTACGGGGTCTCTCGCATAGCCTGACATTGGCGTCCTTCAGTGAAACACGTGACGTGGTGTTTGCATGGCGATTCAATGCGCCTTCCCTCTCAGAGCCGTAGTTTGTGTTGGCTGTGAGGGGTTTCTGTGATTTCCACTGTTTCCACAGGCCCAACTACAGGTTCTTCTATAAAGGATCTAACTATAGGAAGGTGGGAGTGTTTCACCCAGGGGGGGTGGGAGTGTTTCACCCAGGTTTCGGGGGGGGGGGGTGGGAGTGTTTCACCCATCCCTCCCCCATCCAATCCTCAGAGTTTTCCACAGGCTTTCGCGGGAATGGCGGGCTTACTGGTTGGCAGTATGACTATCCCGCCCTCCTCCGGTTT
>WBZR01000849.1_pt1 | contig 13847 bp, 8 predicted proteins | sample 5204231 | NCBI WGS metagenome assembly WBZR01 (sample SAMN12412403, study PRJNA552823) | activated sludge metagenome | isolation source: activated sludge from anammox sidestream of wastewater treatment plant... | place: USA: Virginia | collected 2017-08 | reverse complement strand
ATTGGGCGCCGCGGGGGGGTGGGGGTTGGGGGGGGCGCGCAGATGGGTGGTGGTGGCGGGGTGGGCGGGGGTGGGGGGCGAATGTTTATTCGCCCCTACCGGGTGCGGGCGGGCATGGCGGTGCGGCGACCGGTGCTATACTCCGGCCCGCGCATGCGCGACGCCGGACCGGGGTGGGCCAAGCGCCGAGACCACCCCGCTGCAACCGGCCGTCGCGCGGTCGCCAACGACATCCGCGGACGTCGCCCGATCAGCAGCGAAGGAACGCCCCCATGCTGACACGTGCCCTCCTCGCCGCGGCCGCCATCCTGGCCGTGCTCGCCGCGTCGTCGCCGGCCCTGGCCCAGGAGCCGGCGGCCGCCACCATCTGCCAGATCCAGGGCACCGGCGCCAAGACCGGCATGGAAGACGTCCGGGTCGTCGTCGAGGGCATCGTCACCGGCGACTTCGTCGACGCCACCGACCTCGACGGGTTCTTCATCCAGGCGCCCGGCTGCGACGACGACCCCGCCACCAGCGACGGCCTGTGGGTGTACGACGGCAACCGCGACGTCGACGTCGAACCCGGCCAGCGCGTGCGCGTGACCGGGCGCGTCAGCGAGCACTACGACCTGACCGAGGTCATCCTCGACACGCTCGAGGTCGTCGGCCCCGACGACGCCGCCATCGCCCCCGTCGGGCTCGACCTGCCGCACGGCGTCGACGCGGCCGCCGCGTACCTCGAGCCGTTCGAGGGCATGGTCGTCGACCCCGGGCCCGTGCGCGTCGTCGGCGCCACCAACGCCTACGGCGAGACCTACACCGTGCCGGCGCAGAGCGACGTCACCCGCATCTTCCGCGGCCGCGAGACCGGGCTGCGGCTCGGCGTGACGTTCCCCAACGGCTGGCGGACGCTCGACCACGGCGACGTGGTGCGCGGCGCCGTCGGGCCGCTCAACTACACCTTCGGCAACTTCAAGGTCGCCGTCGGCGCCGCCGCGGGCGCCGCGCTGGCCGTCGCGCCTTCGGGCATCACCCCCGACGTCGCGCCGCCCGCCGGACCCGGCGAGCTCACGCTGGCCAGCTACAACCTCGAGAACTTCTTCGACACCGTCGACGACCCCGGCAAGAACGACACCGAGTGGACGCCCAGCCCCGAGCGCTACGCCGTCAACGTGACGCGGCGCGCGCGCTCCATCGGGCGGCTGCTCGGCGCGCCCGACATCCTCGGCGTGTCGGAGGTCGAGAAGATCGAGGTCCTGCACGACCTCGCGGCCCACCCCGAGCTGGCCGCCGCCGACTACGGAGCCGTGCTCGTCGAGGGCGCCGACGCGCGCGGCATCGACGTCGGGCTGATGTACCGCCGCGCCAGGTTCCGCGTGCTCACCGCCACCGCCGAACAGCACTGCGGCCCGATGGACGTCGCCGAGCCCAAGCTGCCGTGCACGCTGCCGGGCGGCGGCACCGGATGGATGCTCTACAGCCGACCGCCGCTCCTCGTGCGCCTGGCGCGCGTCAGCGACGGCGGCCGCCTCAACGTCATCGTCAACCACTTCAAGAGCAAGCGCGGTGGCGACGACGAGACGACGCCCGTGCGCGTGGCCATGGCCCAGCACAACCTCGAGCTGGCCCAGGACCTGCGCGCCCGCGAGCCCGGCGTGCCGGTGATCGTCATGGGCGACCTCAACGACTTCGAGGACGCCGGCCCGCTGCGGCGCCTCACCGAGAGCGGCGAGCTCGTCAACCTGCACCTCGTGCCGCGCCTGTCCAAGCCGGAGGACGCCTACAGCTTCATCTTCAACGGCGTGTCGCAGATCCTCGACCACATCCTGGTCGAGCCGAGCTTCGAGCCGCACGTCATGGCCTTCGGGTCCGTGCACATCAACGTCGACTTCGGCAGCCTCGCGCCCGACGACGACAGCCTCGACCGCCACCGGACGGCCGACCACGACCCCGAGCTGGCGCGCATCGACGCCCGCGCGCTCCCGGTGCCCAATCCCAGCCTCTACCTGCCGGCGCTCCTGGCCCGGGCCGGCTTCGACGGGCCCGGCGGCGAGCCGACGCCGCCGCCGACCGGCGCGTCGATCCCCGCCAGCCCGACCCCCGTGCCGCCGACGGCGCCCCCGACGGCGCGGCCGGCGACGGCCACCAACCCGCCGCCCACGGCGCGCCCGACCGCCGTGCCCACGCCGGCCGCCGGGCAGCCGCCGCGCACGCCGCTGCGCATCGTCGCGCTGTTCTTCGACGGCGAGGAGCCGCAGCGCGAGGGCGACGAGTACATCGAGCTCACGAACGTGTCGACCGAGACGGTGTTCCTGACCGGCTGGCGCATCGTGTCGGTGCAGGGGCCGCAGACCTACACGTTCCCCGACGGCACCCGGATGGATGCCGGCCAGACCTGCCGGGTGTACACCGACGAGGTCCACCCCGAGCACTGCGGGCTGAGCTGGGGCTCGGACGCCCAGGCGATCTGGGCCAACGCCGGCGACAAGGCCGAGATCTACGACGCGGGGGGGCGGCTGATCGACTGGTACTGCTACGGCAACCGCGAGGGCGAGTGTCGCTAGGGGGACGGAGGGTGGCGCGGAGGGCGGTGCGGGTTCGGCGGGGGAGATGCGCTTTGGCAGCGCGTGCCCGACAGGGCATCCCATGACCCCGCCCGCGGCGCCCCGCCATGTCGCCGACACGCACGACATGATCCGCGTCGTCGGGGCGCGCGAGAACAACCTCAAGGGCATCACGCTCGAGATCCCCAAGCGCCGGCTGACGGTGTTCACCGGCGTCAGCGGCTCCGGCAAGTCGTCGCTCGTGTTCGGGACCATCGCCGCCGAGTCGCAGCGGCTGATCAACGAGACGTACCCGGCGTTCGTCCAGGGGTTCATGCCGTCGCTCGCGCGGCCCGACGTCGACGCGCTCGAGAACCTCAGCCCCGCCATCATCGTCGATCAGGAGCGGATGGGCGCCAACGTCCGCTCCACCGTCGGCACCGCCACCGACGCCAACGCGATGCTGCGGATCCTCTTCAGCCGGCTCGGGCAGCCGCACATCGGGGCGTCCAACGCGTTCTCGTTCAACATCCCGTCGGTGCGGGCGAGCGGCGTGATCACCGTCGAGCGCGGCGCGGGCGAGACGACCGAGACGACGTTTGCGGTGGCCGGCGGCATGTGCCCGCGCTGCGAGGGGCACGGCACGGCCACCGACATCGACCTCACGCAGCTCTACGACGACACCAAGTCGCTGGCCGAGGGCGCGATCACCATCCCCGGCTATACCGCCGGCGGCTGGATGGTGCGGATCTTCACCGCCTCCGGCTTCCTCGACCCCGACAAGCCGATCCGCGACTACAGCCCCACCGAGCTCCACGACTTCCTCTACAAGGCGCCGACCAAGGTCAAGGTCGACTCGATCAACATGACCTACGAGGGGCTGGTTCCCAAGGTGCGCAAGGCGTTCCTCTCGAAGGACCCCGACGCGCTGCAGCCCCACATCCGCGCGTTCGTCGAGCGGGCGGTCACCTTCACCGCCTGCCCCGACTGCGGCGGCACCCGCCTCAACGCGGCCGCCCGCTCCTCGCGGATCCACGGCGTCAACATCGCCGACGCCTGCGCGATGCAGATCAGCGACCTCGCCGCATGGGTCCGCGGCCTCGACGCGCCGTCGGCCGGGCCGCTGCTCGCCACGCTGGGGCGGACCCTCGACGCGTTCGTCGAGATCGGGCTCGGCTACCTGTCGCTCGACCGGTCGTCGGGCACGCTGTCGGGCGGCGAGGCGCAGCGCACCAAGATGATCCGGCACCTCGGCTCGAGCCTCACCGACATCACCTACGTCTTCGACGAGCCGACGGTGGGGCTGCACCCGCACGACATCCAGCGCATGAACCAGCTGCTGCTCCGGCTGCGCGACAAGGGGAACACCGTGCTCGTCGTCGAGCACAAGCCGGAGGTCATCGCGATCGCCGACCACGTGGTCGACCTCGGGCCGGGCGCGGGCGTGAACGGAGGCCACGTGACGTTCACCGGAAGCGTGGCGGACCTGCGGGCGTCCGGGACGCCAACCGGGCGGCACCTCGACCACCGCGCCGCGCTCAAGCCGTCGGTCCGCCCCGCGAAGGGCGCCCTGGCCGTGCGCGGCGCGCGGCAGCACAACCTGCGCGATGTGGACGTCGACATCCCGCTCGGCGTGCTGACCGTCGTGACGGGCGTCGCCGGATCGGGGAAGTCGTCGCTGATCTACGGGAACGTGCCGGCGTTCGACGACGTCGTCATGGTCGACCAGTCGGCGATCCGCGGCTCGCGGCGGAGCAACCCCGCGACCTACTCGGGCCTGCTGGACGTCATCCGGGCGGCGTTCGCGAAGGCGAACGGGGTGAAGCCGGCGCTGTTCAGCGCCAACTCCGCCGGCGCGTGCCCGGAGTGCCAGGGGCTGGGGGTCGTGTTCACCGACCTCGGGATCACCTCGACGGTCTCGAGCGTGTGCGAGGTGTGCGGCGGGCGGCGCTTCACCGACGAGGTGCTGCGCTACACGCTGCACGGCCGCAACATCCACGAGGTGCTGTCGATGTCGGTCGCCGAGGCGCACGCGTTCTTCGCGACGGGCGGGGCGCACGCGACGCTCGGGCGCCTCGTCGACGTCGGCCTGTCGTACATCATGCTGGGGCAGGCCTTGAACACGCTCTCGGGGGGCGAGCGCCAGCGCCTCAAGCTGGCGATCCGCATGGCCAAGCCGGGCACGGTCTACGTGCTCGACGAGCCGACGACGGGCCTGCACCTGGCCGACGTCGACAACCTGCTGGCGATGCTCGATCGGCTGGTGGACGTCGGGAACTCGGTCATCGTGATCGAGCACCACCTGGCGGTGATGGCCCACGCGGACTGGATCATCGACCTCGGTCCGGGCGCCGGGCACGACGGCGGCCGGATCGTGTTCGAGGGGACGCCCGCCGACCTCGTGGCGGTCGGCGACACCCTTACGGGGCGGCACTTGCGGGGGTATGTGGGCGGGGCTGGGTGATGGGGAGCGTGGCGGGGCCGGGTGGTGGTTGGCGAAGATGCGATGCGTTCCGGAGTCTGTGGAGGGCAGGCCGCCGGCCATGCTCAGTCCAGCCGCGCCCGCCGCAGCCACTGTGCGTTCACCGCGACGATCACGGTGCTGAGCGACATCAAGAGCGCCCCGAACGCGGGCGAGAGCAGGATGCCCCAGGGCGCAAGGATGCCAGCGGCGAGCGGCAAGGCGACGACGTTGTAGCCGCTGGCCCAGAGCAGGTTCTCCCGCATCTTGCGGTAGCTCGCGGCGCTGAGCGCGAAGACGCGCACGACGTCCTCGGGGTTGCTGCGGACCAGCACGATGTCGGCCGACTCGATCGCCACGTCGGTGCCGCCGCCGATCGCGATGCCGACGTCCGCCCGCGTCAGCGCCGGCGCGTCGTTGACGCCGTCGCCGACCATCGCGACGCGCCTTCCCGCGGCCTGCAGGGCGGCGATCTTCTGGTCCTTGTGCTCCGGCAGCACTTGGGCGAAGAACGTGTCGATCCCGAGCTCGCCCGCGACGGCTTGTGCGACGTCTTGGCTGTCCCCGGTCAACATCGCGACCTCGATGCCGAGCGCGTGCAGGCGGGCGATCGCGTGGCGGCTCTCCGGCCGAACCGCATCCGCCAGCGCGAACGCGGCGACGACCCCGCCGTCGTAGACCAGGTAGACCACCGTGTGCCCGCGCGCTCCACCGTCGGCGGCGAAGCCGGCGATGGCGGCCGGGGCCGCGACGCCGAGCAGCTCGAGCAGGCGCGGGCCGCCGACATGGACCGTCTTGCCGGCATGGGACGCCTTGACGCCGCGCCCTTTGAGCGCCTCGAACGCCGTGACCGTCGGCGGGTCGCCTCCGAGCGCGTCGCTGGCGCGGCGGAAGGCCTTGGCCACGGCGTGTTCGGAGTCGCCTTCGACGGCGGCGACCAGCGCCAGGGCCGTGTCGGCGGTCCACGGGTCGACGGCGAGCTTGGCGACCACGGCCTGCTCGCCCATCGTCAGCGTGCCGGTCTTGTCGAACACGACGACGTCGACGTTGCGCGCCTCCTCCAGGGCCAGTCGGTCGCGCACGAGGATCCCGCTCCGTGCGGCGAGCGACGTGGTGATCGCGACGACCAGCGGCACGGCGAGGCCAAGGGCGTGCGGGCACGAGATCACCAAGACCGTGACCACCTGCGTCACGGCTTTCGCGCCGAAGCCGACGGCCGCGGTCCAGGCGATCGCCGTGACGAGCGCCACCGCCAGGGCCGCGTAGAACAGCAGGCTGGCCGCCCGGTCGGCCAGCACCTGGGTGGCGGACTTGCTGGCTTGAGCGTCCCGCACCAGCCGCATGATGCCGGCCAGCGATGTCGCCTCGCCGGTCGCCGTGACCGCGACGCGCAGGCTGCCGTCGCCGTTGATGGTCCCGGCGATCACGGTGTCGCCGGGGCGCTTGGCGACCGGGCGCGACTCGCCGGTGATCATCGCCTCGCTGAGGCTGGACTCGCCCTCCGCCACCCGGCCGTCCGCCGGCACGCTGGCGCCGGGGCGGACGAGGACGAGGTCGCCGACCAGAAGGTCGGCCACCGACACGGTCTCCGTCCCACCGTCCGGCCGCAGGCGTTCGGCGGTGTCGGGCATCAACCTGGCCAGCTCATCGAGCGCGCCCGAAGCCTGGCGGATGCTGCGCATCTCGAGCCAGTGGCCCAGGAGCATGATGTCGATCAACGTGACCAGCTCCCAGAAGAAAGCCTCCGCCGGATCGCCGGCCAGCGTCGCCAGGCTGTAGACGAAGGCCACGCTGATCGCCAGCGAGATCAGCGTCATCATGCCCGGCCGGCGCCGGCGCAGCTCCGGCGCGGCCATCCGCAGGAAGGGCAGCCCGCCGTACGCGAAGATGACCACCGACAGCACCGGCACGATCCACGTGCCGCCCGGCAGCGCCGGCGGCGTGAACCCGAACCAGTGCTGGATCATCGGGCTGTAGACGACCACCGGGACCGACAAGGCGAGGCAAACCCAGAACCGGTCGCGGAACATCCGCTCGTGGCCGCTGTGGTCGACGTGGGAGCGGTGATCGCCGCTGCTGTCGTGCCCGCGAGGAGGGCGAGCCGCATGCCCGCTCGCGTGGGGGCCGGGCCGGGCGTGGTGCTGGTGTTCGGTGTGTGGAGTGTCCACCTCAGCCCTCCATGACGTGCGTTGGGATGCCTGAGCGATGCAGGGCGGTCTGCGTCGAGACGCCCCGTTCGCCCCGCCATCCTACGAGATGTAGGAGTGCCTTGTCAAGGCCGCGAGCGCCGATGACGCCCCGCCTCCGACTTCGACCTGAGGGCTAGTTCGGGACGGTCCCGGCCGGCGGCGTGGCCTCGGCCTCGCGATCGAGCTCGCCCGCCGTGCCGCCGCCACCCAGCCGGTCCCGCATCGCGGCGTCCTTGGCCAGGATCTCGGCCTTGAGGCGTTCGACGTCTTCCGGCCGGCAGTCGCCCATGATCGTCAGCCCCATGGCGTGGCACGGCATGTCGGCCATCGCGCCTGCGTCAAACCTGATGCTGGCCGGGTCGATGGGCGTCGGCATGACGACGGTCTCGCCGGCCACCGCGATCGGCAGCACCATGCCGGCCTCGAGATGGCCGGCCACATGACAGGCGAACTCGAAGTCGCCGGGCTGGTTGAACGTGATGTCCTTGGTGACGGTGGCCCCCGGCGGCAGGTCCGGCTCCGGGACGATCAAGAGCTCGTTGCCGTGCTCGTGGGCATGTCCATCGCTCTGCATGCCCACCATCGACTGCGCCTCGCCCCGCGGGGTGATCCGGAAGTCATGGGCCAAGGCGCCGGCACTGTCCAGCACGAGGCGGTAGGGAACGCCGGTCCGGAACGTCGTCAACGACGATTCGATGGCGAACTCGGTCATCTTGATCCGAACCTCGATCGGGCCCGCGGCGACCGAGCCCTCCGTCGGGCTCGCCGGGCGGGCGGGGACCCCGGTCGGCGCCACCTCAGTCGGGGGCTGGTCGGTCGCGATCGAGCCGGTGCACGCGACCAGCGCGGCCAAAGCCGCGGAGATCGACGCCAGGCCAAGCAGGCGATGCAGGATGGACGTCATGACGGGTGTTGCTCCTCGACCGGTGAGATCCAGAGGGTTGGGCGGGTGCGTCGCGGTCGCACGGCGAACGTCTACGGGGTGGCGTCGTCCGCCGGCAGCACCTGGAACTGGAACATCATCCCGCTCTCCAGATGCTCGGCGATGTGACAGTGCACCATCCAGGCGCCGGGGTTGGTGATCTCCATCAGCAGCTCGACCGTCTCGCCGGGCGTGGTGAGGATGGTGTCCTTCCAGACCGGATTCTGCTCCACCACCGCATCGCGCGACAGCACCATCAGGCGCTGCCCGTGGAAGTGGATGGGGTGCTGCATCGGGTGCACGCTGTCGCCCAGGTTGCGCAGGCGCACGCGGACGATGTCGCCGACGTGGAAGGTGTACGCCAGATCGTGGTTCATCGCCCCGCTGACGCGGTCGCGGATCATCCAGTGCACCCCGGCGGTGTCGGACGCCCGATTGACCGCCAGCATCTCGTCCTCCCACTCGATGGGGCCGTGCGCCTCCTCGGCGCCGTGCCCGTCCTGATCCGCGTCATGCCCCTCGGCCTCGGCATCCGCGTCGCCCGCCGCCGCCCGTTCCGCCGGCGGCGTGGCGTCGCCCCTCGCCGCCCGCCCCGTCGGCAGTGCTGCCCCGCCCGCGGCCGGCCGGCGGCCGTTGCCGACCGATGGCCGGCCGCCGACGACCAGGTCCGGGATGTCGACCGTCAGCTCCAGGTCCATCGCCGGCGGCTGGGCAAGGTACGCCTGCAGGCGGGAGACGTCGGCGGACACGATGGGGTCGACGCGCAGCCGATCCCAGGCGCGGCGCGCGCGGCTGGGCCCCTCGGGCTGCGGCAAGGCGACGACCTCGCCCAGCACATGGGTCTGCGCGGAGCTGCGGTGCTGGATGCGATAGGCGCGCGCCGTGTCGAAAGCCACCTCCACGATGACGCGCTCGGCCGGCGCCAACACCACCTCGTCCACCCACGCCTCGACCTTCGACCGCCCGAGGTCCGCCCCCACCTTCTTCATCCGGGCGCCGTCGAAGCTGAGGCGAAAGGGGCGGACGTTGGCCACGTTGACCAGGTAGAAGCGCACCACCTGGCCCGCGTCGACCGCCTGCTCGTAGCCGGTCTGACCGTTGAGCAGCAAGGTGTTTCCGAAGCGGCCCATGATCGCGAAGTTGGCCGCCTCGGCCCCGTACCCCACGGCCGCCCCGTCCTCGATGCGGATGTCGTCCAGGACCAGCACGGTCTCGCGGTCCACCGGCGCCCAGTAGTCGGCGTCGGTCGGGGAGACCAAGATGGTGCCGTACAGGCCGCCATCCTGCTGCAGGTCTTCGCGGATGTGCGGGTGGTACCAGTAGAGGCCGGGGTCGGGAAAGGTCAACCGATAGGTGAAGCGCCCGCCGGGAGCCACGGCCGGCTGCGTCACGCCGGGCACGCCGTCGGACCCGTTGGAGTGCCGGAGGCCGTGCCAGTGGATGGTGGAGTCCATGTCGATGGCGTTTTCGAAGACCACCTCGACCGAGCTGCCCTGGCGGACCTCGAGGTGCGGCCCGGGGATCTGGCCGTTGTAGGCGTAGGCCGGCAGGTCCACGCCGTCGATGCGCCAGCGCGCGAGCTGGGCGCGGATGGCCGTGCGGCCGCCGTCCGCCAACATCACGCGGCGCCCCGCCTCAGCCAGCGCGCTGTGGCCGGGAGGCGCCGTCGCCGCCGTCATCTGCTCCCCGCCCATGCCCCCGTCGCCTTGGGACGCCTCGCCCGGAAGGATGTCCGGCCGAGGGGTGGGTCCGCCGACGGCCTGACGCCGCTTTTCGAGCAGCGCCGCCTTCATCTGCACCAGATCGTCCGCGCTGCACCGCCCCATGATGGTCTCCCCCATGGCATGGCACGGAAACTCGGCCATGGCCTCGGGGTCGTAGACGATGCCGTCGCCCAGGCTCCGGCCGGCGGCCGCCGGCGCCGACGCGGCCGGCGGGGTCGCGGCGTCGCCGGCCGTCGGCTCGCGGTCGACCGCTCCCGTCGCACCGGGCGCATCGCCGCCGCGCTCGGCCTCGCCGCCGACGGGCGCCGCCGCGTCGCTGCCGGCCGCCCTGCCCGTGAGCTTGCGCGCCTCGATGATCCCGATCGGCGCGTTGGCGGCTGCCCGCCGCTGGATCTCCGCCGCCACCGCCTGGACCTCGCCGTCGGTGCAGCGCCCCATGATGGTGAACTCCATGCTGTGGCAGACGAGCTCGGCCATCTGACTGGCGTCGTACACGATGTCGTGCGCCCCCGTGCCGCTGCGGGCCGCGCGTTCGACGGCGACGGGCGCCGCGGCGGGGATGGTGTCCGCCGGCGGATTCGCGAAGTCGGATCGGGTCACGCCCACGCAGGCGCCCAGGAAGGCGGCCAGGAGCAACGGGAGTGCCGAACGGGCGGATGGGGCCCACCGGGATGGGCGGGATGGCCGGCGGAGATGTCGTTGCATGATCGAGATCCAAGCTCCACGGCGTGCGGCGGGGTCGGCCGTCGACCCGATGCGGGCCGGGCGCAGGGGGTCGGGCGCAGCGCGCCGGACCCTGCGCCGGGTTCGCGATCGCCACGCAGCGGTGAACGGCGACTGCGGCATTGACCGAAATCCCCTCCCCCGGGGGTTGGGATGTCACAAGCATAGTGACCGGTAGCCTGTGGTACAAACGCGCCCGTGGACTTGCCCCGGCCCCGTCGCCGCACCGAAGACCGCAGCTGATATACTCATGCGACGCGACGCTCGAGCCATGCCGAGGCCGAGAACAGCCAACCCATGGATGGGGTGTGACGGAATGGCAACGGAACGAGTCGTTCAAGCCTACAAGCTGGACCGATCGGGGATCGGCCGTCTGTTCGGGGAGCTCGAGGCGAGCATCATGGAGGCGCTCTGGACGTTGGGCGAAGGCACCGTGGCCAGCGTCAGCGCGCTCTTGGATGCGCCCCAGCAGTACACGACCATCCAGACGGTGATGAACCGCCTGGTGGAAAAAGGGATGTTGGAGCGTTGCGGCCGAACCGGGGGCGCCGTCGTGTACCGCGCTGTCCGGTCACGCGACGCGCTCATCGAGCGCGTCTCGCGCGACCTCGTGGCCAGCCTCCTGGCGGACTTCGGAAACGCGGGCGTGGCCGGCATGGTGGATGCGGTGGAGCAGGCCGGCCCGGAGCAGTTGGATGCGCTCGAAGCCCAGATCAAGGCCCGTCGAAGGGCGGCTCGGTGACCAGCTCCCGTGTCCAGCTCGCCGATCGAGCAGCGTGGCGGTTGCTCGTGCTCCTGACCGCCGTCGCCGTGGCGGTCACGGCATCCGCGGCCACGGCATTGGCCATGCTGCTGCCGGCCTATCGGACGTCGATCGAGAACCACTGCACCCGCCTCGCCGGTTGGCTGGCGGGCCACCCCGACGCGCTGCTCGGGCTGCTGCTCATCGGCCTGGTCACCACGGTCATCTGCCGCAGCGCCGGGCGGGCGATGCAGCAGCGGGCGGCGACGGCCCGCCTGTTGGCCGGTCTGGGGACGCCACGGGCATTGCCGGATCGCCTGCAGCACAAGGTGCAGCAGCTCGGGCTGGCGGGCCAGGTCGACTACGTGGCCCACCCGGTGCCGCTGAGCTTTTGCTACGGGCTGCGCCGGCCACGGATCTGTGTCAGCGACAGTCTGGTAAGGCTGCTCGACGACGACGAGCTGACCGCCGTGCTGCTCCACGAGCGCCACCACGCGAGGCGCAACGATCCGGCCCGTCTCTTGCTGACGCGGGCGTTGAGCTCCGGGGTGGCCTTTCTTCCAGGCGTGGCCGCGGTGATGAAGAGCTACGTCGCCGCGACGGAGGTGGCCGCCGATGCGGCGGCGTCGGCCGACGCGGATGGCCGCCTGGCCTTGGCGGAGGCGATGCTGAAGCTGGCGCGCGCACAGAACGACATGCGCGCGCTGTCGTCCGCGCCGGTCAGCCCTTGGTCGCCGCTGTGGGTGCGGGTGGAGGCGCTCCTGTCGCCGCACCCGACGACACCCGGCCTTCGTTGGGGCACCCTCGGCCAGCTCGCCGTCGGTCTCGGTGTGATGGCGGTTCTCGCGGCGGCGCCGGTGGCGCTGGCGCAGAAGCCGGACTCGGCCGCGCTCCATCCGTGCGCAACGGAGATCCATCGGCATGCCGGTGGGATGGAGGTGCGGTGAGCCGCCTCGACCCGTCCCCCTACGGCAGCCCGAGCGCCTGCCCGAGCGCCTGCCTCACGAAGTTCGCGTGCCCATGCGCCGCCCCGGCCGTCGCGATCTCGCGGGCACGCTGCCGGACCGCGTCGGCCCGGCCCAGCCGTTCCGCCGCCGCCATGGCGAACCCGTAGGCCGCCCGCACGTCCGCCGCGGTGACGTCGTAGCCGTACCCGAGCACGAGCCAGTGGAGCGCCAGCAGCCCCGCGCCCACGGCAAACTCCGGCCGCTTGGCCACGTGGTCGCGCGCTGCGCGCGTCAGGGTCTTGGGATCGCAAGGCGAGCGGCTGGCGAGCGCCAGCGCCTCGTCGTAGAGGCCCGCGCTCTTGGCCGCGGCGAACCACTTGCCCTCCTCGCCCGGCGAGGCCGCGACGAGGTCGGCCAGGATCACCCCGGCCGCCTTGTGCGGGTACCGTTTGGCCACGGCGCGGAACGTCGCCAGGTGTGTGCCGTGCCGGTGCGCGCGCACGCCATAGCGCGCGTAGGCTTCCTCGACCCTGCCGCACGAGAGGAGGATCTCCTCACAGACCCGGTCGATCGAGATGTCGCTTGCCCAGGCGTCGCGGGAGGCTTCCGCATGCTCGAGCGCTTCCGCGTGCTTGCCTTGCGCCATCAGCGCCAGCACCGCCCAGCGCCGGTAGGGCCAGAAGCGCTCCGAGCGCACGATGTCGATGAGCTCGTCGTGGCGGCCCGCCCGCAGGAGGGCGCTGAGGCACGCGGTGGTGCCGGCGAAGTGGCCCCGGAGGCTCCGGTCCGGGCTCAGCGCCATGCGCGTGATGCCCACGAGCTGGTCCGCCCATGACGCGGCCCGCGCCTCCGACGCGCACAGCTCGCCCCAATGGTCGGCCAGCAGCTCGATGTACGGGATCGAGTCGTTCTGGATGGCTTCGAACAACCGATCGAGCCAGGCATCCCGGGTCTTGCCGTCCGCCGGCGCGCCTGCGATGATCGGCACGAGGTCGTCGATCGCGGCGTTGACGGCGCTCCCGATGGCCCCCGACGAGCTGTCGACGTGCTCGAGCGCGGGCGACACGCGTTCCAGAAACGCGACGGCGCCGTCGGCGGCCAGCACGGGATCGTTCCGCGCGACCGCCTTGATCTCGGCGACAGCCTCTCGTACGCGCAGCACGGCTGGCTGCGACCGCCAGCCGAACGCGTGGCGCCGGAAACGCGGCTTGAACTGCCACTTGTGGGGTACGGGCTTCACGTGCTCAATCTAACACCGACCCGGACCGGTGTCCAGGTGGGTGCGGGTTGCGTGCCCCGACCCCGACCGCGCGGCCTCGGGCTGCCGGCCGGCCCCCAACCTACGGCCCTGCACCATTCCGATGGGGAGGAAGCAAGGGTAGGATACCCAACCCGCTCTGGCCAGCCTGTGGGGAGCACCAAGCGTGTGCCCCGACAGGATTGGCCGTCGTGGACATCCAGTGGGGAGTGGCGCTTCGAGCGCCAGTACAGGGGAGATTCGGCCCCACGGTTGCCGCGCCGACGTGGTGGTTGACGCAGTTTAGCACTCCGTGTGACTTCATCGGATTCGAGAAGCACTGACGATCTAGAGGAACATGCGCTCAGCGTCATGCG
>WBZR01003559.1_pt1 | contig 13852 bp, 15 predicted proteins | sample 5204231 | NCBI WGS metagenome assembly WBZR01 (sample SAMN12412403, study PRJNA552823) | activated sludge metagenome | isolation source: activated sludge from anammox sidestream of wastewater treatment plant... | place: USA: Virginia | collected 2017-08 | reverse complement strand
GAGATCCATGCGCTCGACGAGGGTGCGCGCGGTCGCGAGCGCCGCGGCGTCCGGCCAGTCCTGCAGGTGCACCGAGGCGCCGGTGAGGGCGCGGTGCAGCTCCCAGTCGAACGCTGCGAAGGCGGCGGCCTCGTCGGCGAGCTCCGCTGCGGGGGCGAGGGCGGCGGCGACGGCGGCGGCGTCGCGGGAGACGGCCGCCCGCGCGTAGGCCGGGGCCATCGCCAGCCGGACCTCCAGGAGGCGCTCGACGAAGCCGTCCGGCAGCGCCTCGCCGTGGGCCACGAGCCCCTCCAGGACGTTCAGCCCGCCGTCGGACAGGACGTCGGCGACGCGGGTCGGCTTCCCGTGCCGGATCTCGACCCACCCGTCCCGGGCCAGCCGCTGGAGCGCCTCGCGGAGCGTCGGGCGGGTGACGCCGAGCGAGACGGCCAGCTGCCGCTCGCCCGGCAGCTCGGACCCGGCGGGGTAGGCCCCCCGCAGGATCCCCGAGACGAGCGCCGACTCGGCGTGCGAGGCGGGGCGGAGGGGGACGGAACTGGTAAGTGGTCTGACCACATGGGGAATCTAGGCCCGGCAGGCGAGCCTGTCAACGGGGAGGCGACACGGGGAGGCGACACGGGGAGGCGACACGGGCAGGCGACACGGGCAGGCGACACGGGCAGGCGACACGGCCCCTCTGCGATCATCTCCTCCGAGAAGACACGTGACGCGGCCCGATGTCCCCGAGCGCCCGTTCTTCCGCCGCGGGGCGGGCGCGTTCCTGGTGCCGGCGGCCCTCGCCGTCCTCCTCGGACCGGCGGGCGGCGCGGCCGGCGAGGAGCCCCGCCCGAAGCCCGTCGTCAGCCGCGCGGGTGCGTACGTCCGGACGCTCACGGCGGTCGTCACCGACGCCAAGGGCCGCCCGCTTTCGAAGCCCCCGTCCACGGACGACATCGAGGTGCTGGAGGACGGCGTCGCGGCGACGGTCCTGGCGGTCGAACCGATCCGGCCGCCAGCCCCTTCCCCCCGCGAGGCGGCCGTTCCCGCGACGGCCGACGCCCCGGCGTCCGGGACCCCGAAGAAGCGCCGCGTCCACCAGACGCTCTACGTCGACACGTCCCTGATGCGCCTGGCGTCCGTGAGGGCCGTCGCCGACGCGGTGAAGGCCGCCCTCCCGTCGGTCCTCTCGGCCGGACCGCTGGAGGTGGTCGTGGCCGACCCGTCCCCGCGGATCTGGACGGCCGCGACCGAGGACGCGGCCGTCCTCGCCCTTGCGCTCACCCGACTCGGGAACGAGGTGACCGGCAAGGACGCGATCGGGAAGCTCCGCCGCGAGGTCGCCGACGCGAGGAAGGCCGCCTCGACCAAGGCCACGTTCGGGCAGAGCTCCGCGTTCGGCGAGCTCGGCTCGACGCTGAGGACCGACACCTCGGCCGGCGCCGACCCCGACGCCGACCCGGGCGACCCCCGCGCGCGCGTCCAGTCGTACGCCGCCGAGGAGGTCTCCCTCGTCTCGCAGAGCCTCGGGAGGCTGCGGGCCTTCTCGGTCTCGCGCCCCGAGATCGACTTCGGGATCCTCTACCTCGCCACCGACGGCTTCGACGTCGACCAGTCGCTCTTCTACGCCCCGACCGGGCGGGGGCTCTCGCGCTCGCAGGCCTTCGACCGGATCCCGGCGATGGTGAAGGAGGCCTCCGAGGCCCTCCTGTCGCGCGGGTGGGTGGCGGTCCCGATCGGGCTCGGCGTCGTGACGCAGGCCCCGTCGCAGCGGCTGGCCGAGGACGGGCCGGTGATCCCGGTCGCCGACGCCCCCGAGTCGGGGATCCCGCTGATGGTCCGCCCCGTCGACCCGCTCCGGAGCCTCGCGGAGGCGACGGGCGGCGAGGTGGTCATTTCGGCGAAGAAGCTCCCGGCGACGCTGTCGGGGCTCTCGAAGGCGTGGGTCGTCTCGTACCAGGTCGCCACACCCCCCGACGGCAAGAGCCACGCCGTCACGATCCGGAGCCGGCGGCGCGGCGTCCTCGTCCGCGCGGCCGAGTCGGTCACGGCGGGGACGCCGGAGTCGGCCGCGGCCCTCCGGGCCATTCACGTCCTCTCGGGCGAGGAGTCCTCGACCGACCTCCCGGTCACGGTCGGCCTCGAGGCGGGCGAGGCGGCGCCGGACGGGCGGCTCCGCTCCAGCCTGACGACGCGCGTGACGCTATCGTCCCTCCGCGAGGTGCTCGAACGGCTTGGCGGCGGCCGCCTGCGCCTCACCGTCCTCGTCGAGGTCCCCGGCGTCGAGACGGTGCCGCACCACGAGGAGGTGGCGATCCCGGCCACGGGCTTCGCCGACGTCTGGACGTTCCGGACCGCGATCCTCCTCCCGAAGGGGACGACGCGAGCGGCCGTCGTCGTCGAGGAGCTGGCGACCGGCCTCTGGGGCGCCGGCACCGCGACGCCGGGGCAGGGGACGGGAGAGGCGCCGGGCGCGTCCCCGGCTCCGGGCGCCCCGGGCGTCGAGGAGGCCGGTCCCCCGTCCAGCGCGATGGAGATCCTGACGTTCGCGGCGGGGCTCGTCACCGGGACGATCCCGGTCCGCGCCGACCTCGGCCCGGCCTCCTCGGCCGAGCTCCTCCTCGACGGGACGCTCGTCTGCACGCTGACGCGGCAGGCGCCGACCTGCCCGGTCCCGCTCGGCGAGGCGCTCACCGTCCACCGCCTCGACCTCGTCCGGCGCGAGCCGCCCGGAGCCGAGGCCGAGCGGGTGACGCGCTGGCTGAACCGGCCGGGCTCCTCGGCGGCGGTCCTGAGGTCGACCCTTGCGTGCGACGAGTCGGCGGAGGGGTCGCCGTCCTGCCTCCTCCGGATCTCCTGGCTCCACCCGGACCGGCTCGACCCCGTCTCCTGGAGCGTCACGCTCGACGGCGCCGCCGTCTCGACGCGGCCCGAGCGCGGCTACCGCCTCCTCCTCCCGGGCGACCGGAGGCGGCACGTCGCCGTCGCCGAGGCGCGCTTCGCCGACGGCGCCGAGGCGTCGATCGTGCGCGTCGTCGGCGAGGAGCGGTTCGAGTCGGCCGGCGACGTCCTCCAGGCCGTCCCCGTTTCGGTCCCCGCGGGGAAGGCCGAGCCCACCGCGGAGCTCCTCGCCGAGCGGCTGGGCGTCCCGGTGCGCCTCGTCGAGCGGGGGGAGGCGGAGACGGTCGTGGTCCTCGACCCGCTGGCGTCGAAGCGCCTGTTCGAGCAGCACCAGGAGGCGGAGGGGAAGACCTTCCCGGGGATCTCGAAGCACAAGCTGACGAGGGTCCTCGCGGGGCTCGGCGGCCTGAGCGTCGTCCACCCCCTGTCGGCGGCCGCGCGATTCCTGACCGTCCCGGCGCCGGAGGAGGGCGACGCGCGGCTCGACCTCCTCCTCTACGGCCCGCCCGAGGCCCCCCAGGGGCGCTTCCTCCTCGCCGACGCCGTCGCCGCCGCGGGGTCGCTCGCCGCCGGCTCGCACCGCCGCCGGGCCGTCGTGTTGGTCCTCGGCGACGAGCAGGCGGACCGGAGCCGCTTCTCGCCCGAGGCCGTCCGCGCCTACCTCTCCGAGCTGATGGTCCCGCTCGTCGTCCTGAGGACGGGGGAGGCGAAGCCCGGGCCGTGGGGCGAGGAGGTCCCGGTCCGCTCGCGCGAGGAGCTCCGGAAGGCCCTCGCGGACGTCTCGGCGCTCCTGGAGGGGCAGCGCCTCGCCTGGGTGGCCGAGGACGCCCCGCCGGGCTCGCTCTCTCTCGACGACCCCGAGGGGCGGGCCCGCCTCGCCGGCCGCCGCTGAGGGCGGACGCGGCGACGCTTCAGACGACCTCCATCCGTGCGCGGTGCCCGCGAGCCTGGGCCAGCCGCCGGTCCCGCGTCACGAGGGGCGCGCCGAGCCCCTCGGCCAGCGCGACGTAGGCCGCGTCGTACGCGGTCATCGCGTGCCTCAGCTCCCAGATCCTCCCGAGCAGCCCGTCGTGCGGATGGCGGTGGAGGGGGAGGATGTCGAGATCGGCGAGGGCCTGTCGCGCCCGGGCGGGGGCGAGGTCGCCCGTCCGCTCGAAACGCCGGAGGGCCTGGGCGACCTCCAGGTCCAGGAGGTGGGGCGCGTGAAGGGACGTCCCGGGCGCCAGGAGCCGCTCCTCGATCGCCTCGACGCCCTCGGCCCGCAAGAGGAGGTCGAGGACGGCCGAGGCGTCGACGACGATCAACGCGCCTCGCGCTCCTCGCGGACGACCTCGGCGGACGTCCGCGAGGTGCGCACCCGGGACCGGCCCGACAGCCGGCGCCTCAGCTCGGCCGGCGTCGGGCGCTCGGCCACCAGGCGGATCTCGCCGACCAGGTACTCCGACAGGCTCTTCCCCTCCAGGGCGGCCCGGGCCTTGAGCGTCCGGTGGAGCTCGTCCGGGACGTTCCGCAGCTGGATCATCCGGCTCATGTCAGGAGCATGTTCGCATGCGAGGCGCATGTCAACGCCGCGGGCCCCGGGCGGCGAGGACGATTCGGACGTCGACGTCGCGGGAGAGGATCGCCCGCCCGGCGCTCCAGCGCGCCCCGAGGACGCCGAAGTCGGTCCGGTCGAGCCGGAAGGACGCCTCGAACGCCGCGACGGCCTGGCCCCCCTCCGTCTCGGAGAGGCCGTGGAAGACGACGGGCACCTCCACGGCGCGGGTGACGCCCCGGATCGTCAGGTCGCCGAGGACGGAGGCGCGCCCGTCCGGGAGGCGCGCGACGCGCCTCGAGACGAACGTGAGGCTCGGGAAGCGCGCGGCGTCGAAGAAGTCCTCGGACTGGAGAGTCTCGTCGCGCGCCCGCTCCCCCGTCTCGACGCTGTCGACGCGCGCGTCGACGCGGACTCCGCAGCGGGCCAGGTCGGACGAGTCGTAGGCGACCTCGCCCGAGACCGACCGGAATCGCCCCTCCACGGGGACGACGCCCCACTTCCTCGCCCGGAACGTGACGCGGCTGTCGCCGGGGGAGACCGAGAGGCGGAGAGGGCCCGTGACGCGCGAGGAGGCTGGCGCCGGGGCGGCGCACTCCGGGCCGCCGCCGGCCGCCGGGATCGCCGGCGCCCCGGCCGCGAGCGCGAGGAGGGTGACGAGCGCGGGGAGCGTCCGAGCCCTGGCGCTCACCGGGGCACCTCCACGCCGCAGGCGTCGAGGCCGTGCCGAACGCTCTCCTCGAACGTGTCCCCCTTCGACTTCAACCGGACCCGGATCTTCACGAGCCGTTCGCCCTCCGGGCCCGTCTCGACCTTCCGGACGAACGCGAACGGCCCGAGCGCGTTCGACCGGTTGCGCTCGGAGGCGTCGACGAGAGGGTCGTCGTCGAAGAGGAGGGCCTCGGACCCCTGCGGCGGGTACCCGCCGCCCCAGAGCTGGTGGTGGACGTGGGCGGGGATCCTCCCCCCGGGGTACGGGGCGGGACGGATCGTCCGGTACGAGAAGCGGCCGTTCCCGTCCGTCCGCATCCAGCCGCGCAGGCGCGGCGGCTCGCCCCGCCGGTGGGAGTAGAGGCCCGTCGCGTCGGTCTGGTAGGCGTAGACGACGACGCCCGAAGCGGGCGTCACGCCGTCCGGAGCGAAGAGGAGCCCCTCCACGCGAAGGGGCTCGCCCGGCTCGCCCTCCGGGGCCAGGCGCGCCTCGGGCCCGGCCGAGTCGCAGGGCCTCCCGCGGCTCCCCAGGAGCGGCGCGGCAGGGACGAGGACGGCGCCGAGGGCGCCGAGGCCGAGGTGGACGAGCCGGCGGCGGTCGAGGGTCTTCTCGCTCATGGCGAGCCTCCTTGCGGCGGTGTTCCGGGTCTCGCGGGTAAGGACGCGGCGGGCCCCGGCGGCGTTAGCGTGGGGACGGACGCCGTACCTCGGTTAACGTTCCGCCTTCCCGGAGCGTCATCCCGATGAGAGCGCCATGCCCGACGCGGCGATTCCCATGAGCTGGCCTCCCTCGCGGGTCGAGGAGGGGGCGGCGGCCGCCCTCGGGGAGGACGGCGTGGCGGCGCTCGTCCTCTCTGCCCGCGAGGGCGACCGCGACGCCTTCGGGGCGCTCTACTTCCGGTTCCACCGCCTCGTGCACGGCATCCTCCTGGCGCGCCTCTCCCGTGCCGACGCCGAGGACCTCGCGCAGGAGGTCTTCCTCGCGGCGTGGGAGCGGCTCGACGACCTCCGGGACGCGGGCGGGTTCGGCGGCTGGGTGGCCGCCATCGCGCGGAACCGCGCGACGAGCCACCTGCGCGCCCGGCGAGAGGGGGAAGCCCTCCCCGACGACCTCCCGGGCGGCACGCCCTCCGAGGCGGAAGCCCTCGCCGTCCTCTCGGCGATCCGGCTCCTCCCCGAGGCCTACCGCGAGCCGCTCGTCCTGCGCCTCGTCGAGGGGATGACGGGCCCGGAGATCGCGAGGCAGACCGGCCTGACGGAGGGCTCCGTCCGCGTCAACCTCCACCGCGGCTTCGCGAAGCTGCGCGAGATCCTCGGAGGCTCCCCGTGAGCGACTACCTCTTCGACGGCGGCGGCCCCCCCGACCCGCGCGTGCGGGAGCTGGAGGAGCGGCTCGCCCCTCTCCGCGCCGAGCCGCGCGAGCTGCCCCTCCTCCCGGCCCGGACCCCGCTCCCGCTGGGCCGGCTCCGGAACCTCGTCCGCCCCCGGCTCCTCGTCCCGGCCCTCCTCGCCGCGTCGCTCGTCCTGGCGGCCGGGGCGCTCGTCCTCCTGCGGCCCGCCGGCTGGGAGGTGGCGTTCGCGGGGAACGGCCGCGTCACCTCGCTCCGGCCCGGCGAGACGCTCTCGACCGGCGGCCGCGAGGCCCGTCTCTCGGTCGGAGCCATCGGCTTCCTGAGGCTCGAGCCGTCGACGCGCGTCCGGCTCCTGGCGGCGCGTCCCGAGGAGCACCGGGTCGCCCTCGTGAGCGGGACGATCCACGCGAGGATCTGGGCCCCGCCGCGCCGCTTCTTCGTCGAGACGGCGGTCGCCACGGCCGTCGACCTCGGCTGCGCCTACACGCTGGCCGCCGACGAGGCTGGGAACGGGTTCCTGCGCGTGACGTCGGGCTGGGTCTCGTTCGAGCGGAGGACCCCCGCGGGGCTCGACGAGGTGGCGGTCCCGGCGGGCGCCTCGTGCCGGCTTCGGGCCGGGAGCGGCCCGGGCGTCCCCGCCTGGGACGACGCCGCGCCCGCCTTCCTCGCCGCCCTGGAGCGGCTGGAGGAGGGAGGCGGCGGGGAGGCCTCCGGCGACCTCGACGCCCTCCTCGCCGCCTCGCGCGCGAGCGACGGCCTGACGCTCCTCGCGCTGGCCCCGCGCCTGCCGGCGGAGGGACGCGCGAGGGTCTGGGCGCGGCTGGCCGGCCTCTCGGCGCTTCCGCCCGGACTCGAGCGCCCGTTCGTCTCGGGGGACCCGGGAGCGCTCGCCTCCGTCCGGGAGGCCCTGGGTCTCCCGGTGCCCTGAGGGGCGCGCTCAGCCCGCTCCGGCGGCCGACGCCACCAGCGCGCGGAGCCTCGCGATCGAGGCGGGAGAGAAGCCCTCGTAGTGGTTGTTGACGAAGGCGTGGACGCGCGTCCCGCCCGACAGGAGGCGCGCGATCCGCCCGGCCCAGCGCGCCAGCTCCTCGTCCTTCCGCCAGAGGAGGCGGTCGTACCGGTGGACGATCCGGCCCGTCCGCGGGTCGTACTTCGTCGAGAGGTCGCCGAGGAGGCGGACGTACGCGAACGGGACGCCGGAGGGGTCCGGCAGGGCGGGGAGCGGCAGGTCGGTGAGCGCGCGGGCGGTGCACCGGCTCGCGAGGAGGTCGTCGGTCGCCGGGGCGCCCCAGCCGGGGTGGCGGAGCTCGACGGCGGCGAGCGACCCCGGAGGGAGCGTCGAGAGGACGCGGTCGAGGCGCGCCTCCCTCTCGGGCCCGAGGCCCGGCCCGAGCTGGAGGAGGACCGAGACCCGCCCCTTCCCGAACCGCGGCAGGAGGGCGAGGAGCGCCTCCCAGTCGCGCCGCGCGAGCGGGTCGTCGAGCGAGAGGAGGGAGTCGTGCGTGAGGCTCTTCGGGGCCTTCAGGGCGAAGGCGAACCGGGGTCCGACGCTCCCGAGCCAGCGGTCGACCGTGGCCGCAGAGGGGACGCGGTAGAACGTGGCGTCCACCTCGACGGCGTCGAAGAAGCGGGCGTAGTAGGCGAGGCGAGCGGGGCCGGGGAGCGAGGCCGGGTAGAACGAGCCGCTCCACGACTCGTGCGTGAACGAGCAGGCGCCGACGGAGAGGCCCGGTGCGACCTCCTCGCCCGGGAGGAGGCCCGAGGGCGAGGGCGGTACCGCGGTCCCGTTCGCGCCCGGGAAGAGGGGGAGCTGGCGCTCGGGCACGGGGGACGCCCCTCAGGGCTCGCCGAGGACGTGGACCACCAGCCGCCGCCGGTGCGGGCTCGTCCGGTGCTCGGCGAGGAAGAGCCCCTGCCACGTCCCGAGCGCCAGCCGCCCGCGCGCCACCGGGATCGACTCCGTCGAGCGCGTCACCGCCGAGCGGAGGTGCGCGGCCATGTCGTCGGGTCCTTCCGTGTCGTGCTCGTACCGCGCGTCGCCGTCGGGAGCCAGGCGCGAGAGCCACGCCAGGAGGTCCCGCCGGGCCGACGGGTCGGCGTTCTCCTGAAGGACGAGGCTCGCCGACGTGTGGGGGCAGAGGATGACGCAGAGCCCGGTGCCGACACCCGACGCCGCGACGACCCGCTGGATCTCCGCCGTCACCTCGTGGAGACCGCGCCCGGGGGTCCGGACCTCGAGCGTCTCCTGCCGCTGGATCACGCCGCGATTATCGGGGCCGCGGTCGGCCGCGATCGCGCCGGCCGGAAGCCCCGCGCCACGGCGCGTCCCTTTCCGAGAAAATTCGGAGTACACATCCGAAATATCATGGTACAGTCCCCGCGTGCTCGATCGGCCCGCAGCCCTCGCCCGGCTCGCGGAGGCGGTGCGCCGTTCGCCGGTCACCGCGCTCCTGGGTCCGCGCCAGAGCGGGAAGTCCACCCTCGCACGGCGCTTCGCCGAGGGACGCGAGGCGGCCTTCTTCGACCTCGAGTCGCCGGCCGACGCGGGCCGGCTCGCGAACCCGGAGCTGGCCCTCGGCTCCCTGCGGGGCCTCGTCGTCCTGGACGAGATCCAGGCCCTGCCGGAGCTGCTACCGGTCCTGAGGGTCCTCGCCGACAGGCCAGGGAAGCCGGCACGGTTCCTCGTCCTCGGCAGCGCGTCGCCCGCGATCGTGCGGGGGGCCTCCGAGACGCTGGCCGGGCGGGTCGAGTTCGTCGAGCTGGGCGGTTTCGTCCTCGCCGAGGCGGGGCCGCACCGCTGGGAGCGGCTCTGGGTGCGCGGCGGCTTCCCGCGCTCCTACCTGGCCCGGTCGGAAGCCGACAGCCTCGCGTGGCGCGAGGGGTTCGTGCGGACCTTCCTCGAGAGGGACGTTCCCCAGCTCGGCATCGGCGTCCCGGCGGCGGCGCTCCGGAGGTTCTGGACGATGCTCGCTCACGCGCACGGACAGACGTGGAACGGGTCGGACCTCGGACGGTCCATGGGGCTGTCCGACAAGACGGTCCGTTCCTACCTCGACCTCCTGACGGGAACGTACATGGTCCGCCAGCTCCAGCCGTGGTTCGAGAACGTGGCCAAGCGGCAGGTCAAGGCACCGAAGGTCTACCTCCGCGACACGGGGGTCCTTCACCGCCTGCTCTCCCTTCCGGACCGCGTCGCCCTGCAGGGGCATCCCGGCGTCGGGGCCTCCTTCGAGGGGTTCGTGGTCGAGCAGATCCTCGGCGCCGTCGCGCCGGCCGACGCGTACTTCTGGGCCACTCACGGCGGGGCCGAGCTCGACCTCCTCCTCGTGACGGGGGGACGCCGGTGCGGGGTGGAGGTCAAGCTCGCGGAGAGGCCGGGCGTCACGCGATCGATGCGCGTGGCGATGGAGGACCTCCGGCTGTCCCATCTCTACGTCGTCTACCCGGGGCGTCACGTGGTCGCGCTGGAGGAGCGGATCACGGCGCTTCCCGTGGCCTCCCTGAACGAGCTCCCGGACCTGCTGAAGTCGGGAGGTCGACGACCCCCGGGCGCCGCGGGAGGCCGTCGAGAGGAGACCGTGCGCCCGAAGCGGAAGGCCTCGCCGTAGACGACCCGCCCACGGCGTCGCGCGGGAGCCCGCTCGCGCTCGACGGCCTCGGCCGAGGAGGCGAGACGCGGGGCCGCCTGGAGATCGCCGGGGACTACCCGGGGCGCTTCGCGCGGGGCGCCCCGGCGGCCGTCTCCGGCTGCGGGGTGAGCGGGACGAGAACCTCGTTCCGCCTGAGGAACCACGGGGTCCACGGCGGGTCGTACCGGGCGTAGACCGGCGGGCCCGAGGGCGTCAGCCCGGCCGCCTCGAGCGCCGCGACGAGACCGGCGGCGCTCTCGTCGAAGCGCGCGACCCCCCACGTCCCGGTGAACGAGACGGCGGCGACGCGGCGCGGCCCGACGGCGCGGAGCTTCACGCGCGGGTCGTCCGGGACGGGGAGGCTCTCGAGGGTCCACTCGCGGGGCATCGTGAACGAGACGACCCAGCCGTCGTCGCGCCGCTCCTGCCCGACCGGGGCGGTCATCGCGATCCTCGTCCCGGGCCGCGGCTCCTGCGCGACGGGGGCGGTCATGGCGATCTTCTTCCCGCCGTCGTTGCCCCCGAAGATGTAGCCGGCCAGGCGGCGGAACGCCTCGTTGCCTCCCGGGCCGAACGCGCCGTCGACGGCGGTCTCGGCGACGACGACGGGGTCGTAGAGGCGGACCTCGAACGCCTCGCGGCGATCGACCACGCTGTACTTCGGTTCCTCGACGGCCATCGCTCCCCCCGCTCCCGCGAGGAGGAGGACGGCGAGCCCTGTCCCGGCGGTCGGTCTCACGCCGTTTCTACGGCGGATCCGGGACCGCGGACGTGCCCCGGCCGGCGGGTCCCCGCCGCGGTCCCGGGCGGGGGTCGAGCGCGCTAGGTGCCCTTCGGGTTGCGGGCCACGGGGGAAGGGAGCGGCGCGGCGTCTCCCCCGGGGACGTCGAGGGAGACGGCCCGCGGGTCGTGGCCCGAGACCTCGACGCGGGTGACGATCCCCTTCCGGACGGCGAACGCGAAGCGGCGGACGGCGGTGTCCGGCGTGACCGGCGGAGGCGGGACCTCCCATCGGACCGTGGCCCGCACGAGCCCCGGTGAGGGGGAATCGAGCCCGAGGGTGGCCGTCGCCATCCCGGTGCCGTACCAGTCCTGCACGACGACGAGGGCCTCCTCTTCCCAGCGGACGGGGCTCCTCTCGAGGCTGCGCAGGAAGGCCTCGCGGCGGGCCCGGAACGTCTCGGCGGGGCAGTGGGGGGCGAGGGCGTCGAGCGTCCTCTCCAGGCCTTCGCGCGATTCGACGAGGACGTGGGAGGGGTTCGGGCTGCAGGCGAAGACGGCGACCTCCAGGGCGGGAAGGCGGCGCGCGGGAAGCGCCTCGTCCGCCGAGCAGTGCGATGCAGCCAGGGCGAGCAGGAGCGCCGGGGCCGAGTAGACGGTCGGCACGGAACGCACCACCGGCCGCAGCCTATACCGTCACGACCTGACCGGGGTCGTCCCGGAGTCCGAGGAGCACGCGTGGTCCCTCCGCGCCTCCCTCTCGTGGGGCGCGGGCGCCCGGGCGAGGGGCCCTCAGTCCCCGGCGAAGGTGATCCGGTCCCCCTCCATCGCCGTGATCCGGGCCAGCGCCTCGACCGGGACGCCGAGGGGGGCGAGGGCGTCCCGCCCCCCCTCGAACGTCTTCTCGATCAGCGCGCCGACGCCGACGATCGTCGCGCCGGCCGCCTTCGCGAGCCGCGCCAGGCCCAGGATCGTCGCCCCGGTGGCGAGGAAGTCGTCCACGACGAGGACGCGCTCGCCCGCGCCGAGGTACTCGGGGGAGACGACGAGCTCCGTCATCACCCCCTTCGTGTGCGAGGGGGAGAGGGTGAGGAAGACCTGGTCGGGCATCGTGATCGGCTTCGTCTTCCGGGCGTAGACGACCGGCACGCCCAGGTGGAGCGCGGTCAGGACGGCCGGCGCGATTCCGGAGATCTCGGCGGTGAGGACCTTCGTGGCCCCCGCGTTCGCGAAGCGGCGCGCCAGCTCGCGCCCGCAGGCGTCCATCAGCGCCGCGTCCACCTGGTGGTTGACGAAGCCGTCGACCTTCAGGATCCCCCGGCCGAGGTTCTTCCCCTCCCGGCGGATCCGCTCCACGAGCTCGCGCACGGTGGCCTCCCCGCTCCCCGGAGGGAGCGCCGGGCGAGCCTACCCCGGGCCCGCGCGGCGCTCCAACGGGAAGGTCACCCGACGGGGATCGCGGACTTGTTCGCCTCGAGCCACGCGGCGAAGGTCTGGAGGCCTGGGTTCAGCTCGCGCGAGAAGGCGAGGTCCCTCGCGCCGCAGAACTCGGTCTCGAAGTCCCGCTTGTACTGGAACATGTTCCCCAGGTCGTCGGCTCCCGGGAAGCCCAGCGTCCGGTAGACCTCCGGCGGGACGTACGCGTAGACGACCTCCTGGCCGAGAGCCTTCGTGAGACCGGCGGCCATCTCGTCTCCGGTCAGGTGCTCGCCAGCGATCCCGACCGTCTTCCCGGCGAGCTCCTCGCCCTTGCGGAAGACCCCGTAGGCGCACTTGCCGATGTCCTCGGCCGCGATCCCGGGCAGCTTCTTCTCCGCCATCGGCAGGACGAACGCGAGCCGGCCGTCCTCCCCCTTCCGCGGCCCCATCCCGAAGTGGACCAGGTTGTCCCAGTAGAACGAGGTCAGGAGGAAGGTGGTCGGGACGCCGGCCGCACGGAAGAGGCCGTCGGCCTCCCCCTTGGCGTCGAAGTGCGGGACCTTGTACTTCCCGTGGAGAGTCGGCATCCGCGGGTCGTCCAGCGGGACCTTCTTCCGCGTGTCCTCGAGCGTCGACCAGACGACGTGGGCCACCCCCTCGGCCTTCGCCGCGCGAGCCATGGCCCCGGCCTGGGCCAGCTCCTTCTCGGGCGAGAAGTGCTCCCAGAACGCCGTCACGCAGTAGGCCCCGTGCGCCCCGCGGAAGGCGGCCGCGAGGCTCTTCTCGTCGTCCAGGTCGGCGGCGACGACCTCGGCGCCGAGGGCGGCCAGGGCGGCCGCCTTCTCGCTCCGCGGGTTGCGGGTGAGGGCGCGGACCGAAAGGCCGCCCTCGGGGTCGGAGAGGATCGCGCGGACGAGGCCGCCCCCCTGGGCCCCCGTGGCGCCGGTGACGGCGATCAGCTTCTTCTTCGGCATCGGAGTCTCCTTTCCCGTGCGTGTCCCTGCAGGGAGGATTCCGGCCGGGAGGAGGGGAACGGATTGCCGGTCCCGGGTCCCGCGGCGCCGTCCGGCGCCGGGCGTCAGGCGGCGGCGCCGCCAGGGAGGCGCCGGACCTCCAGGATGCGGGTCGTCCGCGTGCCGTCGGCGAACTCCAGGAAGAGGCCTGGAGCCGCGACGAGGTCGACGAACAGCGCCCGCCCCCCGGCGGTGCAGCCGCTGACGGCGAGCTTCACGGGCCCGCCTCGGGTCCTGAGGAAGAACCCGCCGGCGACGCGGAACTCCCCGTCGGCGAGCCGCTCGAGCGAGTAGACGGAGTTCCGCGTGGCGACGAGGAAGCGGTCCCCGGCGGCGAGCTCCCCGCGGCGGATCCCCTCGAGCCGGTCCGCGGCGCGGGCCAGGTCGTCCAGCCCGAGGATCGGGAGCGGGCGAGGCATCGAGCCGGTCCCCACGCTTTGGAGATTACTCCCTCGGGGCGCGTCCCGGGCCGTGCGGCACGGCGCCACACGTCCCTCCGGCGGCATCCAGACGCGTGGAGCGGATGCGGCATTCGGCCTCGACCCGGACGCGGAAGACGACGTGCGGATGAAGATCCGCCGCGCCGAGGAAGAATTC
>WBZR01003558.1_pt1 | contig 13852 bp, 10 predicted proteins | sample 5204231 | NCBI WGS metagenome assembly WBZR01 (sample SAMN12412403, study PRJNA552823) | activated sludge metagenome | isolation source: activated sludge from anammox sidestream of wastewater treatment plant... | place: USA: Virginia | collected 2017-08 | reverse complement strand
GCAGACGCATTACCGAAGCACTTTAGATTTCAGCAATGATGCATTGCAGGCTGCAGAGAAAGGATTGAAAAGGTTGTGGGAAGCATACGAGAAACTCCGGGCAATGAACTATGAACCTCAGGAAGGCACACTGGATAAAGATCTTGAATCCCGGATCCTAAAGCTTGTAAGAGAATTCGATGAGTTTATAAGCGATGATTTCAATACAGCCAAAGTGCTGGCCAATATGTTTGAACTGGTGCCGGTGATCAACTCCATGAAAGATAAGGCCATTCCTGTAGCCGCTTTGTCAAAGGAAACATTTGAACTGCTGAAAGATCAGATGAAAGTTTTTGTAGAAGATATTTTAGGATTGAAAAACGTTACTGATTCGGATAATGAGCAATTCAAGGGAGTGATGGAATTACTGGTGGAGATCCGTAAAGAAGCACGCAGCAGAAAAGATTTCGCCACTTCCGATAAAATAAGAAATCAATTGAAGGAGTTAGGCATTTCCCTGAAAGATGAAAAAGATGGAGGAATGAGCTGGACCATTGAATAACTTTTTTTGTAATTCACTTCACCGCTCTTACTATTTCTCTTTTCCCTTTGGGCCCTGGTATTTTTTCAATAGAAAATCCTGCTGACTGCATCGCTCTCCTGACCTCACCTTTGCTGCTGTAGGTCACGAGTATTCCGTTTTTCTTCAGGATCGAAAACATTTTTCCGAATATTTCTGCGGACCACAACTCCGGCTGCGCTTTAGGATCGAAGGCATCGAAATAGATCAGATCGAATTTCCCGATTGTTTTTATTGCCGGGAGATCTGAATTTATTTTTTTCAAAGAAAAGAACGGTGAGACCGGAATCTGTTTTCCCCATTCACATAAATGCATTTTTTCAAAAACGGATTGCAGATCGGACCTTTCAAGCAGCGTACAGTAATTCAAAGACCGGAATTCTGTTTCATTGAGCGGATAAAGATCAACTGTTTCATAATAAATTTCCAGGTTTCTTTTCTCTGCTTCCAGGTAAGTAAGCAGGGCATTCAGCCCTGTGCCAAAGCCTGCTTCAAAGACCCTTATCGTTTTATTGGACGAATGACTGATAAAGAAATTCAATCCCGCTTCAATGAAGATATATTTTGACTCCTGCACTGCGCCATGAATGGAATGAAAGGACACTCCCATTGAGGGAATTGAAACAGTATGGGAGCCATCTTCAGTAAGGATCACTTTTCTTTCCATGCAGATTTTCTCTGTTGCAGATTAAGTATGACAATGCTATTTCAAATTTCGCCTCTTTTTACTTTTACTGTTTAATTTTATCCCATGTCTTACATCCATCATTTGTCGAAAGATAAAAAACTGAAAAAGATTATTGACCGTCAGGATCCGCAAAAGCTTGTCAAAAGAAAAAATATCGGATCATGGATTATTGCTTCCATAATAAGCCAGCAGCTTTCCACCCGTGTTGCCGACGTGATCTATCAAAGATATCTTGACTTGTACAACGGAAAAGATCCTGACCCCAGGCAGATACTCGATACACCGCCTGAAAAACTCAGAAGCGCCGGTCTTTCCCGGGGCAAGGCATCTTATGTGCAGAATGTGGCAAGATTTGAGATCAAAGAAGGCCTCGACCCTAAAAAGCTGAACCGGATGAGCAATGAAGAAGTGATCAGCTATTTGACTCAGATAAAAGGAGTAGGCAGATGGACGGTGGAAATGCTGCTGATGTTTGCCCTGGGCAGGGAAGATGTATTTGCTGTGGATGATACCGGCATTCAGAATGCAATGATCAGATTGTACGGATTGGATAACTCGGATAAGAAAGAATTCAGAAAACAGCTGCTTCTTATTTCGGATCGCTGGAGCCCCTATCGCACTTATGCCTGCCTGCACCTGTGGAAGTGGAGAGACAATACCCCGAAATAAAAGGATACTGCCCCGATTTTGCAGCCACTTTTGATCAATAATTTCTCCGATGCTGTGTGGCGGTTCAATGAAACTTTCCGGGTGTGAATGATAACAACTGTTGTTATTACGTTCTATCAGCCTGAAGAAATACCATTCTTCCGGTGTTTTTTTCGATTTCATTCACTTTATCAGAAAATAAGATATAAATTTTACCGTTATATTTTATTAAAAGAACAACAAAGTATTAACTGACCCTTTTATGAAGACAACTTCAATCTATGCAGGCATTTTGCTTGCTCTTTTACTTTCAGGCAATCAGCTTTTTGCCCAACAGTTTTCTTCTTTATCAACCTCAAAAAGTGTTTCCGGCGGGAATGCTGATGAAGCAAGATGGGTGTTTGGCATGGGCACAGGAGTTACCTTCGGCTTAAACAATAATGAATCCTCTTCTTTTCGGGGGAATGGAGCTTTCACAAAGATGTCAGGGAAATATTATTTTGGTAATGTAGGATTGTCTGCCACCACGGGTGTGATGTCGGGAACCATCCGGAAGAGTTCACTCAGTCAGTTTATAACAGAAAGAGGTTTCTCTCAAGACCAGGTGAAACTGACAAAAGGAAATCCGTTTAACGGGATCTTTTTATTGGGTCCGTCATTCCGTTTTGGAAAAAGAATATTGGTAAATGCCGATCTTCAGGGAGGGTTGTTTTTAAATGATCCCGGCAATGTGGACATTGTTATGAAAAACAATAACCAATCCGTGTATAGGTTTGATAAAGGAGGCAATAATTATTTTCCGGGATTTTCAGGAAGCTTCAACATCAATTATCCTTTGGGCCGCACTACTCAGTTTTTCATAAATGCCGACTACTTACAGTCCGGATCATCCGTTAATCTGCTGGATCTGAAAGGAGGAATTGATGTGCCTGTCCGGGTAAAACGTGATTTGAAAATGATGACGGCCGGTATTGGCATTGTGAAATCTTTTGGCAGCAACGAATCAAATAGAAGCAAACGGCCCGGAAGAACAAAATATACTAATATCCTTTCGCTGGAAAGACAACCAGGTAACTGCGGCCCTCTGACTGTTACCGCTACTAATCCCGATGGAAGCTTGGAACAAATGACTTTTTCCGGTCCGGAAGACGCCGCTCAATTTTATTCACGTTTAAGCTCCGGGTCTGCTGAAACAAAGCAGGTACAGGAGATGGCATATGCAGTAAAGGATACAACCAAAGGAAAAGGCACTACTTCATCCAAAGGCTCCGGCTGGGATGTGAGCAAGATTGGCGGGAACAACGGTTCCAACCCGGTGAAATACACACGAACAAATGTGAATGGCAGCATGATGCAAATGACTTTTAACTGTGCGGATGATGCAGCTCAGTATATAAAGCTTGTCGCTTCGGAACTTAATGAAGTGGTTGATGTAGCTACTATGCTAAATTCGTTGGAACATTGGGGAGATCCTCATGTGGATACAAAAGATATGGTAAAAGGTTGGGATGGATCAGTAAAAGGAAACTCAATAGCGAAAGAAGGTAATGATGAATCGGATCGTAAAGGCTGGGATGGCACTGTGAAGAACGGATCAATAAAAGTAGTGGAAAATAATGCTGCTTCGGATCGGAAAGGCTGGGACGGCTCGGTGAAGGGCAATTCAAAGATTGATGACGGTAATGTTGCATCGAAAAATAAAGTAGAAACCTGGGGAGACCCTCATGTAGATACTAAGGATATGGTAAAGGGCTGGGATGGCTCCGTAAAAGGAAATTCAATAGCCAAAGATGGTAATGATGAATCAGAACGTAAAGGATGGGATGGCACAGTAAAGAACGGCTCAACAAAAGTTGTGGAGAATAATGCTGCCCCGGAGCGGAAAGGCTGGGATGGAACTGTAAAAGGGAAACCAAATATGGCAGAAGACAATTCTGGCCTGGAACGAAAGGGCTGGGATGGATCGGTTAAGGGAAATTCGATAACAAAAGATGCAAGTTCAACTTCAGAAAAGAAAGGATGGGATGGCACAGTAAAGAATGGCTCAACAAAAGTTGTGGAGAATAATGCTGCCTCGGAGCGGAAGGGCTGGGACGGGTCAGTGAAAGGAAATTCATTCAGTTCCGAAAACTCAAATAACGCAATCTCACAGGCGCAGGATTTCAATACCACACGCAGCAACAGGGAGAGAGGGCAATTTCTTGCAAACCCAAACACGGGTAACAATGGATCTGTGAAAGGAAATTCAATAGTTAAAGATAGTAATGATGAATCTGGCCGTAAAGGCTGGGATGGCACAGTAAAGAACGGCTCAACAAAAGTTGTGGAGAATAATGTTGCCTCGGAGCGGAAAGGCTGGGACGGATCAGTGAAAGGAAATTCAAAGATTGATGAAGGTAATGTTGCATCGAAAAATAAAGTAGAAACCTGGGGAGACCCTCATGTAGATACAAAAGATATGGTAAAGGGCTGGGATGGTTCTGTAAAAGGAAACTCATTCATATCCGGCAGTAACGGCACACAGCTCAAAGCAGTATCTATGAAAAGCATCATGGTAAAAGCTGACATGGACGGTGATGGCGTTTATGAAACTGATGTAACCGGCCAGGTTACCGATGAAATCGCCTTTGATGAAAATGGTAAAATAATGGAGGCTTCACAAAAGTCAAATACGAACCAAAAAATGAAAAGCGTCAGCAACCGGTCTTCACTGGTAATGTTAGATGACGATCTATATCTGAGCTATGGAACAGCAACCGTGAACGGAAAAGAAGTGCCGGTGAAATCTGTATTGAAGACAAAACATGATACGGTGAAAAATTCAATCAATAATATAAGATAGAAGGTATCTGATCTCCCTGAAATGATTCTGCTTCGGCTTTGATCAGAACCTTTTGTAATGAATAGGCTCTCAGTTTTAATACACCGGTTTTTCAGAATCCTGAAACATAGTCGTCAATATAAGATGCACGGTTGTTGAGCCATGAGATGATGAGTTGCAGTTCTGCATTCAGATCGCCGGAACCGTTTTTCCATACAGCATAATCCCGGGCAAAAGAATCTTTGATGATCCCTGCATATTCATTTATGTAGTGGATGAGCTTACTGAACTTAGTTGCTTTGAATTCATTCCATCTCGTTTTTATCAACGACTTTAATTGAGGCGAAAGCATCAACCTGGAAAAGAAAGCATAACCCTTAAGGCCGGTGGCCCAGATGAGCGGACTGTCAGCTTTGGTAAAATGTGAATAGGTTGATTGATATCCGAAGCCCCAGTCAAAATCCCAAACAGGCCCCATGGAGTATTTACCGTTCCCGGTCTTATAGATATATGTGCTTTTGGGATGATTGAGCTCTTCATTGTCGGTAAGCAGGTAAACCACCATGTAATCGGCGAAAGCGCCGGCATCAAAATAGTTCAGAAGATCATTGTTTGGAAAAGTATTGCTTGCAAGCAGGTCTTCAAAAGAATTGAAATTATTGGTGATCTCCGCCAGTTTAGCATTGGCTTCATCCGCAGGCAATTTATCCAGTTCCGGATATTGTATCATTACCGGCAGCTTATAGTTTTTTGAATAGAATTTGTATGCTTCATCAAAGTTGGTGTCCAGTTCCAGCAGCGTTCCGTCTTTACCAACATTGATTCGGTTGTCCTCAACTTCCTTTTGCTCCGTGAACATATAGTTCCCTATGTAGGTTCCGTTCAGCGTCACGTCAACAGGAATGATATGATTTGTAAAAGGCATATCAAGCAGCCTGGCTGCTTTGAAGGCGATCGCATTGCACATCAGTGTTTCATCAAGATAGTTGGCCAGCAGTATCCAGTCTTTCTCTTCTGACAATCCCAGTAACGGAGCTTTCTTATCCAGCTTGATGCGATAAGGCTTTTTGGGATAATACCAGGTGGTGTTTCCCCTTCCTTTAATGGACAGGCGTCCTTCATAATCATCATAGAGACCGTTTCCTTCTATACGGATGTTACCTTTTACATAAGTGTCTTTGGAATCAATGGCAGCTCCGCCATCTGTTTCAATGTAGATATGCGGAACAGTTGATTTCAGTTCCGGTACCAGGGAAATGTTTACCCGGTAATCTTTCCTGGATTGGTCTTCGGCAATAACGGTATAGGTAAGGGGAGCAGAAAAATCATTGACCGTTTTACCCGATTCCTGTTTTGTGCTTCCTATATAAACTCCTTCTCCTTTGAATTTGAAGCTGGCAATAAGCTTTGTGGCATCGGTAATTTCAGGAACTGATATTTTTATCTCATTTTCATCAATTGTTCCCCGGATCGTTTCCGGGATATAAGGTCTGTTCAGGGTATCCTCAATGCTGAACTCCAAGAGTTCTTTATCGGTTGAAAGTACAGGATTGCTGACCTGCTTTTGGCAGCCCGCAGCAATGAATACAGATAATAAAAGGTAAACGATCAGTTTTGTGTTTTTCATCCTTAACTAAAATTACATCTCTTTCAGATCTTTGAAAAGATTTAATTTATATACGTAGGTTCGTGATGAGCTTTTAAAAATGAATCAGCTAAAATATTCTTGCAAAAGCCCTTACGGGAGAACCATCAGAATTGCTGATCAATAAAGGAATGCAGTTGAGTTCAAATCCTTTTCCTATCAGTCGGTCAAGGTTGGTCATATTCTCAATGATCAGAACCTCTTTAGGGAGCAACAGGTGATGATTGGGCAGTGAAGGATCATCCATGCCGTCAACGGAAATAGCGTCAAAGCCGAGCGCTTTGAGCTCAAAATTCAACAACCATTTTACGGCTTCGGTGGTAAGTGTGGGAAAGGGATCAAAGTAGTTTGGTGTATTCCATTTGTGCTGCCATCCGGTGTAGAAAAGGATAAAATCAAAATCACGCGGATTTACTAGCTGCCGTTTTAAAAAGTTCAGATCAATAGAATTTACATCAGAGCAATCAACCACGGCGCCCTTGCCGATAAATTTTTCAACAGGGAATTGGTCAAGCGATCTTGCGCCTTTGATGATGTGCGAGGGTGCATCCATGTGCGTGCCGGTGTGGGTGCACATATTCATGTTCAGTTCGGCAAAACCGTCTTTTTCTATGGTGTTTCCGGTTTCAAACTTCGGCCCAATGGTTCCGGGATAAACGGTTATTCCGTTTTTCAGATGATGAGTTAGATCTATTATCATGAAAGGTTGGTTGTTTGTGATTTTAAGTTCTTAAAAAGTATCAGCGTTACTTCCTTTTATTGCAGGGAGTGTCATTTTATTTCCAATAAATTATTTCAAAAATGCTGCCCTCAGGCAAGCAGATCAACAATAATTGTAGAATTCTAAATACACTTCATGAGAAACGTTTTCAAAATGATCATATCACTGCCTTCTCCATCTTCTTCAGCCAGCTGTCGTCAATGGTTGCGCCGAGGCCGGGTGTTTCGGTGATATGGATCACGCCGTTTTTTTGATAAACAATGCCGCCGCTTACGGGATCTTCTTTGAACATCAGCGCCGTATCAAAATCAAAATGATGGATCATCGTACTGCATAAAGAAAAATGGGCAAAGGCGGACATACCCAGCCTTGACTCCAGCATAGCGCCTACCTGCATGGGAATATTTGCTTTCTCTCCCAGCCTTGCTATTTTCAGCGCATTGAAGATCCCTCCCGATTTTCCCAGCTTGATATTGAAATAATCACAAGCTTTCAGTTCTATAAGACGTTCTGCATCGTGATGATCGCCGCAGCTTTCATCTGCCATGATGGGAATGGGGCTATTCTTTCTTACTTCAGATAATCTCATGAAATTCCATTTCGGGATTGGCTCTTCACAATATTGAATGTCAAAACGGGAAAGAGCATTCAGGGTTTCGATAGCTTCCTGCACATTCCATCCCTGGTTAGCATCAATGCGGAGCGGAATTTCATTACCTACCGCTTCACGGATCAGTTTTATCCGTTGCACATCCGTCTTTCCATCTTTTCCCAGCTTCACTTTTATGGCAGGAAATCCCTCATTCTTTATTTTCACTGCATCAGCAGCCATTTTTACCGGATCGCCGATACTGACGGTATAATCCGTAACGATGGTCTTGTTATTTTCTCCCCCGATGAATTTATACAACGGCACTCCGGCATGTTGGGAGGCAATGTCGTAAAGCGCAATGTCAAAAGCGCTTTTGATGCTGCTATTGGCATAGATGATGTTATCCATATCAGCAATACGTTCTTCAATATCCAAAGCGTTTTTTCCTTTGAATACTTTTGCAAAATACTGCCCGACAATAAAACAGGTATCTACACTCTCGCCATTTACAGGCAGGTAAGGGCTGCATTCGCCGAAACCCGAAATACCCTGGTCCGTTCTGATGACAATGACAACACTGGCCGCATCCTCTTCCTTTCCCAATGAAGTGACGAAAGGCTCTATCAATGGAATGAATAACTTGTAGATCTCAACCTGTTGAATAATGATTTTTTCTGCCATAATAAAATTGTTGATACTGTTAATCAAAAACTATTCTTATTCCGAAGTTGACCGAAGCCATGAACGGAGCATTTTTGTTGACAAATAAGTAAGGACTCGGATAATCGGTGGTAGGTATCTCCGCTCTTGCCTCGTTATAAAAATATACGTTGCCGCCCAGCAGAACCTCCCAGCCTAATCCGAGGTCTAAGGTCAGACGCTTGAAATTAGCTTTTCCCCTGTTCACGGGAACTGAATAATCAGCGGTGTCAATGATTGCGGAAAATTTATTTTCAATGCGGCCCAGCATTAATCCTAATCCTGCAAATCCATAAAGATTCCAGCTGTCTTCATTGTTGCAAGAACCTTTCAGAAAAGTTTTCCAGCCGACCGACAGATGTTTATACCGCATCATCGCATTGTTGGTGAAACCGATGAACTGCGGAGTGGTGGATGGTTCTTTTGCTTCTGCATAAAGATCATTTCTGAACTTTCCGTTGGCATAATAAGAAAACCAGACATACATCCCGTTCTTATCGGAAAAGCTGAATAGTCCCTGCACCGTCTGGCCCACCGCCCAGTAACGCTGATCTTTCCTGAAGCTGCGTTGCAGGTCCAGATCAGTGGAAATGCTGAAAGGGGTTCTTTGTGCCATGCAGGCAAGGGTAAAGAAAAGCAGCAATCCCGGCAATATGAGAATGATTTTTTTCAAAACGTCAAACAGGGTACAATGATAAGCAAATAATTTTTTGGGAAACAAAAAAGCCGCCCCGGAAGGCGGCCATCGTTATTCAATGGGTCAGTATTTATTTTACCAGTTTCAGTTCTTTGATGATATTGGTGGCGCCTCCCAGTTTGTCAATGCACCAGAGCACATAGCGGATGTCCACGCAGATGGTCCGGTTCAGATTTTTATCGAAAGCGATCTTATGGCTGAGCGCTTCATAATTACCATCGAAAGCAAGACCGATCAGTTCGCCTTTTGCATTGATCACTGGAGAGCCAGAGTTGCCACCGGTGATGTCATTGGTGGTGATGAAATCAATTACCAGGTCTTTTTTGACCGGGTCCATATAAGGCCCGAAATCTTTTTTCCTGAACAGTTCGATCTGTTTTGACGGAAGATCGAATTCATAATCTCCGGGAATATATTTTTCCAGTACACCTTTTGATGTAGTTGCATAGTCATAATAAACAGCATCCCTGGGGCTGTAGCTTTTTACATTGCCGTAAGTGACCCTCATGGTGAAAGTGGCATCCGGATACATTTTTTTTGCTTTGGCAGGATCCATTTCCATGATTCCTTTCATGTACAGTCTTCCCAGTTCTGCGTTAGTGGCATTGAATTGCTGGAAGAAAATCAGGTATTTGCTAATGTAATTGTTTAAGAATGTTTCGGCAATATTAAATGCCGGATCATCTTCCAGCTTGTTGGCATCGGGGTTGGCAACAAAAGCCTTCCAGCGGGCATCATCGAATATCATGGTTTTGCTGAACACATCGGCGGCAAATTTTTTATAAGTGGCTTCGTCATTCAGCGGACCGTATTGATCTTTTAATGTTGGATAGAAGCCGATAGGCTGCTGGTCTTTCGGAATATCATTATAGAACATCATGAGCGCCGTACCGAGAATATTCTGATCAGAAGGCTTGTTCTCTTCTTTCAGAAATCCGGTTCTTGCCTTGTCTGCCGCTTCCACAGCTTTCTTTACATCTTCTGCAGTGGAGCGGGTGCTTACCATGGCGTTGTGCACCTGTCGCAGTGTGGAGGCAAAAGCGATCAGAGGTGACCCGAGTATGCCTTCGTTCATGTAAACCCTTTGCATTGAGTAAGGCCTCCAGGCGGCATAAGCTTTTTCCCATTCGGGAAAAATATTTTCATACTCGGGTTTACCTTTTGCCCATTCAATAAATTTTTCTTCAAACTTTTTCTTTTGCCCGTACACATCATACTTGATCAGTTGTTTGCTTTCTCCATCATAAAACTTCCAATAGTTGGCAATACCGGAGTAAGAAGGTGACAATTGCAATTTAACGGCAGGATCTTTTTTCATTTCGGCAAACATGTATTTCAACCGCATGTCACGCAGCTTCACTAATGTGGGATTGTCAATGTCAGTTTTTTGTTTTATGCCGAAAGAAGTTTCGTAACGGTTGGTGCTTCCGGGATAACCATAGATCATGGCATAATCACCATCTCTTAACGGCTTCATGGAAACAGGAAGAAACCATTTTGGTTTCAGCGGAATATTATTAGGAGAGTAGGGTGCAGGTTTACCATCAGGGCTCATATAAACTCTGAAGATGGAATAGTCGCCGGTATGCCGGGGCCATTCCCAGTTGTCGGTGTCACCACCGAATTTACCGACACTTTCAGGAGGAGCGCCTACGAGGCGTACGTCATTGTAACGCTGATATACAAATGCAAAAAACTGGTTGCCTTTGAAGAGAGCGCTGACTCTTGTTTCAATGAAACGGGAAGGGTCGCTCATCCGTTTGTTGATAGCAGCTAAAACCGTATTCTGTCTTTGAACCCTTTCTGTTCCGCTAAGGCCTTTCAATGAATCCAGCACTTCTTTCGTCACATCCTCTATTCGGAGGAGGAATTGCACAGACAAATTTCCACCCGGAATTTCTTCCCCTTTATTCTTTGCATAAAACCCGTTTTGCAGAATATTATTTTCAATAGTGCTGGCCGATGCGATCACATCATAACCGCAGTGATGATTGGTGAAGATCAGTCCTTCAGGGCTGACGATGGAACCGGTACATCCTCCTCCGAAAATGATGATGGCATCTTTGATGGATGCTTTGTTGATGCTGTACAACTGTTCTTTGGTGAGCTTGAGCCCTTTTTTAACCATGTCGTCATACACCTGCTGTCCCAAAAGTAAGGGGAGCCACATGCCTTCATCAGCAACGGCTTTAAATACCAATAAAAAGATCAGGACTACAGAAAAGAACAGTTTACGCATACTCTGAATTTTAGGAAGGCAAACCTACTAAGAAAACTGAAGCAGTGAATGTATTATGAAAATTCCGGAATTAATGCTATGGAAATATGAGATCAGTTATCTGAAAACATTCAGGGATAAAATCTTTTCTTCATAGATTAGTAAATGCATCTGTTGAAATTCGTCGGAGCAGCAATGAACCAAACAAAAGCGTAAAAGATTAATTACACATAAGATTCATTCAATACTTTCCATAAAAGATCTTTTAACTGATCTAAACCTTTATGTGCAAGAGAGGAGATGAATACATGAGGAATATTTTTTGGAAGATCTTTTTCAATCGCCTTCATCAATTCATCATCCAGCAAGTCGCTTTTGCTGATGGCGATGACAAACTGTTTATGCAAAAGTTCAGGATTATACTTTTCCAGTTCATTCACCAGTATCTCAAATTCTTTTTTATGGTCCGGACTGTCGGCAGGAATCACAAAAAGCAAAACAGGATTTCTTTCTATATGCCTCAGAAAACGATGCCCCAGGCCTTTACCCTCTGCAGCGCCTTCTATAATACCTGGCAGGTCGGCAATACAGAAACTTTTTCCGCCCCGGTATTCCACTATGCCAAGATTGGGGGTGATTGTGGTAAAAGCATAGTCGGCGATCCTGGGCCTGGCGGATGTAATAACCGAAAGCAGTGTAGATTTACCTGCATTGGGAAAACCGACCAGCCCAACATCAGCTAAAACTTTTAACTCTAAAATCTTCCATCCTTCCACTCCCGGTTCTCCCGGTTGTGCGTATTCAGGAGCCTGGTTGGTAGCTGATTTGAAATGAGAATTTCCCAGCCCTCCTCTTCCACCCGGCATCCATATCACTTCTTCACCGTCTTTCAGTATCTCAGCTTCCTTCATTCCGGTATCTTCGTCTCTTGCAATGGTACCCAAGGGCACTTCAAGGATCACATCTTTCCCAAATCTGCCGGTTTTATTATTACTGCTTCCGCTCTCGCCGTTTTCTGCCAGCACATTTTTGAAATAACGCAGGTGTAATAAAGTCCACAGATGGCTGTTGCCTTTTAAAATGATATGCCCGCCCCTTCCGCCATCACCGCCATCGGGACCGGCAAATGCATTGAATTTGGTGCGCATGAAATGTTTACTTCCGGCGCCGCCATGACCGCTTCTGCAGAAAATGCGGATCTGATCAACAAAATTGCTTCTTCCCACTGTGATTAGTTGCCGGCAAAAGTAAGCGATTCGAAATAAGAGCGGGATTGCTGATAATAAAGCAGCTTTTAACTACGATCAGGTTTCTTCTAAAACAGTTTTGTATTCCTTTTCTTTATATTTCTGACTGAATACAACAGTAATGATTCCTGCCAGCATGGTAAAAGTGGCAACAAAAAGAAGCGGATTCATGACCGGGAGGGCATGATAGTACAGATCTGAAATGCCCTGGATCATCAGGAAGAGTTCGTTTAAGATGATGCCTGCGGTAAAAATGACAATTCCGGCCCTTGTTATTTTGTTGACAGGGATCAGGCTCAGCCCTGTTATATATGATAATATGAAAAGAGTGATGACACCCAGCAAAACCAGGTGCAGATAGCCGATTACAATAGGGCGGAAGCCGAAGGCCAGTATGCTGAGTGATGGCACGACCGATCCGGTTTGTAACAGCAGTTTGATGGTCAGCGCTACAATTGATAAAATGAACAAAAATTTTGAAAGAGGAGGAAAATCTTTTTTTATCCTGGCGGTATCATTTCTCAAAATCTGAATCAGCTTCCACCAGCCGATCAGTTGCAAGCCAACTGCCGCCACTACTGTTACATACATCCACCGGGCAACAGGCAGCCATAATGCCGACAAAAAGTAGGCGGGGATGCATGCGATTACGAACAGAAGATAAACGCTCTTCAGTTTTTTATCGGAGACACCATATTTAAGCAACTGGTGCATCAGAAGCCCCATGCAGGCAAAAAAGAACCACCCGTTGTATTGGAAGTGCAAATAAAAATAAACTGTGGCAAGATAACGGTCGGGCTGAAGATCTCTTGTAATCATCATATAGGCCAGTATAAAAGATCCTGCGGAGGAGATTACATTAAAAAGTACGGCTGCTTTAAATGCACTGCGGCTGCTGCTTTTGGGTGAGTAATGATTCAGATCTCTCCAGAACATGAAGGCAAACCAATAAGAAGCAAAGATGGTAAGCGCTGAAAAAGCTACTGCGAAAGAGGAGAAACCAATGAATACGTATGACAGTAAGTTGCCGTAAGCAGCAAAAAGATTGGTAAATAATACAGGCTGATAACGGGAAAAAGCATTTTTATTTCCATTTTCCACAAGGGTGTGAACGAGCAGGCTCATTAATGCCTGGGTGAGCCAACCGGCAAAAGCAAAGTATTCATGCCCCTGAAGCAGATTTCTCTGGTCAATAAAGGGAAAAGCATAGGCAATCTTGTATCTCATTAAAGTACCGAGCAGCGCAATGATGGCCAGGTTGAACAGCGAAATTTGAAGCCATCTTTTCAGAGATTGATTCATCTGTAATAGTTATAA
>WBZR01002688.1_pt2 | contig 13853 bp, 12 predicted proteins | sample 5204231 | NCBI WGS metagenome assembly WBZR01 (sample SAMN12412403, study PRJNA552823) | activated sludge metagenome | isolation source: activated sludge from anammox sidestream of wastewater treatment plant... | place: USA: Virginia | collected 2017-08 | reverse complement strand
CGACGGGCGAGAGCTTTCCGCCGCTCGCCGAGGAGCGCCGCCTCGTCGAGGAGCTCATGCCCGCGTACATGGGCATCTACTTCCGTCCGCTCGACGAGGCACAGCGCAGGAAGTGGAACATCGGGGAGGGCGCGGTCGCGGTCATGACCGTGAACCCGGACTCGCCGGCCAAGGCGGCGGGGCTGCAGGTGGGCGACGTGATCCTCGGCCCGCCGGGGGCGCTCTTCACGGAGCCGACGCAGGTCCGCGAGTGGACCATGCGGAGCGAGATCGGCGTCGACTACGCGCTCGCGACGCTCCGCGACGGGGTCGCACGCACGGTGACGCTCCGTCCAGGCCCGTATCCGCTCGAGCTGCCGAAGCTGCCGGGGCCACCGAAGGTCGGCAGCGTCGCGCCGACGATGGACCTCGACGTCATCCGCGGTGAGGACCAGCTCGCCACGGACCGCTCCGACCTCCTCTATTTCTGGGCGACCTGGTGCGTGATCTGCAAGCACGCGCTTCCCGAAATCATGGCCTACGCCAAGGCGCGCCATCTCGACCTGATCGCGATCACCGACGAGGATCCGGAGCTGGTGCGGCGCTTCCTCGCCGACCAGAAGGAGCCTTTCCCCGAGATCGTCGCGATCGACGCGCACCGCGCCACCTTCCAGGGTTACGGCGTGAGCGGCACGCCGAGCTTCGTGATCGTCGATCCCGACGGGGTCGTCCGACTCTACCAGACCGGCTACACGGTCGACGGCGGCCTGCACGTCGACGGCTGGACGTTCAACGGGCGCAAGCGCGCGGCGGCGCCGTCGCCCGCGCCGACGCCGATCAGGAAGCCGTAGCGCCGCGCGCCGCATGAGCCCGCGGGCGGAATACGAGACGCGCCTGCGGGCGCGACGCGACGAGCACGCCGCGCTGGCGGCGTGGATCGCGCGCCTGTCGCGCCTCCGCATGGCGACGTTCGGCGTCGGGCTCGCACTGCTTTTCCTCGCGTTCGACTTCCGCCTCGTGCCGCGCTGGCTCGTCTGGCTGCCGGCGGCGGGATTCGTCGGGCTCGTCGTCGCACACCAGCGGGCCCGCCGCGCCGAGCGCCGGGTCGCGCGCGGCGTTCGCTTCTACGAGCTCGGCGTGGCGCGTCTCGACCACGCGTTCGCGGGCCGGGGGATCGCCGGCGAGCGTTTCCTCGATCCCGCGCACCCCTATGCCGCGGATCTCGATCTCTTCGGACGCGGCTCGCTCTTCGAGCTGCTCTGCACGGCGCGGACGCAGGCGGGCGAGGAGACGCTGGCGCGCTGGCTGCTCGCCCCGGCGGCGCCGGCCGAGGTGCGCGCCCGCCAGCGGGCGGTCGACGAGCTGCGCGCGCGCCTCGATCTCCGGGAGGCGATCGCGCTCCTCGGCGAGGACGTGCGCGGCGTCGTCGATCCGGCGGCGCTCACGGCGTGGGCGACGGCCGAGCCGCGGCGGCCGACGCGGCTCGCGCGCGGGCTCGCGGCGGCGCTCCCGGGGCTCACCTGCACCGCCGCGGCGGCGTGGAACCTCGAAGCGCTCGGACCCTGGCCGATGCTCGTCGCCGGCGCGGCGCAGATCGCGTTCGCGCTCCGCCTGCGCGCGCAGGTGCTGCCCGCCATCCGCCACGCGGCGCAGCCGGCGGCGCACCTGGCGCTCCTCGCCGAGCTCCTCGCCGAGCTCGAGCGCGCGACCTTCGAGACGCCCGGGCTCGTGGCGCTCCACAGCGCAATCACGAACGCCGGCGCGACGCCGGCGCGACGCATCGCGCGTCTCGAGCGCCTCGTGAACCTCCTCGACGCGCACCGCAACCAGGTGTTCGCGCTCGCATCGTTCGTCCTCCTGTGGCGCACGAACTTCGCGCTCGCGATCGAAACGTGGCGCGCCGAGTCCGGGCCGGCGGTGCCGCGCTGGCTCGCCGCGATCGGCGAGCTCGAGGCGCTCCTCGCGCTCGCGAGCCACGCCTTCGAGCACCCGGACGACCCGTTCCCGGAGCTCGTCGACGCATCTCCGCGCTTCGACGGCGTCGGGATCGGCCACCCGTTGATCCCGGAGGAGCGGTGCGTGCGGAACGATCTTCGCCTCGACGACGCGCGCCGGGTGGTGATCGTGAGCGGCTCCAACATGTCGGGCAAGAGCACGCTGTTGCGCACCGTCGGCGTCAACGTCGTCCTCGCGCTCGCCGGTGCGCCGGTCCGGGCCCGCCGACTCGTGCTGACAGCGCTCGCCGTCGGCGCGGCGATCCGCATCACCGACTCGCTGCAGGACGGGACGTCGCGCTTCTACGCCGAGGTGAAGCGCCTGAGCCGGATCGTCGAGCTCGGCGGCGGGGCGCTGCCGCTCCTCTTCCTCCTCGACGAGATCCTGAGCGGCACCAACTCCCACGACCGGGCGATCGGCGCGGAGGCGATCGTGCGGACGCTCGCCGCGCGCGGCGCGCTCGGGCTCGTCACGACCCACGATCTCGCCCTCGCGCGCATCGCCGACGGCCTCGGCGCGCCCGCGGCCAACGTCCACTTCGAGGACCACCTCGAGGACGGGCGGATGTGCTTCGACTACACGATGCGCCCGGGGGTCGTGACGAAGAGCAACGCCCTCGCGCTCATGCGGGCGGTCGGCTTCGAGGTGTGAGGACGGCGCTCAGCGCCACCTTCCGAGCAGCAGCGACAGCGCCATCGCGACGCCGATCACGACGACGGCGCGGCGCATGAACGTGCGGCCGAGCCGACGTGCGACGCGCGCGCCGCCGTAGCCGCCGACGACCTGGCCGACGATCATCACCAGCGCGTCCGGCCACACGACGGCGCCGCGCGCGACGAAGTATGCCGCGGCGACGCCGTTGATGCAGAGCCCCGCGAAGTTGCGGAGCCCCACCATCTGGTGGATGTCGGTGAATCCGGCGAGGCCGAGCGCCGCGAGCAGCATGATCCCGATGCCGGCGCCGAAGTAGCCGCCGTAGGTCGCGACCGGGAACGCGAACGCGAGGAAGCCGGGCCAGGCGGTGGTGGGCGGCGCGCCGTGCGCCCGGTGCGGCGCGCGCGCCGGATGCAGGCGCCGCATCGCCGCGGCGATCGGGCCCTGGGTCGCGAAGAGCGCGGTCGCGAAGAGGATCAGCCAGGGCACGAGCGCCGCGAAGACGCGCTCGGGGGTGCGCAGCAGGAGGAGCGCGCCGAGGAGCCCTCCGAGGAGCGAGGGCGGGACGATGAGCAGCATCCAGCGCCGGACCGCCGCCAGATCGTTCCGGAACGCGGCCATCGCGGCGAGCGCGCCCGGGCAGAGCGCCAGCGTGTTCGTCGCGTTGGCGAGGATCGGATCGCGCCCGAGCCAGAGGAGCGCCGGGAACGATACCAGCGTGCCGCCGCCCGCGATGGCGTTGATCGCCCCGGCGGCCGCACCGGCGGCGAAGAGCACGACGGCCTCGAGCGCGCCCAGCGAAGCGTCCCCCCGCGCGCCGCCGCTACTCCTCGTCCCCGACGTCGTCCAGGAGCGCGGGGTCGATCTCGTCGCCGCCGGCCTCGGCATCGCCGCCTGCGGCGTCATCGAGCGCCGCGCCCGGCACGGGGGCGGATGCGTCGCCGCGCGCTGCGGGACTCGCGCCCGGCGACGGCTTCGGCGCGTCGCGGAAATCGGCGCGCTTCTTGTCGATGCGATCGTAGACGAACGGCTTCACGACGTAGACGATCCCGCTCCCGACCGCGGACACGAACGCCTTCGCGTTCGGGTCGCCGGCTGGCTCGGGGCCGCGCGCGCCGACGAGCGTGCCGAGCGCCTTGCCGTCGGCGGCGCTCAGCACGACGGTCATGTCGGGCGTGCCGAGCCCGTACTCGCGGAGATCCGCCCTCGGATCCTCGCTCAGGATGTCGGTGCCCTTGAAGCCGGCGACGTCGTCGAGGAAGCGCGTCATCGTCGGCGGGCGCTCGGCGCCGTCGCCGGGGTCCTCGATGTGCCAGCCGCCGTCGCGCTTGGCGAGCGTGAAGCCATTCCCGTCCTTGCGGGTGACGGCGATCTTCGCGACCTGATCCTTCGCCAGGCCGGCGAGCGCGGTTTTGTCGCGCAGCGTGCTCAGGCTCTTGTCGAGGTTTTTGAGCGCGTAGTCGGGCAGGGTCACGACGGTCGGGAGCTCGGCGCGTTTGGCGTAGATCGCCTTCTTGTTCTTGTCGTCGTCCTTGAAGGCGCCGAGCAGGAGCGTCTTCTGCGCGGCATCCTTGCCGAGCCACACCGCGACGCGGAGCTGCGGGCTCGTGAGCCCGTACTGGGCGAGGTCGGCCGCGGCGTCGTCGCTCACGAAGTCCTCCGTGCGGAGCCCGCGGATGCTGGCGAGGAGCGCGCGCACCTCGGCCGGGTCGGCGGGATAGGCGCCCGGCTGGGTGATGCGCCACGCGTCGCCATCGCGTTCGGCCGTGATGGTGGCGCCGGCCTTCGTGATCTCGACCTTCCGGACGTCGGCGTCCTCGAACGAGACGAGACTCTTGTCGCGGAGGTCCTTCACCTGCTTCTTCATGGCGCTCTGGAACGCCATGGTGCCGATGTAGACCTTCGGGTCGTCGCCCTTCTGGAGATAGGCCGCCGAGCCGATCTGGGTGGTCTTGCCGACCTTGATCGGCGGCACGCTGCCGTCCTTCAGCGTGAGGCTGACCGTCGCTTCGGGGGGCGCCAGACCGTACGACGCGAGCTTGTCGCCGACGTCGTCGAGCGTGCGCGACACGTCGGCCTCCGCGATCGCCGTCAGCATGTTGTTCACGACCGGATCGTCGGCGTCGGCGGCCACCGGCTGCGTCAGCCGCCAGCGGCCCTCGGCGCTCTTCTCGAGGACGATCGTGCGGTCGGGGTAGGCGAGGGTGACGCCCGTCACGTCGTCCTTCTGGAGCGCGACGAGCTTCTTGGCGTCGGCTTCGCGCTGCTCGTTCGGGCGCTCGACGAACCAGAGGTAGGCGCCGAGCGCGACGAGGACGAGGAAGAGGGCGAGGGTGTTCCGCGGCCTCACTTCGTGCTCCGGCGCCACCACACGGTGAGGCCGAGGAACAACAGGAGCTCGGGAAGCACCAGCACCGACAGGTAGAAGATGCGGCGCGTCTCCGCGGGGCCGAGCTGCGCGCGCGACGCCTGGATGGCGCGCGGCCGGATCGAGATCTGCTGCTCCTCGCCGCCGAGCCACGCCATCATGTTGAGCACGAGGTCGCGATTGAAGAGCTGCCCGAAGAACTGGTTCGACGCGAAGTCGGCGTCGCCGACCACCACGAGCTTGGTCTCGCCCTCTTTGTCGAAGCCCATCTCCTTGTGCTTCCCGGTGACGGCGACGGCGAGCGAGACGGGGCCCTTGACGTCGGCGTCGCTCTGCGCGGCCTCGCCGCGCTTGAAGACGCCCTCGACGTCGCTCTCCCCCCAGGCCGAGGGGCTCGACTTGACGATCTCGACCGCGCTCACGCCCGGCTTGCCGGCCGCGTCGGCCTGGACGGCGCGCGCCATCGGGAAGATCGTGCGCTCGGTGAAGTGCTGGGTGATGGGGTGCGTGCCGTAGGTGGAGGCCAGGATCTGGAGGCCGAGCGCCGGACCTTGGAAGAGCCGCACGACCTGATCCACCACGACCGTGTCGGTGAGCTTCACGCCCCACGGCTGCAGGACATCGACGAACTGCTGCCCGCGCGACGGCGGGACCAGGAAGAGCGCCGCGCCGCCCTTCTTTAGATATTCGCGGATCTGCGTCAGCTCGTGGTCGAAGAGGGGACGATCGGTGGCCGCGATCACGAAGATGTTGCACTCGGCCGGCACCGACGCTTCGCTCGCGAGCAGCACCTTGCGGGTGTCGTAGTTCTCGTTGCGGAGCGCGTCCTGCAGCGCCGAGGCGCCGCGCGCGTCGCGGCTGTCGGGATCGGCCTCGCCGTGGCCGTCGAGGAAGCAGACCATCTTCTTGGTGCCGGCGGTGGCCTTGATGAGGCCGTTGGTGATCGACTCCTCGCTGATGTCGCGCGTGACCGTCGCGGTGCGCTTGTCCTCGCTCGCGGGGTCGCCGTACTCGATGAAGAGGAACGGGATCTCGGTGACCTTGTAGCGCTCCGCGAGGTCGCGATCCTTCACCGGGTCGACCATACGGTAGCTGAAGTTGTTCGACGCGTTCTTGTAGCTGTCGAGGAGGTCGTCGATGATCGGGTCCATCCCGCCTTCGGCGAAGGCGTAGACCGTGACGGGCTTCCCGGTTTTGTCGATGTTGGACAGGACGTTGGTCGACTGCGACGAGAGCGAGAAGACGTTCTCCTTCGTGAGATCGAAGCGGTGGTTGTGGCGGGCCGCGAGGTAGTTCAGCGCGACCAGGATCGCCACGAAGATCAGCGAATAGACCACGGCGTTGGCGCCGTACCTCGTCGATCGCTCGCCGAGGAGCGCGCTCAGGCTCTCGCGGCTCGCGGTGAGGTAGAGGACGAGCAGGAGGAGGCCGAGCCCGACGTGCACGAGGACGTATGCGGACGCGGCCGGGGCCACGGCGTAGGCGACCAGACCGAAGGCCAGGAGGACGATGCCCCACAGGCCGAAGAGCGACGTCGAGCGACTCCCCACGTCCTACCTCCAGCGAATCGATTCCACCGAACGGTGGGTGAGGAAGATCGCCAGCACGATGACCGTGGCGAAGTAGAGAAGGTCCTTCGTGTCGATGACGCCTTTCACCATCTGCGCGAAGTGCTCGGTGAGGGACACGTACTTGAGGATCGCGCCCATGACCTCGCCGGCCGAGTCGGCGGGCCAGGCGATGATGTAGAGCAGCAGGAGCGACACGAGGCAGCTCACCGCCGCGATGATCTGGTTCTCGGTGAAGGACGAGGTCAGCACCCCGACCGCGACGAACGCCGTCGCGAGCAGGAGGAGCCCCAAGTAGCCGGCGAGGATGACGCCCATCTCGGGATTGCCGTAGACCATGAGGATCAGCGCGTAGACGAACGTCGTCGCGACCATGATCGCGACGAAGACGAACGCGCCGAGGAACTTCCCGAGCACGATCTCCGAGATGCGGAGCGGCGACGTGAGCAGCAGCTCGTACGTGCCCGCCTTCTTCTCCTCCGCGAGGCTCCGCATCGTGATCACCGGCACCAGGATGACGAGGATCACCGAGAGGTTGTGGAGGAGCGGGGCGATCACGAACTCGTTCAGGTTCAGCCGCTCGAGGATCTGCGGGTTCTGCTGCGCCGAGTAGATCGTCAGCAGCATGTTGAAGCGGGCGAGCAGGTTGAAGAAGAACCAGCCGCCGAGGAGCAGGTAGCCGGTCAGGACGACGTAGGCGATCGGCGACACGAAATACGAGCGGATCTCGCGGCCGGCGATGGTGAACACGTTCCTCATGCCGTCGCCTCCGCGCCGTGCTCGGCGTCGTGGGCCTTGGCGATGGCCCGGAGGAACACGTCCTCCAGCGTGCCGCCGCTCTTGAGCGTCGCCATGTCCTGCTCGAGCACGACCCGACCCTCGTTGATGATCACGACCTTCTCGCAGATCTGCGACACCTCGGGCAGGATGTGGGTCGAGAGGATGATGGTGCGCCGACCCGCGAGCTGCTGGATGAGGGCGCGGATCTCGCGGATCTGGATCGGGTCGAGGCCGATCGTCGGCTCGTCGAGGACGAGGACCGGCGGATCGTGGATCAACGCCTGCGCCAGGCCGGCGCGCTGGCGGAAGCCCTTCGAGAGCTGGCCGAGCAGCCGGTGGCGGACCGACTCCAGCCCGCAGGTCCCGATCACGCGGTCGATCGCGTCCTCGATCGCCCCGCGGGCCATGCCCTTGATGCGCGCGACGAAGCGGAGATACGACTCGGCGGTCATCTCGGTGTAGAGCGGCGGGTTCTCCGGCAGGTAGCCGATCCGCCGCCGCACCTCGGCGCTCTCGGTGAAGACGTCGAAGCCGGCGACCTTCGCGGTGCCGCTCGTCGCCGGCAGGAAGCCGGTGAGGATGCGCATCGTCGTGGTCTTGCCGGCGCCGTTGGGGCCGAGGAACCCGAGGATCTGACCCTGCGCGGCGGTGAAGCTGATGTCGCGGACGGCGACGACATCGCCGTACCGCTTGGTGAGGTTACGAACCTCGAGCATCGGAACTCCGGTGCATCATCTGGTGCGTGGACGGGTCGCGAACAAAACGGCCGGACAAGTAACGGCGGGGTCCGGGGTTGTCAAGATAACTTGACGACGCGGCCCTCCCGCGCTCGCGCGCGGTCTTTTGACCGCGGCGGGAATCGCGTATGCCGGATCGGCTCGCGAGGTGAGGCATGGCCGGACGCAAGAAGACTTCCGACGCGCAGCTCGCCTTCGGCGCGTCACCCGCGGCGAAGCCGGGCGCCGCGGACGCGCCGCCGACGCCCATCCGTCTCTACCTGGTCGACGCGAGCGCCTACGTCTACCGCGCCTTCCACGCGATCCCGTTCCTCTCGACGTCGCGCGGCGTGCCGACGAACGCCGCCTACGGCGTCACCACCATGCTGCTGAAGCTCGTGAAGGACGAGCGCCCGACGCACCTCGGGCTCGTGTTCGACGCGCCGGGCGGCTCGTTTCGCGACGAGCTCTACGCCGAGTACAAGGCGAACCGCTCCGCCATGCCGGACGAGCTGGTGCCGCAGCTCGGGCTGATCCGCCGCGTGGTCGAGGCCCTGCGGCCGCGTGTCCTCGAGGTGCCCGGGGTCGAGGCCGACGACGTGATCGGCACGCTCGCCACGCGCGTCGCGGCGGCGGGCGGCGAGGTCGTGATCGTGACCGGCGACAAGGACTTCCAGCAGCTCGTCGGGCCCCGCATCACGCTCCTCGACCCGATGTTCGACAAGCGCACGGGCCCCGACCAGGTGCGCGAACGCTACGGGATCGAGCCCGAGCGCTGGGTGGACGTGATCGGCCTCATGGGCGACGCGATCGACAACATCCCCGGCATCAAGGGCGTCGGCGAGAAGACCGCGTCGGCGCTGATCCGGCACGCGGGCTCGCTCGAGGCGCTGCTCGCCGATCCCGAGCGCCTCGCGACGAGCGGCATCCGCGGCGCGGCCGGGCTCGTCGCGAAGATCCGCGCGCACGCGGAGCAAGCGGCGCTCGCGAAGCAGCTCGCGACGATCCGCTGCGACCTCGCGCTCGCCGAGACGCTCGACGACTTCCGCTATTCCGGCCCCGACCGCGCCGGTCTCGAGGAGCTCTGCCGCGAGTTCGAGTTCCACCGCTTGCTGCGCGAGATCCCGCAGCTCGAGGCGGTGTCGCCGGGGGGCGAGGAGCTCGCGTGCCCGGTGGCGCTCGACGGCCGCGAGGGCGCCGAGGTGCTGCCGGAGGTTGCGGTCGCGAAGACGATCGGCTTCTTCGTCGACGCGACGACCGCGAGCGCGATGCGCGCCGTGCCGAGTGCGATCACGGTGGCGCCGGGCGCGGACGCGCACGTGACGGCGCCGGCGCCGATCGACGCGCCGGGTCCGATCCGCGACGCGCTGACGTCGCCGGCGGTCGAGAAGGTCGGCGAGGACGTGAAGCGCGCGCTGATCGTCCTCGGGCGTCACGGGGTGGCGCTCGCCGGGCCGCTCTTCGACGTCGGGGTCGCCTCGTACGTTCTGGACCCGTCGCGCGCGAGCCACGGGGTCGACGAACTCGCGCGGCATTTCCTCGGCATGGCCGCTCCGGGCGAGGACGCGCCGATCCGCCCGGCATGGACGGCGCGCACGGCGCTCGCGCTCCGGCCGGTGCTCGCGCGCGCCCTCGAAGAGCACGACGCGCTCGCGCTCTTCCGCGACGTCGAGATGCCGCTCCTCGCGGTGCTCGCCGCGATGGAGCGGCGCGGGGTGCGGGTCGACGCCGCGGCGCTCGCGAGGCTCGCGACCGAGTACCGGACCGCGCTCGCCGCGATCGAAGCGGCGATCTACGAGCTGGCGGGCGGCGCCTTCAACATCAACTCGCCGCTCCAGCTCCGCGAGGTGCTGTTCGACCGCCTGAAGATCCCGACCAGGGGCCTGCGCAAGGGCAAGACCGGCATCTCGCTCGACGTCGACGCGATGCACAAGCTCGCCGCCGCGCACCCGCTGCCGGCGAAGATCCTCGAGCACCGCGCGCTCACGAAGCTGCTCTCGACCTACATCGACCCGCTGCCGCAGCTCGTCCACCCCGACACCGGCCGCATCCACACCTCGTTCAACCAGACGGTGGCGGCGACCGGGCGCCTGTCGTCGACCGATCCGAACCTCCAGAACATCCCCATCCGGACCGAGGAGGGGCGCCGCATCCGGGCCGCCTTCGTCCCGGCTCCCGGCAAGGTGCTGATCGGCGCCGACTACTCGCAAATCGAGCTGCGCGTGCTTGCCCACCTCACCGGCGATCCGGTGCTCGTGCGGGCGTTCACGAGCGGCGAGGACATCCACACCCGGACCGCCGCCGAGGTGTTCGACGTGCTGCCGGCGCTGGTCACGGGCGAGATGCGCCGGCGCGCGAAGGTCATCAACTTCGGCATCATCTACGGGATGGGGCCGCAGCGCCTCTCGCGCGAGCTCGCGATCCCGCTCGCGGATGCGCAGCGATACATCACGAGCTATTTCGCCCGCCTCGAAGGGGTGACGCGCTTCATCGAGGCGACGCTCGTCGAGGCGCGGCGCCAGGGCTTCGTGTCGACGCTGCTGCGCCGCCGCCGCTACCTCCCGGAGCTCGCGAGCGGCGACGACAACCTGCGGGCGTTCGCCGAACGCACGGCCATCAACACGCCCGTTCAGGGCTCGGCCGCCGATCTCATCAAGCTCGCGATGGTGAAGCTCGAGGCGCGGCTCGCCGGCGAGCGCCTCCCGGCCGCGATGATCCTCCAGGTCCACGACGAGCTCGTCTTCGAGGCCGACGCGGTCGCCGTCGGCGAGGTCTCCGAGGTCATACGGCACGAGATGGAGACCGTGATGCCGCTCGCCGTGCCCCTCACCGTCGACGTCCGCGCCGGCGCGAGCTGGGACGAGGTCCACTGACGGTCGGTCGCGCGCGTGCGTCCGATGTGCTAACCACGGCCCATGTTCGATTACGTGTGGGACCAGGCCCGGCTGCTGTTCGACAACATCCGCCAGGAGACGAGCGACCGCGGGCTGCTGCCGCTCCTCGAGCCGATCGCGCCGTTCAATCGGTCGCCGCTGCTCCTCCCGCTCGTGGTCGCCGGCTCGCTCATCTCGCTGATCTTCCTCTCCGGCATCGCGATCGGCGCGTTCGCGGCGCTCTTCACGGCGCTCCTCGCGCTGTACCTGCTGCTGACCGAGGTGTTCGGCGTTTCGCTCGAGCTGCACCCGTTCCCGGTCTGACGGCGGCCGCCGTTGCGCCGGGGGCGCCGCCGACGGAGGACGGCGGACTCCGAGACGCCGCTACGCGGCCGGCACGTAGCGGCTGATGGTGTCGACGACGCAGCCCGGGCGCTCCGCGCCCTCGATCTCGACCGTGACGCGCACGGTCGCCTGGATCGCGCCGCCTTTCACGTCCTCGACCTTGAGGAGCTCGCCGCCGCCGCGGACGCGCGCGCCGACCTTCACGGGTGCCGGGAAGCGGAGCTTGTCGGCGCCGTAGTTCACCCCCATGGAGATGCCGCGCACCTCCATGATCTGGGGCAGGAAGAGGTTCACGAGCGACAGCGTGAGGTAGCCGTGCGCGATGGTGCCCTTGAACGGGCCGCGCGCGGCCCGCTCCGGATCGACGTGGATCCATTGGCGGTCTCCGGTCGCGTCGGCGAAGCGGTTCACGCGGTCCTGCGTGATCTCGAGCCAATCGCTGTAGCCGAGGTGCGTGCCGGCGGCGGCAGCGAGCTCGCGGGGATGCTGGAAGATGGTGGCCATGCGGCTCAGTTCCACAGCGCGGCGGCGCTGTCGAGACGTCCCGGGGTGCGACGCCCGCGAGCGCCGCGCGAGCGTCGCCCACGGTTCCCCCTGCGTCGCACCCCGAGCCTCGCGCGGCGGTCACCGCAGGTCGGTGCTCGCTCGCGTCGTCATTCGTCGCGCCGGAGACTGCCGTCGGACCGATGAAGACGAGGGATGCGTTGCACGAGTCCGACGGTACGGCAACGGAAAACCGCCGATCGGGAGCGGATTTCGTGCGCCCGATCGGCGCAGATGCGTGTCCGGTAGCTCTCCAGGACGATGGCCGCGTGCTCCGTCGGAGGGAGTCGGACTACCCGCTGCGGGTGGGGTCGGCGATCACGCGCTCGACCGCGGCGCGCGTTGAATTCCCGGAGTCCAGGGTTGCCGGTCCCGGCCCCGACCGCTAAACCCTTGACCCCATATGACCGAACAAAAAGCGACCAACATCGTCTGGCACCAAGGCAACGTCACCCGCGCCGATCGCGAGAAGATCAACGGGCACAAAGCGTGCACCGTGTGGCTCACCGGACTCTCCGGCTCCGGCAAGTCGACCATCGCGGTCGACCTCGAGAAGCGCCTGTGGGAGCGCGGCGTCAAGACGTACATCCTCGACGGCGACAACATCCGTCACGGCCTCAACAAGAACCTCGGCTTCTCGCCCGAGGACCGCACCGAGAACATCCGCCGCATCGGCGAGGTGGCGAAGCTCTTCACCGACGCCGGCGTCGTCGCGCTGACGGCCTTCATCTCGCCCTACCGCGCCGACCGCGACCAGGTGCGGAAGATCATGAGCGAGGGCGATTTCGTCGAGGTGCACGTCGATTGCCCCGTCGAGGTCTGCGAGCAGCGCGACGTGAAGGGCCTCTACAAGAAGGCCCGCGCCGGCGAGATCAAGGAGTTCACCGGCATTTCGGCGCCGTACGAGGCCCCGACCGCGCCCGAGCTCGCCATCAACACGGCGGGGCAGACCGTCGAGGCGAGCTCGAAGCAGATCCTCTCGTATCTCGAGCGGAAGGGCATCGTCCCGCGCGGCTGACGGGAGATCCTTCACGGTGATCCGTGGGGCCGGGAGCTGACGCCGCGTGCGACGGCTCCCGGCGGCGCGGCGGTGCGGCGCCGATCGACGGCGTCGTCGGCTGGCACCTCGGCTTCGTCGTCGCGGTGGTGCTCGTCGTCTACGAGCGCGAGTACCGCGAAGCGCTCCGCCTCGACCCCCGCTCGGCCGGGGCCGCGCGGAACCTCGCGATCGTGCGCCGCGACGCGCGGTGAACGACCGCGCGGGCAGGCCCGGCGCGCCCCGGGCCTGCGTCAGGCGCTGAGCGCCTTCTGGAACCCCGGCCGCGCGGCGAGGCGATCCCAGTAGGCCGCGACGTTCGGATGCTCGGCCCCGACGCAGCCGAGCATCCGCGCGGCCATCAGGAAGTACCCCATCATGATGTCGGCGCCGGAGAGCTCGCCGCCGACGAGGTAGTGCTTGCCCTGGAGCGCTCGTTCGAGCACGTCGAGCGCGTTCTTGGCGCGGACCCGGCCGTCGGCGGCGACCTGCGGCAGGCGCTCGGCCTCGGGGAGGAACATGGTGTGGCGGGCGATGTCGCCGATCGGCGGGAACGCCGTCGCTTCCGCGAAGTGCACCCACTGGAGGTACGCGCCGCGCTCGGGGTCGCCGATCGGCGGCGCCAGGCGCCCCTTGCCGTACTTCTCGATCAGGTACTCGAGGATCGCGCCCGATTCGAACATCACCATGCCGTCGTCGTCGAGCGTCGGGAACTTCCCGGCCGGGGTGTGCTGTTCGAAGGAGTGGCGCGGCGGCTTGAAGGGGACCGTGGCGAGCTCGTACGGGACGCCGAGCTCCTCGAGGAGCCAGACGATGCGAATCGAGCGGGTGAGCTGCGCGTGGTAGAGCGTGATCATCGGTGCCTCCGCGGTCGTCGTCGGGATGCGCGGTGCGTACGTGGGGCGCCGCGCCGGGTCAAGACGGTCCTGCCGACGCGCTCGGGAGGCAACGCGCCGCTCACGCGATGCGCTCGTGCGCCGGCGCCATGGCGAGCGC
>WBZR01003556.1_pt1 | contig 13858 bp, 9 predicted proteins | sample 5204231 | NCBI WGS metagenome assembly WBZR01 (sample SAMN12412403, study PRJNA552823) | activated sludge metagenome | isolation source: activated sludge from anammox sidestream of wastewater treatment plant... | place: USA: Virginia | collected 2017-08 | reverse complement strand
AGGGCGCTGCTCACAGTGCGCCCAGCGATCCGGCGATTCCTCACCGGAACAATCAGAGAAGAAGCGTCAGGGGAATCGCGGAACTACGTGATTGCCAACAGTGCCACAGCTCGGTGGGCTGCCGCATGCGATAGCTGTTGCCCCAAATCGTGACGGGGTGGCAGTGGCGCTCGAGGCGATCGATGAGGGCCGCGGCCATGACCTCGTCGCCGGAGACGTCGCCCCACCTCAAAGCCCATGCGGGTCCGAGGTGGAATGCGTCCCTGTCGCCGGTGATCCTGCCCGTCTACCGAATCGCTCGGCCCTGGTCGTCCATCACGCGGGCTGCCGCCCCCTCGCCAGGAACGCAACGAACTCAGCAGGGTCGCGCGTCAGACCCGGGAACACGGCCACCGGGCGCTCGTCGTGCGTGAGGATCGCGTAGTACGGCAGGGCCACGGTCCCGAAGCGCTCCCGCTGCATCTGCTGGTGGCGCTCATAGCGGGGACCCTGTCCATCGGTGTACAACCGAACACGAACGAAGCCCTCGAGCTCGCGCCGCACCTCAGGCCGCGGGAACATGTTGGCCTCCATCCAGCGGCAGTTGGTGCAGGTGTAGCCGGTGAAGTCGATCAGCAGGGGCCGCCCCTCGAGGCGGGCGGTCGTCACCGCCAGGTCGTAGTCGTTCACGATCCAAGGCAGTTCGCCGGTCAGTGATCCAGACGGCGCGGCGTGCTGCATCGACTCGCGCGCTGGAGGCAGGAACGCCTCGATCTCGCCGAGGCGACGGCCGAAGAGGCCGGTGTGCAGGTGGATGGCCATCGCCACGAACAGGATCGCGGCTGCCAGGCGCCACGCGCTGATCTGCGGCACTGACGCATCGCCCGACAACCGGAACTGCCCCAGCAGGTAGATCGCCGCGAGCACGGCCACCCCCACCCACGTCGCCAGCACCACCTCCCGCGTGAACAGGCCCCAGCCCCACACGAGATCGGCGTTGGACAGGAACTTGGTGGCCGCCGCCACCTCCAGGAACCCCATCGTCACCTTCACGGCGTTGAGCCAGCCACCGGAACGGGGCAGTTGCGCAACCACCTGCGGTGCCAGAGCCAACGCCACGAACGGCGACGCGAAGACGGCGGAGAAGGCGAGCATCCCGAGCAGCGGCCACTGCCAGTCGCCTTGGGCCGCCGTGACGAGCAGCGTCCCGACGAACGGCGCGGTGCAGGTGAACGACGTGAGCGTGAAGGTGAGCCCCATCAGCAGCGTGCCGACGGCGCGGTGCCCGCCCTCGCGGCGCGTGAGCGCATCGAGACGCGTCAGCACGGACGAGGGCACGCGCAGTTCGTAGGCGCCGAACAGGTTCATCGCGAACGCGAGGAAGATCGCCGTGATCAGCAGGTTCACCCAGGGGTTGGCCGCGAACTGGTTCAGGCCCGTCGCGCCGACCAGAACGGCCAGGGCGAGCCCCAGCCCCGTGAATGTCAGCACGATGCCGAGACCGTAGAGCGCCGCGTGCCCCACAGCCCCCCGCCGGCTGGTTGAGGCGTGGTTGGTGAAGTACGACACGGTGATCGGCACCATCGGGAACACGCACGGGGTGAGCAGCGACAGTGCCCCGACGGTGGCGGCGAGCCAGAGAAAGGCCCACAGCGACTCCGACGACGGCGAGCCGCTGGTGTAGGTCAGGGCCCACGCAGACGGTGCCACCGGGATCTCCGCCGGCGCCGGACTCGCGGTCGGAGGCGACGCGAGTCCGGCCGGTGCCTGGGGCGGAAGGTCGGCCGCGGGCTGGTCGGGCTCTGGCGACGACCGGGCGGCCGCACGTTCGTCAGGCTCCGCGGGCGTGTCGGACGACCTCCCACGTATTGTGTCCGGCGTGCCGGCCGACGGCGCGGACGTCCGCGGCGCCGAGCCGACTGCGGCCGATGTCGCCTCGAGGTGGAGCGTGAGCTTGTCCGTTCGGGGAGGGAGGCAGAACTGGTCGTTGCAGGTCTGGAAGTAGGCGTGGACCTCCAGGGGGACGACGCCAGGCGGCGCGTGCGGAGCCAAGCGCACCGGTAGAGAGAAGACGGCGAGTTCGTCGTAGAACTGCGTCTCCATCTCGAAGTTCGGGTCCATCTCGCGCCGGGGTGCCGGTGCGAGCACGGGGCCGTCCGCAGAGAACGCTTGGCCAGGCGGCACGGAGATCTTGGTGGCGATCGGACCACCGGGCGGCTGCGTGGTCGCGTAGAGATGCCATCCCGGCTCGATGGTCGCTACGAGTTCGACGACCGTCTGCCCGCCGGCGGGCACCTTGCCGCCGTTCTCCGTGGCCCGAAACGACCACACGACAGGGTTCTCGGGCTGCGCTGCGAGCGGCCACGGCAACAGGCCGCCCACTGCCAGCGTCGCGGCCACGACGAGACGCGCGGCTGGGGGGCTCGCGCCCGTTCGCCGGCGAAGCCAGGGTGTCACCGAGGTGGCACCGGCTGGGCCAACGCCTCGATGATGGCGGTCTCGACCTGGTCGAGCTTGCCGCCGCCCACGTGCGACAGGCGCACGGTGCCGTCGCGGCCGATCACGAACGAGTGCGGGATCGGCGAGACGCCATACTCCATGTGGGTGCGGTCGTCCGGGTCGATGGCCACCGGCCACGGCAGTTGGTGCTTCGCGTAGAACGCCCGCACGTCGTCGGCGGACTGGCTCGACAGGTTGGTCGGCCCGAGGATGACGAGGTCGGGTCCGAACTTCGCCTGCCACTCGCGCAGGCGCGGGAACTGCGCGATGCAGGGCTTGCACCACGTGGCCCAGAAGTCGAGCAAGACCACCTTGCCGGCGAGCGCTTGCAGGGACGTCGGTTCCCCGCCCACCCATTCCTTCACCGACAGTCGCGGCGCGGGCTTGCCGACCAGCGTCTTGTGATCCACCTTGTAGGTCTCGACGGCCTGGGCGAGTTCAGTGTCCCAGGTCGTGCCGGCGTCGAGGTCGACGACGACGGGCTCTGGCCCCGCCAGGGCAACCCGGGAAGGCCCCGCCTCGAACCTGGCGGCCGCGAACGCCTGGACGTCGGGCGTCAGCGTCGTCGCCTGCCACTTCCCCGCCGACGTGCGCCGGTAGACGCGGACGGCTCCGCCCAGACTCGACTTGCGGTCGCCCCGTACGACGATCTCGGGCAGGTCGTCGCCGGTCAGGTCGACCAGCGTGATCTCGCGGAGACGAATCTGCTCCGGCACGTCCTCGACGAACTCGTAGTCCCAGGTCTCGCCCCGGCCCTTGAGGATCGCGAGGCGCCCGCGCGCGACCTTGCCGAAGTCGGAGTGCCACCCGTCGCCGACGACGATCTCGGGCCGGCCGTCGGCGTCGAGGTCGCCCACGGCGACACCGGACACCCCCCGGTGCACGGGCAGCGCGATGCGTCGCGTGCCGTCGAGGATGAAGGCGTCGCCCAGGACGGTGGGCGGCGGCGACGCGGCCTCGCCGGATCCCGACGGCGGAGGAGGCAGAGGGTCACCGTAGGGACGTCCAACGACCAGCCGCGGTCGGCCGTCGCCCATCACGTCGCCGGCCGCCACGTACGGGCCCATCCGCACGTTGGCGATCTTCCTGGACTGCCAGCTCCCGGAGGACCGTCGCACCTCCACCAGGTCGACGAAGTACTTCGACGAGAAGTGGGCGGCGAGGATCTCGGGCTGCGCGTCGCCGTCGAGGTCGGTCACCTGCAGGGTGGTGACCTCGGGGCGCTCGGTGGCCTGACGGTACAGCTCCACCGGCTCCCACCCGCCGGCGGCGAGTGGGCGATAGGAGCGGATCTGCACGTCGGTCTGCGGGCCGTCCTTCGGGTTGTAGCCGCGCAGGCCTTCGCCGATCAGCAACTCGTTGCGGCCGTCGCCATCGAGGTCGGCCACCACCATGGCGCCGGGGAAGTTGGCCAGGTCGTGAGCGGCGCGAACCGTCCACCCGCGCCCATCGCGGGAGGCCACCGTCAGCTGCCGATCGTCGCTGTTCCACCGGATCAGCTCGGCGCGGCCGTCGCCGTCGAGGTCGCCGGCCGCAACGCGGTGGACCGTCGGCGGCTTCGGGCGCCGGGCGGGCTCCTGCGTCGGCGCCGGCGGGGGCGCCGGCTGCGGCGAGGACGGCGTCGCCGGCTGTGCCGCGGCGGCCATCCCGGCCGCGAGCATCATCGCCAGCGCGGTGTGCCCCATCGTCGACGGTCGGTGCTCCATGTCGTCAGGCCCCTTGGCGAGGTTCGCGCGGCGCGTCAGAAATCCCACCCGAACGCCAGCTGCGCGGCGCGCGGCGGCTGCACCGAGGAGATGCGGCCGTAGTTCGCGTTGGCCACGTTCGAGGAGGTGTAGTTCAGCACGCGCGCGGCGTTCGGCAGGTTGTAGGCCAGCCCGATCACGCGGAAGCGGTGCGCGCCGACGCGGAACGTCTTCTCGAGCTGGAGGTTCAGCAGGTGCGCGCCCCCGATCTCGCGGCCCACCTCCTCGTCGGGAGGGGCCACGAGCAGCTCGGGGTTGAACAGCGGATCGGGCACCACGCGGCCGTTGGAGAGCGTGACGCGCGGCGCGATCGCGCCGATGCCCGCCGGATTGTAGGTGTCGAGGCGCACCGTCGCGCCCTTCTTGCTGTAGTAGACGCCGACGGTCACGTCCCACGGGAAACGGTAGCTGCCGGCGAGCTTCAGCAGGTGCCGCGTCCCGCTGGTGGTCTCGAAGAACTCCGCGGCACGGTCGCCGTAGGCGAACTGCTGCGCGGCGTTGGCCGTGGTGCCGAGGCCGTATTCGCCGTCCTGCCGGTTGATCTGGTAGGTGTAGCTCGCGTCCAGCTGCCACCGGTCGGCGAAGCGGCGGTTGGCCCACAACTGGAGGGCGCGATAGACCTGCTGCTGGCGGTCGTTGGTCACCACGTCGGTGAGCGCGTCGAAGGCGGGGTCGATGCGCCCGACGAACCGCCGGTTGGCGACGTCGAGGATCAGGTTGCGATCGATCGAGTCGTTGAAGCCCTTGAAACGGCGCTGCACGTAGCCGGCCTCGAGCGCGATGCGCCACGGCAGCTGGCGCTGCACCGACACCGTGTACTCCAGCGCGTAGGGCACGCGGCGGTCGACGTTGCGCGTGGTCGTCGCGGTGGACGTCCCCGTGAAGAACGTGTCGAGGACGCCGTTCACCTGGCTTGACTGTGCCGTGTCGTACACGATCGCGTTCGGGTAGAAGGTGAACAGGAAGTCGAGCGCGAACTTCTGACCGAGGCGCGCGAAGCCGCCCTTGATCACCGTCTTGTCGTCGAGCGCGTAGGCCGCCGCCACGCGCGGCGACCACGAGCCGAAGTCCGTGAACAGCTGCTCGACGCCCGTCAGGCTGGTGCGGTTGTAGTCGTAGCGCAAGCCAGCGTTGACGGTGAGCCGGTGCACGGGCCGCCACGAGTCCTGGACGCCGAAGCCGAAGGCGCGGTCGATGCCCTCGTTGTCGGTGCCCTCAAGCGGGCGCGGGGTCTGCACCTGGAACAGCTGGCGGGGGCCGTAGATGGCAGAGTCGCGATAGGTCTCGAGCACGTTCAGGCGCTGGCGGGTGAGGCGCCGGCGGAACGGGTAGTACTCCGAGGACACCTGCAGGTCGTGGCTGCCGCCGGCCGTGAACGCCTGCGTGTAGCGCCCGGAGAAGTACCAGCGGTTCGCCTCGTTCGTGAGGTCGCGGTCGTAGTTGTCCTCGAAGCGCAGCACCGAGCCGCGCACGTCCTGGTAGATGCGGCGCGGCGAGTCCCCGTTGCGGCCGTTGGTGGTGCCCGGCTTGTCGAAGTAGCTCCCCACGACCTGCAGGAACCGGTTGGACCCCGCCTGGTAGTTCCAGTTGACGCCCGTCATGTAGCCGCCGAACCTCGCGACCGAGGTCGCGTCCTCGGTGAAGATGGCGGTGGCGAAGTCGTTCTTCGACTCGCGCTCGTCCCACTGGACCACGTAGGCCAGCAGGTGGCGCGGCGACAGCCGGTGGGTCACCTTGCCGTAGGCCTGGTGTCCCCGCACTTCCTTCTGGAAGTCGCTGATGCCCACGAAGCCGGAGTTCTGGTAGAGGTACTTGTCCGACCCGAAGAACCACAGCACGTCGCGGCGGATTGGGCCGCCGAGGTGCACCTCGGGGAAGTAGGTCTCGACGTCGGCGGGCGCCACGCCCTCGCGGTTGGTGTCGTTGAAGCGCTGCGGCGTGAGGAATACGGATGCGCCGCCGCTGAACCGGTTCCCCCCGCTCCGGGTGACGATGTCCATCGAGCCGCCGGTGCCGAAGCCCGACGTCGCGTCGAACCCGCTGGTGGCGATCGACACCTCCTGGATGACCGCGCTGTTCAGCTCGGTGACGAGCGACGCGTTGACGTGGTCGGTCGTGTCGATGCCGTCCACGTACACCTTGTTCTGCGTGGCGCCCGCGCCGTTGACCACCAGGTTCGTGCCGAGCCCGGGCGCGTCGAGCTGGTCGTTGACGCCGGGCACCAGCGTGAACAGGTCCGCGTAGCGTTGGCTCGTGGTGAGCGGGATGTGCGACACCGCCTGCGCGTCCACGGTGAAGCTGCGGACGGTGGATCGCAGGTCGACGACCGGCGAGGCGGCGCGCACCTCGACGGCCTCGGTCACCGAGGCGACGGCCATCGACAGGTCCACGGTGACGGTCTGCCCGGCCCGCACCTCGAGATCGCGGCGCACCACCACGCCGAAGCCGCTCAGCCGCGCCTCCAGCTGGTAGCCGGCCCCGGGCGGCACCAGCGCGATGCGGAAGGTCCCGGCGTTGCCGGAGGTGGCCGTGCGCTCCCCCATCACCGCGGGCCCGGTGAGCACCAGCGACACCCCCGGCAATGCGGCTCCGGAGCTGTCGCGCACCGTGCCCTCGACCGTGCCCGACGTCCCCTGCGCCGCGGCACCGGCCGCCGTCGCCAGGATCCCTGCCAACACCAGCGCCGCGACTCGCGTCATCGCTGCCCTTCCTGCCCTCGGCTGCCGCGATCGCGCGCCGCCTCGGCGAGCAACTGCTCGACCAGCGTGGCGTCGTGCTCTTCGCGGAAGCCCTGGGCGATGTGCCGGATCACTCCGCGGGCGTCGATGATCACGGTCATCGGCACGCCCATCTCCCCGTAGCTGACGTTGGTGCCATCGGTCTCGCCCACGAGCACCGGGAACGCGAGCGCGAAGTCGGCATGGTAGCGCTCGAGCTCCTTCAGCTCCTGTTCGAGCTCAGGCGTCTTCACAGCCGCCCCCTCCTTCGGCACGACGGAGCCCAGCCGCCGCGTGATTCCGATCACTTGCAGGCCCTTCGGCGCCATGGCGCCAGCCAATCGATTGAGGCGAGGGAACCCCTCGCGGCAGGGCTTTCAACCGGAGGTGAAGAACTCCAGCAGCACGACCTGTCCGCGCAGCCCTTCGAGCGTCAGGGGCCCGCCGCCGATCCAGCGCGCCTCGCGCGCGAGCGCGGGAGCCGGCGCGCCGACCAGCTTCACGCGGTCGAGCAGCTTGCCGATCCGCCGCGCGTTGACCGGCGAGGGCGCGAACTCCGGCAGCCGGCGCTCGAGCAGCGCGCGGGCCTCGCCGTACTTCTGCTCGTCGAGCAGCCCGGCCACCACCTTGAAGAGGATGAAGTCCTCGATCTGCAGCGACAGCCGCTGGTTGCCGGCCACCAGCGTCCTGGTCGCCTCGAGCAGCTGCTGCGCGCGCTCGCGGTCGCCCGAGGAAGAGATGGCGTCGGCGAGATACCAACGCAGGCGGAAGTGATCCTCGAGAGGAACCGTGCCGGGCGGCAGTGCCTCGATGATGTCCAGGGCGCGCCCGTAGTGCCGGGCGGCCGTCTGGCTGTCCTCGCCGTCGATGATGGCCACCCGCGCCATCGACTCCTCGACCGACAGTCGCAGCGGCGCCCCGGGCCGCAACGGGTCGGGCGCGGACGAGGTCCCGAACTCCGCGGCGTAGCGCGCGTAGGCCTCGCGCGCCGCGGCACCCGTCTCCATCTTCCAGGAGGCGGCGTCGATCAGCGCGGCGAGGCCCAGGTCGGGGCGTGCCGGTTGCCCGCCCAGGTACGCTCGGGCCACGGCCATGGCCCGGTCGTACTGGTGCGCGCGCGCCAGCAGCAGCGCGCCGTAGGCCTGGTTCTCGCCGGTCAGCTGACGCGAGGCCACCTCGCGGGCAGCCGCCGACAGCATCCGTCGGCCCAGCTGCGGATCGGCGGCCGAACGGCGCGAAAGTTCCGCGCAGTGAGCGGCGAGATCCTCGGGCACCGCGGGCAGGGCCGGCGCCGTCGCGGCCGACGGCTGTCCTGCGACGGCCCCCGTGGTCTGGGCCTGTGTCGCCCAGGCCGACGCGCAAGCGGCCAAGGCCAACGCGAACGCACGGACACGCATCTCAGAACCTCGCGGAGAGCGTCACCTGACCCACGCGGGGCGACTGGACGCCGAAGTAGTTGAAGGTCATCGGCTGCCCCTGCACGAGCGTCGGGGCGTTGAAGGACAGCGACTCGCCGCGGTTGAAGAGGTTGAAGCCCTGCAGCGCGGCCTCGAAGGTGATGTCGCGGACGCGCACCTGCTTGCCGAGCCGCAGGTTGAACTGGCTCAGTGCCGGGGCCGTCGCCTGCCCCTCGTCACGGTCGCCGTAGAAGAAGCGGGTCCGCGTCGCGAGCGGGTTGGTCACCGTGCGCCCCGTCGGCAACGTCACCGTGGCGGGATAGGGCACCTCCGACTGCGGGATCAAGGTGTAGATCGGCCCGCTGTACTGGCCCATCTGGTAGACGTAGCTCACGCCCATCGTGATGTCGAAGGGCGCCACGTAGGTGGCGTTCACCTTGAAGTTGTGCGGCGGCGTGCCCGTGTTGTAGAAGCCGAACTGGTTCAGGCTGTTCACCTGCGAGCTGACGACGTAGACCGTGCGCCCGACGCCCTTGCTGCTGTCGAAGAGATCGGGCTGGATGAAGCTGGCGGGGTCGTTCAGTTCCCAGGTGCCCGCGTTGCGCAGCTGCGCGAACGTGTAGCCCACGAGGAACTGCAGGTTGTGCGACAGGTTCTTGTGCACCGACAGGTCGAGACCGTTGTACACGAACCACTGGCGCGTGGAGTTCTGCACCTCGACGACCTGGTTCAGCGCCGGGTCGCGGTAGCCGAGGAACTGCCCGTTCTCGTAGATGCCGTTGACGTCGACGCCGACCAGCCGGTCGCGGTACTGCCGGTGCACGTAGGTCGCGTCCACGGTGACGTCCCACGGCAACTGCCGGCTGTAGCCCACCGACACCTCCTCGGTGCGCGGCTGCTTCAGCTCCGTCGAGGTGACGTTGCGGGTGCCGCCGAGCGCCGGCGCCGGCTTGGCGAGCACCGCCGGCGTCACGAACTCCGTCTCGAAGACCCCGTCGCCGTCGAGGTCGTAAACGTCGCGCGCCTCCTTGCGCAGCGCCCCCTCCGACGGCAGGTAGAGGTTGTTGATCTGGTCGTACATGCGGTTGTAGGAGGCCCGCAGGAGGTTGCGGCCGTCCTCGGTGAGCCGGAAGGTCGCCCCCAGGCGCGGCCCGCCCTGCCACGAGGCCTGCGTGCGCTCGCCCCACGAGTCCCACGCCTCGGCGCGGTCGGCGCGGAAGCCGAGGTTGAGGACCAGCCGCCGCGTGGGCCGCCACGTGTCCTGCACGTAGAAGCCGACGGTCCGCGACGACTTCCCCGTGCCCGCCAGGGTCGTCGGCGACTCGTAGCGGCGGTGGAACGCGCGCGTGCCCCCCGCGGGGTTGGCGGCCGAGAGCAGCACGCGGTCCTCGAGCACGAACCCGCCGTTCTGCGAGAAGTTGACGAAGGTGTACTCCGACCAGAGGAAGTTCACGCCGGTCCGCAGCTCGTGGCTGCCCTTCCACCGGTTGAGGAACACGGCGAGGTCGGCGTTCGCGTTCCGCTTGCGCTGCTCCGAGCGGTTGACGCTCTGGACGTTGCCCATGTTGACGACGATCGGGGCCTGTCCGGTCAACCGCCCGCCGCTGAGCAGGGCCGTCGGGTAGACGATGACGTTCGGCCCCTCCCCCTGCGGCTTCACCTCGAACGGCTTGCTGTAGCCGCCGCCCTGCGCCTCGAACGACGCGCGCTGGCCGAAGATGCGGCGGTAGCTGCCGCCGTAGAGCGGCCCGCCCGAGTACTGTCCCAGCGCCCGCTCCTGCGTCCACCGCGGGTCGTTGCCGTTGTTGGCGGTCAGCGTGCGGTTGTACTGATACGAGAAGGCGATCTGATCGCCGGCGGGCATCTGGTAGGTGGGCTTCAGGAACAGCTGGTGCGTCGGCAGGATGACGTTGAACGGCTCGAAGTCGGGCCTGAAGAGGCGCACGGTCTCCAGGTCCACCGGCCGCCGCGCGATGCCGTTCTCCTGGCGCACGTAGCGGTAGGACCCGAAGTACCACAGGCGGTCCTTCATCACTGGCCCGCCGAAGGTGCCCGAGTACTGGTAGATGGTCGAGTCGGCCGGGCTGCCGCCGGGGATGTTGCTGTCGTTCAGGCGCTTGGGCTGCAGGTCGGCCGTGAAGGATCCCGACAGGCGGTTGGACCCCGACTTGGTGATCATCGCGAGGCTGGCGCCGACGGCCATGCGGCTCGACGCGTCCTGCCCGGTGCTGCTGACGCGCAGGCCGGCCACGGCGTCCACGGGAATCTGCGTGCCGCCGGCGTAGTTCTGCTGGACGTCGCTCGCGTCCACGCCGTCGAGCAGGAAGAGGTTGCTCGACAGGCCGGCGCCGCGGCTCTCCAGCACGCCGCCGCTCCCGCCGAGCACTTGCACGCCCGGCACCAGCTGCAACACGTCCCACCAGTCGTGGCCGGGCGTGAGCGGCAACGCGCGCAGGAAGTCGCCGCTGACGTTGATGCGCCGATCGGCCTTCTCCGTCTCGAGCAGCGGCGCGTTGCCGACCACCTCCACGCTCTCGTTCATCGCGCCGACCTTCATCACGAGGTCGAGGCTCAGGTTGAGCTCGGCACGCATGACGATGCCCGGGCGCTGGGCCCGGGAGAAGCCCTGCAACTCCGCCGTGAGCAGGTACTCGCCGGGCGGCAGGTTGAGCAGGCGGTAGAACCCTTCGCCGTCGGTGACGGCGGTCCGCACGCCCATCAGCGCCGGGCTCGACACCGTGACGCTGACGCCGGGCAGCACTCCGCCCGACTCGTCGGTCACGTAGCCCTTGACGCTGCCGAGCTCCCGCTGCGCCGAGGCGTCGGCGACGCCGAGCGCGACGAGCCCCACCACGAGCATCCACACGCACCTGCTGGGCATGGCGTACCCCTTGTGCGGCGCGTCACGCGCCGCCTCCGAGAGCGTTGCGTCCTCCCCGATGCGTGCCCCTCAGCGATCCTCGTCGAGGGGCACGATCACCTCGAGTTCGACCGGCGGTGCCGGTCCGGCCCGCGCGGCCACCACCTCGAGGCCGAGTTCGAGACGGCGAGTGACGCGCTTGCACCACTTCTCGCGCATCGAGCAGAAGAAGAACACGAGGTCGCCGCGCACGGCGCGGCGCCCCGGCTTCGCGCCGGCCGTCACCGTCACCCTCGCCCGCTGCTCGACGATGCCGACGACGCGGCCCGCTGTTTCCACCGTCGCGGGCTCGATCGACACGTCGCCGGGGCTCGTGAAGACGATCGACGACCTCGTGTCTTCGTCGAGGTAGTACCCGTCTTCCACGACCCAGCGCACGACGAGCGGCACCGACTCGCCGGCCAGCAGCGCCGGGGGCGCGTCCGAGGCGGCGCCGACCGTCGGCAGCAGGGCGCAGAGCAGCAGCCGACGTGCGGCGCTGACACCCATCGCCCGCCTCACCGCGCTGCCGGGCGCCGGCGCGCGCCCACCCGCTCGAGTTCCGCCACGTCGCGCGCCGACAGCCGGTGCACGACCGGGGCGCGCCCGAACAGCCCGTCGATCGACGCTGCCGCGAACTCCTCGGCGCTCGCGTCGCGGTGGCCCGTCCAGCGCGTGTCCTCCACCTCCACCGCATCGCCTCTCTCGCGCGTCGTGCGGAGGCGGCGGCGCTGCAGGTCGGGCATCGAGAGGTAGTTCTCGGCCACCACCCGCAGGGGGCGGCCGTCGGGCGTGACCAGCCGCTGGTCGCTGCGGACGTAGTAGACGCGGCTCCACTCACTGGTCTCGATCAACTGGGCCGTGGCGCCGCGCGTCGCGGGATTGGTCAGGCGGCCCAGCCACTCCGCGAACGACCGCATCTGCCCGGCCGGATTGATGCGGTCCTCGCGGCGGCGCAGATACGACTCCACCAACTGGCGGGACTCGGGCGCGAGCCCGACCGCCTCCCGCCGCAGGGCGTCGCTGGCGGGCACGAGCTGGTAGGGACGGTCGCGATCGAAGGAGTTGAAGAGGAGTTCGGTGCCGTCGGGCCTGCGGGCCCGCGCGGTCACCAGCCGGCCCGAGATGTCGAACCGGCGCTGAACGTAGGACGAATCGTGCTCGGCGTTCGCCTGCCAGCACTCGGTGCGGTAGCGGCCGTCCGGCAACAATGGGCTGCCAACCAGGTCGGCCTCCATCACCCATGTGCGAATGGTGTTGGGCTCGTGCAGCCAGGCGCCTTCCCGGGCGGCGACGTCGGCCAGCATCCTCTCGCCCGACGCGCCGAGCGGCGCGAGGCCGCCCCCGGCTAGCACTAGCGCGAGCGCCAGGCAGGCTGCGCCCATCGAGAGGACCGGGGGCGTCAACCAGCGGCCCCATGACGACCGCTTCCGCGCGCGCACGGGCCCGATCGACTCGCGCAGGCGACCCTCGACCCGCGCGAGATCCGCCGCGTTCGCGTCGGCGCAACGATCGTCCCATTCCCCGAGGCGCTGTTTCACGAAGCCGCGGGCGCTGCGGAGGTCGTCGAGGCGCCGCGCACAGGCCGCGCAGGTGCCCAGGTGGTCGAACAGCAACTCGGCCGCGACCTCGTCGAGGTCGTCGTCCTGGAGCCGCTGCAGGACCATGGCGTCAGCGCACGGCGCGCGGGCGAGTCCGTCTTTGCTGGACATGTTGGTTCTCGTAGTGCCGACGAAACGCCGCGCGCGCTCGCTGCATCAGCACGCCGACGTAGCCGTACTCGACCCCGGTGACCTCGGCGATCTCCCGGTAGGTGAATCCTTCGGCAAAAAGCAACAACACCTGCCGCATCCGCGGGGTGAGTCTGGCGAGGGCGTAGGCCACTTCGTCCCGCTGCTCGACGACGGCCTGGAAGTCGATGATCTTCTCGTCGCGCGCGTACCGGCCGTCGCGCAGTGCCGCCCGCTGGATCGCCCGCTGGTGATCGCGCGCGAGGTGCACAGCAACGCGGTAGAGCCACGGGCGGGGGGAGTCGATGGCCGCTCGCTGCTGCAGTTGCAGGTGCAGGCGCAGAAACGTCTCTTGGAGCAGGTCCTGAGCCGTGAACCGGCTGCCACATACCCGCACAAGGTAGCGATAGACGCCAGGGGCAAACTGCCGATACAAGTCAGCGAAATCGGGCTCCAAAGTCCCACCGTGGCGGACCGTTCCGCCCAACTGTCCCGGTTGACTGCTTAAGACGCCACGAACCGACCGCTTCTATCAGACGTGGCCCTGCCCGAGAATGCGCCGGCCCTTCCCGATGGTCCCGTGAGAGATTCGGATCCGTCTTGGCCTAGACACCTTCTAAGCGTTTGTTCGTGAGAAGTGAAGCAAGTTTTTCAGGCGGCGGCAAGGGCGGCCTCCTCGTGGAGTCTGCGGATTTCGGTGTCGAGTTGATCGAGGGCGTGCCGGAGCGGCCCCGGAAGGGCGTCGTTGGTCGCGAGGAGAGCGGGCCACGTGGGCTGTTGTCATTCACGGTGATCCACTGACGGTTTCTCACGCTTGACCGACGGCGGCCACGGGTCGTTTCGCGGATTGCGCCGTCGGCGTGCCGCCCCCCACCCCCGGCCCGCCCCCGAG
>WBZR01003555.1_pt1 | contig 13859 bp, 21 predicted proteins | sample 5204231 | NCBI WGS metagenome assembly WBZR01 (sample SAMN12412403, study PRJNA552823) | activated sludge metagenome | isolation source: activated sludge from anammox sidestream of wastewater treatment plant... | place: USA: Virginia | collected 2017-08 | reverse complement strand
GGGGCGCTTCTTGCCTTCGTAGACTTCCAGCTGGACGGTGCCGCCGCAGGTTTCGCCGATCATGTCGGCCGGGTCGAGTTCCATGACGCCTTGGGGAACTTCGAAGCCCAGGGCTTCCAGAACACCGCGGAGATTGAACAGGGCCTGTGGCTGCAGGGAGCAATTGTGCCACACCTTCTTGCCCTTGAATTCGCCTTCGGCGACCTTGAACGTGATGGACAGGTAGTCGTTGCCAGAGTTCTCAGAAGTCTTTTGTTCGACTTCATCGACCTCGAACAGGAAGTCGCCCTCAGGCAGGGATGCTTGGGATTCGGTGTCGCTGAAGTCAACAGCGATGCCGGCTTTCTTGGTGGATTTGCGGTTAGTGGCCATGGTTACTTACCTTTCTTCAAAAGTTTGCGAGTTGACGGTTCCTGTTTGGTTTCCGCCGGTTTGAATTCCCCCTTCATCAGGGAGACCAAGACATTATAGTCCGGATTCTCAAGGATGTCAGGGGTGAAACTGCCCTTGGGCTGGCGAATCTTCGTCTCGTAGTACGCGTGCGGACCAATCCGCATGCAGTAGACCACGCTACGTTTCATCTTCCCGCCTTCGAGCTTTTCATGGGTCTCACGAATGAACGTGTTACCTATGAGCTTGACGGACGCCGTCATGACGGACGCCACAGATGGCATGAGGCGGGGTCCAACTGTGGGGGTCAATTCCCCGTCTTCCCCGTCCTCGCCTTCGTTGGTTCGGTCGTGTGCCAGGAAGACCACGTTGATTCCACGGTCCACTAGGTCACGGTAGTTGATGATCCAGGTTTTGAGTTTTCCTGCAGCAGAACCCCACTGGCGCTTGGTGACAATCTCGTTGGATTTGCCGTCCTCGTCCATAGCCTTCTCGACCGCGAAGTCCTGGAGTTGGGAGACTGCATCAATCACCACAGTCTTGTACTTGTTCTGGTCGCTGGCCAAGTACCAGTAGACCTGCTCGAACTCATCCCAACTGTTGATCTGCAGAGTGTCCACATCCTCGACGTCGGCGATGGAGTCGGTTCCTTTCTCCCGGATGTCCAGGTGGAGCATCGGCTTCGGGAAGGTCGAGGCCACTGTGGTCTTGCCAGTACCGGCGCGGCCGTAGAACAGTGCGGCGAGTACAAGTCCCAGGGATGTCACAGGTTTGATCCGGTCGGTTATGGCGTCGAAGCTGGAATTACTCTTCTTCGCCGGTGCCGCTGTTGTCGTTCGTTTCTTCAGCATTTACTTTCTCCTTAACGGTGAACTCTGTCTTGCGGATGTAGTCAGAATCAAGGCCTCGCACTTCCGCTTGACAGAGTGAGTAGTACGAGCATTGTTTGCAGTCTCGGGACATGCTGCGAACCTGGGCATTAGGGCCGAGAAACCGAATCTCTGCGGTAGTGGCCATTATATCTCGAACCACCGAATCTACCATGGCCTTCGGGGGGTTCGGCAGAAAGATTCGACGATAGAACTTCTCTTCCCGTCCAACCAGTGTCTGAGCAAACTCCTCGTATTCCGGCAGGGCGTCTTCTCCCAGCACTTCCTTGACCGTTTGCATGTAGACCCCGTAAGTGGTGTCAATGCTCTTGGCCTTCGAGATGGTTCCGTTCTTCAGAACCTCGGGCTTCGTCGGGGGCTTCGTGCGAATGTAGTCCCAGATGACCCCATCAGGAACCGGGTAGCCCAACTGCGGAAGAAGCCAATGGTAGGTCACCAGCTGCAGGTCGGCGAATCGGGTTTCCTCGTCGGGAATGTTCTTACAGGTCTTGTGGTCCATCACCCAGTTGCGGCCCTGGGCGTCCTGGGGAAAGGCGTCAACGTAACCGATGAACTGTGTGGTAGCATCCAGGTCCACACGAACTTCAATTTCAGTGGAGCGATTCCGGCGACGCTTGGGGTACAGCAGACCGTCGTCTTTGTAGGTCTCAAAGTATCCGGCGACGATGTCCCCACAGGTACTGGGCAGGTCACCCAGCTCTGCTTGCTCCTCTCGGAAGAGTTTGTCGTATTCCTGACGGAAGGCCTCCAGCTCGGGACTCCAGTCACCTCGTTCATGGTGTGCCTCGATCATCGCATGCACTGCGGTTCCGACAACCAAAGGGACTCCCTTGCGGATGCGTCGGAGTCCTTGATAGTAGCGGTAGTGATGCTGCATCGGGCAGCGTCTCCAGGTCTTGAGTCTGGAGTGTGAAACGACCAGTACCTCCGGCCAGTTAATCTCAATCTTCATAGCAATTCTCCTTTCGTGATCATCATATCAGAATTTCCAAGCTTTGCCTTGACCCCATGGACCGACTTCAAAGTCGGCGACCAGAGGAACCGTCATGTTGATTCCGAACTCCCGAAGGCGGCGGGGTTGTTCCATGATTGCTTTGATCTTCGGCAGAGCGTCGTTGATGACGTCAGACCGAACCCACATCAGAATGGAGTCATGGACCTCCCCCTTGATTCGTACTTCGTCCAGGTCGAAGGATTCGGATACTTCCACCATGGCCATTGCCTTCAGGTCACCGGAGCCGAAGCCCTGCACAGGGCTATTGATGCCCTGCCGTTCCGCTTCTGCCCGGATACCCTTCTCGCTGCTGTTGATCCCTGGCAGACGACGGATTCGACCGGACAAAGAGACCACCTGGCCGAATGCCCGAACACAGCGGCGTTGTCGTTCGTGCCATGCTGGTAGTGCGGAGTAGGTCTCGAAGTACCGCTTGCGGAACTCCTGGGCTTGACGATCGGTCATGTCCACCCCGTAGTTGTCACGGGCGTAGATAACCAGCTTGGGCCACCCCATCCCGTACAGCAAACCAAAGTTCACCGCCTTGGCCATCTTCCGCTCTTCCTTCGACAGCTTTTCAACTGGCTTGCCCAGGATGACCGAAGCCGTAGTGCTGTGGATGTCCCCGCCCGTTTGGAAAATCATCTTCATGCGGGTATCGTTAGAGAGCATGGCAGCCAGCCGAAGCTCGATCTGTGAATAATCCGCGCAGACGAATTCCCAGCCCTCAGGGGCGTCAATGTGGCTTCGGATCATGGGGTCTCTGGGAACCTGGTGCAAACGGCTGGCATAGCGCCCGGTAACGGTTCCATGGAGCTTCGTGCTCAGGTACAGCCGATCATCGTGCATCAGCTTCCGCCAGCCTACCACGTAAGTGGACAGGTTCTTCTCGACGCCGCGGTACTCAATCAGCATTTTGGCCACAGGGTGTTCGTTCTGGAGGCGGAGCAAAACCGATTCGGACGTGCTGGGCTTCCCCGCCCCTGTGGTCTCCAGAATCGGGAGCTTAAACTTGGTGAAGAACAAGTCAGCAATCTGTGCGGGGGAGTTCCAGTTCACGTCTCCGCCAGCTGCTTTGTTCATCTTGGCCAGCAGGGAGTCGCGGCGTTCGGTCAAGGTGACTTCGGTTTCGGCCAGCTTGTCAGTGTTGATGAACAAGCCGTCTTCCTCCACATCTTCGAACATTCTGGCAGCCGGCATGACCAGTTTGTAGAACAGCCGACGAAGCACGGGGTCCTTCAACAGCTTGGCCCGGAAAATGCGGTAGAGCTGCAGGGTGTAGTAAACGTCATAGCAACCGTACTTGTAGAATTTCTCCAGGTCACCTTGGCCGAGCTTGGTTTTGAGGTCCACATCATACGTGGGAGCGTTACAGTACTCGGAGGCTAATTCCTTAAGCCCGTGCGGACTGTTTTCATCCAAAGTGTGGTGAGCCAGCATCGTGTCAAAGTTCAAGTGAAACTTGACCCCGTAGATAGCCTTGATCCACAGATTGTCGAATTTGAAATTCTGGCCGATGACGGTTTTGCCATCAGCCAGTTCTACCAGGGTCTCGACGAAACGTTGACGAACCTTCGGCTTGTCTTTCCAGGGACTGTCTCGGACCTCCAGAGGAAGCGACCAGTTGCGGCCAGTATCCAACCCGAATTGAATCGAGTTGATTCCTGCCCCATCGGCGTATCGGTCAAGCCCTGTGGTTTCAATGTCGATTGCCACTTCCTTTGTCTCGGAGAATTCCTCGATGAACTGGTTCCATTGGTCCATCGTGCGGATGACCTCCCAGTGCAGTTCATCAGCCGAGGGCACGTTGCCGTTGAGGATATGGCCGAACTTGACAATATCCTTCCGAAGGGGGTCAAGCCTGGCAGGGTCTCGGAGTGCAGCGGCCGGGTGAAAGGTAGGCACCACAGTGGTTCCGGCGTAGTCGAATTGCTGGCCATGCAGTTCGGTGATTTTCGCCTTCTTGGTGATACCCTTCAGGGCCGTGGCTCCCAGCGTAAGAATGAACTCTGGCTTGACCGCAGCAATCTCAGCATCCAGGTAGGGCTTGCAGGTTTTGACCTCTGCAGCGCTGGGGGTTCGGTTTTCAGGAGGGCGACACTTTACGATGTTCGTGACATAGCACTCGCTGCGGTCAATTCCTGCAGCCTCCAACATGTCATTAAGGAGCTTCCCCGACCGGCCTTGAAAAGGCTTCCCGGTTCGGTCCTCCTGTTCGCCGGGGGCCTCCCCGATAATCATGACCCAAGCCCGTTTGGGTCCGTGGCCAAAGAGACAAGGAGTTTCGGCGGACTCCCACAAACCGCAGAGCTGGCAGTTAGGATTGCGCCCACTGCTCGACGGAGATTCCGACGGTTCGGAGGAGCTCGAGTCCTTCCGTCTTACGATACGCTTGATCATAGATTACCCTTTTGATTCCGGTGTTAATTATAAGCTTGGCACAGTCAATGCAGGGGCAGTGTGTGCAATACAGTGTGGCCCCTTCCAGCCTGATGCCAGACCTGGCGGCGTACGAGATGGCCCCTGCCTCGGCGTGCACAGTCCTGGTGCAGGGAGTACTCGTATCGCACGTCTCAGGGCCGCAGTGGGGCAGTCCAGACGGTGCCCCGGCATATCCTGTGGAAACTATGCGGCCGTCCTGGGCGATTACTGCACCGACCTGAGCCCGGTTGCAAGTGGAGCGACGCGAGACCACCTTGGCAATCTCCATCAGCATCTCGTCTCGTGTGATTCTCATGTCAGTCCTCCCGAAAGCCGAGGAACACGGGGAAGCGAGGGGCGTCCTTACTACCCACAGGGAAGTACTTGAACTTGATCGTCTTGCCCAGGTTCCGTTGTTGCGTGGTCCAGATTTTCCGGCGAAGCGAATCGTCGAAACCAGAACCAACCGAGAACTCTACTCCGGCGTAGTCCCCGTTGATACCTCGAACCCGAAGGGCTCCCAGGGTATCCTTGCCGACCATACCGGCCTTGTGGTTGCTTCGTTCCACTCGACCCAGCTTGTCCCGTTTGGCCTCGTTGGAGTTGTGCATCTGCTCCTCGAACCCGATAATCTCGGCCTCTGCGTCGCAGAATCGCTTGAGCTTCATCAGGCCATGTTCACGAAGTGTGGAGCGTCCTTGTTTGTACTTCCCTGCCGGGTCACGAAGCATGACACCCTCATAGCCAGACTCAAGCCAGGAACCTTCGATGATTCCCAGTTCGTCGGCATCTTCGATGTCCAGGTGTTCGACCACCTTGATGACTAGGTCGTTTCCGTATTGCTCGACCTTCGTAGTGGCAGAGGCCAGTCGCTCCTCGAACGTACCGTCAACCGAATAATCATCGAAGACATAGAAGGTGACTGCCGGCTTGCCGTCCTTGGACATAACCGCTGAGGTTGTATTGCGGAAGGCTGCAGGGTCACAGGGGTCTCCCATGATAAGTTCCCCATCAAGGCCCTCCAGTTCGTTCCAACCGAATAGGCCTTGAACATGGTCGTTGACAATCGGCTTGAGGTTTCTGGATACCAGGACCCCATTGATCACCAGGGCTCGGATGCCGTCCAGTTTGGGACTGGCGAGCAGAGGGTATCGAAGTTCGGTGACGTCTTCGACAGTGGCAGATAGCATTGGTTTCATTTGTTCTCCTTAAACAAAACGGGATAATCGCCTTTGAAGATGTGGAGGCTGGTCATGTGCATGGTCAGCGTTCCGGCCTTGATATTATCCCAGGAGTTCTCAAGGTTTGTCAGGCGGCATTGATCAAGAACCCACAGCAGCAGACGGATGGTCATGTAGACGTCGTCTCGGAAGTGTCGCATGAAGTCGCAGCTGCGAAGGTAGTAGATGATGTGGAGCCGGTCTCCCCGCATAATGAAGTGATACCCCAGGGAGCACGGAACCCGTTTCTTCTCCACACAGGCTTGGAGGTCTTCGGGGAACCAAACCGGCAGATAGGCTTGACGGGTCAGGGGTTCGTTGGCCAGCACGTTGACCAGGTCGTCAAGGTCCCCGTAATCGAACCGAATCCCGCGATGCTTAGGGAAGTTCGGGTTGTCAGTCTCCAGAATCCCGCCCTCAGTTCTGCCCGCGTACTTCGGCCAGTAGCGTTCGGCATAGCTGTGGTCAAATTGCGGGTCCTTCTCCCCAGCCCTACGGTGGGAGTCGGCGGAGCGTGCCCAGGGCCAATTGCGCCACTGCTTGCCAGGGTTCAGGGGGTCACCCCCGACTCGCTCTTCCTTGAAGTGGTCGTCTGCCCATGGAAGATTCGGGCCAATCGCTTTGCGGTAGAAGTCCAGGTCCTCGGTGGGAAGCTCAAGGCCAAAGCTGTAGTTGAGCAACTCGTACGTAGCAGCATTCGGGTTCTGGGATACATCAATGGACTGCCAGCGGGGCGGGTGAATCAGTGGTGCGTTCTGCATACGAGCCGTGATGTCTTCGACCGTATCTTGGAAATGTTCAAACTTCATTCGTCGTCTCCTTCGTCGTCAGTGGGGGCTTCTCCCTTCAGGGTCGAAAGCATGGTGCCTAAAGTCTTGACTTTCACCGGGTCAACGTATTCCTTCCAGTACTCGAACATCTTCACCCGTGTACGGTAGGTGTAGTTGTGTGTCTCGTTGAAGAATCGCCGAGTAGCCAGTCCACAGGTTCGGAAGAACTTGGGGTCATGTTTCTGGAGGTGCTTGAAGAACCCGTGCGGGTCTTCCTCGTACCGCAGAAAGATGGGCATGAACACGGCTGACAGGTAGACATTCGCGAACTTGAATCGGATGACCGCGGGTTCGATGCCGAGCTCCTTGAAAATGGGAGGCAGAACCTGGGCGAAGAAAATCAAGTCCGCCAGGAATTTCTGCACCAGTTCGGTTGAGCGATAGTAGATGTCCACAGAGGACGTGTTCGGGGTCACGGTGATGACCAGGTTCTGCATGCAGTAGCCCTGGCTGCGTGAGTCCTTTTCACGGCCTCGAAGCTGGATGGACACAGAGCTGTGGTCCTTACCCTTCCGAGACAGCAGCTTAGCTACTGCGGCATCCACCTCGTCTTGGTTCCAATAGTTCCGCATCAGCTGCCGGCCCTTTGCGGCGGTGTAGCAGATGTCGGTGTAGTCCAAGTCTGTTGTCAGCTGGTCGCCCGGAATTTCAAAGGCCATATCCGAAGCGACCTTGCGTACTCCAGAAACGGCCAGTGTCGGGTGTTCAGCTGCAGCCCAGATGAGTTGCTTCCATTGTTCAATCATACTTAAAAGTCCTGTGGTGAGAGATTATCACCAATCGACAAAACTCCATTTCGAAGGGTAGCCTCGAAATAGAGTTTTAGGTCATGGGGAAGAAACAACTCCCGCAGTTCATCGGTCATGTCGAATTCCTGCAGAATAGTCCGGGCTTCGTTGTAGACCAGAACTCGTTCTTGGCCATCAGACGTGGCCAGGGAGCGTTGAATTTTGATGATGTGTTTTGTCATGGACACCTCCAGAAAAGACAGATTATATCGGAATGGCTTCGCGGCGTATACCCTCGGGGCCTTTGAGCGTGACCAGTAGCGGAGGCGGACGGAACCCGTGAATCTTCGCTACCAGATACGCCAGTTGCTTTGGGCGATGCATCTCGAGAAGCTCGTAACCGGCTTTCTTGACAGTAACCTCAGCCCAACTCATAGCGTCTCCTCGAAGGCAGCCGTAGCCACAGGAACCACAGAACGAACCTGCTCCAGCATCGCCCTGGCGTAGACTTGAATCTCGTACTGCGCATGTTCATGGAGCCGAAGCCTCAGGAAGTGGAAGAGGTTGTGCAAGTCCACCGTCGCGAACATGTGGCTGTAAGTATTCATCGGCAGAACACCGCGGGCCAGCTCCCGAGGAATACCGGCATCAAGCAGTCGTCGGTAAGTGTTGAATGACTCTTGGCACTGCACTTGGATGACTTGACGAATCTCGTCTTCCGAGGCGTTGAGTTCCATCAAACGCATTTGCTTGTTGTGCTGGGCCTGGACTCCCACAGTCTCGGGAACATAGAACTCCTCAGGTAGTTCCGAGTAGCGAGCCGAAACCTCGTTGAAGCTCCAGGTCCTGTGTCGGTGCCACTGACGAAAGACGAAAATGGGGGCCTTCACATCGAACGTGAAAGTCACCGCCTCGAAAGGACTGGTGTAGCGGTTCCGCATCAGGTAATGGATGAGTTTGGCATCCTTGCCCTCGTCTTCTCCAGTGCGCCAGTCTGCGTCATAGCTGACGCGGGCAGCCCGAACGATGCTCAGGTCGTCGCCCATGTGGTTGACAAGCCGACAGTGGCCATGGTCGAGAATGTTCATCGTTTTCCTCCATTCGCAAGAGCTTCTCGGATTTGAGCTTTGATTTGCTCTTCCTTCTGATGTTGATTGAACTCCCGAATGGCTACCACTGAAGTGACAGCGACCGGAAGCGGAGCTTGAGTGGTCGGTTGGACCAGTGTGGCTACACTAGCCAGCAGCGTGAGCAGTTCCATTGCGTCCTCCCAATCCAACGTAGTTGTACATCGCAGCGGTGAAGAGCTGCTTGGTTTGTTCAGGGGTCAGGTTTCGGCAGAAGTCTTTGGTGACGAATTCGTCATGCACGTCCTTGAGACGCCGTTCCCCGTCAGTAGAGTTGAGCCAGTCAGTGGCTGCTTGAATCAGTCCGTTCATTGCATCCTCACATTCGTGTAAGTGGCTCCCGCCGACTTGAGCAGCGCCCAGAACCAGCCAACGATAGTCCATCCGAACATCACGTTAACCAACCAGATTTGACCAGAGGCCGGATGACGACGAAGACTCGCCAGTACTCCAGGCAGCAGATACCCGATGGAGCACAGAGCTACCATCCAGAGCAAAATTTTGCGGATCATGCTTGTTCTCCCAGTGTAGGCCATGGGCCGGTTCCGAGTGCGGGCGTATGGTCGGGGGCTACCCAGCCCGCCGGCTTGATAACGTCCAGGGCAGTACCCCGTTTGGACTGGCTGGCGTCTGTAGCCCGAACCTTCGAGATGTTGGCCCGTTGCACTTCCATCCACAGCATCGGCCAGGGCAGACCCATCATGTGAGCGGTGCCGTGTACGACGTAGGCCAGGTCAACAAGGGCGTCTGCGGCCCCGTGCATGTCCCCGGTGCTGTGGGCTTCCTGGAACTCGTCGAGCTCTTCCTGCATAAACTTCACACGGAAGCCGTATGCCTCAGGGTTCAGGAATGATGCTGCGGGGGCAACGGGTACGCCGAACTTTTGATGGAAGGCGATGACGTCTTGTCGTTCCTTGAACTGGGCTGCCTGGGTCAGGTTGTCCAGCAAGACGATAGCATCGGCTCGTGCGGTTTCATCTCCGTACGAGTTTTCGATGTATTCTCGGATAGCTTTGAGTTGATCCTTCATTGGATAGGTCCTTTCAAATGTGAGAGCGCTTGGTCTCGGATGCTGTCGTAGGTATCGCGCTCAAAGTCATACCGAACGACAGGGAACCATCTTGCGACGTGTTCCATTTCATGATCATAAGCTGCAATGAGCTTACGGCCATTCTCGATTACGCCTTCCATTTGGTCGCGTTCTCCGAAGTTGAGAATCGTCGAGTCCTGCGGGCGGCAGTAAATAATCAGGGGGTTCGCCACCTGAGCAACAGCGTGGAGGTAGTCAGTGTCTCCCGGTTCCAGGTATCCGATGCCCCGGCAGATAGGACCATAGATTGGTTCACTGATTGCCTGCCAGCGATCAAAGATGGTTGAGAAGTGTAGGGAGAGCATCACCATGTTGGCCGTGTAGTTGAAGACGTCTCCCCGTTGCTGAGGTCTTCGACGGTTGGTGATTGACAAGAGCTTGAGTTCCTCCGCAAGCCTTTGTATTAGTGTGGTTTTGCCACTGTTATCGCATCCTTCAACTATGATCATGGTGTGGTCCTTAGGGTTTTGACGGTTCCCATTATATGAGAAACCTGGCGGGAACCAATAATTTAATTTATAATGGGTGTCACTGTAACCACGAAGAAGGAGCGTTCCTGTGTCAAATGTCCTAACCGTCGCAGAGACTGCGAAGCTGCTGGGGCTTACCCATCAGCAAGTTCTCAACCGAATACACCGCGGGAAAATCAAGGCCGAGAAGAAAGGCTGGTTCTGGCTGGTCGACAAAAAGCACCTGCCGAAACAACCCGCGGAGGGAGCTAAATGATTGACTCCACTTCCTTCTTGATGAAGGTCTGGAGTTTGCAATGTGAACCTGGTGACTACGTCTGCCTCTCAGCTAAAGGGTCGAGCTGGCGGGACACACTGCTACCATTCAATGACAAACTCGAAGCTGCGGTGACAACGTGGCTAGAGACCAACAAAACCAAGAACCTTTATTTTTGTCCGCTCCCGTTCAACGAACCGAAGAGAAGCAAGAACGCAGTGTCCAGGTCCAGGATGCTGTGGAGTGACATTGACAACGCCGATCCACACAAAGTCGAGCCATCCATTCTCTGGGAGTCGAGCCCCGGCCGGTTCCAAGGACTATGGCTTCTGCCGAAGGCTGTCTATCCAGACGAGGCCGCGGAACTGTCCAAACGCATGGCCTATTACATTGGGGCTGATCGCGGAGGATGGGACCTCACTCAAGTGCTTCGCATTCCTGGAACTCCCAATCTCAAGTATCCGGAGAAGCCTGTTGTCAAACTGGTCCATTTCAAGGAGACCATTCTCAAGGACGTTCCCCAGTCTACCCTTGATCGCTGGCGTTCCACTATCCCTCGCAAGCTGCTCCGTATCATCGAAGGCCCCGCTGAGCAGGGCAAGCGGAGTGACATGCTGTGGTATCTGGAACACGAACTCTGTGACCTCGGTCTTCCGTTGAAGGATGTCATTCAAATCCTGCGGGCATCGGACTGGAACAAGTACCGTGGCCGAGCCGACGAAGATGAGCGTTTCTCCAGTGAAATGGAAAAGCTTCGCGAGGACCGGAAGGAGAAGCAAGCTGTTACCCGAGTCGAGTCGGTCACGCTCGAAGTAGTCGATTACTCCCAGCTGATGATGAGTTCGGCCGGCACTCCCGGATGGCTGATCAAGGACTTCTGGATGCGGAACTCTCACGGCATCATCGCTGGGGAACCGAAGTCATTCAAGTCTACCCTGGCGATGGACATGCTGTTCTCAGTTGCAGCAGACCGCAAGTTCCTTGGCCAGTACCCTGTGGAGTATGGTGGCCCCGTCCTGATTGTCCAGAACGAGAACGCCGACTGGATTATGAAAGACCGTCTGGAGAAGCTGGCATTCAATCGTGGCGAAGTCGGCAACGTTCGCACTGGACTGGGCAAACGGCTTCGCATCGAATGGGCTCGCAACCTGCCACTGTTCTTTGTGAACCAGCAGGGCTTCACACTGGATGACGCCGCGAACAAGGAAGCACTTGAAGACCTCATTCGACGAATCCGGCCAGCGGCTATCAACCTCGACCCGTTGTATTTGATGTTCTCAGGAGACGTCAACTCGGCGAAGGATTTGAACCCCGTGCTGCAATGGTGTCTGTATATCAAGCAGACCTATGACTGCTCGGTGATTCTGGTCCATCACTACAACAAAGGAGGCGAAGGAAAACGCGGGGGCCAACGGATGCTGGGGTCTACAACCCTGCACGGGTGGATCGAGTCCGCTTGGTATATCCAGGCCAATCAGGAGATGGGCAACGTTGTCACTCTCGACAGGGAGTTCCGCGGGGCTGGCCTTTATCCCAAAGTTGATATCACCCTGGACATTGGGAACTTCGGAGACATGAAGTACTCGACTACCCTGGGAGACCACACCGAACACCGCACGACCGAAGGCAGTGAGCAAGACATTCTGGATGTCATCGCTCAGTCCACTGACATGATGTCGAAAGCCATGATCGCCAAGCGCACTGGCCTCAGCCGATACAAGGTGGATCAACTCGTAGAACGGCTGGTTCAAGATAAACAACTGGTTCGCAGCGGAGAGCGCTACGGACTGGGCAAACAGTACAGAGAAGACTAAGATGGATGACGCAGGTATTTCTCAAGCAAGAATGGAACGTGAAGAGGCACTTCGGCCGAAGTTACCCACTGGCCCTTTGCTTCCGCGTACGGGCTTCTGTCACTGGTGCGAGGAAGTCGTACCAGAGGGAGCGGTTTTCTGCAACCGTGAATGCAGTGAAGACTACGAACGTATTTCAAAATTGAAAGGTAAAACATGGAACAGGTAATGCTAGACCTCGAGACACTGGGTGTCTCACCAGGCTGCGCAATCGTCGCGATTGGTGCAGTTCGATTCAACAAGGAACGAGTCATCGACGAGTTCTACTATCGCCCTATGTGGGGTGGCCGTCTGGAACACGAGACCGTCAAGTGGTGGCTCGGTCAATCTGACGCTGCACGGGCTGAATTGTTACGCAGTCCCGATGGTTCGATGGAGCAGGGACTTCGCGAGTTCATGAAGTTCCTCGGTTCCTCTCCAGTGTGGGGCAATGGGAGTGACTTCGACAATGCTATCCTGATGGACTGCTATCGCAGGTTCTCAATTCCTGCCTGGGGTCACCGCCAGAACCGCTGCTACCGAACCGTGCGGAACCTGCTCGATGTGCCATTCAGTCCCCCGACGATCAAGCACCATGCAGTCGAGGACGCACGAGCCCAGGCCGTACACTTGATGGAAATTCTCTACAAGCTGGGAGTGTGACCATGGTGGACGAAAGCCAACTGTGGAGAATTGCCCATCACATGCGTGAATCAGCCGAGAAAGCAGAAAGGGCCGCCAGTACGATGGAGCAAGCCGCTCAACGAATCGCCAGTCTACTTGAGGACGGGTATGGGGGCAACGGTCTCCGTCTCATTGAACTTCTGGAAGCTGCGGAGAAGCCATGAAACTGTCTGGCGATTACGACCATCGGGAGCGCGGGTTGCTGGCACTGTATCGGCCAGTTGACCTTATCGAATTTGACGTGCATAGGGCCGAGTGCAAGGCGGGGGTAGTGGGATATGTCCCGGACCATTTTCGCGTGCCTTACGCCGTCTTGCGGGGCTGCGCGGAGGCTCGTGGGGTACGTCTGGGGGAGCAGGACAATCGGGACTGGACTCCGCCCAGCCATCCGTGCTTATACCTGTGGAGCTGCCTCCGCATCAAGGGACACTCAGGGGGATACTACCCGCCACTTGTCGTTTCCGCTTTTGAAGAACTACGAGGAATGAAATGGATCACAACTGCAGCACAGTCCGATACTTAGGACACTTCACCCAGCCGTGCACACGCAAGGCCTTCCGTCTCTCCCCACAGCCGAGTGGTTTCATGTGGGTGAACGCTACGATCTGGCGGCTGCGTCAGGCCGGATGGATCGCCAGCAGTCCGAAGGGCTGGGTGCTCACGAAGACGGGCAAGGAGCAGTGGATGAAATATCTTGGAGTCAAAACAGTGGTATAATACAAACCCTTTACATAAGGAGTTTGTATGAAGCTTGACCCCGCGTTAAAGCCCTACCTGCACCACGTATCAACTAAGACCAACAGTGGATACTATCGAGCCCGTCTGGTAGGGCATCCATTCATTCCCTCAAAGTACTTTCTCCTCCACCGTTTAACGTGGTGGCACCATTCAGGAGAAAAACCTGGTCGGGTGGTCATTCACCATCTG
>WBZR01003553.1_pt1 | contig 13862 bp, 13 predicted proteins | sample 5204231 | NCBI WGS metagenome assembly WBZR01 (sample SAMN12412403, study PRJNA552823) | activated sludge metagenome | isolation source: activated sludge from anammox sidestream of wastewater treatment plant... | place: USA: Virginia | collected 2017-08 | reverse complement strand
GCGTTTGGAATGATGTTAAGAATAATGCAATTGGTCGGCAAATTATTACCGATCCAAAGCAATTACAGAGGGCAGTAATAAAGCATTTGCGGTTTATCCAAAAAACACAGGATAGAGTGCGTGCTTACTTCAATAATAAAACAACGAGGTATGCTGCAGCATGTTAATATTATTATGAGACGATTAATAAAATTGTGGTATTTACCGGTAAAGGGCCGTTCCGTCCCCTTTTGGCGGATAATCTTGTATTGTTCCGACGAAAGTATCCGCTTCCATTCATCGTCGCTTTTCATAACTTTCCCATGAATGATTATATCTTTTATTTTTAAATCGGAGGAATCATTTTCTACGATGGTAACGGTCCGTTTTCCAGTGGTTTTCACCCTATTATATGCAAGCATGCTACCTGAAAATAAAACTATGACAAAACACAAAAGTACAATGATTTGCCTTTGATCCACAGTATACCCGGCAAAAAGAGCATTACTCATAAAAATCTGATGTGTACAGGGAAAAAGCTAGGAGTCTGCCTGAGGTGAAGACTGTCTCAACCGTTTCGTACAACGCCGATGGTCTTTGAAATCCAAACGGCGTCTCTTTGACGCTAACGTGGGCATTGTTTGTCGTCTGGGTTTTGGCTTTTCAGCGGCCTTCCGTATTAATGCAACTAACCGGTTGATTGCGTCCTGACGGTTTCCTTCCTGGGTTCTGAATCGCCGTGCAATCATGATAACGATGCCGTCTCTGGTAATTCGTTTCCCGGCAATGCGAACAAGGCGTTCACGAATGTCTTCAGGAAGTGAAGGACATTTCCTGACATTAAAGCGAAGCTGCACTGCGGTGGCAACCTTGTTAACATTCTGACCGCCGGGCCCAGAGGCACGGATGAAATCACATTGGATTTCATGCTCATTAATTGAAATTGTTCGGGTAATCTGAATTATGTTTTTTTGATTCATGAGTTTCTTCAGGTACGCAGTATCAAATACGTCTCTGGAATTATTCATTTTTCTCCGGCATAGACATTTAGCTTTCGGTAATCGTTACCTTCGTCATGGTATCGCCTTGCCGAATTGCATCAACAACATCCTGACCGGTGATTACTTTACCAAAAACCGTGTGTTTCCCGTTGAGGTGAGGCTGCGGGCAGTGCGTGATAAAAAATTGGCTACCATTGGTATTTGGTCCGGCATTCGCCATGGAAATTACTCCGGTATCATGTGTCAACGGGTTCCCTTTTGTTTCATCCTCAAACTTGTAACCAGGACCACCCCGACCCGTTCCGGTAGGGTCTCCACCCTGGATCATAAAATCATTGATTACCCGATGGAACACAACTCCGTCGTAGAAGCCCTCTTTAGCGAGGAAGACAAAATTATTAACCGTCTTCGGGGCGTTTTTTGGGAATAATTCAATCGAAATTTTACCCCGGTTGGTCTCAATTGTTGCATGGTAGGTCTTGTTGGCATCAATCTGTAGCGCGGGCGGGGTATTCCACTGTTTCGTTGGCATTTATGACTCCTTTCAAATAAAATACATCGGTGGGGTAATTTTCTTATTATCCGATTATAATGCGGTTTATATTATCATTTTATAGTCTCTGACGCAACTTCAATAATGATTTCGGGACGAAATAGGTTATTGGCAGGATTTAGTCTTAAGTTGAAATATGGCGAATAACTTTGCTATGATAAGAGTCCATTAATTACTTCTGCCTTACAACTATGATAACGATTGCCTATATTCTTTCATCGATCATGTTCATCTTCGGTGTTAAGGGACTCAGTTCATCAAAAACTGCGCACCGGGGTAACATGCTTGCCATGATTGCGATGCTCATTGCCATTGTGATCACTCTTTTACACAAGAAGATTCATGATTTTAGTTTTATTATTGCAAGTAGCTTCATCGGAAGCACGGTCAGTGTCATTCTTGCCAAGAAAGCTAAGCTGACTGAGGTATCCAGGATTGTAGCCTTTTATAACGGGCTTGGCGGAGCAGTGTCGGTGTCCGTTGCACTGATAGAACACTATCTCACCATACGTGAAATACAACTAAACATTATCATTTCCATAGTGCTTGGTTTGCTTATTGGTATGGTAACCATTACGGGCAGTCTTGTTGTATACGCCAAACTTCGGGATTTTGTTAAACCTGCCCCTGGGGTCTGTGAAATAAAGCATTCGTTGCATCTGCTCCTTTTTATCGTTTGCCTTGTATTTTGTGTTATTATCTCTTTTAGTCAGACATGCGGAGCATATCTTCTTGCCTTTTTTGTTATTTCTTCTGCGCTGGGAATATTGATTGTCATTCCTATAGGTGGCGCAAATATGCAGGTGGTCGTGTCGTTGCTGATTTCATACGCTGGCTTTGCTGCCGTAGCAACGGGGTTTTTATTATCCAGCAATATCTTCATTATGAGTGGTATAATTATTTGCACTTTTTGTATTGCCCTGGCGATTATCACCTGCAATACGATGAACCGCTCCTTACCGGCTGATATGCTGAAATCTGTTAAAGTTACGGTTCTGGAAGATTCCGACAGGAACGACCATCACAAAGTTATCGCACATGCACCAGAAGATTCAATAATACTGCTTGAGAACGCACAATCAATAATTATTGTTCCCGGTTACGGCCTCGTTGTTGCTCAGGCACAGGAGATACTTCATGATCTGGAAAACGTCTTAACTAAGAGAGGAGCCAATGTCCGCTACGCACTACATCCCGCCGCAGGCCGCGTGCCTGGGCAGCTACCCGCCCTGCTGAAAGAGGCGAAAGTGTCGCCAAACCTTCTTTTTGCCACTGAAACGATTAACGACGATTTTCAGAACACCGACGTTGCCTTAGTTATTGGAGCAAATGATATTATCAATCCCGCTGCAAAGAATACCAATACGTGTCTGCTTCACGATATGCCCGTCCTCAATGCAAACAAGGCAAAGACGGTGATCATCTGTAAACGAAGTTTGAGTCCTGGCTTCTCAGGAGCAGACAGTGAATTGTTTTATAACCAGAAAACGCTGATGATTTTTGGTGATGTTAAAGACAGCGTTACCACTATGGTGAAATTCCTGAAGGCTAGGGCAGAGGAAAAGGAAAACTGAGGGCTGCCAATTTTACTTCAGATTCGGTTCTGACACCCCTGCTTCCTGAAAGGTAGCCATTTCATGCAGCAATCTTACTCCGGCTTCTACCAGGTTTATACCCAAAGCGGCACCGGTGCCTTCACCTAACCTCATATTCAGATCGAGTATGGGATTTTTGTTGAGTAACTTTAACATCATTTTATGTCCCTTTTCTGCTGAGACGTGTGACGCTATCAGGTATTTGTTCACCTTCGGTTCCAGTGCATCGGCTATTAAAGCTCCGGCTGTGGAAATAAACCCATCAAGAACAATCGGAATCCGATAGCGTGCAGCGCCTAGGCATAAACCAGCAATGCCACCAATCTCATACCCCCCAACCTTTGCCAAAACATCAATTGGGTCATGTCGATTGGGTTGATTTATATCGATAGCCTTTTTTATTACTGCCATCTTTCTCTGGAGTAATCCCTCGTCTAATCCGGCTCCACGACCTGTGGCAGCAACAACATCCATTCCGCCCAGGACGGATAGCAGAGCACTGCTGGGGGTCGTATTGGCAATGCCCATATCTCCCGTACCAATAATATCAACTCCTTCTTTACGTTCTTCCTCCACGAGTTCAATGCCAGCTTCAATAGACCGGACAGCCTCTTCCCTGGACATCGCCGGCTCCACCGCTATATTTTTTGTACCAAGGCCAATCTTCCTGATTTTAAGACCCGGTTGTAACTGTAAATATGAAGCGACTCCACAGTCAACCACAATCACCTTCGCGCCAATATGCCGCGCAAGCACGTTGATAGCCGCCCTTCCATCGATAAAGTTCTGTACCATCTGCCTGGTAACTTGCTGCGGGAAGGCACTGACACCCTCTTCGACGACACCATGGTCGCCTGCCATCGTAAATATCTTTTTATGTCTGATCGTGCAGTCAACAGTACCTTTTATTGATGCATACACCATTGCTAACTCTTCCAACCGCCCCAGGCTACCCCGTGGTATTGCAAAGGCCTTAAATTTTGCCTCAATATCACCAGTAGCATCCATCGATACCTCTTCAATCTGATCTATTGTGTACTTTAACAGTTTCATAAATATAAGTCATAAATAAGTATTAGACAACACATTACAACCCAACAACGATCTAAAGGATTTTGATGTTTCACCGATATTATAAAAGAAACGTTACAAACTGTTTAAGCTCATATATTTCTACACAAATCAATTCATATTTAAAGCGCTATGAATTCTATAGGTACCTTTCGGATATTTCAAGCAAATTAACATGAATACTCCCCAGAACCAACGAGAAGAGGCTTTATTGAATGCCGGTATCATAAGCAAAGAACAGATGGATAAAGCCAAAGAAACTCAAAAAACAGAAAACATCCCGTTGGAAGATGCCCTTGTTAGCCTCGGCTATTCAACATATCATGAAATTATTCGGTGTCTGTCCATACATTATAATTTACCGGTAATTGATTTAGAGAGTGTTAGCATTTCCCCTGAAATACTAACACTATTGCCCGCATCACTCATAAGAAAATACGGTATCATACCAATATCAAATAATAGTGGCACTATAACCATTGCAGTGACCAGTCCGCCAGACCTTGGATTTATTGACAACCTGCGCTTTCGACTCAATGCCGATATCAAATGTGTTCTTACCACACCAGAGCATCTGAAAAATGCTATTCGCAAATATTTTGACCAGCAACCTTCAGAGACGATTGATACCCTGCTGAAAGAACTCGCCTTCCGTGAGTCACCTATACCTAAGGCAGAGGATGATCGGAGGGATAAATACCAGAGGGAAGCAAACGCTACGGAAGATGATGGACCCGTTATTCAACTCGTTTCCCTGATTATCAATAAAGCAGCCTCATCCCGTGCCAGCGATATTCATGTGGAACCACTTTCAAACAGATTACGCATACGATACCGCATCGATGGGGTATGCCAGGAGTCAGACGTTCTCCCAAAACATCTTCAGGACCCAATCATTTCAAGAATTAAAATTCTCGCCAGCATTGATATTGCAGAAAAAAGACGACCACAGGATGGCCGTATCAGCCTGGAGCATGCAGGAAAAGAGATGGATATCCGAGTATCGTGCTTACCATCCATTTATGGAGAAAGCATTGTTATGCGACTCTTGGAAAAATCAGCCATTTTGCTGGACTTAAAAAAACTGGGATTTTGTGAAAATGACGACAAGCGTTTTCACTCCATTATTAAAAAACCAAATGGTATATTCCTGATTACTGGTCCTACAGGCAGCGGTAAAACAACAACTCTGTATGCTGTCATTAACGAACTGAATAAAATTGACACAAAGATTATTACCGCAGAAGACCCGGTAGAGTATACCCTCCCTGGCGTTAATCAGGGTGAGGTAAATGAGAAGATAGGTTTTAATTTTCCGACAATCTTAAGAACGATGCTCAGGCAAGACCCGAATATCATCCTTGTGGGAGAAATTCGTGATACAGAAACGGCAGATACTGCCATTGCAGCTGCTCTAACAGGACATCTGGTTCTGAGCACGCTTCATACCAATGATGCCCCATCTGCTATTACAAGACTGATTGACATGGGTATAAAACCCTTTCTTGTTGCCACTTCTTTACAAGGCATTATGGCCCAACGTCTGGTTAGAAAGATTTGCACACAGTGTAAAGAGCAGGTTATCTACACCGATGATCAATTATCAAAAATGGGGTTTGATGCAGAAGAGGTGAAAGATGTCTCGTTTTATAAGGGAAGAGGCTGTAAACACTGCAACGACATTGGATACCATGGCAGAATTGGTATTTATGAACTATTGGATATGGACGAAACCTTGCGCGATATGACCTATCGTGTCAAGGCAACAAACGAAATTAGAAAAATCGCCAGAACGCTGGGCATGTCGACGCTGAAAGAGGATGGGCTGAGAAAGGCAAAAGATGGTAAAACAACATTAGACGAGGTATTCAGGATTACCGGCATGGATAACTAGGTAACTTTTGAGAATAGAAATGCGTTGGTTATGCACAAAAAAGAAAAAACAAAAATAGATGTAAAAACCGAAGCAAAGAAAAGACTTTTTGGCCAAGTATTAAAAGAAAAAGGGCTTGTTACGGATGAACAAATCCAGGAAGCGCTGGCTATTCAAAAACAGAAGGGTGGTTTACTCGGAGATATTCTAGTAAGTCTTCACTATATAAGTAGCAAGCAGATTATGCAAGCGTTAAGCGAACACACAGGGTTAGAGGTAGTTAATATTGAACACATGGAAATCCCTAACGAGATTATTCATTTGGTGCCTCATGCAATTGCCCACCTCTATCATATCATTCCCATTGGGATACAGGACAATATCCTTACCATTGCACAGGAAGATGTATTAAACTTCGAAACAATTGATGACCTGCGTTTGATTCTTAAACATTCAATAAAGTCAGTGCTTTGCAATAAAAACGCGATCACTCGGGCACTGGAAAAGCACTACCCAAAGAAGCACGAGTCTGTAGAACAACTACTATCGGAATTTAAACCGGATGCGTCTTGTCAGGAGACTATTAAAGGCGAGTACATTGACATCGACGAGCTCAAGAAGATGGCTGATGCTGCCCCTGTAAAAAAATGGGTTGGCCTCATGTTTCTGGATGCTGTATTAAACAGGGCCAGTGATATTCATTTTGAGTCCTTTGAAGACGGTTTTCGGCTAAGATATCGGATAGACGGCATACTTCTTGAAAAAATACCACCTCCAAAATCCCTGGGGATACCAATTATTTCGAGGATAAAAGTTATTTCGGGCATGGACATTTCAGAGCGTAAATTACCACAGGATGGGCGTATTCAATTAAATGTCGGAGGTATGCCTATTGATTTACGAGTTTCAACACTCCCAACCAAATATGGAGAAAGCATTGTTATGCGCCTCCTGAATAAAACCGCCGTATCGCTTAACCTGGATACCTTGGGTTTCAGTACCGAAGAGTTGAAGGTAATGTACCAGTTGTTAAATAAACCCAATGGAATCATCCTGGTTACTGGTCCAACCGGTTCAGGAAAAACAACGACCCTGTATGCAGCATTAAATTATTTAAATGATGTTGGCACAAAAATTATTACGACAGAAGACCCCGTGGAATACAACATCGACGGTCTCATTCAGGTGCAGATAAATTCGTCTATCGGAGTAGACTTTGCAACGTGTTTGAGATCTATTTTAAGACAAGACCCTGACATTATCCTTGTCGGTGAAATACGGGATGAAGAATCGGCCCGCATCGCTATCCAGGCATCACTCACCGGACATCTTGTTTTCAGTACATTGCATACCAACGACTCCCCTACGACGGTAACACGCCTCATTGACATGGATATCAAACCATATCTGATTGCTGCTACGGTAGAGGCCGTAATTAGCCAGAGGTTAGTGCGCAAGATATGTGAATCATGCAAAGAGGAATACGAACCGTCCGAACAATCTTTTATAGAGATAAACCTTACAAAAGCGGATGTTACCGGAAAAACATTATTTAAAGGTAGAGGATGTAATAATTGTAATAAAACGGGCTACAAAGGGCGTATGGGAATATACGAAATTATGGTAATGAATAATGAAATACGACGTTTAATTATCGAACAGTCAAATACTAATGTTATCAGAACGGCTGCGAAAAATAATGGAATGAATACCCTGAGAAATAGCGGATTGGCAGCAGCATACCAGGGATTGACAACCATTCACGAAGTTACAAGAGAAACTATATTGTCTTAACGTTGTGATAAAAACTCTATAAAAAAGGAGTTGACAATGTCCGCCTTTCAATACCGTGCCGTTGACAATAAAGGACAAGCAATAAAGAACAGAATTGATGCCGCCACGCCTGATGAGGCACTTACAAAGATACGCGGGTTGGGCTACTTTCCTACCCATATTAAAGAAATTAGTACCCGTCAAAAACCTGATGAAATATCAAACACATCCCGCAAAAAGCGCGGAGAAATATCCCTCTCTTTCGGTCGGGTTAACTCGAAAGATTTAACCGTCTTTACTCGCCAGCTATCAACCCTCCAGGATGCCGGACTCCCCATTATCCGTGGCTTAAAAATACTTGCTTCTCAAATGAAAAAGGGCCTCTTAAAAAATACGACACGGAAGGTCATTGAAGACATAGAGGGTGGTAGTACCCTTTCCGGGGCGCTCGCAAAATATCCGAAGGTCTTTGATAAATTATATGTAAATATTGTAAAGGCGGGTGAAACAAGCGGTTCCCTCGACATTATCCTTCAGCGGTTAGCGGATTTTAGGGAAAAGATAGAGCGCCTTGTTAGGAAAATAATTGGCGCTATGGTATATCCCACGGTCGTTACTGTTGTTGCGGCTGGTATTTTAATCGGCCTGATGGTCTTTATTATCCCAAATTTTGCAAAGATCTTTGAAGAGATGGACCTCGAACTCCCTGCCCCTACCAAAATGCTTATTGCCTTTAGTGCGATACTGAAGAATCAATGGATATTTATCCCCGCCGTACCATTTGGAACTCTCATTATTTATAAAATTGCAGGAAAGATAAAAAAAATCCGCTTGCTTATAGACAGAGTCAAATTCAAATTACCTGTCTTTGGAAAAACTCTGAATAAATCTACCGTATCAAGGTTTACTCGCACACTGGCAACCCTGACTGCCAGTGGAGTGCCCATTTTGGATGCCCTGAATAATGTTAAAGAAGCGACGGGAAATGCGGCTATGGCACAGGCGATTCAAAACATTCACGACAGTATCCGGGGTGGCGAGAGTATTACCAAGCCACTTCGAGCCTCTAAAATCTGCAGCGAAATGGTCGTCAATATGGTTGAAGTAGGCGAAGAAACGGGAGAACTGGACAAGATGCTCTCAAAAGTGGCTGATAATTACGATGATGAAGTAGATAGGGCCGTAGAGGCCATGGTCAGCTTGATAGAGCCGATGATGATTGTATTTCTCGGCGGATCAGTTGGCTTTATTGTAATTGCGATGTTTGTGCCTTTAATAAAACTGATGCAAGGCATGGGTGCGCAATAAAGCATATTTTCTCTGGAGTCATCAAAGAAGAGAGACGTCTAGATGAATAGTCAAAAAGGTTTTTCACTTCTTGAAATGATAATAGTCCTGGCTATAATTTCGGTTTTAGCGGGAACTACTATTTCTGTTTATATCACTATGAAACCCGTTCTTAGGCTCAGCGGGGCAACAAGGCAGATCATGGGGGACCTGATGTGGGCGCGGATGCAGGCAATCAGCCAGAATAATGAATTCAAAATTATTTACAATAATAATCATCAATATAGCATATTGGACGATGATAATAACAATGGCATTCGTGATAACGATGAATCTCTTATAAAAAAAAATCTTCATGACAAATACGATGACGTAACTTATAGTTCAAGCAATATAAACAATCTCATTTTTTTCCCCAGGGGAAATGCAACAAATTTAACAACGATTACCCTTACAAATATCAGCGGAATAAGAACGGTTAGCGTTGCCATTACCGGTCGCGTTAAGAGATGATAAAATATTTGCAAAAAGCCTTTACTGGATTATCTATCATGAAGCCCCCCTTTCTGCAGAAACCAATTATAGAACGAGGCAATGGATTTACTGTGTTAGATATTATCTCAGCCATCGCAAGCTTTATCATAGGCTTCTTTGCTGCAAAGGGTATGATAGCGATCGCAATGACAGATAATACCTGCAGTAAAGGTATAACAGCTACAACAACCTTGGTCAAGGATAAGCCGGAAGTATATGCCACAAGTCATTCCTGCCCGTACCGATGTCATTATCAATGACAATGCACTGATGCAAAATCCATTATGATGAGACCTTGAGAAAACTGGATGGATATCCCATTACAGGCCTTAAATTATTTTCTGGCGTAAAATTATTCGAGGGTCTTTTATGATTATTTATCAAAAAATTCCTAAATTACAGAATGATAAAGGATTTTTGTTAATAGAAACCATTCTGGCTATTGCCCTTATTGCCATCGGGTTATTCTCCGTAATGAGTTTAACTATAGGAGTGATAAGAGGGAATTCACACAGTAAAATGGTTACTGCTGCAACAACTCTTGCCCAGGACAAAATGGAATATTTTAAGGGAATCGATTATGATAGTATCGCGGACACTTCAACAATTTCCACTGACTATTATTTGGAAGCAATTGTACAAAATAATACCCCTGGCATAGATTCAAAAACCGTTACCATAAATGTATACTGGAATCCAGGAGAGGTAACTTCGAACCATAAAGTAACTTTACATACTATCTTTGCCAAATAGGAGCGGGTAATGTCATACCAAGGAAAAAATAATGCGCAAGGTTTTACACTCATAGAACTAGTGGTGGGACTTGCAATATGCCTGATTCTCATGGGCGTCGCAGTTGGTATTTTTAATACCCAGCGCAAATCATACATCATGCAAGAACAAATTATCGAAATGCAACAGAATGTGAGAATCGCTATAGACATGATGGTGAGAGAAATCAGGATGGCTGGATATGATCCATCAAACTCTGGTTTTGTTGGAATTGGTAATCATACGGCAACATTGCTGCAAATCCTGGCGGATCATGATGGCAATGGAACTACAGATGCTGGTAATGAAGATATAACGTATTGTTATTATAATGCCAATGATGCAACGTATCCGCGCGAAATCAAGCGACAGACGGGAGGAGGAACATTTCAACCGCTTGCCGAGAATATTGAAGAATGCAATTTTCTTTATTATGACGGTAATGGCATTGCCACAACAACAGCATCCAGTATTCGCCAGATACGAGTTACCGTAACTGGGAGAACCGCCAAAGCTGATCTCAATTTTGGATATTGTTATGGTACTCTGACTTCTCTTTTAACACCTGAAAATCTTGGTCTTTGAACAACTCAAGTGAACTAAAATGGTTAAATCATTGACACTGAGGTGCAAATATTAAAGAGGTTGTTGCAACACTATAAATATTCGAGGTGCAACGTTATCAATTGAAACCGCACGCTAAATGAAATCATCCAGGAAGAAACCCCCTATTGAAATCTTTAGGAGTGAGGAATATATGAAACCAAAACAAAAATTAAAACCGTTGATAACACTAGTTGCGTCAAACAGCGACAACAAAGGATTTATCTTTATTGTTGCTCTTGTACTAATAGGTATTTTAGCTCTGGTAGGAACCACATCTGTCATGACAACTACTACCGATATTAAGATAAGCGATAATTATAAAACGAGTTCTCAGGCCTTTTACACGGCCGAGGCAGGGATTCATGATGGAATAAATCGTCTATTGAACGGCGCCATAATTGATGATTCAAAAACCGATCCAGTCTGGAACGGTACAGCCGCTTACACCTCTGTTGGTTTTAATAATGTCTTCACCCTCATACATAAAGTAGACAGCGAAACCGTATTAAATGATTCAAATGGCAATCCACTTTATGTAATTACCTCTACTGGCACAAGTTCTTCTTCAAGAAAAGTATTAGAAGCGGTGTTTTCCTTAGCGTACGACCCTATTTTTAATGATTCATTGCTTGGGTGTGATGGCGTTTATGCGTCAAGCTCTATTGAGACCGATAGTTATAATTCTGATAGTGGAACATATGGTAGCCAGCCGCATGGAAATCATGGTAATATCAGCACTACCAATAGCGGAGCAACTATTACCATTGCAAGTAGTTCAGACATAAATGGAAATGTCAACTCTACGGGAAATATAACTATAAATAGCAGCGCTAATGTTCACGGAAATGCAAATGCAACCGGAAACATCACAATGAATAGTAGCGCTGATGTTTTCGGAGACTTAAACACGGGCGGCAGCCTTTCATTGGTTAGCAGCGCCAGGATTTACGGAAATGTCAATGCGACAGGAAATATAAACCTCACTAGTAGTTCACAGATTGATGGGAATGCCATTACTGCTGGAAATATTTCATTATCCAGTAGCTCAGACATCATCGGAAATGCAACTGCAGGAGGCACTGTAAATGTCGACAGCGGGGCTTCCGTGTCTGGGACAATTGCTCAATCATACGCAGGGTATCCCGGCTATCCAGGCATCCCAACTTCATTGTGTGACCCATTAGATACCACATCTTATTTTAATGACAATGTGGCGCCGATAACATCAGACAATAACAACGGGGAATTAAGCGGTACACCGTATAATAGTTCTACTAAAGTCTTTTCGCTTAGTAGCAGTAACAGCTATACCCTTGGGACTACGGGGCAAAGCAAGAAATATTATTTCAGTAGTTTAAGCGTCTCTTCAAGTTCCGATTTAACAATAAGAGGAGACGTAACGCTTTATGTAAACGGTAATTTCACTTTTAGCAGCAGTTCTGATCTTGATCTCACCAGCGATGCAAAACTAACTCTTTACGTTACAGGCATCGTGAGCATTGGTTCATCAGGTAAAGTAAATGCGTCTAATGACAAAAAGCCAGCAAACTTTCTCATATGGTCTTCCGCATCTTCTGCAAGTAACAGCGATTACAAGATTTCCCTAACTTCAAGCTCAGACATATATGCAGCAATATATGCCCCTGGGGCCGCAATTAACATAACTTCTAGCGTGGATCTCTATGGCTCTGTTAGAGGAAAATATGTTAGGATAAGTTCCAGCGGTAATTTTCATTATGATCAAGCTTTACAGAGTATAGCTGTTGGAAATCCTACGAATTACAAAATAATATCCTGGCGCGAAATCGATTAAAACTTTTATAAGGAGTTTTTGTGCTCATATATTCAGGTAAAAAAATAAACGTTAGAAAGGACGAGGTGCTCTTAGAGGACGGAAGAAAGGTCATAAGGGAGGTCATTGAGCACCCGGGTTCTGCCGCAATCATTCCCTTTCTTTCAGACGATGAAATTGTCCTCCTTCAACAATACCGATACCCAATGAAAGAAACACTCTACGAAATTCCCGCCGGCACCCTCAATAAGGGCGAAACGTTTATCGAATGCGCAGAGCGTGAATTGGAAGAAGAGACGGGCTATCGGGCAGGCAACCTTGAACCCCTCATCGTCCTTTACCCATCACCGGGTATTTTGAGTGAGACAATGCATCTATTCAAAGCAACGAATCTCGTAAAAACCCAAACGAATTATCAAATGGACGAATCCATTAAAGGTAGTATACGCGTAAAAGTGTGCAATGCCCTGGAGATGATAAGGAAAGGTATCATCAGGGATGCAAAAACCGTTTGCAGTATTTTATGGTGCCGAAGATAATTCATATACGGCGGTTCAAGGAACGACGAGTTATTTTTCGTTCCTAACGTTCTTTGTTACTCTTCAGCGTATTTTTACCTACTGCCGCTACGAGTGGACAAAATCAGGCAATCTGCCGTGAAATAACAGCTGTAATGCCTGACTTAAATTTATCCCTTGTTTTCGAGAGGTCGAGAGATGCGTGCCTTGAAGTATGGGATGCCTAAGTGGTGTCTGAACGACCTCGCACTTTTTGTAAAAGTGCGAGGTCGATTTTCTATTTACCAATAGATAATTTTAAGATTTGAGATTAGGGTTTTTGGCAAAAATACTGTTCTTTTACATATTTCCCTTGTTTTCCCCTTTATTTTAGCCTTGTCTGGGCGTACCTGCCTCCCGGCAGACTGTTTTTCTTCGTGTTTTTTGCTTGCTTAGGCGGCTTTTCGCAACTTTTCGCACTGCTTCCGTGCCTTCTCCTGCAGCACGTTTCCCAGCTTGTGCAAATTCGC
>WBZR01001103.1_pt1 | contig 13877 bp, 14 predicted proteins | sample 5204231 | NCBI WGS metagenome assembly WBZR01 (sample SAMN12412403, study PRJNA552823) | activated sludge metagenome | isolation source: activated sludge from anammox sidestream of wastewater treatment plant... | place: USA: Virginia | collected 2017-08 | reverse complement strand
GGTGTTGCTGATTTCAGAAAGAAATTCGAAGAAACAGAAAAGAAGATCAACGGAAAAGTTGGTACACCTGCAGATGCACGCAAGATGTACTTTGACGAGATTTCAAAAGATAAAGCTCGCTGCTTACCTGAATTCCAGGATCGTTATGCTTCAATGAAGAAGAAACTGGAAGATTGGGAAGGCATGAAGACTCCGGAAGCTTGCTACACTGTTGTAAAAGGTGACTGCCTCTGGAAGATCTCCAAAATGAAATACGGTTCACCGTATTACTGGCCGGCAATTTGGGATGCTAACAAAGATGGCGTTGCAAACGCTAGCGCTTTAAAGCATTCAAGACATAAAAAAGTTACCAATCCTAACTTAATTTATCCGGGACAGTGCTTAAAGATCCCAACATTAACTGACGCTCAGAAAAAAGAAGCTCAGATGAAGTCAAAGAAGTACAGAAAAGTTAGAAAAGTTAGAAAAACTACCGAAACCAAGAAAGAAGACGTAAAGAAAGACGAGAAGAAAGACGTTAAGAAAGATGAAAAGAAAGATGTTAAGAAAGATGAAAAGAAAGACGTTAAGAAATAATTAACTTTTTTAATTAGCTTTGTTAATTAAAACAAAGTTTTCCAAACCCCCGGACTTTCTGTTCGGGGGTTTGTTTTTTTAAGAATGTTCTTCAATAAATAAGGAGCACCGTAAACATCAATTTTGAAACTATATTTTAACTTAAAACATTTATATTTGTATCAAAGTATTAGCATTTAGAACAAAAATATTATTACAACAACAATTTAAAATTAATTGATTTTAACCGATAAAAACATATTACTTGAAAACGTTGATCTTGTAAATTTTGCAGGTATAAATGAAAAGAACATAGATTTTTTAAGAGACAGATTTAAAGCTAATATAACATTACGCGGAGAAAATATTTTTCTAAAGGGTGCCAAAGAAGAGATTTCGCAAATTGAAATAATAATTAAAGAGCTGGTTCTTCTTCAGAAAAGGCAGGGTAAAATTTCAGAAGGAGATGTAAACCTGATAGTTGAGCTTGTAACAGGGTCACAGGATCTTGCGCTTGAAAAAAGAACCGGCGTTAAGCGTGAAGAAATTGATGATGTGATTCTTGTTGAAAAAAGCGATTACATTAAACCAAAAACACTTGGACAGTTAGAACTTTTTAGAAAATCAAAAACTAACGAGATTGTTTTTGCAATAGGTCCTGCGGGTACAGGCAAAACATATCTTGCAGTTGCTATAGCCCTTGCAGCACTAAAAGCAAAAAAGGTTAACCGGATAGTCCTCTCAAGACCTGCGGTAGAAGCAGGTGAAAGCCTTGGCTTTCTTCCTGGTGATCTTTCTGAAAAAGTGAATCCATATCTTAAACCTCTATTTGATGCACTTGAAGATATGGTGCCAAGAGAAAAGTTAGAAACTTACTTTGAAAAAAATATAATAGAAATTATACCTCTTGCATATATGAGAGGAAGAACACTGAATAATGCTTTTTTAATTCTTGATGAAGCACAAAATGCAACATCCATGCAAATGAAAATGTTCTTAACTCGTCTTGGAATAAATTCAAAATGTATTATCACCGGAGATATTACACAAATTGATCTTCCTGCAAAACAAACCTCCGGATTAGTGCAGATACAGAATATATTAAAAAATATTGAAGGTGTGGAATTTGTATATTTAGATAAAAAAGATGTTGTTCGCCACAGGCTTGTTAAGGATATCATTAATGCTTATGAAGAATTTTCTGTAAATACAAATGGAATTAACAGTATATCTTCTTCAGAAAAATCAGATACAGATTCAAATATTGCTGAAGAATAAAAATAACATGATTAATTAACGCTTAAAATATTCGGTATTTCAAAATGAAACGGGATAGTTTTAGCTATCCCGTTAATTTTAAATTATATTTTTTGGAGTTTACTTAGGCTGAAGCATACTGTTGTATAACCCTCTATCTTTAATGATAGTTAACGCTTCCTGCAGCTGCAGGTCGTCTTTTGAAACTGCATCTATAATTACCTTTTCGGGCACATTATACTTTTTAAGTATTTCCTTTTCAAGATTCTGCCTTATTACTGGCTTTGAACTTTCAAAATCTTTGAACTTTTCTGATTTTAATTCACCTTCAAGAAGCCCAATATAGCTTTTTACTTTTTCAGAATACATTTTATCCTCAGCATTCTTTTTTAAATCTGCCAGTTCATATTCTGCAGAGGTTGTGTAATTAAAATCACTTTGAGAAATAAAATCATAAAACTGGTTTAGAACATCATCATTCATAACAAAATTTGCTGCTGAAGGATTTTCAGCAGTAAATTTAACTGCAAACCTGTAATACATATCCTCATAGTTTAATGCTTCAAGAAGTTCATTATCCTTTATAGCATCTACTACTTTATCAGGTGTAATTCCGCCTTCAGCATATACTAACCTTCCGTTCAATGTTTTAAATTCTTTCTGGTTAAAATACGGATTTGGTTTAAATACTCCGTATTTATTTTCTTTAAAGTAGTTCTTTGCCTGAATCCACCTTCCGCTTGGAGTAAAATATTTTTGGTTAGTAATTTTAAGCTGATTGCCGTAACTAAGCGGTTGAAATACCTGCACAAGCCCTTTTCCAAATGATTTTGTTCCAACAAGCACTCCTCTATCAAGATCCTGAATAGCACCTGCAACAATTTCACTGGCTGAGGCAGAGTTTTCATCAATTAAAAGAACTAGCGGAATATTACCTGGAACAATTGGGTTTTCAGCAGCAAAGTATTTGCGTTCTGAATCAAGTTTTCTGCCCTTTGTAGTTAATAAAAGATCACCTTTATTAGTAAATTTATTTAAAATTCCAATTGCTGCATCAAGCAATCCCCCGGGATTGCCGCGAAGATCCAGTATTAGTCCCTTTAGCTCACCTTTTGATTTAATTTCTGTAATAGCATCAACTATTTCATTTTCAGCATAACGGCTGAATCTATCAAGCTTAATATATCCAATACCCTCTTCAAGTGTACCTTTGTAACTTACATTTTTCAGCTGAACTTCCTCTCTTGTAAGAGTAAAGACCAGTTCTTTATCACCCCGCAGAACCTTCATTACCAGAGAGGTACCGGGGGCACCTCGAGTGTATTGTCTTACTTCGGTTACACGTTTACCCACCAGATTATTTCCGTCAATTTCTATAATTTTGTCTCCCCGGCGAATGCCTTCTTTCTGTGCAGAGTAACCATCCAGAATATCTGTAATAATAATAGCACTATCTTTCATTCCGACTGTTATGCCAACACCACCGTATTTACCGGTTGTAATCAGATCAATTTCATCTTTTCTGGATTCATCAAGAAAGTTTGTATATGGATCCAGTGTTGCTAGCATTCCGTCAATGCCGGCTTTCATAAATTTATCCCCATCAATTTCATCTACGTAATCAAGCATTATTTCTTTATAAAGCTTGCCGTAAACATCCATATTACGGTTTATCTGTGTATAAATATCATCATCACCGCCACCACCCGAATACGAGCTAACGGATTGAGAAAATAAAAGCAGCAGCAGGAAGAAAAGAGTTTTTATGGAATTGATTTTTTTCATTTTGAACATCTGTAATATTTGATTAAATTATATTTTTACTAATTTTTGATTTTGCTGAGAGAGTATTAATAATCATAGTGTGAATTTCATTTATTGAAAGAGTACCATTAATAACTAAAAATCTATTTTTATTTTTTTTTGCAATATCTTTAAATCCTTTATATACCTTGTTATAGAAAGTCAGATCCTTACTTTCCATTCTATCTTTGGAATTACGGCAGGAAGCTCTTTTAAATGCCTGCTTAGGAGTTATATCTATTAGTATGGTCAAATCTGGTTTTAAGCCGCTTGATGCAATGTTGTTAACCTTTAAAACATTACTTAGCTCTAATTTTCCGCCGTATGACTGATACGCAGTTGAAGAGTCATAATATCTGTCACATATAACGATATAACCTTTTTTAAGATGCGGTTTAATAACCTGGCTTACAAGCTGTGAACGTGAAGCAGAAAAAAGCATGAATTCAGTTAGCGGTGTCATTTCAATATTTTGCCTGTCCAGAATAATTTCACGTACTTTTTCAGAGATTTCAGTACCACCGGGTTCGCGAAGCAGAATAGTTTTTATTTTTCTGCTATTAAAATATTCAAATAACATCTTTGCCTGTGTTGATTTTCCCGAAAAATCCAGCCCTTCAAAAGTTATAAACATATAAAAAAATCATATAATTGCATAATTTATTCATTTGGATATACTTAAATTAACTATTAAAATAGTTTAATTAAATTGACATTTTAAGGTATCATTTAAATAATTATTTTAGCGGATACTTAAACATTTAAAATATGGATAGATTAATAAAAATTGAAAAAGAAGATGATATACCCGAAGTTTATAAATTAACGCCAATTGGCAATTTACTTAAATATCATAATCTTAATTCACCTTTTGAGCCATACAGTACAGCGGAGCTTTTAATTGGAATGTGTATGGATAACCGCAAACATCTAAGAATACCCGATAACTTTGCTTATATAATAAGAACAGGAGGTGCAAATTTAAGATACAGCGAGTTTAAAGTATCTTATGCAATTGGCGTTGGCGGTGTTAAGCATATTGCACTAATAGGACATAATAAATGCGGTATGGCAAACTTAGTTTCTAAAAAAGATACTTTTGTAGAAGGACTTATATATAATGCCGGGTGGAATAAAGAACAAGCAGAAGAACATTTTATGAACTACGCCCCAATGTTTGAAATTGGCAATGAGATTGATTTCATTTTAAGTGAAACACTGCGTCTGCGGAAAAAATATCCTAAGATAAATATTGCACCAATGCTTTATCTTGTTGAAGACAACAGATTATATATGATAAAAGAATAACTCTTCTAATAAATTTTTCACAATTGAAACTCCCTCAATTTTAAAGTAATTTTGTAAATTCCGGCAAAATTAACGTAACTTAATGTCAGATACCCAAACACCGCTTATGCGGCAGTATTCGCAAATTAAAGCAAAGTACCCTGATACTGTGCTATTGTTCCGTATGGGTGATTTTTTTGAGACATTTGATACGGATGCAGAGATAGCATCTAAAGTGCTGGGAATAACTCTGACAAAACGCTCAAACGGTGCAGCAAGTGATGTTGCACTGGCAGGCTTCCCTCACCATGCAATTGATAACTATCTGCCTAAGCTTGTTAAAGCGGGTTATAAAGTAGCTGTTTGTGAACAGTTAGAAGACCCAAAGTTAGCCAAAGGAATAGTTAAGCGTGATGTTGTTGAAGTTGTAACCCCGGGCTTAACCTTTAATGATAAACTTCTTGATCATAAAAGCAATAATTATATAGCATGTTTATTTGCACGCGAGGAAAAGTGCGGATTTTCTTATTGCGATATTTCAACAGGTGAGTTTTATACTTGTGAAACAAACTTTAAAAATGTTAAAGAGCAGCTTGAACTTATTTCACCTGCAGAAATTATCATTTCTAAATCACAAAAATTATTATTTGCCAATGTAATTGATATGGAACCAAATCCGCTTGTGCAATCAAAGGTAACAGTTACCAAACTTGATGAATGGATCTTTTCATACGATTACTGCAAAGAACTTTTACTCACACAATTTAAAACAAAATCACTCAAAGGATTTGGTATAGAAGAGTACCAGCTTGGAATAATTGCAGCAGGCGGAATTTTAAGCTATATAAACGAAACACAAAAAGGCAGTGTAACACATATAAATAAAATTGCATATTATGATACAAGTGATTATATAATTCTTGATGACTCCACAAAACGCAACCTTGAAATTATATCTTCCATGGCAGGCACAACCAGAGAAGGGACGCTTATTTCAATTCTTGACAGAACCCAAACAGCAATGGGTGCAAGATTACTTAAAAACTGGATTTCGCGTCCATTAAAAAAACTTGCACAAATACATAAGCGGCAGGAATGCGTACAGGAGTTTTATGAAAATAAACATCTTTGGGGTAATTTAACTGCATTATTTAAAAATATTGGTGATCTGGAAAGGCTTATTTCAAAAATAGCAACTGCAAGGGCAGTTGCAAGAGACCTAATCAATCTTAAATATTCATTATTAAATATTGCTGAAGTAAAAAAAGAACTTAACAATACTGCTTGCAAAACCCTGATTAATATTAACAACAGTATTAAGGAATTAAATGAAGTTGCTTTGCTGATTGATAAAAGCATAAACGAAGAATCTCCTTTAAACATTGATACAAAAATAATTATTAAACCCGGTTACAATAGTGAGCTTGATGAGCTTCGCAGTATTCTTAACAGCGGAGAGGCATGGCTAGAAAATTATCAGAGAAAGGAGAGGGAACGTACTAAAATAAACTCTCTTAAAGTAAGCTATAACAAGGTTTTTGGTTATTTCATTGAAATTTCAAAAGCCAACAAAAATAAAGCTGATGGGCTTGATGGTTATGTACGAAAACAGACTCTAGTTAACGCAGAGCGTTATATAACACAGGAATTGAAAGAATACGAAGAAAAAATACTTACTGCAAATGAAAAAATTGCTGCATTAGAAGCTAAACTTTTTGCAGATATAAGAATGCAGGTAGTTGAATTTGCAGCAGATATTCAGCTAAATGCCGCAATGATAGGAATTATTGATGTGCTTTTAGGATTTTCTGAAATTGCCAGATTGTATAAATACACAAAACCCGATTTAAGCGATAATAAAAATCTGATAATAACTGAAGGCAGGCATCCTGTAATAGAGCAGCTTCTGCCGGCAGGTGAAAGATATGTTCCTAATGATACTTTACTGGATCCTGATGACTTACAGGTTATAATAATAACCGGACCAAATATGAGCGGTAAATCAAGCTACTTAAGGCAAGTTGGTTTAATTGTACTGCTTGCACAGATTGGCTCATTTGTACCCGCAAAAAAAGCGGTTGTGGGATTATGTGACAGGATTTTTACCCGTGTGGGTGCTATGGATAACATAGCAAAGGGTGAAAGCACATTTTTAGTTGAAATGCAGGAATCAGCCAATATATTAAACAATTTAACTTCAAAAAGCTTAGTATTGCTTGATGAAGTAGGCAGAGGTACAAGTACTTATGACGGGATTTCAATTGCATGGGCAATTACGGAATTCATTCATGAAAATCCAAATGCAAAAGCAAAAACACTTTTTGCTACACATTATCATGAATTGAACGCACTTGCAAGCCTGTACCCCCGGATTAAAAACTCCAGGGTTGAAGTTAAGGAAGTTGGCGATAAAATAATTTTTCTGCACAGGATAAATGAAGGGACAGCAGATCACAGCTTTGGAATACATGTTGCTCAAATGGCAGGTCTGCCTGATGTTGTAACAAAACGGGCAAGAGAGATATTAAATAACCTTGAAAAGAGAGAGGAACGCTCACGCAGGAAAGATGAATTTCAGATTAACCTTTTTGAATATAAGGATAATGAGCTGAATGATATTCTGAATAAAATTGACCTTGAAAATATGACTCCATTGGATGCACTGAACAAGCTGCAGGAACTTAAAAAGATTTCAAAAGATCTTAATAAAAATAAATGAACAACAAAGAAACATAGACACTGAGTATTGAATATGTTAATAAATTAAATAAAATCAGCGGAGCAATTATAGATGCAGCAATAGAAGTACATAAAAACCTGGGACCGGGATTGTTAGAATCAATTTATGAAACTTGTTTAATAAAAGAACTTACAATCAGAGGATTTCATTCTGAATCTCAGGTTATTCTATCTGTATATTATAATGGTGAAAAATTAGATAAAAATTTCAATATTGATCTGATAGTTGAAAATGAAGTAATTGTTGAACTAAAAACCGTAGAAAAGATATTACCTATTCATAAAGCTCATGCAATGACTTATTTGAAATTATCAGGGAAAAAACTAGGTGTTATGATAAACTTTAATGTACCATTGTTAGTTCAAGGATTTAAAGGATTTAAAAGAGTTTTAAATGGTCAATTTCCCAAATAATTACTCTGTTACTCTGTTGTTTAAAAAATAAAATATGACACAACACGAAATATGGATGCAGTATGCATACAGAGAAGCGGAAAAAGCTTATGAAAAGCAGGAAATTCCCGTAGGTGCAGTTGTTGTTTTTGATAATTTGATAATAGGAAAAGGTTATAACCAGGTAGAGACCTTAAATGATCCCACAGCACATGCAGAAATAATAGCAATCACTTCAGCAGCAGAATACCTGAGCTCAAAGGTATTGCTTGGCTGTGCGATGTATGTTACGCTTGAACCATGCTCAATGTGTGCCGGAGCAATTGTATTAGCAAAACTTGAATCACTTTATTTTGGAGCTTATGATAATAAGTCAGGTGCATGCGGAAGTGTTTTGAATTTAACCAATAATAAAGCATTAAATCATCAACTTAGTGTTACAGGTGGAATTATGGATGAAAAATGCGGGGAATTAATCCGCAGTTTTTTTGATGTAAAAAGATAAACCATCAGCTTAAACTTATAACTTTAAAAACAATTTTTAATTTTCTCAATACAGCCAAAAATATCTTTATAACTTGCTAACAACCTCAGGAAATTTAAACAGGCAGATAATAAAACTTGCAATGCCTGTTTTTTTTCAGAATTTAGGCAGAAGTCTGGCTATTTCTATATTAGACTCATTTTGGATAGGTAAAATATCAAGTGAACATCTTGCAGCGCTTGCAGTAGGTACATTTCTATCGTGGGGAATGTTTGCCTTGGGAGAGCTTGTTCCTATTGGAACAAATGCACTTATATCGCAATCTATTGGGGCAAAAGAGGAAGATACAGCACGGCATATAGGTACATTAAATCTTATAAATTCGGTTATATGGGGTATTATTATAGCGGTAATTATGATACCATTGCTTCCTTTATTATATAATTTCACAAATCTTGATACACCAAAGTCTGTTCTTGCAAATGAATATTTATTCCCGATAATTGTACTACTTCCTGCAATAATTTTATTTGAAACAGGCAGTGCAATTTTCCGCGGTCACGGTGATACAAAAACACCATTTAAATTGCTGCTTGTTGTATTTGGTTTAAAAATAATTCTTTCACCGCTTTTAATATTTACATTTAAAATGGGAATTCGCGGGGCTTCTACAGCAACAATGGTTTCCTACGGCTGTGTTTTTTTGGTCATGTTTATTCTGCATAAAAAACGCGGATATATAAGTTCGGTACAGAAAAAATTCACAAAGATAATAAAGGATTTAAAATATAACAGCAAGGTTACAAAAGAAACTATAAAAATAGGATTACCCCTTTCTTTGGAAGGTTTGGCATTTTCATTCATATATGTATTTGTAAGCCGGTACGTATCAGATTTTGGAACAACGGGTCTGGCAGCACTTGGTATTGGTCACCGTTCCGAAGCTATCCCCTATCAGGTTGGCGAAGCATTTGCGGTTACTGCTTCAATTTTAGTAGGTCAAAACATTGGTGCCGGAAACTATGACCGAGCAAATAAGGGTGCATGGCGTATATTGTTAATTTCATGGATACCAATGGCAGTATATAGTGTGATGCTGTTTATTTTCCCTTCTCAAATTGCAGGAATATTTACGACTGATAAGGCAGTAATTGAAACTGTAAAAGTATATAATATAATAGCTGCGTTCAGTATATTTTTTTCTATGAGCGAGCAGATATTTTCTGGTGCATTTGCGGGTTCAGGAAATTCTTTGCCTCCTCTTGCTATTTATCTGCCTGTAACTGCATTAAGGATTCCCCTTGCCGCAATACTTGCTCCGGTTTATGGAATGAACGGTATCTGGATTGCCATTTTTGCTACTACAATAGCAAAAGGAATATTGATTGCACTATGGTGGCGATTAGGCAGGTGGAAAAACAGAAAGTTTGTATTAGGCAAAAGAACTGCTGAACCGATTGAATCACCAATTGAGAAATTTGAAATTCATTAAAGTTAGTTTGGAAAATATATATATTGTACATATTATTTAATTAAAGTAAAGTACAATTTAAGCTGCATCTTCTTTTCAAACTCTTTACAAATTTAAATTAATATTTATAATAATTATTTCCCTGATTTAAAAAATTTCCAAATTTTTACATTCAAAAAGTTAAAATTTTGGACAATTTTATATGTATAAGAAAAATCAAGGATTTCAATCCTTGCATATATAAACTGAATTTATTAAATTTGCCTAACTATCGTTAGGTTACCTATGGAGTATTCATCAAGGAAAGAACAAATTTTTAAAGCTGCCGCAAAACTTTTCAGGAAAAAGGGTTACGAAGCATCAACCATGCGTGAGTTAGCTAAAATGCTTGGAATAGAAGCTGCAAGTCTTTACAGCCATATAAAAAGCAAAGATGAACTATTAGAAACTATATGTTTTAGAATGGCAGATGAATTGCTGAGAGCAATTGATGAAGTTAATGATTTGTATTTTAACGCAGAAGAAAAATTAGCTACGGCAATTAAAAATCACATTAAAATAATTACGGGTGATATGGATTCTTCAACAGTTTTTCTTCGTGATTGGCGCAGATTGCAAGAGCCGAGAAAAAGTGATTTTATAAAGTTAAGAAATAAATATGAATTTGGATTCACTCAAATTTTAATTAATGGCGAAAATGAAAATGTTTTTAAAGCACACGATAAAAAGTTTGCTGTTCTTACAATACTAAGTGCAGTAAACTGGGTAACAGAATGGTACAATCCAAATGGTAGTATGACACCTGATGAAATATCAGAACATTTATACAAATTTATAACCTCAGGGTTAGAAGTTAAGCCGGTTATGTAAGTTTCATTTTTTTTCAGCATCTTAAAATATTAATACTAAATATCTGAAACAAGTTTAGTATAAGAAAAATATAATTTAAACTTTAAATTTATGTACGGAAACACTTATATAGAATTATCGGATAAAGCTAAAAGTCTTTTAGAAGGTGAAGACCCGCAGAAACTTGCAGAATTTGAAGCAAGAATTGCTGCAGGAGAAAAGATTGAACCCAAAGACTGGATGCCCAAGGCATACCGCAAACAGCTTATCCGCATGATAGAGCAGCATGCACACAGTGAAATAGTAGGTGCACTGCCAGAAGGCACATGGATAACCCGTGCACCGGGTTTTAGAAGAAAACTTGCATTAATGGCAAAAGTGCAGGATGAAGTAGGTCATGCACAGCTATTATACAGTGCAGCAGAAACCTTAGGCAAAACCCGTGAAAATATGTTAAATGATCTTATCAACGGAAAATCAAAGTACTCCAATGTATTCAATTATCCGGCTTTAACATGGGCTGATACAGCCATAATTTCATGGTTAATTGATGCGGGGGCAATAATTAATCAGGTTACAAACTCTAAAGGTTCATACGGACCTTATTGCCGGGCATTAGAAAGAATTTGCAGTGAGGAATCTTTCCATTTAAAATACGGACATGATAATGTAGTATTTCTTGCAACCGGTACACCTCAACAGAGAGAAATGGTACAGGAAGCACTTAATCGCTGGTGGCAGCCAATAATGCATTTCCATGGACCGCCGGATAAGATAAGTGACCACACCGAAATATTGATGAGGTGGAAAGTTAAAATGGCAACAAACGATGATATGCGTGAACGCTTTCTTGACGAATATGTACCTAAAATTTGGGATCTTGGTTTAACTATACCTGACCAAAAATTAAAGAAGAACGAAAAAACCGGAAAGTGGGAATATACTGAGCCTGACTGGGAAGAATTTAAACGAGTTATCAACGGAGATGGTCCATGCAACAAAGAGCGTCTTCAAGTAAGAAGGTGGGCTGTAGAAAGAGGTGCATGGGTTCGCAGAGCATTAATTAAAGCTGATTCAAAATATACTGTACCGCTTGCGTGATAGCAGATTACATATTTCTAATTACAGATTGCAGATTTATAAAATAACTTACAATATATAATGACAAAGATACAAAGATTTGAAGATTTAGAAGTTTACAAAAATGCATTAGATATATCAGTTTATGTTTATGAATTAACTTCACAGGGAAAACTATCAAAAGATTACGGATTAAAGGATCAATTAACCAGAGCAGCTGTTTCAATTTCTAATAATATAGCTGAAGGTTTTGAATATGATAACAAAAAGGATTTCATAAAATTTTTAAGATATTCAAAAGGTTCAACAGGTGAAGTCAGAAATATGTTAAATTTACTCGTAAGGATAGAGTTTATTGAAGAAGATAGGTATTCCTTTTTATATGAAAAAGTATCTTCCCTTTCTAAACAATTATTCGGATTTACCCAATATTTAAAAAATTACAATAATTAGTAATCTGAAATCTGTAATTTAAAATTTGCAATATGAAAAAATCAATAGATCCCAGAATAAACAGACTTGATCTGCCTGAAAATAAGGACGGGAAAGAAATATTACATGCACTTGAAGAATGGGAAACATACGAAGTATTTCATCAGAAAAAGCGGGGGGACCAGCATATACATACGGGGATAGTTCATGCAGCAAACCCAGAGCTTGCACTTATTATGGCAAAGGAAGCATTTGGCAGAAGAAGGCAGACCGCAAATTTGTGGGTTGTTAGATCAAAGGATGTAACAGCATCACTTTATGAAGATGCAGATATATTTTTAACAACACCAGAAAAAACATACCGCGAAGCAAGTGATTATTATTGTATGGATAGAATCAGAAAGTACCAGCAGGAGCATGGTATAAAAGACCGCAAGGAAGACAGAAGAAAAAAGAAGGAGTCTGATTAAATGAACTATAGCGATAAACAGCTAAATGAAATTAAGGAATTTTTATATAAAATTGCTGATGATCAACTGATAATAGGACACAGGAACAGCGAATGGACTGGATTGGGTCCGCTGGTTGAAGAGGATATTGCATTTTCTTCAATAGCACAGGATAAAATTGGGCAGTCGCAGCATATATATGAAATACTTCACACACTTGGCGAAGCTGATGCAGATACAATAGCGTTTACACGACCTGCAGCAGAGTTTAATTGCTCACATTTAACTGAATATCCAATTGGCGAATATGATTTCAGTCTGATGCGGAATTTTCTTTTTAATCATGCTGAACAAATTAGATTTGAAATGCTTTCGGAATCATCATTTGAGCCGCTTGCAAATCTTGCAAAAAAGTACAGGGGAGAAATCAAATATCACACAATGCACAGCGATACATGGATAAATCAGTTAGGCAGGGCAAATGATGAAAGCAATACAAGAATGCAGAAGGCACTTAACGAAACATTTAACCTTGCTCTTGGGATATTTGAAGAAAGCGGCAACGAAGAATCTTTGAAAAAGATGAATATTTTTGCGGGTGAAAACATATTGCAGGAAAAATGGATTGAATCAGTTACTCCCAGGATTAAAGCAGCAAATCTTATTTTGCCAGATAAATCAAATTGGAAACCGGTATACGGCGGAAGAAAAGGAAATCATACCGAATATCTTGAACCATTATTGAATGAAATGGGTGAAGTATTCAGACTTGACCCCAGGGCAGAATGGTAAAACAAATCAATCAGCAATTTGCAAATTAAATGACAGCAAAAAATGAGATTTAATACATTAGTAAATATTGAAAAAGAGACTATCACCAAAGATGATATAGTTGAAGCTTTAGAAGATGTGATGGATCCCGAAATTCCGACAATAAGTGTGGTTGATCTTGGTATAATAAGGAAAGTTGAAATTGATGATGAAAATAATGTAAAAGTTTTAATGACACCTACATTCAGCGGATGCCCTGCATTAAAAATAATGGAAAATATGGTAAGAGATAAAATTAAAGAACTTA
>WBZR01003548.1_pt1 | contig 13878 bp, 12 predicted proteins | sample 5204231 | NCBI WGS metagenome assembly WBZR01 (sample SAMN12412403, study PRJNA552823) | activated sludge metagenome | isolation source: activated sludge from anammox sidestream of wastewater treatment plant... | place: USA: Virginia | collected 2017-08 | reverse complement strand
TACAAAGCATAATCCAACCCCTTCTCTCCATAAGCCGAACGCGTGCGCCAAATGGCGGTGCGTCCAACACCCGGAACCCGCATGATGAGCGATTCAGGCACTTTTTCGTCTAATGCCAATAAAATGTACGCCCGGCTGATTTCCCTGGCCATGCGCTTCCCCTTCGAACGAAAGGCCTTCAGTTCCGCCTTATCCTCTTCGGTAAGATGTATTTCGGTTTGTCTCATACATCCTATTATATGTTCCGTTATTATAAAGTCAACATACTAGGACAACCGTCCTCGGTTGACACAAAAAAACGGTTGGCATTAAAAACACGGTTGACATTAAATTTTGCGGTAATATCATTATGGCAAGCGGGGACGCATGCCCTACCATTGGGTGGTTTTTTCCTGTGGCTAAGGGTTTGTGTGTCTAAACCAGCGTTCAATGATCATAAATGAACCGACTGCATCATGTGCATGAACTGGTACGGGTAGTGTATAGGTCTGACCATTATCAACCCTTTCCAGCGATAATTTCTCATCCGTATTTATGAGTGCAGGGTCAACCCGCGTGCCGCCCACCCCACGCATCCCCAGTTCGTTGGGTTTTTGTGCCTGTATGGTTCGGCGTGAGGATTGTGATGAAGATGCCAAAAGTGTTTGTTTTGTTAAGGTATGTTCCAGCACAGGCCATTGCGTCACGGAAAATACAGCATATATGTTTTCTCTGCCTTCGTTTTTATCCAGATAAAGCGCCCTTCCGCTTTTTACAGAAGGGATCTGGATTATTTGACCTGGGGTAACCGGATTGGCGCCAGAGGAAGACCTGCAGAGGACATTTTCAGGAAATAACCAATCTATTTTGCCTGATGAATCCACCTGAAAATACGTAGAGATACCCGTGTGTCAACGGGTGCGCTACCATGATGTAATTGTCTGTTTTAGATGCAAGTGCTTCGCCATCATTGAGCAGGCTATAATTGTTTTCACCTTTTCTTTTTGCATTGATCTCAAGCTGGAGTAGTGGCTTAGTAAACGGTTCAGATGGTTTTGGTGGGGTGTCCGCGTAAGCAATTTCCAAAGCGGAGGGTTTCTGTGCAAAAATTGTCTTGATTTCCATTGGCCACCAAAAGAATATGGACGAAATCAGAAGAACCACAGTTGTCATTACCGAAAACAGTAAAAACCATATAAAAACTTTTGCGGGCATTAGGAAGTGTTTTTGGGAATCCCTGGTGAGTTTCGTATATATTCCCCATGCCATTATGGCCACAAGAATGATGAAAGAGAAAATTATACCAAACAGTTTGTTCTCCACAATGTAGCTCGCAATGAGGCTCGCGATGATCCCAACGGACAGATTGAAAGTAAGTGATCCAGGGGTATATGAAGACGACTCCTTTGGGGTTACTTCTTTTGATAAATTTTTTTTGGGATTAGAACCATATTTCTTCATGATATTCCCCGCTAGCGGATTTTCTGTCAATATATGCAGGAATGACAACTATTTTAATATACAGACTATTATGAGGCTCATGATAGTTTGCAGGCATGATAATTTTTTGCCGATTTTTTTCAATAGAATTTCAATGAAACAGTTAATGGCTTATCGTTAAAATGTATGTATTGATAGAATGACAATTTAAGGGTGTTGATCTAGTATCGAATAAAAAGATGAACAGGCATCCCTTCCGTGCGGTCAGTCATAATGCCCTTTTAGTGTCTTGCTAAGATACTTTTGATATTTTTAGATTAACCCTGACAGGGTTGGCTCACGAATTTTACGTTTCGGACTTCGTCTTTTCCGATTTATTTTGGGTCAGGATTGTTTGATGCAAAACCGAACCTAGAGGGTTCACATGTTTATAGCCTCTATAACAAACGAATTAAATAAGTTAACATTGAACACTTGTTACTCCGAGCGGAGCGAGGAATCTTAAGATTTATCATCACGGTCGAAACAAGGATTTCTCAGTCACGATGCTCCTTCGAAATGCCAACCTTAGCACAATTAAATAACCCACACAAGATTCATCCTGGTAAAATTATACTTTGCCAATTGAGTGTGAAATTTGATATAGTTTTGTATATTTTGTATTTATTCTCTACAATACATTCTCCTTTTATAAATAAAACTGGAGAAACTGCTATTATGAAGAAACAATACTTTTATCGCATTCCTGCCCTATTGTTACTCCTCCTCTTTGTTGTGACAATTCCCTGTGATGCGTATGCTCTGTTTACTACAGCAGATAAGATTCCTTACAGTGATTTTTTGTCGCTGCTCCAGGAAAATAAGCTGGATGAGGTGATTATAGATTCCACCACAATCAAAGGCATTCTAAAACCGGAGAAAGATCAGAAGGTCAAGAAAAGCATAACCACGGTAAAGGTGGAAGACCCAGACCTGATCAAGGAACTGATAGCACATAAGGTGAAATTTTCAGCGGCAACGAGTAGCGGATGGGGGCAAGGTCTGTTTTTGCTCTGGTTTATCCCCATGATAATATTCTTTATTCTGATGACACGGATGCGGGGTGGTGCGACCGGGGCGGGGCTTATGTCCATTGGAAAGAGCAAGGCCAATCTGTACATCGACAAGGACACCGGCGTTACTTTTGATGACGTAGCAGGCGTGGATGAAGCGAAAGAAGAGTTGAAAGAGGTTATAGATTATCTTCAAAATCCGCAAAAATACCAGCGGCTGGGTGGGAAAATACCCAAAGGGGTATTATTGGTTGGGCCTACGGGCACCGGCAAGACGCTGCTTGCCAAGGCAGTTGCAGGAGAAGCGCGGGTGCCATTCTTTTCCATCAGTGGATCGGGATTTGTTGAGATGTTTGTGGGAGTGGGCGCCGCACGCGTGAGAGACCTCTTTGCACAGGCACAGGAGAAGGCGCCCTGCATTATATTCATTGACGAAATTGACGCCCTGGGAAAGGTAAGGGCTGCCTCTCCGATATCGGGTGGGCACGAAGAGCGTGAAAATACCCTGAATCAACTCCTTGTCGAGATGGACGGGTTTGACACAAGAAAAGGTGTAATCCTTATGTCGGCAACCAATAGGCCCGAGACACTGGATCCGGCGTTGCTGAGACCAGGGAGGTTTGATCGGCATATCCTGGTGGATAGACCCGATATCAAGGGACGGGAAGAGATATTAAAGGTACACTGCAAAAATGTAAAACTCGGAAAGGAGGTGGATATAAAAATCATTGCGGCAAGGACTGCGGGATTTGTGGGCGCAGATTTAGCTAATGTTGTCAATGAGGCTGCCCTTCTCGCCGCGCGGCTGGGCAAGGATTCTGTGGGAATGGACAGTTTCGAAGAGGCTATCAACAGGGTAGTTGCCGGACTCGAAAAGAAGAAAAAGGTGATGAACAAAAAGGAGCTGGAGATTGTTGCCTATCACGAATCCGGCCACGCCTTAGTTGCAGAGTCGGTTCAGGGCGCCGATAAGGTTCACCGGATTTCTATTATCCCGCGCGGAATTTCTGCCCTTGGGTATACCCTGCAACTGCCAACGGAGGATCGTTATTTATTGACCCGGTCGGAATTGCTGGACCGGCTTGCCGTTCTTTTGGGCGGCCGGGTGGCAGAAGAGCTTACATTTCATGAGATTTCTACGGGTGCACAGAATGACCTGGAACGGGCAACGGACATTGCCATGAGTATGGTCAGGGAATATGGTATGAGCGAGAAACTGGGACCTATGACATTTCAGAACGGCAGGAAGCCGCATTTTCTGGACCTCGGATATCGTGCGAGCAGGGAGTTGAGTGAAGATGTAGCAAAAGATATTGATAGCGAGGTTAAAAAGATCATCTTCGATACACACATACGGGTAAAAGGCATCCTCGAAGAAAACAAAGGCCGTTTAGAAACTCTCGCAAAACTTCTTTTGGAGAAAGAAGTTGTTGAGGGTGAAGAACTCAGGAAAATTATTTCTGAGACTGCACCGAGTCCAAAAAAGGCACCTTCGGCTCAAGAGGTTATCTCAAAGAAGAAGCCGTAACCATTCTTCGATCGTATGGTAATTTCTCCTGTACAGTAAAAATACCGGCCTGGAGGTAAATTTATCTTCCGCATGCCGACATTATCAGCGATCTTCGAATAGGAATCAGACTCAGTATTGAGTAAGTATTTTTGGGAAGGGTAAAAAATTATACTTCCTAACGAGCCTTTAGTATCCACACGGTAGAGCGTCTTCCCCACCACCAATGGTTGATCAACTTGAAAGTCAACGATTCTCAGGTCTCTTCCTTTGATTACCGTGGGTGAACCTCTCACGTAAAAGCGCCTTTCCTTACTGCTGCTTTCAAAATAATATTCCGCCTTGTTTATTTCTCTGTAATCTTTTTCATCCACAACAAAAAGCCCACCCTTCGGCGGTATTTTCCACAGGGTAATGTCGTCTACCGAGAGATCGGTCTTTTCATCAAGCGATAGAGGGATATACGCAGAGACATATCCTTCCCTGGTAAAGGTAAGATTAATATTACCGGGGTTATAACTGACCGTGAAGTTACCGGTCTGGTTGGAAGTAGTTTTTGATTTTGACCCATTGGACAGAGCCTCGATATTTGCAGAAGGAATGGGTTTACCAAAACCATCAATAACCCTTCCGCGGAGAGTCCCGCCTTCAAAGGCATATAAGGTTTTCAAAGCAAGGAGTACCACAATCACAGAAACACAATTTTTCATTAATATTCTTTTCATATTCATTCCAATAACCATATATAAAGTTCACTGCAATAGAAAAATAGTACAAATTCTATCTGTAACAAATTACAGGTGTAATTGTCAAACACTTTAATATTTAATTGACAAATATATAACTTGTTTATATACTTCTTTTTTATTTTTACCGCACTGTAGAATGTCCAGGTAGTATCCTGGCGAGTATTAGGAAAATATTTGGGAAGGAATGAAAATTTATGAAGAGGAAATTGAGTTTTGTTCTGTTTGGTCTGTTTAGTGCATGTCTCTTTCAAGCTGGAAATTTATACGCAAAAGAAGTCCTTGATGACGGCCTACTCTGGCTTACGAAGGCTGAGGTTAATGAAAAGTTCGGAAAACCGACCTATTTATATTGCGAAGAAGAACCTTTCAGACGGTATATGATTATAACACCAGAACAGGAAAGTAGCCTGAGAGCAACTTTTTTATACGACGTTGTAATCCACGATTTTTATTATCTCACAAAAAACGGCAATAACCTTGAGTACCGTTTTTATTATGGGGAAGATATGTCTGAGGGGAAAAATACGTACCGGGTTAAGGAATATTCAATAAAGTTCCTGGACAATCCTGTTCCCTTGGGAAGGATCGCTGAATGTATTCCGGAGTTCAAATCTGCTTATCAATGCCCTAAAGTATATCAGGAACGGCTGGTTAATCTAAATAATATCCGACTTATCTTTGTAACTGAAAAGGTGAATGATCTTTCGAAAAAAATTGGATCCCTGTTTGTCGATCCGGATAAGGACATAAAAGATTGGTCTTTATCTTACAAAACCATACTTTGTGATGGAGAACCGGAGAATGTCTCAGCAAATAGCATGGTTAAGGAAGTCATTGTTGCGGTAGATGGTGAATATCGTATTGGGAAAACAGCTCGCGCTTTTGGTACACGGCTAGTAAAAAATCCCTTACAATAACCAAATAAAAACTTAATAAATTGTAAAAGAGCAGTAAGGATTAATGTACATTCCATTTTTCTTACTGCTTTTTTATTTCACTGAAAATTTTTCATGCTCACCGGGAGGGCCGTGTGAAAATTTGTTGCGTTGGCTGCGGTTACGTGGGGCTTGTTGCGGCTACATGCCTTGCAGATATGGGAAACGACGTAATGTGCATTGACGTGGACAAAAATAAAATAAATAACCTTAAAAAAGGGATTATTCCTATTTATGAACCCGGGCTGAAAGATATGCTTGACAGGAATGCCAGAGAAAAACGGATTAGCTTTTCAACAAATATAAAAGATGGAATTCAAAAATCAGATGTTATTTTTATCGCCGTGGGAACACCTCCTGATGCCAATAATTGCGCAGACATCACTGCTATCATTACTGTTGCCGAAAATATTGGTCAATACATGAATGGATACAAAGTTATTGTCAACAAGAGTACTGCACCTATCGGTACCCTGGAAAAAGTTGGAAAGGTGATAAGATCATTTCAAAGCAAGTCCATCAAGTTTGACCTTGTTTCAAATCCCGAATTTATGAGAGAGGGCGAAGCCATCAAGGATTTTACGAATCCTGACAGGATTGTGATTGGCGTGCAGAATGAAAAAGCAAAGCAAATAATGACGTCCATTTACCGTGGTATTGCACGAGCAGACAAGCCTATTATGTTTACAGACATTCGCAGCGCCGAATTGATTAAATACGCCAGCAATGCCATGCTTGCTACCCGAATTTCTTTCATGAACGAGATGGCGCAATTATGCGAAAAAGTAGGAGGAGACATTAAAGCCATTGCAAAGGGAATTGGTTTGGATGCCAGGATTGGACCACGATTTCTGCAAGCAGGTGTGGGATACGGTGGTTCTTGTTTTCCAAAAGACGTTAAAGCCCTTGCCCAGGTCATGAAGTCAAAAGGCATAGATGCCAAAATCTTAACGGCGGTAGATGAGGTGAATGAACAGCAAAAAAGATCTCTTCTTCGTAAAGTTAAAAAGCTGGTACCTGATTTGAAAGGCAAGTGTATTGCTATTTGGGGGCTGGCTTTTAAACCAAAGACAGATGACATGAGAGAGGCGCCATCTCTAATAGTTATTCGCCAACTGCAAGAGTTCGGCGCAAAGATCAGGGCATTTGATCCGGAGGCACAAGAGGCTGCGAAGAAGGTTTTGAAAGGTGTGGTATATTGCAAAGATCCTTATTCTACGTTGACCGGTTGTGATGCATTGGTCGTTGTAACAGAATGGAATGAGTTCAGAGATCTTGATCTCAAAAAAATTAAAAAGATGCTAAAACAACCTAATGTAGTCGATGGCAGGAATATATACAATCCACAAGAAATGAAAAGATTGGGGTTTAACTATCTGTGTGTGGGAAGGGCTCATTAAATAATCAGATAGAAAAGGATTTGTTTTTACATTTTATCAATCGGCACATTTCCAAAAAGTTGACACGCCGTTCACTTGTTATTGACAGATGCGCATCTTGTAACAACTCGTCCAGATCAATGTGCTTACCCAAACCCACCTTATCTCTGAACGGGGAAATAAATTTTTCGAGACGGGAAATAATCTTATTGTTACAGCCTGTATAATTTAATATAAAAATTTCCCCGTCATCCTTGCACACCCTTTTTATCTCGCTTAAGGTACGTAATGGATTCGGCACTACCGTTATCACATGGGAAGCTATGACTTTGTCAAAGGTGTTGTCCGCAAAGGTCGTGTATGATGCGTCCATATTATAGAGATTTACATTGGATAAACCGTAATACTGCTTTTTCATATCTGCCTTATCCAACATCTCCTGACTGATATCTATTCCGACAACTTTGGTATCTTTTGGATATAAAGGTAATGATAATCCGGTTCCCACACCAACTTCGAGTATGGTTTCATTGGCTTTTATCTCCATCATCTGAAAGGCAACGTATCTTCCATGTTCAAAAATTTTTCCAAAAAACACATCGTAAATCCACGAATAAAAAGAGTACACTTTTTTAATATGTTCACTCATACAAACCTTTAATTATAACAATCCACCAGCGCCTGACAAATGTTATCCTGTATTTTTCTGACCGCACAGAGATCTTTAAAATTATTCACTAAAATTGAAAAGGCAATTACCTCTCCGTTATTGGAATCGATGTAGCCGGAAAGAGCAGATGCCTTTGCAATGTATCCGGTTTTCGCATGTATTTTGTTCCTGTAACGTGGAGAAATCATCCGATGGCGCAGTCCTCCGTCTGTTCCCGAAGAAGGCAAAGAATCCCGCAATACCTTTCCAGACGGATGTTTCATCATAAACGACAAGAGTGTGGTTATCATTTTGGGCGAAAGTTTATTGCCCTTTGATAAACCGCATCCATCCTCAATTTGATACTCCTCCGGTTGAAAACCCAACTTACTCAAAAAATCATGGAGGACAGTAATCCCGGCGTCCAGAGTCCCTCTGCCCTTAATCTGTGCCCCCAAAGTTTTTAATATTTGCTCTGCGTAAAAGTTCTGGCTGTGTTTATTTGTCACAAAAACGGTCTGTTCCATGGTAGAGGTGGTTTGTGTAATCATTTCTAAATCAGATTTTTGAGAATCACGTTCTTCAATTAAGCGGGCGTTTCCACACACTGCAATACCGTTCTTTTCGAGAATCTCCTTGAAGACGGTCGCAAGATAAAGAGCCGGATTCTGCACAGTCACATACGTCTTTACAGGAAATGCATTGATCCAAAACTTACCCTTGACAAATATTTGATTTGTTTCGGGCTTCCGATGGATAGAATATGCATGCTCTTTTTTGTTGGCGGTATAAACACAGCTATTATTGACGGTAAAATATGACGTGTCCGGGTCTACCAAAAGCGTTACTACACCCCCCGGTCTTTTGTCCGGAGTAATGGTGATATCGACACAATTATCATTGAATGATAGCCCGCAACTTGGGGCACAATACCATTCTGACAATTGATTTCCCGGCCAATTTGGATTAACATACATCCGATCGAAGATACTATCATCTGCAATGATATCACCAGTGATTGAATGAATACCTCGGCTTTTAACCGCTTGTACCCATGATTCCGGGATGGCTGAAATATTACCGTCATAAAATCTGCCCGAAATATTAGGATCGCCGCTTCCCCTGAGAAAGATATCCCCTTGAAGCTCTCCTGAGTCTTTTATTGTACCACTGGCTTCAACGCGTGTTTTATACACAAAATCAGGGCCCAGATAATTTAATGCGGCGGCGGTAGTGAGAAGTTTCAAATTCGAAGCAACACTGAATAAATCATTGTTGCGAAAATCGAATAAGACGGAGTTTGTAGGAATGGATATAACGCTAATACCGTACGATGCATTTTTCAGGGATGGATTTTTTAATAAAAGCAGGAGCTGGTTATTGAGGGCATGAGAATCGGTAGTCTTTGCTTCTAAAAGGGTGGTAAAAGATATACAGGAAATCAATAGAAATACAAATATATTACGGCACACTTTCAATTTGAACTTGCAACAATCCATAAATCTTGCAATACGAGAAGAAGATTATTTCTTACTTTTTGAGTATGATTTTGTTTTTTTTGTTACCGCCCGGGCAAATCGCGATGCCAATAAATTCTCGATTGTTTGCAAGACAAACGTTGGTTCCAGAGGCTTTACAATAAAAACACTTGCACCTGCTTTCATGAAAGAAGATTCAATACGCTTTGATTTCTGGTTACTGATAATGATAATAGGAATGTTCGGGATGATTTTCCTTATTTCGTATAGAATATCAATATCAGACACATCCTGAATCGTTGTACTTACGATTGCAAGATCCATGCTTCTTTCTTGAAGAATGGCCAAGGCTACTTGTTTATTAAGGGCGACTTCTGTCTCGTAACCGTTCTGGTCAAACAAATCCCTTAATGTATCGACTGTCTGACGTTCGTCTTCTACGATCAATAACCTTGTAGAAGGCATATTCCCTCTTTCATTTTTCCTTTGGATTTGCTGAAAAGAATTCCAAAAATTATCTCATAGCTCTTTGGATTTCCCTCTCAACGGTGCGTTTTTTAATATCTTCACGCTTATCAATCGTTGTCTTGCCTTTCACAAGGGCAAGTTCTACTTTTACTCGGCCTTCCTTAAAATATAATGACAAAGGAATCATCGTGTATCCCTTTTGTTTAACCCTCCCAATTATCTTGTTGATTTCCCTTTTGTGTAAAAGCAGCTTTCTCACCCTTTTCGGCTCGTGATTCAACCTGTTCCCTTGCTTATACAATCCAATATGCATTTCATGAATAAAAACCTCGCCATGGTCTATGTGAGCAAAACTTTCATTGATACTTACATCCCTGTTTCGGATTGATTTAACTTCTGTTCCACTTAGTACAATACCTGTCTCAATTTTTTCCAGGATTTCATATTGGAAATATGCTTTCCTGTTTTTTGCGATAACTTCCATGGTTATGATAACAGACAAAAGATTGTCAAATAACCAAAAATAATTTTAAAACTTTATCAAATTTTCAACATGAATGCAAGGTCAATTTATGAAAATTCCGTTGACTTGATTGTTTATATGCTTTAAAATCCATCAACTAATTAAAACAAAGCCGAAGTGGCGGAATTGGCAGACGCGCTAGATTCAGGGTCTAGTCCCGGCAACGGGGTCAGGGTTCGACTCCCTGCTTCGGCATTATTATCGCAACTAACGACTCATTTTTCTCTTGAGTTCTGCTTCTTCCCTCATATCGCTCAAATCTTCCTGGAGCTTTGCCCATCCGTACAGGTATGTATAGCAAGGATTTTCGTGATAAGCACCCTTCCATGCAATTGAGGCGCCCTGAGTCAGTTTGATAAAGAGACGCTCCATCCTGGATTTACCGTTATATAATTGTAAATCCCCCTGGATTAAGGCATGACCAGGTAATGGAATTTTCACCGTTTCTCCGAGTGGTAAAAATAACAGATTGTCTTTTTCCAATCCGAGAATGATATCCTGTGCATCTTTTATTACAACACCGCTCTTTTTTTGAATATCATCCGCAGTCATTAATGTCTTCCTTGCAAAGCGAGCGGAGTGACATGCAGTACACACAGACAGCATGTCCTCACGTTTCTTTGCCAATTCAATATCATCTACAGTAGCACCATTCCTGTCGGTATACGAGAGACTGGTTCCTGCCGGCCCACGCGTCAGCCCAAAACTCATATTGTGCGTACCCAGAGGCATATGACAGGTAACACACACCGGTGTTCTCAATGATTGAATAGACTGAGATTCCTTTAATATGCCGGATTGACTCGATGTATAAATAACTCCATGTTTGGAGGAAATGTACATTTCATATTGTGGCTGATCAGTGCCCATATGACACGTTCTGCATGCCTCGGGAGTTTTGGCCTCAAGGGTACTAAAGGTATGTCGGGTGTGACACGAATCGCACTTGAATTGGATGTTATGACATTGCCCGCATTTTTCAGTATAGGTGTCTTGCGGAAGTGCCATGAGTTTGCCACACGACACTATCTGCTGCCAACCAATGGAGTGGCGGCTCTTCATAAATTCCTGGTATTCTTTTCTGTGACATTTACCGCACTTGGTAGCTGTAACCTTGCGATAAACCCTGTTATCCTCGCAACTGCTCCCATTCGCGCTGAGATAACCCAGCTCTATTGCTTCCTTCGTTGCAAGATCTGCATCGGAATTGACGTGACATGCCTCACATCCCACGCCTTTTCTTGCATGCCTGCTACCCTGCCAATCTGCAATCCAGCCATGAGTCACATTCCGATCCTCATGACATATTATGCATCGCAAAGTTTCCTCGGTGATTCCTTTTTCCTCTTTGGTAACAGTCACCGATGCCTCAGACTTGGTAATTGTTACCGTTCCTTCTTGGGGAGCAACCATCGTTCTTTGGGCATGTGTTGTTTCCTTTTGGGAAGCACAGCTAGCAAGCAAAAATAATCCAGCAAAAATAACCCTGGTGATAAAATATTTTAACAGATAAAGCATTTTTTCCCCTTTGACAAATCTTAGGTGTTATTTTATTTAGTATCTGAACGAAAATGCATTTTTTTAACGAGGCAAGGGCACAGACAACTGTGTATATTATGCTTGAGAGCATGCAAGCAGGGCAAAAAAAGACACTGTTTAAGCTGTGAAAGATTGATACTGTATCGGTAAAGGAAAATTGCGAAAAGGGCAATCTGTCTGTGGATGTTCAGGGCATAGTTGTCATCCGAGAAGACGGCAATACCGTTTTTCCGGTGACGGTACGGAATTCTGCCAGACTCCAGACTTACTGCAAGTGACCTCTGCACAAATCTTGAGGTCAAAGTGAAACCACTTGCTGAAAAAGGAAATTCACTTAAGACAAAACACCACAAACAACCATCTCAGTGCCCTGCCTCCAGGGCTCAACAGGGCACTGTTGCATAAGGGCATTTAGGATTTCGTGTCAGACGTCTGCTGAAACCACCCTATACTTTGATGTTTCATGTGTATCTGATTTATATGCGCAATACACAGGCTTCAAGTTTTGTGCAAAATTGCCCGGTTTTCAGAAAGTCTTAAACAGCGAAAAATATATTACTTCCCCAAACCTTCCAATTTCCCTTTAATGTCTTTTTTAACTTCCTCGCTTTTTTCTGTAGGCGTGGTCTTGAGCTTTTCAGTAACGGTAGCAATAATATCTTTTGCCTCTTGTGATTCGCTATCGTAATTTTTCAGTATCTCCTGTGCTGTGGCGCCGGCCTCTTTATATTCACCTTTATCGAGCAATGCTTTAGCTTTTGCAATAAGCTCCTGGACGATTAAGGCCGTTTTATCTTTTACAGACTCTGTTTTACCCTCTGTCTTTCCTGGTCCCCCCTTTGCTGCTTTCTCTTCAGCCTGTTTCGCCGTGGATTCCACTGTGTGTGCTGCTTCTTGTTTTTCCTGCTGAATTATTTTCTTGCCTTCTTCCACCTTGGTTTCGACTTGACCGGTCTCTTCTTTTTTCTTTTCACAGCCGACTATAAATAAACTTATTACCAATCCGCAGATGAGTATATTTTCAATTTTAATCATGTTCTCCCCTTCCCATACCTTTCTTAAATTTTCAGTAAAATTTATACATTGCTGACAACAGCCAATTTATATATATTTTTCGATCGGCTGCACCTCCTCTCTATTGCAATATTCCCTATTACAATATAAATGACTTAAAACAAATAATTTTGAAGATGCTCACACAACACATTCATGAATGAAGGCTTGTATCTCTTGATACTTTTCTGTTAGACTCAGGACCAGTTATGGATACCACCACAGGAAATGTTTGGATATCATAGAGCCCTTTGTGAGTTGCCGAATAGGAAATGAAATCCGCGGGGGCATGGACTGAAGGAACACGAACTCGCCTAAAGTTCCAGCACCCCATCAAGATTGATCACAAGGTCGCTGAAAAAGTGCTCTCAGAGATGAAATCTTGAAATGCATGTTTCAGAAAAACAAACTATCGAAGCTTTACACTACCGAGAGGTATTTTCATTAAACCGCTATTATACCACCATCCCGATAATGATTCCTTCAAATACAAGCTTTCCATCCACTACACCCTGAACATCAAAGATTGCCCTACGAGAACGCAACTCTTTGTTTTTTGCGATCAGAATGAGTTTGTCACCTGGCACAACCTTTCCACGGAATTTTACCTTATCAATACCCCCAAAACCTAAAAACCGGTCGTCCTGAGTGATTTTCTTGTAATAATAAGTACACAGTTGCGCGGCGGCTTCCAGCATGAGCACTCCAGGCATCAATGGGCGGCCTGGGATGTGCCCGCGCACCCAAAATTCATTATTGGTAATATCTTTATACCCCACAATGATTCCATGTTCAGGATCAAATTGTATGATGCCACTCAACTGTTCCATCTCAAAACGGTGTGGAATAACGTCACGAATAGCTTCGATACTTACCGGGGTTCTATTTAAATCCAGATTATTCAGATCAGTTAAGAACTCTTGTGGCATAGTGATAAAACGTGAGAAACTTGTTTAGCTTAAATTACAAATAAATTTTTCCAGAAATTTTAAGATTATGTCAGCATTGTCCGGTTAGGGAATTGCGAAAGAGCGTCCCTGTTGTTCTTTGAGATTGTGAATATCTGCCTGGTGACAGACAGGAGTTGATAGACCAGAGTCGAGATTGCGGGCTTCATTTTGAATTCT
>WBZR01003545.1_pt1 | contig 13885 bp, 6 predicted proteins | sample 5204231 | NCBI WGS metagenome assembly WBZR01 (sample SAMN12412403, study PRJNA552823) | activated sludge metagenome | isolation source: activated sludge from anammox sidestream of wastewater treatment plant... | place: USA: Virginia | collected 2017-08 | reverse complement strand
CGACTGTTGCAAAGCTGGATGTTGTACGCCGGTGGGGTGGGTTCTATGAACACCACTGCCGTTATGGCGAGGACGCCCTTTTGTGGCTTAAGGTGCTCCTGAATGAAAATGTATACTTCCAAATGCCCCCGCTTGTTGCGGTTCACCGGGAAGATTCAATGCTGAGCAGCAATCAATCTGCCCGGCCCATTGAGCCTTTTCTTTTAGATCCAGAAGAAGTGGTTCAAGTCTGCCCCGGTGAGCTCATACCCTTGCTCAGGCAGTTCTATGTCATTCGAGCTTGTAAGACAGCCAGCGTGCTAGGGTATTGGGGATCTTGGCGCCGGGCGCAAAGGATTGTTTCTGAATTTGTTTCACTGCGCCACTGGCGATCGCCGTTTTTTGCCTCGGCACTGCTCGGTTGTACCCCACTTGCCGGTCTTGCGGGCATGGCGTGGCGCAGTATTGGATCTTTCCGGCAGAAATACCTTGCTGAGAGGCAAATGTGCCGGCACGCATGATTTGAAAGGGACGACAGTGGAGGAGAAACACCTATCTGGCGCAGAGCGTGTCCGCGCTGCGGACCTGATGGGGCTACTGTCTGGCAGTAGGGGCGGCTCGGTACTCGATGTGGGCGCTCGGGACGGCCGGATTTCATACTTGCTCACCGATCATTTTGAAACAGTCACGGCGCTGGATCTCAATAAGCCGTCCATTGACCACCCCCGCGTGTCTTGTGTGAAGGGGGACGCCACTCAACTGGCATACGCGGATCGGTCCTTTGACTGCGTGGTCTGCACGGAGGTGTTAGAGCACATCCCAGACGTCGTGCGGGCTGCACACGAACTGGCGCGGGTGGCACGGCATGAGATTCTGATTGGTGTGCCTTACCAGCAGGATATCCGTGTCGGGCGCGTGACTTGCCGGCAGTGCGGTGCAATATCGGCGCCATGGGGGCACCTGCACACCTTCGATGAACGAGTTATTGCGGAGTTGTTTCCCCAGTGGCAGGTGGCAGCCAAGTCATATGTAGGCAAGACACGAGAGGCAACCACCGCCCTGGCGGCGTGGCTCATGGACGTAGGCGGGAATCCTTGGGGCACGTACAATCAGCAGGAACCCTGTCCATACTGCAGCGCAACGCTCCTGGCGCCGGGCCGTCGTCCCCTGTGGCAACGGGTGAGTACGGCCATCGCCGCACGGATGAACCGTATCCAGGCGAGATATTTGCGATCTAGGGCCGCCTGGTTGCATATGCTGCTGCGTCGAAATTAAAACTGTGATCTATCGAAAGTACTAAACGTCCTAGACGTTCCATAGCCGTATCCAATCCTGTACATTCGGAGATAGGGTCCGCAATGAAATACGCCTTGGCACTTTCAGTCCTCACGCCCGCTCTGGTGTATGCGTCCACCATCACGACCGCCAGTTGCTTTTGGGAGGCGAATTCGCAGTATGAGGCGGGGGCAGCCCAGGTGACAGGAACAACGGAGGCGAGTTGCGAAGGGCCTTTTGCGTCTGGCTATGCGACAGCGAACTACGGGGCGGTTCGCGCCCAAGCCTCATCGGTCTGGCACGAGTATCGCGTCAGCCTGGCCGATGTAGCTGCCGGATTCACCCAATACGCAACTTTTACCGGGACGGGCAGCGGTTTTCTCGAGTTTTCCTTGGAATGCCATGAGGCGGAGCTGACCGTGAACGGAACCCACTCGCTACTTGTCCCCATCGTGTTTAATGTTCCTGTTGAGGTGCGGGGTTACGCTCACGCCCACGGGAGTAACGCGGGGGAAACCCAGGCCATGATGATTGAGTCGATACGGGTGTACGACTCCAATATGCAGTCACTGGCGACGTTTTACACCTTACAGCAACAGGAAACAGCGGTGTACTCTGTGGAGACCGTGGCAGCCCCTGAGCCGAACCACGCTTTTGCGTGCGGTCTGGTGCTCACATTGGCGGCAGCGTATCGGTGTAGATCACGCTTCCCCCGGCATTCCGGTACTTGATCGCCGGGTAGACGATTCGTCCTGGTATCCGGGGAATCTCGATCGTACACCCGGAGGCGCACGATACCCCCGTCAACGACTCCCCCGCGAATTTGAACGGCGCGGCCTCTGTGAACGTAGCGGCATCCGCCACGCACGCCTCCCGGCGGCTTGTGCAGTAGCGGCTGACCGGAGCGCCGTTCTCCGCATAACCGAACTCAACCACCGCCGTGGATGTCCCAACCGGCGCGCTGCCAATCTTAATGGGCACACGCTCGAAGGTGTGGCCCGTGCCCGTCTGCGCTCCGAATGGCGGCATCTTCAGCCCCAGGTAGCCGCTCTTCACGCCATCCAGAAATTTGGTGTGTATTAAGAGCCATGACGCATCCGGCAAGATGTGTGCGTTGGAGTATACGTTCTGCAGCCGGTTACGGGATAGGTGGTGGCCCAGCAGGCGGAGATTCAGGCCGTTTTTGTCCAAAACGGGTTTGCCGAAGTTGAGTTGTACCACCTGATTTGAAACCGGGGAAATGTCGTACACACACGGGTCTTCGAGTAGGTTGCAGTTCGTGTCGGTTTCGTAGACGGACGTAGAGCACCGGAAAGTGGTCAGGTTCGGGCAGTTGATATACACGTTTGCTACGGACTTGTTAGAGCCTGGGTAGCACTCGCCATCTTTTTCTACAACGCAGACCTTGTATTTGTCCGCTGCGGTTCCGCCGATAGAAGACGTTGGACTGCTTACGTCCAACAGAGGGTGGGTGCCGCAAAACGCATCGGTAGCAAGATGTTTTCGGTTAAGACTGACCAACCCCGAATAGAGCGTCCCCGTCACATTGCTGAACAGCGGTTCGGACCCGCCCGGCGAGTACGTGAACGGCCGTACGTCGGTGATGAAATGATTGGCCTCTCCGCTCAGGTAACTGCCCCAGTTAGCATGGATTTCCCAACCCTCCCGGCCCGTTTTGCCTGCGAAGTTCGGCACATTGTTAACAGCCGCTTCATAGTTCGTTCCCAGGGTCCGGTAGTCCTTCAGTTTCTCGCTGCTGTACATCTCATAGCCAACGCCATAGTTAGCGACGGCTGATTTCTGTGAGTGTGAGCTCTGAGCCTGGTGGTTTGATAAGGCCCCGGTGATAGTGGTCTTCCCGTGCGGATCGCCGAGGAAGTCCCAGGCATACGATCCGCCTCCGATGGCTAGCTTCGCGCACATCCCGTAAAGTGGTGAAGAAGCAGGATGCTGAGCAACAGTATCTCCAGCGGTTCCCGCATACGTCGTCACTCCGCGCAGCAGTGTCCAGGTGTTTCCGTTCTTGGCCAGGAGTTGAACGTACTCCGAGTCAACCGTGAACATGTCGCCGGCCTGCGCCACCTGGAAAGCGCCGTAAGGGCCGGCCGCACCCCGGTTGCTGTTCTCGCTCGCGCAGGGGCTATCGTCGTAAGGCTCTCCGGTCACCGTAATGATCGTACAGCCCTTGCCGGTGGTACCGAAAGGATTTGCAGGACACGCATCTGTAGCCGTCGCCGGGATAGCAGCGGTGGTTTCGGTTTTCAACGGTCCCACCCCGCAATTCGTATTGGATCCGGATATGGCGATTCCATTTACGCTCATGTGTAGGAACGGCCCATTGGCTCCGGTGTAGAAGGATCCACCATGCATGGTGCAATACCGCATAGGCCAGTAACCGTGGAAAGAGGCGGCAGCAACGATGTTGCCGGTGTCCGTATTCATCACGGCGGCCGCGGAAACTTGATCCTGCGCTCCGCACATCAGCGAAGCATAAGGCTGGCTGGGGTGTTGCGCCATCGAACGCAACGTACAATTCCACCAGGACAGGAACGGAGGCCCTCCCGTATCAGTTGCCATGAAGTTGCTTACGCCCGTCTTCTCTGACCCCAGATCGGTAAATGTTGAGCTGACCGTTATAGGAGTCATGGCCGCCACATCGGAGTTGTTGCCCGTGTATGTCAGGCGCACCGCGTGCCGGTCGCCGGATGATAGCGCGTCGCAGTAGAACTTGTTTGGATCGTCGCCGTCATGAAAGCCGGCCACGTTGACCGCGCACCGCTGCGAGCTGCCAAAATACGTTCCAAGAGCATCCCCAATGTAGGTTGCGTCTCCACTGGTCGGCTCAATCCACCAGTGCTGCCCCGGATCGAGCCCGAGAATGCAGTGGTAGCCCTGGCGCCCCGTGGATGTCTGCGTCACTAGTCCTGGTCCACAAGCGTTGGGGAAGCCTCCATACCACGAGGCCAGGCCGTGTTGCTGCGGAATCTGAAACTGGACGTATTGCAGGTTCACCGTATTGGCTGTATTTGACTTTTTTCTGAACAGAACTCCGAAGTTGTTCCCAGTGAAGTTGATGCTCGTCTGGTCGGTTGCCGGCCCAGTCGCCAGGGTGATTTGCTTGAAGTTATCGACCTTTGCCACTTCGTAGAGCGTGTATGTCCCGCTCACCTGCAGTTGGACGTGCGACCCGGCTACCCAGGTCGGGTTGAAGTAGTGGCCGCTTACCCATGTCACGATCTTTGTGGCCGCAGTGTAATTGACAACGGCTGCCCTTCCGATCCAATCCCACTTGGGCTTATTTACGCCCAGCGGGTTAGAGGAATCCTTCCAGAACGACATGTCTGGTATATCATCGCCGACCGTGCATCCGGAGCCTCCGCAGGAAGTCAAATCCTGCGTCTTGATGGCCGTCCCGCAATTCACTCCGTCCCACGTCAGACAGTACTCGATCTGGTTATCCGCTCCGCCCGCTCCGCTCGTTACGGATCCCTTGAGCAAGAACTTGGCAGACCCGAACTGGTTGTAGCTGTACAAGCCCCCCCAATTCGAATCGTAGGAATTCGTCCACTTGTCCATTGCGGCAAACAGCCAAGGGCCCTCTGCTCCACTACCCGTTCCCGTATAGCTGGCGCTCGCGATGTCATCGATCTTTACGTTGCTGGGGGTTGTCCAGGATCCGACGGCGTAATCAATCGGTTGTGTCGTCGCTATGAGATGTTTCGGCGGCGTCATCAGGCGGATTCCGGCTCCAGTCTGTGGATCAGTGACTATCTTTCGAGGGTTGGCGTAGTCGGTGCGGCCCGTTGGGGTCCAGTCCAGTGTGGGCCAGGCGGTCACGCCAGGATCGGATGGGTCGGTTGGAATCGGTTCGTTGTACAGAGAACCAAGCGGGATCGTTGCAGTCGTAAACTCGATGGCCGCCGTGTCGCCGCTACAAGTGACGCGCACGTAATAGTGCGTGTACGCCTGGAGCGCACGCGAGTAATACTTTCTGTCGCTGGCCTTTGATGCTATACGGGTTCCGAGCACAAAGATTCGCTCGCGCCCACGGTTGTACGATCCGGATCTGGAATCCAAGTGTGAATCGGGAAACAGGGCTCCATCCACATCATGCGCCAGCGGAAAATATGTGGCCGACTCACTTGCCTCGATTGTGCAGGCCGCTGCTGTGGGCGCAGTGAAGGCGAGGATGGCCTGCGTGTTTGTGGCTCGAATCAACCGCAGATTATCGACAGAAGCCCGCGCCGCAACTGTCCAAACCAGAAAGAGTACCAGGCGCTTCACTGCAGGGTCCTCTTGTGCTTAACCGTGATCCCGAGCATCTGGCTGACGTGAGCTGCCGTGTCCGCGGCGTCGTCACCAATTCTGCCCACCCTGATGAACATCAGCTTTCCGGCGGCGCAGCCCGTCTTGGTCAGTGTCCAGGAGGAATTGAGCAACAGATTCATACCCGGCTCGGCAATTGCTTGGTCCTGGTTCGAGTTCCAGGTCGGTTCGGTTTGGATGTCCTCACCACTCGCCTTGCAAGCGGTATTAACCCGCCACACCGCATTGCCCGAAGCCACTCCGCCAGTCTGAAGCCAACGTATGTCCATCGTTACGTTGTCGTTGCTGGACCATGTAGATGGCAGGTGATGGGTGAATATCGCATACTGGGCGGCCGTGCTGCTGTAGTTCAAGGTCGCGTAGCGCCATGGAGCAGTTCCCGCAACACTCGCGGTGGGGGCGTATCCGTTCGGCGTCACTACGGTGGTCCGGGATGATGCGGCATTGCCGTCGTAATTGGCCGCCGGATAGTATATTTCATCAGTGACCGTGCTGGAAAGAGTCAGTCCCACGGTCCCGCCAGTCACTTCTGTGAAAGTGTTCGTCGCTGTGCATTGGTATACTTGCGACGTGTCCGTCTTCAGGTAGATTTCGCCAATTGAGCATGTGGCTGGTGCGGCGCCTGTGCCAGATGTAAAAGTTGCCACCACCGCCGGATTGACAGCTACACCTGTTTCTCCCGCCGTTTCCGTGAGCGTAATCCCGGTGCTGGCCGTAAGTGTCTTGGTGCTCAGGAATGCCCGTTTGTCAGCTCCCCCCCCAACGTCCCAGGTGCCGCTTGTGGCCGTCCATGTATATAGTGGCAGCGAATTGCTAGGGAACGCGCTGATTCCGCCTTGGGTCGTGCAGCCGGAGCAGGAAACAGTCATCGAGTGGCCTACGGTGAGGGTTCCTGCAGGCGTCACGTAAATGTAGGCCGTTCCTGAGCCGGCGCTGATCGTCGCTGTAGCCGACGAAGTAATACTGAAAACGTTACTCCCAAAACGCACAGGGCAAGGTGTAGCGGCTGAGCAGGTACCACCAATGGTTAACACCATATCGCTGCTCCGCGTAGCCGTGATGTCCTCTAACTGAGACGATATGGTAGCGCCGCCTCCGCTGCCTGCCGAGATGGTTCGCGGTTCCCATTGGCCTGCCGGGGCGTTCCATGACAGGGCTTGCTGATCGCTAGGGGCCGTGGCCGCAACACGCCGGTTTTGCAGCGCGACAACTGTCGTCGCCGATAAGTCTCCGTTCAGGTCCCCTCCCGAGACGTGGGAATGAGCACTGCCAGCCTTGGCATTCAACTGTGCTTGAATATCACTGGTCACGTTGGCGAGGTAATCGAATGATGTGGCATTGACCTTTCCCGTGCCGATCTTCGCTGCATCTATTCCCGAGCTGATCTGCGAGTTCGACACAGTGCCCGTGATTTGGCCAAATGTATAATCTCCGCTCTGTGACGTCACCGTCCCTTCACGCCCAAATACACTAGTCACCAATTGGGCAGTCTGGCCTTGCACAGTCCAAACGTTAGATGAAGTGCAAAAATAAAGATTCTGGCCTGCGGCGGCAGTGGTTAGGAAGAAGGTTTCACCAACCGAGCAAGCTGCCGGTAATGTCGTGCCGGTTTTGGATGGTTTTGTTGCACTTGCGGCGGAAAAATCAACATTTTTACTCTGCGTACGGAGATCCACAGCCGTCTGTGGGTACGCGTGCCTCCACAATAAATTCAGGAGCACCACACAAACCACGGTGTAACGTCTCATCTGAAAGGAAAAGCTCCCCGGTGTCAGGATTCGCTGCAGTTAACAACAGCGCAGAAGTCAGGACGGAAGTCAGGACCTACTTCCACCCCGATTGTAAGATTGGCAAGTGTAATGGTTCTCGACGGAGCGGCGGCAAGTCATTGAAACGACTTAGCCAAAGAATTGGAGAGTGGCCGTGAATGGTTCCTGTAGACCACTCCTCCGTAGAATCTGCGCTGCCTGGACACTGAAGGCCGGCATTCTATCTGGAAACCCGATAAGAACAAGAAGACAGGGGGGGCGCGCCGGCTAAACCGGCGCACCCTCCTACTGAATCGCTACGGTCACGCCAACTGGACTGCTTACTTCTCCCACCGTGAGCACAATGCTGGCGTCTCCGGAAGGCGCTGCCTTCGGCACCCTGCATTGAATTTGCACGATCCCTGCGACAAACATGGGTGCAGCACCAGCAGACAGAACCTGCGCCTCCGCGCCACCGATCGTCACGGACACCACACCGACGGGCTTCGGTAAGGCGCCACTTGGCGCCGAACCGTCTAGTCCCGGAGGGTCCATTTGGCCCACGCCCGTTCCCAGTAAAGCAACAATGGATCCTATCCCGGCTGGATTGGTTGCGGAGTTCGCGCTCCCGTCTTCATTCAGAATCACGCCCTGGGCCTTTCCGCTCGAATCGGCGGTGAAGATTCCAGGCATGGTGGATGCGACGGGTAATGGATACCGTTTCCACCGCTGACCTCTGTATTCGACCTGCATCTGGGTGATAGCCCGGTCTGCCACTGCATATGGCACCACGGCGCTGTCTTGCGTTGAGGACGCATAGATCATCGGCGCCGGAATTCCGTCAAACAGTACCCGCGTCTCGCCGATTTTCGTGTCCACCATTCCGTCTCCGGTGAGCTGCAACCCAACAGGAGTTTCAGGACCAACTCCCGAGCCATAGATCGTGATCATTTCCCCCGGTGAGATCGGACCGGGCGCGGAACTGGCGGCATTTACCACCGCTCCGGTACTTAGGTTGGGAGTGAACAGCGCATCCGGCACCAGCGAGTACAGGATGCTGCCGTCCGCCAGGTTGGGATTATTCTCCAAAGCGTTCACGCACTCACTGTAGAACACCGGATCGGTCGAGAAGCGTTGCGCACAGTTGTGCGCCGTAATCTGGGTGCTGCTTCCACCACCCGGGGTCGACGAACCGGTCCAGTCGAAACCCTCGCTGTTGCCAAAGCGCGACGTACGGTACTTGCTCATGATCCGGCTCACCGTAGAGTCCAAATCGCGCAACGTGTTCGCTACAGGAAACGTATTCGCGTCCAGGTCGTTGACGAGCAACTGGATCACAGATAACGTCACGCCCTCGGAAGCGAGGCCGTTCCAGCAGGAGCCGTTTACGTTGGGATCATCCTTGCACGTGATCACATCCTCCGGCTGCCCTTTGTCGCTGTGTTCCACGTTTTGCTCATTGGCCGCGACAATGAGGTCAGTGTAAACCGGATCGGATACGTCGGTGTAAATCATGTAGCTGTTGTACGCGAAATTATTGTGCGTCACGATATCCCATAGCTCGCTGTTCAAGGTCCTGATTGCAGAATCCAGGTACTCGGGATCTTTTGTGATGCGATAGATCCGGAACAACTGCTCTCCCATCGCGATGTTGGCGCTTTTCACGTAGCCGGCGTCGCAAGGGTCGTTGGTTTTGCGGTACCACCGCAAACCCGCGGCGGCATACGGACCGTCATTCGCCAGCGCCGGCGCCCGGGCGTCGTCCGGCCCGTGGTCTACCGTCGCCCAATTGTCGATAATCGCTTTCGCCCGCTGAAAATAGGGGGTGTTCACCGGGTCCGGCTCCTCCTCGCTGTATTTCAGCAGGCATCTCAGTGCGGCGGCCGTGCTCGATAGGTCGTCCGCGCGGTAGTCCGTAACCGCCGGACAGTTGAGCTCCGCCTGGCGTTCCCTCGGCCCCCAACCCAAATACGGAATCGCCGGGTCGCGGTTCTTTACCAGCCAGCCGTTCCAGTCTAGCAGCCCGTCGGCGATGATCTTGGCTGTATCCTTGTGATCCGCCACGCCTGAAATCCGGTACATGTTGAGAAAAGCCGAACACGCTGAGGCCTTCGATTCCCAATCGATTGCCGTGGGTAACTCTGTCGGCCTCGCCGCGCTCGGTGCTTGCGGCAAACTCATAGCGGCGGTCGCTTCCGAGCTCGCGATGTCATTGACCTTTTCAAAAGCCGGATCCACACCCAACAAAGCCTGCCATGCCTTCGTCGGCAGGGTTGACGGCGGCGGATTCGGCGTAGCCGATGAGCGCGGCGCACCCTTCGGCGGCGCTAACGCAGAAAGATCGATTCTCGCAACGAACACATCCAATCGAAAATTAGTCCAATCGCTGTTGCGCTGGTTTTCCCAGTTACTAGTCCAGGCGATAAACTTTCCATCCATGCTCACAGCCGTGCGAGGGGTGCACCAATACCCCCACCCACCGGGAATGGTCGCCGGATGATACAAAGATCGATGATGCGCCAGTCTTACGAATCTGCCGCTGCCGTCGCTGGCCACGGCAATGATTTCCTGGTGGAACAAACCAACCGTTGGAGCCGCCACTCCAGATGTGCCGTCGCCGTCGAAAAAAGTGGTAATAGACCAGGATTCGTCGTCGTTGCGCATGGAGGTATGGGTTCCCATCCACTGGTCTAGCCGTAGTAGCTCCTTGTACTCATCGGACCGGCCGGCGAACGATTTGGATATGATCCTATTGTCCAATGTGGTCCGGCCGACAAAAAACTTCCGGCCGTCATCTCCGTGAGATATGTTTCTGGCAGCCGGCGTCCAGAGCACTTCTCTGGTCTTCTGTCCCGTGGTCAGGTCATAGACTTCTTCCATCACGTCGCCCGTAGCGGCTGGGACGTAGGTGGTGCGCACGTAGCGGCCGTCCTTGCTCAAACTGATGGATTTATTGAGCTTTCGAGTATTAGTACTCTCCTTTGCCCATACGATTCTGTCCTCGCTACGCTTCCACACAAAATGTTTGACATAAACATCCCCGCCCTTAGTAACTGAAAAAGCGAAATAGTTGTCGTTAGCATGGCCGGAGTACATACGGTCAAACCAGGACCCCGGCGGAATATCCTTGGCGAAGCTCTTCATGAGGACATAGCGTTGCGTTATTGTGTTATACGCCAGGAGGTTACTGGTCCGGTCGATAAAGTAGAGGATGTTCGGCTTGACACCGCTCCACATTGCCGCCTGCCAACTGACATAGGAGCCGGTGGGAGCCAGGGTGTTAACGACTCTCTTGCCTAGACGCTTGAAGGTCACCGGGTCGAAATCATAGATCAAGACTGGCCCGTTACCGTTCTTATCAGCACACTGAAAGAGTAGTTGGGTGCTGTCGCTATTGAACACTGCTCTGTTTGAGTAGCTATGGTGGCATCGCAGACCATCTTTCGCGTCTGTAATTCGCATGATGGTGGCGCCGAAAGTCGGATCGACTAAGGTCCCGCCCCCAGGTGGCAGCGCCGGTAGGGGCGGATAGGGATAGATAGTCGAAGTTTGAACGCCTTGGCTGAAAGCGACGCCGGCCGAGAAGGCCATGCACGTCGCAAACGTCCGGAGTAGGTTAGGGGTTTTCATGTGGCCCATGTGCTGCGCCTGTGTGTTGCCTGACTGACTGGTTGGTTCCTTGTCCAGCACCGCAGTTGCCGGCTTCCAAAGGGAACTTCTGGTAAGCATAGCATATGCTCTTGCTTATGCAGGCTCGTGAGCGGTAGTGCTGATACCCTCTATGCAAAAAGGACGCCGGGGCGAGTCGCGAAGCCGCACCTCCAGACGTGCTGCCTCCAGCCTCCTCACCCAGGCGCCAGAAGCCGGACAGCAGAACGCCTCCGTGGACGATGTTCCGCTTTGACGCGATTATGCCAATAATCTACACTATTGGAAGGTGTAAAGCCTTAAATGCTCCGCTCCGGAGATTTTCAAGCTAATCCTCTGCTACCGGCGAAGACCGGTTCGGCTCCCTTCCAGATCTCAGCATGACGTGCCATAGTGACGCGCAGGAGCGCGAATGCAGTCAGTAGCCTCCTCTAAAGCTCCGGGACTGACGGTCCAGGCCTTTTGGTTGATGGTGGCGAAGACCATCGGTTTCGCGCTGAGCGTTGTCCTACCCATGGTGCTCGTCCGCGTCATGAACCAGGCCGAGTATGGGCTTTACAAACAAGCATTCCTGATCGTCGTCACCGCCAGTTCCTTACTGAGCTTTGGAGTGGGGATAAGCGCGTTCTATTTCCTGCCGCGTGAGAAGGAGCGGCGGCCGCAGATCGCCCTGAACATCGTCACCTTCAATGCCGCGATGGGACTTGGAGCGCTATTGGTGTTGTCGTTTCATCCGGGCTTGCTGAGCCGGCTCCTCGGCAGTCCGCAGATGAGCGCCTATGCCCGCCTGGTAGGCTGCGTGATCTTTTTGATGATATTTTCGTCGTTTCTCGAACTGATTGCGACAGCCCTGCAGGATGTGAAGTACTCGACGTTTTTCATCGTGTTTGCGCAGTTTTCGAAGGCCGTCTTCATGACTGTAGCGGCGGTGTGGCTGCACTCTGTCCAGGCGCTGCTGTACGCTGCCGTTTTGCAGGGGCTGCTGCAAAGTGGCGTGCTTCTGTGGTACCTCTGCCGCCAGTTCGGCCGGTTCTGGTTGTCATTCGATTGGCGTTTCTTCCGCCAGCAGCTTGGCTACGCCGCGCCATTCGGTCTGACTGGCGCACTCTATACGGTTCAGACGGACCTGCACAACTACTTTATCTCCAACAAGTTCAGCCCGGCTGAGTTTGCCATCTATGCGGTGGGGTGCGTGCAGATCCCCCTTATCGGCCTTCTGCGTGACTCGATTTCGGCAGTGCTCATTTCGAAAACCAGCGAATTGCAGCATCGGGGCGACGCTCGCGGGATTCTCGTACTGACCGCCAATGCCATGCGGAAGACGGCCCTGATCTACCTGCCGGTCTACGCACTTCTTATGGTGGTCGGGCGTGAGTTCATTGTCTTCCTGTACACGCGCACTTACGAGGCAAGTTGGCCGATCTTTGCGGTGAACCTCTCGTTGCTGCCGTTTGCCGTGGTAATCACGGACCCCATCATACGGTCCTATGCCGAATATCGATACTTCATCGTATGGGTGCGGGTCATTCTGCTGGGTGCCTTGATTCTCGCGCTCTGGCTCGGTATACGGTGGTTCGGCATGATTGGCGCCGTGGGGGCGCTTGTTGTGATTACCATCATCGAACGGGTTGCCCTCTCGTGGCGAACGGCATCGATTGTGGGCATGCGTATAGAGGATCTCCGCCTGTTCATTGGGGTTTTTCAGATCGCGGCTTTGTCGGCTGCAAGCGCGGTAGGAACGTTTCTGGTGCGGATGGCCTTGGGCCAGGCGCGGCCATTCACCGTATTGGCCATCTGCGGTATTACCTTTGCAGTGCTGTTTGTCCTCTGTGTCGTTTTGCTCGGTTGGCTGGCGCCGGACGAGAGACGATTCATCCAGCAGCAACTAAACCGCCTTCGGCGTTTCCGAATGTTCCGGGGGCGCGCTCAAGCCGATCCGGAAGGATGGGATGAGAAGTGAAATCAACGGATTCAGATGGAACCTTGCCCGCATTTCTCATAACCATTGATACCGAAGGCGACAATTTATGGTCCGCGCCTCCGGTAGTAACCACCAGGAACGCGGCCTTTCTGCCACGCTTTCAAACTCTCCGCTGGGACCAATAGCCGGTCTTGCGCCCGCAATGAACACGACCAGCGGTGGGGTCTTAAGGCCCATACTGATAAGCGAACCAGTTAAACGCTCTTCCCCGAGAAAGGAAAGCTCTCGTGTCCCTCCATTTTTTACCTCCTCAGCAGTTGGTGAACGAAACATTTCGGTGAGGTATACCACCCGTACTTCATGTGGACCAATAATTACGACAGTATTAGGTTGTCCCACTAATTGCTGGTTTAAGCGGTCGTAATTGTCGATCGGGGATGTTGCATCGAGCTGAGGAAGTGCATCCGCAATCGTTTTTCGTGAACCTTTCATGAGTTCCACTAGGGATAGCAATCGCTCTCGTGTCTGCGGCGGGAGTCCTTGCGTCTTTGATGCTCGTTCGAAGATCGTGATTGCCGGCTGATACATGCCGGTATCAAGTACTTCGATTGATGCTCGGAGTTGATCGCGGACAGCGGTGTAATTAGGCAGCTTTCCTCGTTGTGACGTGAGTTGATCGAGTGCCTTAGTCATCTCGGCTGAAACTTGATCGAGACGGCCGATACCTTGCTTGACTTCGGTAATTGTTTTGGCCAGCGATCCCGAGGGTACGCCGGTATCCGTACTTAGTTCATCAAGCAGGGTCAGTTGCCCTTTAGCTTGTTCCTGAAGTATTTTGGGTACAGCACGGCCTGCATTTACCGCCTTTTGCATTGGTTCGAGACGCTGGGCATAGCGGCTGCGAAGTGTGTCGTAGAACTCCTCGATTCGACTGATGTCTCTGATGGGATCAAGATGATCAACCTTGATATGCTTTGAGCGTCTGCCG
>WBZR01003543.1_pt1 | contig 13887 bp, 12 predicted proteins | sample 5204231 | NCBI WGS metagenome assembly WBZR01 (sample SAMN12412403, study PRJNA552823) | activated sludge metagenome | isolation source: activated sludge from anammox sidestream of wastewater treatment plant... | place: USA: Virginia | collected 2017-08 | reverse complement strand
TCGGTCGCCTATGACGACGGGACCGGGGGCCATGTCCTTGCCATCGCCGGGGCGGCACCGGGCAGCGAGAACGCCTTTGCCACCGCGGTGCGCGAGGCGCTGGTGTTTTCCGGGCAGGAGGAGGGCTGGCTTGACGTGACATTCCTTGCGCCCGGCGATCCCGTGGCCGCCGCCTTTGCCCGCACGGGGCTGGCCCTGCCGCTGCCCGCGCCACCACGCGCCGCGCCCGCGTCCGCGCCCGATTCAGGCGCGACAAGGCCGCCGCGGCTGCGCTGACCCAGTGGAGCGCCTGCGGCGCGAGTCCCTGTCTCGTCGTCGCATCCGCTCCTCCTCGGGGCCTCCGGCGGGGGTATTTGCCGCAAAGATGAAGAGAGCCGGCCGGAACCGCCGCCAGACCGGGGGCCGGGGCCGCGGTTGCCGAGACGGCCGTGCCGCGCTAAAGGCGGCACGAAGCCGCAAGGAGGGCCGCCATGGCCGCAAGCAAGGGACCGCGACGCCCGCGCGCAGAGACGCCAAAGGGCTTTCGCGACTGGTTCGGCGCCGAGGTGACCGACCGGGCAGAGATGCTCACGCGGATCGCCGAGGTCTATCACCGCTACGGCTTTGACGCGCTCGAGACCAGCGCGGTCGAGACGGTCGAGGCGCTGGGCAAGTTCCTTCCGGATGTGGACCGCCCGAACGAGGGGGTCTTTGCCTGGAAGGAGGACGAGGACTGGCTGGCGCTGCGCTATGACCTGACGGCACCGCTGGCCCGGGTCTATGCGCAGTTCCGCGCCGATCTGCCCACCCCCTACCGCCGCTACCAGATGGGGCCGGTCTGGCGCAACGAGAAGCCGGGGCCGGGCCGGTTCCGGCAGTTCACCCAATGCGACGCCGATACCGTGGGCACGCCGACCGTCGCGGCGGATGCGGAAATCTGCGCCATGCTGGCCGATTGCCTCGAGGTCGTGGGGATCGCGCGCGGGGACTATGTGGTGCGTGTGAACAACCGCAAGGTGCTCAATGGGGTGATGGAGACCGCGGGCATCCTTGACCCCGCCGATCCCGGAAGGTTCGCCGCCGAGCGCGGCATCGTGCTGCGCGCCATCGACAAGATCGACCGCCTGGGCGAAGCGGGCGTGCGCGCCCTTCTGGGCGCGGGGCGCAAGGACGAGTCGGGCGATTTCACCCGGGGGGCGGGTCTGAATGCGGCGCAGGCGGATGTCGTCCTCGCCTTCATGTCGGCGCGGGGCGCCGATGGCGCGGCCACCCTGGCCAACCTGCGCGCGCTCGTGGCGCAGTCGGAAACCGGCCGGGCCGGGGTTGACGAACTGTCCGTCATCGCCGGGCTTCTGTCGGCGCAGGGCTATGGCCCGGACCGCATCGTCATCGACCCGGCGGTGGTGCGCGGCCTGGGCTATTACACCGGGCCGGTGTTCGAGGCCGAGCTGACTTTCGAGATCCTCGACGAGAAGGGACGCCCGCGGCAGTTCGGATCGGTCGCGGGCGGCGGGCGCTATGACGATCTGGTCAGGCGCTTTACCGGCGAGACGGTGCCGGCAACCGGGGTCTCGATCGGGGTGGACCGGCTGTTGTCGGCGCTGCGGGCCAAGGGCCGGATCGGGCAGGAGCGCGCCGCCGGCCCCGTGGTCGTCACCGTCATGGATCGCGACCGGATGGACGACTACATGGCGATGGCGGGCGAGTTGCGCGCCGCCGGCATCCGCGCCGAGGTCTATCTCGGCAATCCGAAGAACTTCGGCAACCAGATGAAATACGCCGACCGACGGCACGCGCCCCTTGCCATCATCCAGGGCAGCGACGAGGCCGCGCGCGGCGTGGTGCAGGTGAAGGATCTCGTGCTCGGAGCCGCGCTGGCCGCGGGCGCAAGCCTCGAAGAATGGAAGGACCGCCCGGCCCAGGTCGAGATCGCACGGGGCGATCTGGTGGCGCGGGTGCGCGCGATGCTGGGGCAGGCGCGGTGATCGCCTCGGACGTGCGCGCCCATGCCCGCGCCGAGGCCGCGCGGATTTCGGCGCGTTTTGTCGAGGCCGGCGCCCTGCCGGTCGAGGCCGCGATCCTGCAACCGGCCGAGACCCTGCTCGACCTCTATGGCGAGGACATCCGCGCCCGCGCCTATGTCACGGCCGACCCGCTGCGCGGCGAGATGATGCTGCGTCCCGACTTCACCGTGCCCGTGGTGCAGATGCACATGGAATCGGGCGCCGATCCCGCGCGCTATACCTATGCGGGCGAGGTGTTCCGCCGGCAGGAGACCGATGCCGAACGGCCCTGGGAATTCCTTCAGGTCGGGTTCGAGATCTTTGGCGGCGAACGCCCGCATGAAGCGGATGCCGAGGTCTTTGCCGCCATCTCGGGGGCGCTGGCCGGGCTGGGGCTGCGGGCGGCGATGGGCGATATCGGCATCCTCATGGCCGCGGTGAAGGGGCTGAAGACCACCGCTGCGCGCAAGGCCGCGCTGGCGCGCCACATCTGGCGGCCCCGGCGGTTTCGCGCGCTCATGGAACGTTTCTCGGGGCGCGTGCCGGCGCCCGCGCATCGCGCCGCCTTGCTCATGGCCGCGGATCCCTTTGCCGGCGCGGGACCGGAGATCGGGCTGCGCACCCGCGCCGATGTCGGCGCGCGCATCTCGACCCTGCGCGAGGACGCGCAGAGTCCGCCGATTTCCGGCGAAGAGGTGGAACTCATCGAATCGCTGGTCGCGATCCGCGAGGACGCGCCCTATGCGCTGTCGGCGCTGCGCGATCTTGCCGTGGACCTGCCGGCGATCCGCCCGGCGGTGGCGCGGCTTTCGGACCGGCTTGGCGCGATGTCGGAGCGCGGGGTCGATGTCGAGACCCTGGAATTCGAGGCGAGCTTCGGGAGGACTACCCTCGAATATTACGACGGTTTCGTCTTTGGCCTGCATGCGCCCGCCCGCCCCGATCTGCCGCCGGTCGCCACCGGGGGCCGCTATGATGCGCTGACCCGCGTGCTGGGGCGCGGACGCGAGGTGCCGGCGGTGGGCGGGGTGATCCGGCCGGAACTGGTGCTGCGGCTGCGCGCCGCGCCCATGGGGAATGCGCGATGAGCCTGCGTCTGGGCGTGCCGTCCAAGGGGCGGCTCATGGAAAAGACCTTTGAATGGTTTGGTGCGCGCGGGCTGCGTCTGCGCCGCGCCGGTTCCGAACGCGACTATGCCGCGATCGCCGAGGGAATCGACGGGATCGAGCTTGTCCTGCTGTCCGCGGCCGAGATTCCGACCGAACTTGCGCAGGGACGGCTGCACCTGGGCGTCACGGGGTCGGACCTCGTGCGCGAGAATGTCGCGCTGTGGGACATGAAGCTGCGCCCGCTGGCGGAACTGGGATTCGGCAATGCCGATCTGGTGATCGCGGTGCCGCAGTTCTGGGTGGATGTCGATACACTCGACGATCTGGATGCGGTCGCGGCGGCATTCCGGCGCCGGCACGGATTCCGCCTGCGCATCGCCACGAAATACCACCGCCTCGTGCGCGAATTCCTTCAGGGTCATGGTGTGGCCGATTACCAGCTTGTCGACAGCCAGGGCGCGACCGAGGGCACGGTGAAGAACGAGACCGCCGAGGCGGTGGCCGACATCACCTCGACCGGCGACACGCTGCGCGCGAACGGGCTGCGGATCCTCTCGGACGGGCTCATCCATTCGAGCCAGGCCACCCTCTACAAGAGCCGCACCGCAGGCTGGGGCGAGGAAGAGCGGCGCGTCATGCGCGCGCTCGAGGAGCGGTTCGCACTCTGAGCGGGCGGGCATGACGCAAGGGCGCCGCCGCGCCGGGGGGGTGGCGGCAGGAGCGCCTTTGTGGCAGGCAGGGTCAGGGCCCCGCCGGGCCGTCCTGATTTCGAGGTGACGAACATGCGCAATGCTGAGATCGCCGAAAGGCGCAAGACCGCCATCGCCCGCGGCGTGGGGATGCAGACCCAGATCTATGTCGAGCGGGCCGAGAACGCCGAAGTCTGGGATGTCGAGGGCAAGCGCTACATCGACTTTGCCGCCGGCATCGCCGTGGTGAACACCGGCCACCGCCATCCCCGGGTCATGGCGGCGGTGAAGGCGCAACTCGACAGCTTCACCCACACCTGCCATCAGGTGCTGCCCTACGAGAACTACATCCGCCTTGGCGAACGGCTCAACGCACTCGTCCCCGGCGATTTCGAGAAGCGCACGCTCTTTGTCACCACCGGCGCCGAGGCGATCGAGAACGCGATCAAGGTTGCACGCTTTGCCACCGGCCGGCCCGCGGTCATCGCCTTTGGCGGCGGTTTCCACGGGCGGACCTATCTGGGCATGGCCCTGACCGGCAAGGTGCAGCCCTACAAGGCGGGATTCGGACCGATGATGCCGGGGGTCCATCACGTCCCCTTCCCGATCTCGCTGCATGGCAGCGATGCCGAAGACTCGCTCGAGGCGATCCGCGCGCTGTTCAGGGCCGATCTCGACCCGAAGGACGTTGCCGCCATCATCATCGAGCCGGTGCAGGGCGAGGGTGGGTTCTATCCGGCGCCCGCGGAACTCATGCGCGGGCTGCGCGCCCTGTGTGACGAGCACGGGATCGTGTTCATCGCCGACGAGGTGCAGACCGGTTTTGCCCGGACCGGCAAGATGTTCGCGATGGAGCATTATGACGTGGTGGCCGATATCACCACCATGGCCAAGGGGCTGGGCGGCGGCCTGCCGCTGGCGGCCGTGACCGGGCGCGCCGATCTGATGGACGCGGCCAATCCGGGGGGACTGGGCGGCACCTATGCCGGCAATCCGCTCGGCATCGCCGCGGCGAATGCCGTGATCGACGTGATCGAGGAAGAGGGGCTCTGCGCCCGGGCCGAGATGCTGGGCGCGCGCCTGAAGCAGCGGCTCGAGGGGTTGCGCGACGCGGTGCCGCAGATTGCCGACATCCGCGGACCCGGCTTCATGGTCGCGGTCGAGTTCAACGTGCCGGGCGGCAAGACCCCCGATGCCGCCTATACCAACCGCGTGAAGGCCGAGGCCGAGAAGCGCGGGCTGATCCTGCTGACCTGCGGGGTTTTCGGCAACGTGATTCGTTTCCTCGCGCCGATCACGGTTCCCGACGCGGTGTTCAGCGAGGCGCTCGATATCGTCGAGGCGGCGATGAAGGCGGCGCAGGCCTGATCCGGACCGGGACCGATTTTCTCGAAAATCGGTCCCCCCGCAAGGCTTTTCGCGAAAAGCCTTGCGCCACCCGACCCTGGAGGCAGGTCAGCCCCCCAGGCGCAGGACATGCCCCGCAAGATAGAGCGATCCGCAGATGAGGATCCGCGCCCCGGGATCGCGCGCGGCGATGGCGCGGACCGCCTCTTCGACATCCGCTGCCGTGGAGGCGGGAATCCCGGCGGCGCGGGCATGGGCGGCGGTTTCCGAAGCCGGCAGGGTGTTGGCCTCGCCCGGGATCGAAACCGCGGTCAGGTCCCGGACGACCGGCGCCAGCGGCGCCATGAACCCGGCGACATCCTTGGTATTCAGCATTCCGCAGATCAGATGCACCGGACGCGGCGACATCCGGGCCAGCGTTGCCGCCACCGCCCGCCCCGCATGCGGATTGTGCCCGCCGTCGAGCCAGAGTTCGCCCGGAGCGGCCAGCGCGGCCAGCCTCCCGTCGAGGCGCTGCATCCGGGCCGGCCATTCGGCGCGCGTCACCGCCGCCTCGCAAGCGCCATCGCCCTGCCCGAGCAACCGCAATGCCGCAAGCGCGGTGCCCGCGTTCGTGATCTGATGCGGCCCGGCCAGCACCGGCAACGGCAGATCGAGCAGCCCGTTCTCGTCCTGGAACACCAGCCGCCCGCGTTCTTCCGACACATGCCAGTGCTGGCCATGGGCGAAGACCGGCGCACCCAGCCGCGCGGCGCGTTCCTCGATCACCGCCATCGCTTCTTCCGGTTGCGGCGCCACGACCACGGGCACGCCCCGCTTGACGATGCCGGCCTTCTCGCCCGCGATCTGCGCCAGCGTATCGCCAAGGAAACTCTGGTGGTCGAGATCGACCGGCGTGATCACCGCAAGCCGCGGAACCACGACATTCGTCGCATCGAGTCGCCCGCCAAGCCCGACCTCGAGCAGCGTCCAGTCGGCCGGGGTTTCGCAGAAGGCCAGGAAGGCCGCGCAGGTGGTGATCTCGAAGAAGGTGATCGGATCCGTCCCGTTTGCGGCCAGACAGCGGTCGAGGACCGCGCTCAGCTCGCCCTCGTCGATCAGGGTTCCGGCAAGGCGGATACGTTCGTGGAACCGCGCCAGATGCGGCGAGGTATAGGCATGGACCCCTGCGCCGCCCGATTCGAGCCCGGCGCGGATCATGGCGATGGTCGATCCCTTGCCGTTCGTGCCGGCGATGTGGATCGCGGGCGGGATGCGCGCCTCGGGATGGCCGAGCGCGGCCAGAAGCCGTTCGACCCGGTCGAGCGTAAGGTCGATGACCTTCGGATGCAGCGTCATCATCCGCTGAAGGATCAGGTCGGAGCCGGGAAGCGCGGTCATTTCTTCGCGCCCGGCCCCTTGGATGGCGCGGGGGCGGCGGGCGCGGGCGCGGGCGGCGGGGGCAGCTCGCCCTTGATCTCGGGCGAGAGGCCCATCAGCATCCGCAGGATCGTCACCAGTTCATCCCTGATCCTGCCGCGTGGCGTCACCCGGTCGAGCATCCCGTGATCGAGCAGGTATTCCGCGCGCTGGAATCCTTCGGGCAGTTTCTCGCGGATGGTCTGTTCGATCACCCGCGGCCCGGCAAAGCAGATGAGGGCGTTGGGTTCGGCGATCTGGATATCGCCCAGCATCGCATAGGAGGCGGTGACGCCGCCGGTCGTGGGATGGGTCAGGACCACGACATAGGGCAGCCCCGCCTCCTTGAGCATCTGCACCGCCACCGTGGTGCGCGGCATCTGCATGAGCGAGAGGATTCCCTCCTGCATCCGCGCCCCGCCCGCGGCGGAAAAGAGGACAAGCGGGCGCTTGGTCCGGACCGCGCGTTCGGCGGCGGCGATGATCGCATTGCCCACATGCATGCCCATGGACCCGGCCATGAAGCTGAAATCCTGCGCCGCGGCGACGATGGGGGTGCGGCCGATCTCGCCCTCGGCGACCAGCATCGCCTCCTTCTCGCCGGTGGCGGCGCGGGCCTCCTTCAGGCGGTCGGGATATTTCTTGGTGTCGCGAAAGCGCAACGGATCGGCCACCGGTTCGGGCACCTTCACCTCGGTGAACACGCCGCCGTCGAACAGCGCGGCAAAGCGCGCGCGCGGGCTGATCGCCATGTGATGGCCGCAATTGGTGCAGACGTTCAGGTTGTCGGCCAACTCGCGGTGAAAGAGCATCTGGCCGCATTCGTCGCACTTGGTCCAGAGGTTCTCGGGAACTTCGCGCCGCGAGAAGAGCGAGTTGATCTTCGGGCGGACGTAGTTCGAAATCCAGTTCATGCGTGTCTCTCGCCGGCGGGTTCAGGCATGTGAGATAGGCCCCGGGGCCGCGGAATGCAATCGCGTGCGGGGCGGGCGTCCGATGTGATGCGCGCGCAAGGACCGTCCGGGTCGCGCGAAACCGGCCCGTGCCGCTCTTGCCCGGTGGCGGTTGCGCGCCTATCCATCATGCGCCGGCGGCTGGGGAGGGCAGGATGGCGGGAACCGGAGCGAGGGCGCGGCTGTTTGCCGGCAGGATGGCGGCGATCGCGCTGGCGCTGGCGCTGGCCGGATGCGGCGGCCTGCGCCTGCCCGAATCCGGGGTGCGCGCCATGGCCCTTGCCGACGGCGGGGTCGTGGCGCAGGCGCCCGAGGGCTATTGCCTTGACCGGCGCACCAGCCGCGCGGAAACCGGGTTCGCGGTCATGGGGGGCTGTGCGCTCCTGTCGCGGTTGGGGGTGGTGCCGCCGGTCGAGGGGATGATCACCGTGCAGGTCGGCGCGCCCGGCAGCGCGGCCGTGACCGGCGCCGAGGAGGATCTGGTCACGCTCCTGCGGTCCGCGCGCGGGGCGCAGCTCCTGTCGTCGAGCGGCGTGCCCGAGAGCATCCTTGTCGAGGCCATCGACCATGAACCGGGCGCGGTCCTCGTGCGGTTCCACGACGCCGCGCCACCGATCGCGCGCGGGCTGGAGCGGACCGAGTGGCGGGCCTTTTTCGATGTGGCGGGGCGGCTTGCGACGCTGACGGTGCGCGGGTTCGAACGCGCGCCGATGGCGCGCGAGACCGGCCGCGCCCTGCTGCATGAGGCGATGGAGGCCCTGCGCGCGGCCAATCTGCCGCAGGAGACGGGCGAACCGGCCTGATCGGCGTTTTCAAATGCGAAACGATTTGGCACCAGTGTTTCGATAGGGTCCGCAATCCGCCGCCGCGCGCGGAGGGGCGGGGAGGGGCGGACTCAGGCAGGAGACGGGAACGGATGGCGGCATCGCGGATGCGACAGGCGCTCGACTGGATGATGCAGCGCAGGGCTCTGGCCCGCTGGGAGCGGCGGGCCGAACAGGCCGGGCGGGCCGAACTGTCGGAGTTGCGCCGGCAGCGGGCGCAGGCGCAGGCGTTGCGTCAGCCGCTCGACCGGCTGCTGATGGCCGCCGAGACCCGGCTGGCCCTGCCGCGCGTGGGCTCGACCGCCTTTCCGCGCCCTGCCGGCACCGACTGGGGCTGGCGGCCGATGCTGTGGCGCGGCCCCCTTGGCATCCGCGGCCTGGCCGGGGTCGAAAGCCAGACCCGCATCGGCGACGAGATCACCCTGTTTCATGATTGCAGGTCAAGCGAGATCACCTTGCGGCAGATGCGCAACCACCGCGAGGACGACCTTGCGCCCTTCGGCCTGCACATGGATGTCTTTGCCTTCGACGGTTCGTTCCTGAGCCTTGTCCTCGACCTGCCGCCCGAGGCGAGTGCCGGGTTGAAGAAGCGCCACCTGATCCGCGTCGAGATGGACGTGGAAACCGAACGGCCGCTCGAGATCTTCCTGCGGCTCAATGTCCGCCATGGCCCCAATGTCGAGCAACTGGTGCGCGAGGTGCCCAACCCTTCGGGGCGGGTGGTGACCGAATTCGACATGGCCTATTCGGCGCTGAACGAAAGGCGCAGCGAGGCGGCCTGGCTCGACCTCATCCTCGAGGGGCCGCAGATGAACCGGGTGGTGCTGCGCGATCTGACCTTCGCGCGCTGTCCGCGTGCCGAACTGTGAGGTGAACGCATGGCCGAGTGGAAACTGACGCGCGCGCGGCTGATTGCCGGAGTGTGGGAAGGGGTGCTGTCGGGCGGGACGGGCACGCCCCCGCCGCTCGAGGCGCGGCATCTCGACCGGGTGCTGCCCGGCCTGAGCGTGACCGCCGCCGAGGGGGCGCATGTCGTGCGGCTGTCGCTGCCCGCCGATGTCATCGCCGACGGGGTGCAGACCGTGGTCATCCTTGACCGGGACAGCGGCCGGCCGCTCGATTCGGTCGCGCTCATCGCCGGGGATGCGCTGGCGCATGACATCCGCGCCGAGGTCGATCTGCTGCGCGCCGAACTCGACATGCTCAAGCGCGCCTTCCGCCGCCACTGCAACGAGACCGCCTGAAACCGGCCGGGAGCCCGCAGGGGGTTTCGCCTGCCCCGCGCTCCGCGCTAGAGAGGCGCGGCGCAGGCCCGTTGCGCAGGAGACCGCCATGACCGCCCCAAGCAAACCCGTCGCCCTGTGCATCCTCGATGGCTGGGGCAAGCGCGCCGAGCGTGCGGCGAACGCCCCCGCCCTGGCCCATGTGCCGACCTTCGACCGGCTCATGGCCGGATGCCCGAATGCCGAACTTGTCACCCATGGCCGCGACGTGGGCCTGCCGACCGGCCAGATGGGCAATTCCGAGGTCGGCCACACCAACATCGGCGCGGGCCGGATCGTGGCGATGGACCTTGGCCAGATCGACCTGGCGATCGAGGACGGCAGTTTCGCCTCCAATGCCGCGCTGCTCGATTTCATCGCACGGCTGAAGGCTTCGGGCGGGCGGGCGCATCTGATGGGCGTGGTCTCGGACGGGGGGGTGCATGGCCACATCGACCACCTGCGCGCCGCCATTGCCGCGATCACCGCGGCGGGGGTGCCGGTCGTCGTCCATGCCGTCACCGACGGGCGCGACGTGGCGCCCGATTCGGCGCCGGGTTTCGTCGCCGCGCTGGTCGATGGCCTGCCCGCGGACGCGCGCATCGGCACGGTGACCGGGCGCTACTACGCCATGGACCGCGACCACCGCTGGGAACGGATCCGCCCGGCCTACGAGGCCATGGTCGCAGGCGTCGGCGCCCGCGCCGCCACGGCCATCGCCGCCGTGACGCAGGCCCACGACGCCGGCACGACCGACGAATTCATCCCCGCCACCGTGATCGGCGATTATGCGGGCATTGCCCCGGCGGACGGGTTCCTGTGCCTCAACTTCCGCGCCGACCGGGCGCGCGAAATCCTGACCGCGCTGGGCGATCCCGCCTTCACCGGGTGGGACCGCGGCCCGGCGCCGATGCTGTCGGCGCGTCTGGGGATGGTCGATTATTCGGTCGATCTGAACGCCTTCTGGCCGGCGATGTATCCCAAGAAGAAGATCGCGAACACGCTGGGCGCCTGGGTTTCGGCGCAGGGTCTGCGCCAGTTCCGGGTGGCCGAGACCGAGAAATACCCCCATGTCACCTTCTTCCTCAACGGCGGCGAGGAGAGGCCCTTTCCCGGCGAGGACCGCCACCTTGCCCCCTCGCCCAGGGTGGCGACCTATGACCTCAGGCCCGAGATGTCGGCCGCCGAAGTGACCGATGCCTTCGTGGCCGCGATCGGCGCGGGCTATGACCTGATCGTGTGCAACTACGCCAACCCCGACATGGTGGGCCACACCGGCAGCCTGCCCGCCGCCATCGCCGCCTGCGAGGCGGTGGACCGCGGCCTGGCCCGGGTCGTCGCGGCGCTGGAGGCGGCGGGCGGCGCGATGATCGTCACCGCCGACCACGGCAACTGCGAGGTGATGGTCGATCCCGTGACCGGCGGGCCGCATACCGCGCATACGACCAATCCGGTGCCGGTGATCCTGGTCGGCGGGCCGGCGGGCGCGACCCTTGCGAACGGGCGGCTGGCCGATCTGGCGCCGACGCTTCTCGATCTCATGGGAATCGCGCCGCCCCCCGACATGACCGGACAGAGCCTGATCCGCCGATGAGGCTGGCCGCCGCCCTGTGCCTCGCGCTTCTGCCCGAACCCGCCGCGCTGCGCGCCGGGGACGACGCGGCCACGGCCGCGCGCGCCGCCGCCGCCCGGATCGGCGCGGCGGCTGCCCTGCTGGATTCGGCCTCGACGCGCGATGACCGGATCGCCTCGCTGACGGAAACCGTGCGCGCCTTCGAGGACGGCCTCGTTGCCCTGCGCCAGAGCCTGCGGCGCGCCGCGATCCGGCAGGGCGCGCTCGAGGCGGATCTGGCCGGCCGGTCCGAAGAGGTGTCACAACTTCTGGCCGTGCTCATGACCATCGGCCGCACCCCGGCGCCGGTCCTGACGCTGCACCCCGACGGCGCGCTGGGCACGGCGCGTTCGGGCATGATCCTTGCCGATGTGACTCCGGCGCTTCAGGCGCGGGTCGACAGCCTGCGCGGCGAACTGGAGGAACTGGCCGATCTGCGCACGATCGAGGACAGCGCCCTGCGGCAGGTCGGACAGGCGCTTGATCTGGCGCAGCGGGCACGGGCCGAACTGGCCGCGGCCGTGGCCGACCGCACCGACCTGCCGCGCCGCTTCACCGAAGACCCCGAGGCGATGGCCGCCCTCATCGGTGCGGCCGCCACCCTCGAGGCCTTTGCCGCGGGGCTGGACGCCACCGTGGGCGAGGACCTGGCGGTGATCGTGCCCGACGCCCTTGACCGCAAGGGGGCGCTGGCGCTGCCGGTGGCGGGAACCGTGGTGCGCCGCGCCGGCGAGGCCGATGCCGCCGGCACGGTCCGGCCCGGCTGGATCGTGGCCACGCGGCCGCGCGCCCTTGTCACCGCGCCGGTCGCGGCGACGGTGCGCTATCTCGGGCCGCTTCTCGATCAGGGCAATGTCGCCATCCTCGAACCCGCGCCCGATGTCCTTTTCGTGCTGGCGGGCCTGGCCGAGGTGTTCGGCGAGGTGGGCCAGATCGTGCCCGAAGGCGCCCCGATCGGCCTGATGGGCGGGACGATGCCCGACGCGGGCGCAATTCTGGGTGATGATGCGGGCGCCGGCGGCCTTGCCCAGACAGAGACCCTTTATCTCGAGGTCAGGGAAGGGCAATCTGCCGCAGATCCCGCGACCTGGTTCGTGACAGGCTAGACTGAGGCACCCCTATGAAGAAAATCGTGCTGGCCGCCGGTGGCGGAATCCTCCTCGGACTTGCGGTCACCACGCAGGTGGCGGGACCGCTGATCGCGCAGGAGGCGGCGGCCAACCAGAGCGTCTATCAGCAGCTTGACCTGTTCGGCGACATCTTTCAGCGCATCCGCGCCGATTACGTCGAAGAGGTCGAGCCCTCGGACCTGATCGAGGCGGCGATCAACGGCATGCTCTCGTCGCTCGATCCGCATTCGAGCTATCTCTCGGCCGAGGATGCGGCCCGGATGCGCACCCAGACGCGCGGCGAATTCGGGGGGCTTGGCCTTGAGGTCACGCAGGAGGATGGCTGGGTCAAGGTCATCTCGCCGATGGACGGCACCCCGGCCGAAGCGGCGGGACTCATGGCCGGCGATTTCATCACCGCCGTGAACGGAGAGACCCTGATGGGCATGACCCTCGACGCGGCGGTGACGCTGCTGAAGGGGCCGGCCGGATCCGAAGTGACGATCACCGTCGCGCGCGAAGGCACGCCCGAGCCCTTTGACGTGACGCTGGTGCGCGACATGATCGAACTGACCGCGGCGCGCGCCCGCCTCGAAGGTGAGACGGTGGTGCTGCGCGTGACCACCTTCTCGGACCAGACCTTCGACCAGATGGCCGCGGGCCTTGCCGCGCAGATCGAACTTGCCGGCGGGATCGAGAACGTGAACGGCATCGTCCTTGACCTGCGCAACAATCCCGGCGGCCTGCTCAACCAGGCGGTGCTGGTGTCGGACGCCTTCCTCGACGCGGGCGAGATCGTCTCGACCAGGGGGCGCGGCAATGTGGTGGGCGACCGGTTCAATGCCTCGCCGGGCGATCTGGCCCAGGGGCTGCCCATCGTGGTGCTGGTCAATGGCGGCACCGCCTCGGCCTCGGAAATCGTCGCGGGCGCGCTTCAGGACCATCGTCGCGCGGTGGTGGTCGGCACCCAGAGCTTTGGCAAGGGATCGGTGCAGACGCTGATGCCGCTTCAGGGCGATGCGGCGATGCGGCTGACGACCGCGCTTTATTACACACCCTCGGGCCGGTCGATCCAGGCACTGGGCATCTCGCCCGATATCGTCGTGCAACAGCCCCTGCCCGATGCCGACGCTGCCGGAGTGGTCGAGGAGGGCTTTCACGAGGCCGACCTGCGCGGCGCCTTCGGCAACACCACCCTGACCGAGGACGAGGCCCGCCAGCTCGAGGAGGAGCGCGCCCGTGCCGAGGCCGCCGCCGCCCTGCGCGCCGAGGACTATCAGCTGGCCTATGCGATCGACATCCTGCGCGGGCTCTCGACCCTGGGCGCGATCCGCCCCGTGTCCGCACAATGACCGGCGCGCGCGCGATGACCCCGGAGGAAATCGCGCGCCTGCCGTGGCGCCCCTGCGTGGGGGTCATGCTGGCCAATCGCGCCGGGCAGGTCTTTGTCGGGCAGCGGCGCGACCGTTTCCGCGACGCCTGGCAGATGCCGCAGGGCGGCATCGACCCCGGCGAGGCGCCGCGCCTGGCGGCGCTGCGCGAGCTCTACGAGGAGACCGGCGTCACCAGCGTCGCATATCTCGGAGAGACCGAGGGGTGGAT
>WBZR01003542.1_pt1:0-10000 | contig 13891 bp, 6 predicted proteins | sample 5204231 | NCBI WGS metagenome assembly WBZR01 (sample SAMN12412403, study PRJNA552823) | activated sludge metagenome | isolation source: activated sludge from anammox sidestream of wastewater treatment plant... | place: USA: Virginia | collected 2017-08 | reverse complement strand
ACTTCCGCCGCCGGCTGAGATCGGGCGACACCTGCGAGATGTTCTTCGACCTGAAGGACGAAGGCGGCGCCGACGGCCCGCCGGGCGAGCTTCTCTACACGGGCGTGACGACGGGCAACGAGACCCGTCGCTACTATCGCTTCCGCACCCCCGACGGCCAGGTGGACTACTACGACGCCAGCGGCAACAACGCGAAGAAGTTCCTGAACAGGCGGCCCGTGCGCGCCGACGATCTCCGCCTCACGTCGGGCTTCGGCCTGCGCCGCCATCCGCTCCTCGGCGAGTACAAGATGCACACCGGCATCGACTGGGCCGCCCCCCCCGGCACGCCGATCATGGCCGCCGGCAACGGCGTGATCGAGGAAGCCGGCCGCAAAGGCTATAACGGCAATTACATCCGCATCCGCCATGCCAACGGCTATCAGACGGCCTATAGCCACATGTCGCGCTTCGCGCCGGGCGCGACCCCCGGCGTCAAGGTGCGGCAAGGGCAGATCATCGGCTACATCGGCACGACGGGTCTGTCGTCGGGGCCGCACCTGCACTTCGAGGTGCTGGTCAACAACCAGTTCGTGAACCCGCTCTCGATCGAGGTTCCGCGCGAGCGTCAGCTCGCCGGTGAGGATCTCGCCGCCTTCACCAAAGAGCGCAACCGCATCGACGAGCTGATGCGCCGCACCCCCGTCCTGACCGCGAGCAAGTAAGCACCTCATCCCTCCCGAAGGGAGTGTTGCGGCCATGGGGTGCGCCGCTCCCTTGCGCGAGGCATGACTCCGCCATGACGTTTCGTTGTGTTGAAACGCACTGTCCCTTTTTCAACGTCATCCCGACGGAGGTCGGGATCCACGTTAATATCCGTTTACTGAACGTCGAATGATGGCATGCGGCGCATGCCAAGCTTGGGACACGAATTCGCACCAGCTTTCGGAAGAGGAAAGGACGAAAAGCGCCCTCCCCCGCTTCTTGGGAGAGGGCGCTGCCTGTTGCCACTGCCGGCTGCCCGGTTACGCCGCCGCTTTCACCTGCGTGCCGTTGAGCGTCAGCGCGCCGTCCTTCACCGACACACGCACCGTGTCACCGTCCTTAACCGTGCCGCGCAGGATCTCCTCGGCAAGCGGATCCTGCACGCTCTTCTGGATCACCCGCTTCAGAGGCCGCGCGCCGTAAATCGGATCGTAGCCCTTGTTGGCGATCCAGGTGCGGGCCTGATCGTCGAGCTCGAGCGTAATCTTGCGGTCGGCGATGAGCGCCTGCAGCCGCTTGATCTGGATGTCGACGATCGACGCCATGGCCTCGCGCTTCAAGCGATGGAACACGACGATCTCGTCGATGCGGTTGATGAACTCCGGCCGGAAATGACGGCGCACGGCGTCCATGACGAGACCGTACGCTTCCTCCTCGCTCATCACCTTGTCCTTGTCGCCCGGCGCGCCGAATCCCATCGGCTGGCGCGGATCGGCAAGGTACTCGGCCCCGAGGTTCGAGGTCATGATGATCAGCGTGTTCTTGAAGTCGACCGTCCGGCCTTGTCCGTCCGTCAGGCGTCCGTCGTCGAGCACCTGGAGCAGCACGTTGAACACGTCCGGATGCGCCTTCTCGATCTCATCGAACAGGATCACCTGATAGGGCCGGCGCCGAACCGCCTCGGTGAGCGCGCCGCCCTCCTCGTAGCCGACGTAGCCCGGAGGCGCGCCGATGAGCCGCGACACGGAGTGCTTCTCCATGTACTCGCTCATGTCGATGCGCACGAGTGCGCTCTCGTCATCGAAGAGGAACGCCGCGAGCGCCTTCGTCAGCTCCGTCTTGCCGACGCCGGTCGGCCCGAGGAACATGAACGAGCCGATCGGACGGTTCGGATCCTGGAGGCCCGCGCGCGCCCGCCTGACCGCCGTCGCCACCGCCTTGACGGCCTCCGGCTGCCCGACCACACGGCGCTCGAGCGCCTCCTCCATCTGCAACAGCTTGTCGCGCTCGCCTTCGAGCATCTTGTCGACCGGAATGCCCGTCCAGCGCGAGACCACGCCGGCGATCTGCGCCGGCGTCACCGCCTCCTCGACCATGACACCCTTGGCGCTCTCGCTCTCCTCGATCGCCTTGAGCTTGCGCTCGAGCTCGGGGATGACGGCATGCGCCAGCTCGCCGGCCCGCGCATAGTCGCCCTTGCGCTGCGACTGCGTGAGCTCGGTGCGCTTCTTGTCGAGCTCCTCCTTCACCTTCTGCGCCGAGCCGAGCTTGTCCTTCTCCGACTGCCAGCGCTCCGTCAGCAGCCCCGACTTTTCCTCGAGGTCTGCGATCGTCTTTTCGAGCTTGACGAGCCGGTCCTTGGATGCCGCGTCAGTCTCCTTCTTGAGCGCCTCGCGCTCGATCCTGGCCTGCAGCAGGTCACGATCGATGGCGTCCAGCTCCTCGGGCTTCGAATCGACTTGCATGCGGAGCCGCGACGCCGCCTCATCCACGAGATCGATGGCCTTGTCGGGCAGGAAGCGATCGGTGATGTAGCGGTTCGAGAGTTGGGCCGCCGCAACGAGGGCCGAGTCCGTAACGCGCACGCCGTGATGCAGCTCGTACTTCTCCTTGAGGCCGCGCAGGATCGAGATCGTATCCTCGACCGAAGGCTGGTCGACGAACACCGGCTGGAAACGCCGCGCGAGCGCTGCGTCCTTCTCGATGTGCTTCTTGTACTCATCGAGCGTCGTCGCGCCGACACAGTGCAATTCGCCGCGCGCCAGCGCCGGTTTCAGCAGGTTTCCGGCATCCATCGCGCCTTCCGCCTTGCCGGCGCCGACGATGGTATGCAGCTCGTCGATGAAAAGGATGATGCGTCCTTCCTCGGCCGTGACCTCGTTGAGCACGCTCTTCAGGCGCTCCTCGAACTCGCCGCGGAACTTGGCGCCCGCGATCAGCGCGCCCATATCGAGCGCCAGCAGCTTCTTGTCCTTGAGACTCTCCGGAACGTCGCCCTGCACGATGCGCTGCGCCAAGCCCTCGGCAATCGCCGTCTTGCCGACGCCAGGCTCACCGATCAGCACGGGGTTGTTCTTCGTGCGGCGCGAGAGCACCTGGATGGTGCGGCGGATCTCCTCGTCCCGCCCGATCACCGGATCGAGCTTGCCGTTGGCGGCCGCCTCCGTGAGGTCGCGCGTATAGCGCTTCAGCGCCTCGAAGCTCTGCTCGGCCGACGCGCTGTCGGCGGTCCGGCCCTTGCGGATCTCGTTGATGGCCGCGTTGAGCCGTTCGGGCGTGAGGCCCGCCTCCGCCAGCGCCTTTCCGGCCTCCGAGCCCTTCTCGAGCGCCAGCGCCAGCAGCAGCCGTTCGACGGTGACGTACCGGTCGCCGGCCTTTTCGGCGATCTTCTCGGCACTGTCGAAGACGCGTGCAAGCTCGGGCGCGAGATAGAGCTGACCGGCTCCGCCACCGCTCACCTTGGGACGCTTGGCCAGCAACCGCTCGACCGCCGCGAGCGCCGCCTTGGCATCTCCGCCGGCGCGCGCGATCAAGCCGGACGCCGCACCCTCGTTATCTTCAAGAAGCACCTTGAGCAGATGCTCGGGCGCGAATTGCTGATGTCCCTCCCGGATCGCGAGGTTCTGCGCAGACTGCACGAACCCCTTGGCGCGATCGGTATATCTTTCGAAATCCATGATGATTAACCTCCTCAGCGCGCTTCGCCGCCCTCCGACCATGCGTCCCATGACGGATCATCCCCATCCGGGAAGCACGCTCGTGAAAATGAAAGGCACGGGCCGAAACGCCCTCTTGAAAAATCGTCTTGTGAACGGATCGTCTCGCGGCCGCCGCCAAGCCCGCTCGGCACTCGGCAGCAGCCAGCTGAACGAGATATAGGGCGGCTTGACACCGGAAAAAGGGGCCGGGTTCGCGCCAGGTCAAAATGCAGGAGGAATCGGGCGGCCGAGACCACGCACGCCCGGCGGTCTCGCGCTCTGAGGGGCGGTGACGGAGCAATCCGCGATCCGACCGAGAGGCTCTCACGAAAGCCGGATCATGACCGGATCCGACCTGACCCGCCCGGCGCGCGGCTCATTAGCCATCAGCGGCCACCATCGGTGGCCATAGCGGTCTCGAGCGAAGGGGAGGCCGCTTCGCGTGCAGAAATCGCATCCGTATAAAAATAAAAGTCACGCCTCATGCCGCGGAGGCGCCGACCTCTCTAATCGCCGCTGCCCTCGACGGCCGGCGTCGGAGCGGGTGCGGCCTCGTCCTCGCTTGCGGCCGTCTCACGCCGCGGGCGGCGCACGGGGCGACGCAGGAACTCGGGCTGCTCGTGATGGGGAACCGCCGTCCGCTCGCGGCGCGGCGGCGGCGCCTCAAGCCCGACGTCAGGCTGCGGGGCGCGATCCGGGCGATCGGCGCGATCGATCCGCTCGGGCCTCTCGTAGCGCTCCTGCCGCTCGCCGCGCTGGAACCGCTCGCCGCGGTCCCGGTCGCCGCGCTCGCGATTGTGGAACGGGCGCCCGCCGCCTTCGAAGCGTTGCCCTTCCTGACGCTGCGGCCCGTTTTCGCTGCGCGCCGGCGGGGCATAGAACTGCTGCTGCGGCTGGCCCTCGGCGGCGAACTCGTCGTCGCCATAATCGTCGCCCATGGCGACCGGCTCGCCGAAGCCGGGAGCGCGCGGACGCCCCATTCCGCTCTGCATGTCGCCGCCGCCCTGCGCGATCTGCTGCTCGCGGAACGCCATGATGATGCGATTGTAGTGCTCGGCGTGCTGAAGATAGTTCTCCGCCAGCACGGGATCGCCCGACGACTGCGCATCCCGCGCCAGAGCGATGTATTTCTCGGCGATATGAGCGGGAGTACCGCGCAGCTTGACGTCCGGCCCCGTACTTTCGAAGCTGCGCGTCAGCGGGTTCTGACCCTTGCGGTTCTGATTATTATTATTGTTGTTGTTACGGCCGCGTCCTCTGCGGTTCTGCTGTCCCTGCCTCATGGGCTCCATTCTCGACAAGTTGTAGAAAAACGAGCGCTGGCGCACGGCGTGCGCAAGCCCAAATCCCTCGCGGCCTCCCGGCCACGCTCCGCCCGACCACGATCCCGTCAGGTCCAACCGACCCGAGCCGGAGCATGTATCGCGTCAAAGACCTCGGACCGGTTTCCCGGCATACCCCTCAGACAACAACCGCGACACAACGTCTGTCACGAATAACGACAGTGACACCAACGACGGTGACACAACGACCGTGACGATGCGTGTGCCCGGCGATCGGGCTCAGACGGACCCCCGCGTCCGCCACCCAGATCCATCTCTTTTTACGTGCTCGAACGACAGCAGTAGCATATGTCCGAAAGGGAGGAACGTGAGTGCGATGGGCGCTCTGGGATGCAGTCGGGAGCCTCCAATGGGCACCGCTGACGGCTCTCGTCCGCCTGTGTCGCACTTCATCATGCGCGAAAGAATGACAGCCAAGTGAGTGAATGGGCTGCCGTCGAAAACAAGCAACGCATGAGGCTAAACTCTCTAAGTCCTACATTAGACCCGCCGCAACTCGAATCCAAGCGTTTTTAGCGTCATGGCTAACAATGTGTCCGAGCTGCAACACATCGGACATGCCCGCCCAGATCCGTCCAGCATCTGATCTCCCTGTCGCCTTGCATGTCGCCTGCTCCGGCCGAGCGGCGGAAAAGGGTTTCAACCGCCGCCGCCTGTCCCGCTCCCACCTCGACCAGGATCCACCCGCCCGGCTCCACCACCGCCCGAAAACCCGCTGCGAGCGCGCGGTAGAGCGCGAGGCCGTCCGGCCCGCCGTCGAGCGCACCCACCGGATCGAAATCCCGGACCTCGGGCGCGAGTTCCGCGACGTCCGCGGACGGGATGTAGGGTGGGTTCGAGACCAGGAGATGGAACGGCCCCTCCACGCCTTCAAGGGTGCGCCGATTGAGGAACGTCGCACGCGACAGCACACCGAGCCGCTCCGCGTTGTCGCGCGCAACCGCGAGCGCCGCGTCGCTGATGTCCGTCCCGATGCCGGTCGCATGCTCCAACTCGGCGAGCAGCGTGACGAGCAGCGCCCCCGAGCCCGTTCCCACGTCGAGGATGCGGATCGGTGCCGCCCGCCCGCCTCCGCCGCGCACGAGGTCAAGCGCCGCCTCGATCACGGTCTCCGAGCAGGGACGCGGATCGAGCGTGGCGGGCGTGATGCGGAAGGTGCGCCCGTAGAACCCGCGGACGCCCAGGATGCGCGACACCGGCTCGTGCGCCAGGCGTCGGCGCGCGAAGTCCTGCAGCCGGCCCCCCTCGGCCGCGGTGAGGCGGCGGTCCGGGGTCCGCACCAGATCCGTCGCGGAAATGCCGAGCGCCTCGATGACCAGCAACCGCGCGTCCCGAACGGCTCCGTCGATGCCGCGAGCCCCGAGGAGACGTCCGAGCGAGGCTTGCGCCTCACGCGCCGCAAGTCCGGCGAACGGCCCGATAGCGGTGCCGACCGCCTCAGGCGCCATGGCGTTCCATCTCGGCCAGCGCCGAAGCCTGGTGCTCCGCGATGAGCGGATCGATGATCTCGTCGAGGCCGACGCCGTCCATGACGCGATCGATCGTGTGCAGCGTCAGGTTGATCCGGTGATCGGTCACGCGCCCCTGCGGGAAGTTGTAGGTCCTGATGCGCTGCGAGCGGTCGCCCGACCCCACCTGGCTCTTGCGCGCCTGGCTGCGCTGGCTGTCGGCCCGCTCACGCTCGAGCTCGAACAATCGCGAGCGCAGCACCTGCATGGCGAGGCGCCGGTTCTGATGCTGGCTCTTCTCCGCGGAGACGACGACGATCCCCGTCGGCAGATGCGTGATGCGCACCGCACTGTCCGTCTTGTTGACGTGCTGGCCGCCGGCACCGCCGGCGCGCATCGTATCGATGCGGATATCCTGATCCTTGATGTCGATGTCGATGTCCTCGGCTTCGGGCAGCACCGCAACCGTCGCCGCCGAGGTATGGATGCGCCCGCCGCTCTCGGTCGCGGGGATGCGCTGCACGCGATGCACGCCGCTCTCGAACTTGAGCCGCGCGAACACGCCGCGGCCAGTGATGGAGGCCACCACCTCCTTATAGCCGCCGAGATCGTTCTCGGACATCGAGATGATCTCCGTCGACCACCCGTGAATGTCGGCATAGCGCTGGTACATGCGAAAGAGGTCCGCGGCAAACAGCGCCGCCTCGTCACCCCCGGTGCCCGCCCGCACCTCGAGGATGGCGCTTTTCTCGTCCGCCGCGTCCTTGGGCAAAAGCAGGATCCTGAGCGTCTGCGCCATCTCCTCGATCCGCGGACCGATCGCAGAGAGCTCCTCCCGCGCCATCTCGGCCATCGCCTTGTCCTGGGACGGATCGTCGACGAGCGCCTCGAGGTCGCAACGCTCCCGCTCCGCCGCCTCCAATTCCCGCACCGCCGCGATCAGCGGCTGCAGGTCGGAGAACTCCTTGGAGAGCTTCACGAACGTCGCCTGCGCCGGCCCCTGGTTGAGCTCGGCCTGAATGGTCTCGAAGCGCTCGACGAGGCGCGCAAGCTTTTCTTTTGGGATGACGCTCATGGGTCTTCGGGGTGTGAACGGGGATTGCGTTTCTATATCTCGATACCGTTGCGCGCGGCAAAATCCTCGATGTCCGACCTGAGGTTTCCGCTGCGCCCCACGAGCAGCTCGTCGAGCAGCTTCGTGATGGCGTCCGCTTCGAGCGACCGGATCATGGCCTTCACCGGCCCGATCGAGGCCGGCGCCATCGACAGCGTCCGGAACCCCAGCCCGATCAGCGCCATGGCCTCGATCGGCCGCCCCGCCATCTCGCCGCAGAGCGTGAGCGGCGTCTGGTGGCGGCGGCAGGCGCACGCCAGCTGCTTCAACGCCCTGAGAGAGGCCACCGACAGCACGTCGAACCGGTTCACCACGCGTGAGTTCGACCGGTCGGCCGCGAACAGAAACTGAGTGAGGTCGTTGCTGCCGACCGATACGAAGTCGACGCGCGGCAACAGCTCGTCGAGCTCGAACAGCACGCTCGGCACCTCGATCATGGCGCCGATCAGGAGGCTGCTCGGCGCCGCCCACCCGCGCCGGGCGGCGAGATCGCGCTCCTTGTCGATCAGCACCTTGATCTCGTCCATCTCGGTCGCGACGGAGACCATGGGGATCATGACGCGCAACTCGCGTCCCGCCGCCGCGCGCAGCAGCGCCCGGATCTGCATGCGGAACAGGGCCGGCCGGTCGAGCGACATGCGCACCGCGCGCCACCCGATGGCCGGGTTCTCCTCCGGCACGTGCGGCAGGTAGGGCAGCACCTTGTCGCCGCCGATATCGAGGGAGCGGAACACCACAGTCTTGCCGTCGGCCTCCTTCAGCACCGCCTCGTAGGCTTGCGTCTGCCGTTCCACGCGCGGCAAGCTGTGCGACAGCATGAACATCAGCTCCGTGCGGAAAAGCCCGATGCCGTCGCTGCCCGATTCTCTGACGTGCGCCATGTCCGCCAGCAGGCCGGCGTTGATCTGGAGCGCGACCTGCTCGCCATCCCTGGTGACGGCAGGAAGGTCGCGCAGGGCCTGGTAGTGCTTCTGCCGCCGCGCGCGGAAGCGCACTTTATCGGTGTAGGCAGAGACGACCTCCGTCGACGGTCGGACGTGCACCTCGCCGATCACGCCATCGACGATGATCGCATCCCCCGCCGTCACGCGCTCGACGATTCCTTCCGCCTGGCCGACCGCCGGGATCCCGAGCGCCTTGGCGACGATGGCGACGTGGCTCTGCCCGCTTCCGTGCTCGATCACGAGGCCGCGCAGCTTGCTGCGGTCGTAGTCGATCAGCTCCGCAGGCCCCATCGCCCGCGCGACCAGAATGGTGTCGGCCGGCATCTCCTGCGACGCAAGCGGCCCCATGGGGACGCCGGCGAGGATCCTGAGCAGCCGATCGGAGAGATCGTCCAGGTCCCTCTGCCGCTCGCGCCAGAACGGGTCTGGCTGCTTCAGCATGCGCGCGCGCGTGCCGTTCTTGACGCGCTCCACCGCCGCGTCCGCCGTCAGGCCGCTCTGCACCGCCTCGCGCAGTCGCCGCTCCCAGCCCCGGTCATGCGCGAACATCCGGTAGGCTTCGAGCACGTCGCGGTGGTCGCCGGCTCCCGACAGGAGCTCGTGGCTCAGGATGTCGTCGAGCGACGTCTTGAGCTCGAGCATCGCGTCGTCGAGCCGTCTGAGCTCGGCGGCCGGATCGTCGGCCATCAGCTTGGTGACGACGATGCGCGGTTCGTGCAGCATCACATGCCCGAGCGCGATGCCGTCCGAGATCGGCTCGCCCGTGACGACGCGCGACAGTGCCCGGGACAGCTCGATCGTCGATCCGACGCCCGAGACCGCGCCCGAGACGAGATGCTCCGCGACGACCATCGCCGTCGCCTGCATCACCTCGACGTCCTCGTCGGAGTACTCCTTGACCGTGCGGTTCTGCACGACCAACACGCCCAGCACCTGCCCGCTGCGCTGGATCGGCACCGCCAGGAACGAGTGATAGACCTCCTCGCCCGTCTCCGGCCGGTAGGAGAAGGCCGGGTGCTTGGCCGCATCCGGCTCGTTGATCGGCACGCCGAGCTCGGCGCAGCGGCCGACGAGCCCCTCGCCCTTCTTGAGCATCGTGGCGTGCACCGCGGTGGCGTTGAGGCCCTCGCTCGCGAACAGCTCGAGCGATCCATCCTGGCGACGCAGGTAGATCGAGCACACGTCGGCGACCATGACGCCGGCGATCTGACGCACGATCCTGTCGAGACGCTCCTGCCCGTCGGCCGGCTCGCCCATGATGTCGCGCAGCCGGCGCATGATGACACGCAGCGCCGGCTCGGAGGGCATCACACGGGGCTCGTCGCCGCGTCTCGAGTGCATGTGCAATTAGCCGTAAAAAGTTCCGCGCGCCCCTCGGCAGAGATGGGACCACGCGCCCGTTATACGTTAAATTGAGCGCGAATACGGAAATGCCGCGCGAAAAGCGATAGCTTCGTCTTAACGACCGTTTTGTGACCGTTAAGCCGCA
>WBZR01001300.1_pt1 | contig 13893 bp, 14 predicted proteins | sample 5204231 | NCBI WGS metagenome assembly WBZR01 (sample SAMN12412403, study PRJNA552823) | activated sludge metagenome | isolation source: activated sludge from anammox sidestream of wastewater treatment plant... | place: USA: Virginia | collected 2017-08 | reverse complement strand
CCGACCCGAACGCCCCGAACCTGCTCGATCACCTCGATCCCGGACGCTACACGATCCTGCCGAACACCGCCGGTTGCTACACCGCGGAGGACGCGATCCGCACCTGTCGGCTCGCGCGCGATGCCGGCGTGGGCGATCTCGTGAAACTCGAGGTGATCGGCGACGAGCGCACGCTCTTCCCCGACGTCGCCGCGACGCTCGCCGCCGCGCGGCAGCTCGTCGCCGAGGGCTTCCGGGTGCTGCCCTACGTCACCGACGATCCGGTCACCTGCAAGCGCCTCGAGGAGATGGGCTGCGCCGCCGTGATGCCGCTCGCCGCGCCGATCGGCTCGGGGCTCGGCATCCGCAATCCCTACAACCTCCGCATCATCCTCGAGCACGCGAAGGTGCCGGTGATCGTCGACGCCGGCGTCGGCACCGCATCCGACGCCGCGGCGGCGCTCGAGCTCGGCTGCGATGCCGTCCTCATGAACACGGCGATCGCCGGCGCCGCCGACCCGCTCCTCATGGCCGAAGCCATGCGGCTCGGCGTCGAGGCGGGACGGAAGGCGTTCAAGGCGGGGCGCATCGCGCGGAAGCTCTACGCCACCGCATCGAGCCCTCTTTCCGGCCTGATCGAATGACCGCGGGCGCGGCGGCTCCGCGCGCGCCGCGCGTGATGCTGATCGTCACCGTCGACGACGCGGTGGCGCGCCGCGACGCGCTCGCCGCGGCGCTCGCCACCGGCGTCGATGCGCTCCAGCTCCGCGATCGACGCGCCGGCGGCGGCGCGCTCCTCGCCGCGGCCGGCGCGCTCGGGGCGCTCACACGGGCACACGGCGCGGCGCTCGTCGTGAACGACCGCATCGACGTCGCGCTCGCGGCGGGAGCCGACGGTGTCCACCTGCCGGCGACGTCGTTCTCGATCGCCGCCGCACGCCGGTTGCTCGGAGCGGAGGCATGGATCGGCCGCTCCACCCATGCGCCCGAGGAAGCCGCGCGCGCCGCCGCCGAGGGCGCCGACTACGTCGTGCTCGGCCCGGTGTTCGCAACCCCGTCGAAGGAGGTCTACGGCGCGCCGCTCGGACTCGCCGCCGTGGAGGCCGCCGCCGCACGCGTCCGCTGTCCCGTGATCGCGATCGGCGGCATCACGGCCGCCAACGCACCGACGGTCCGCCGCGCGGGTGCGCACGGTGTCGCGGTCATCCGCGCCATCCTGGACGCCGCCGACCCCGCCGCGACGGCGCGCGCGCTCTCCGCCGCCGCGGCCGGCTGACGGCCGTCGGAATGCCCGGTCGGCCGCTCGGGCCCTCGCTCGTCGGCGGCCGGTACGCTCCGGGCGCGGCGGCGCGTGTTCGGCAGGGCGTGCCGCCTCCGGGGCCCGGCACCGCATCGTGTCGGGGATCGGCCCCCCGGAGGTGGGAGGACCCCGTGCCGCTCACTCGCCTTGACAAGGTCCGACCGCGCTTCGATAGACCATCGCAACCGATGCACGGTCGGCCACCGCATCGGAGATCGGGGAGACGCATGCGGAACGCGCGAGGAAGGGTCGGAGCGGCGTGGATGGTCGGGATCGCCCTGGGCGTGCTGGTGTGCGCGACGAGCGCTCGCGCGCTCGACGGCGCGTCGTTGCGGCTCCTCCTCCTCGGGGCGCAGGACATGAACACGCCGCAGACCACGATGCGAGCGGACATCGCCATCGCGCTGGAGACCTACAAGGGCCCGCGAACGACCCGCGCGATCGCCTTCTTCGCCCCGGGAAAGGACGCCCGCTGGTATCTCCAGCTGAAGGAGCCGGCGCTCGAAGCGCTCGTGCGCGGCGCCGAGCGGACGGTCATGGTGCGCTCCGGCGGCACGATCAAGACCGAGGCGATCGGCGCGCCGATCGCGGACTTCGGCATCAGCTACGAGGACTTGAGCCGCTTCGTGGCCGACGACTTCAAGCTCTGGCAGATCGCCGACGAGAGCACCGACGTCGTGCTCGCGGGCGGACACCCGCAAGTCGAATCCGCCTACGTGTACCGCGCCTACACCTTCGACAAGGGCCGGACGATCCCGCTCAAGGTGCAATTCTACGCGAAGACGCTGAACAACCTCGTGAAGCTCCGCATGGATTCGAATCACGTGTCGATCGGCAAGAAGTGGTTCCCGGGCACGATCGAGATCCAGAACTTCCCCGACAGCTCGAAGGCGACCCTGACGATCCACTGGTCGCAGTCGGCAACGGTCCCGCCCGAGCTGCTCGCGCCCGAGGGCTTCGGGGGCGCCGCCCCGGTCCCGTGGACCAGCCCGGAGCCGGCGCGCACCGCGACGCCCTGACCGGGAGGCCTCGGATCCCCCGGACGCCCCGAGCGGGAGACCTCAGATCCGCCGGCGGACGTCCTCCGGGTACGGGTATTCCATGTGGCGCGCGGTCTCGCGCGCCACCCGCTCGCCGTAGAGGCGCGCCACCACCCGGAGCGCCATGTCGATACCGGCCGAGATGCCGGCCGACGTGACGACGCGACCGTCCTCGACCACGTGCAGGCCGTCCTCGACCGTCGCCCGCGGCGCGATCGTCCGCAGAAGACCCAGCGACCGCCAGTGCGTCGTCGCGCGCCGCCCGTCGAGCAGCCCGACCCGTCCGAGCAGCAGGGCGCCCGTACACACCGACGTGAGCATCGGGGCCGCGCCGCCGCGCGCGGCGATCCAATCGAGGAGCGGCCGATGCTCGAGGAGCCGGCGGGTTCCCCACCCGCCCGGCACGACCAGCACGTCGAGCGGTGGACACTCGGCAACCGCGCAGTCGGGCAGCACGCGCAATCCGCCCGTCGCGACCACGACGTCGCGTGTCTCGGCGACGAGCCGCACCTCGAAGGGCGACGGATCCTGGCGACGCCGCACGTCGTCGAGCCGCGTCACCGAGAACACCTCGAAGGGTCCGCAGAAGTCGAGGACCTCGACGTCCGGGAAGACGAGGATGCCGACCCGCGTGCGCGCCGTCGTCATGCCGGACCCGCGGCGTGCGCCGCCGCCCCGAAGGCCCGCACGACCTCGACCATCTCGGGCGGGATCGCGATCCTCATGGGGCTCCCTTCTCGCAGCATCGGTGCAGCGTGGCGCGGAAGCGTTGGCGATAGGCGCCGGGCGACCACCTCGACCTCGTACGCCGGGTCGGCGCCGCCGGGGCGCGCGGCCAGCAGGCGGGAGGCGCACCCGAAGACCTCGAGCGGACCCGTCACGTCGAGGATCTGCACGTCCGGAAAGGCGCCCATGACGATGCGGCGCGCGGCCGAATGCCGTGCCATGCCGAGAGAGTCGGCCATTCGCGCCCTGGCCGCAAGGTCATCCGCCCGACGAATCCTGCCAGCCGCGCGGCCCGGCGGCGCTCCGGCGGGAGCTCAGCGCCGCGACGGCCTGGCACGCCGCTGCCGCGTCCGCGCCGCTTCCACGCTCTCCCCGAACACCCGCCGCCAGTTCGTGACGGTGCCGAGCTGCTGGATGTACGACTCCAGCCCGACCAGCGCGCGCACCAGGAACACGCGATGCCCCGGCGCCTTGAAGATGCGGTGCTCGAGCGCGATCTGCGCGACCTCCATCGCGCGCTCGACGGACTGGTACTGCTTCGGGTCGTACACCGCGTCGACCAGCGCGGGCTCGAACACGATCCGCATGATGCGAATCATCGCGGCCGGATCGTCGGCGGGATCGAGGAAGCCGAGGCGCACGAAGCACTCGCTCATGCCCGCCGCATCGCCGGCGAGCAACGCCACGGCGAGATCGAGATAGGCGCGGCGGATCGGCTCCTCGAAGACGCGCACGCTGCCGAGGTCGAGCATGCAGAGCCGTGGATGGTGGGTGACCATGTAGTTGCCGGGATGGGGATCGGTATGGAGGACGCCGAACTCGAACACCTGCCGCCAGAGCACCCGGAAATACTTGAGCGCGACCCAGTCCTTGAGGCTCTGGTCGACCCCCGGCGCCAGGATATCGGCGAGGGGGTAGCCGTCGACCGCCTCCATCGTCAGCACCCGGCGCGACGAGAACTCCGGAACCGGCCGCGGGATCACGACCTCCGGATCGTCGGCGAAGAGCGCGCGGAAACGCGCCAGGTTCTTCGCCTCGTTCACGTAGTCGAGCTCCTCGCACAGTCGGTCTTCCAGCTCGCGCGCGACCTCGGTGGCGTCGATCTTCTGCTTCATCACGTCGCGGCCGATGCGCGCGAGCGTCGCGAGCAGCACGCGGATGTTCTTGAGGTCCTGGACGACCGTGTCCTCGACGCCCGGATACTGGATCTTCACGACCACCGCCGCCCCGCTCCGGAGGCGGGCACGGTGCACCTGGCCGAGCGACGCCGCCGCGAACGCCTCCGGCTCGAACTCGGCGAAGAGCTCCTCGGGCGCCCGGCCGAGCTCGCGCGTCACCTGCTCGCGGATGACGGCGGCGTCCATCGGCGGCACCGATGACTGCACCGTCGAGAGCACCGCGAGCGCCTCTGGCGGCAGAAGGTCGTTCCGCATGCTCAGCATCTGCACCAGCTTCATGAAGGCGCCCTTGAGCTCGGTCGATCCTTCGACGATGCGGACGGCGTTCCGGACGTGCGCGTCGAGAAGGTCGCGCTCCGTGCGCTCGGACGACTGGAAGGGGCGCTTCAACGCCTGCCAGAGGTAGCTCCCGCCGACCGACGTCGTGAGGCCACCGACCTTGAGCACGCGGCGCGCCCGTCCCGTCGTGAGCGGAGCGGCGCAGCCGCCCGCCGCCGCGGCGCGCTTGCGGGGCCGCGGAGCGTCCGGCGGCGGCTGTGGCGCGCGGGGGCTCATGCGATCGGCGCGATCCGGCTCGCGGCGGCCTGGCGCGCGAACCCCGGAAGCCGCGCCGCGAAGGCGGCCGCGCCCTCGGCGGCGAGGCGGGTCACGGGCGCGGAGGCTAACCCGCGGCGATCGCGTGCACAATCACCTCGCGCACCGCGCGCGCGTCGGCGCGGGTCACCTCGATCGTCACGCGCGCGAGCTTCACCCGCACGCCGGCGCGCGGCACGCGCCCGAGGTGCGTGACCACGAGGCCCGCGATCGTCTCGTAGTCCCCGGCCGGCAGGAGCCACGGGAAGATCTCGTTCAGCCGGTCGACCTCCATCGCCCCCTCGACGCGCACCGCGCCGTCGCTCCGACGCTCGAAGAGGACCTCGCGCTCGTCGTACTCGTCCTCGATCTCTCCGACGATCTCCTCGAGCAGATCCTCGACGGTGACGATGCCGACCGTTCCGCCGTATTCGTCGACGACGACCGCCAGATTGACGCCGCGGCGTTGCATGAGGCGGAGCTGTTGGTGCGCGAGCCGGTTCTCGGGCACGTAGAGCGGCGGCCGCATGATGGTGCGCACCGGCTCGCCGAGCCGCGTCTCGCCGAGGAGGTCGAAGACGTGGACGACGCCGATGATGTTGTACATGCGCTGCTGGAAGACCGGCACGCGCGAGACCTTCTCGCGCGTCGCCAGCGCGAGGGCCTCCTCGATCGGCGCGTCGTCGCGCACCGCGTAGATGTGAATGAGGGGGATCATGACCTCGCGCACGCGGGTCTCGCGGAACCGGAAGATGCGGCGGATGAACTGGGGCGACGAGAGCGTGACGTCCTCGCCGGGACGCTCGCGGCGCAGGAGATCCGACAGCACCTGGCCGAGCGTGGGGATCCAGCGATCGCCGCGCCCGCCGGTCGCGACCACGACGCCCGATTCGATCCACCGCAGCGGCGTGCAGGCGAGCGCGAGCGTGCGATGCGCGAACGTCCGGATCGGCGCGGGCAGCACGCGGCGCTGCGCTTGCGCGAGAGCGCGCGGCAGGAGGTCGGCCACCAGGACCGCGACCGGGGCGACGGCCAACACCGCAAGCGCGACCACGCTCATGCCGTCGGTCGAGACGAGGAGCGCCAGACCGCTCGCGCCCGCCGCGACCACCGCGGCCACCGCCGCGCCGGCCTCGAGGCTCGCGGCGGTCCGTGGAGCAAGCGGCGCATAGAGCGCCGCCGAGCCGCCCGCCGCGATCGCGCGCAAGCCGAGCGCGACGAGCGCGATCGCGAGGAGGATCACGACCATCGCTGCACGCGCACCAGCGCGACGGCCGGACCGTCGAGCCGCTCGACCGTCAGCCGGCAGCCGTCCATCTCCACCGACTCGCCGACCTCCGGCACCCTCCCCATGCGCTCCATCACCATGCCCGCGATCGTCGTTCCGTCCTCCGACGGCGGCAGCGCGAGCTTCAGACGGGCGTTCAGCTCCTCGACCGAGACGCGGCCGCTCACCAGGAACGTCCCCGGCCCGCGCCGCCGGATCGCCGGCTCCTCGTCCTCATCGAGCTCGTCGCGCATCTCGCCGAAGAGTTCCGCGAGGAGATCCTCCATCGTGACGAGCCCGACGAGGCTGCCGTACTCGTCGAGGACGAGCGCGATGTGGACCTTGCGGGCTCGGAACTCGCGGAAGAGTTCGCCGACCGGCTTCTCGGCCTGCACCACGTAGGGCTGGCGGAGCAACGGCCCGATGCCGTCGGCGCCGAGGGTCACGCCGAGGACGTCCTTCACGTAGAGGAAGCCGACGATGTCGTCCTTCTCGCCGCGATGGACCGGCAAGCGAGAGAAGCCCGACTCGCGCATCACGGCGAGCACGTCGGCGGGCGCGATGTCGGCCGGCACCGACACGATGTCGCAGCGCGGGGTCAACACGTGCCGCACCGAGCGCTCCCCGAACCGGACCGCTTTCGCCACGAGCGCGCGCTCGGCGTCCACCAGCTCCGACTCGCCCTCGTGACTCAGCGCCGCCATCTCCTCGGGCGCGAAGACGTTGTCGCCCGACGGCGCCTCGCCGAGCAAGCCGTGGGCGAGCGCGCGGCCGACCGTCTTGAGCGCCGCAGCGAGCCCCCGCAGCGGTGCGAGCATCCACCCGAGCGCCGGACCGATCGTGGCGTGGCCGCGCGCGAGCCGCCGCTTGGCGACGCCCGCCGCCGCGCCGCGCAGCAGGAGGATCGCGACCGCCGTCGCGACGACGGCCGCGACGCCGCCGCGGAGGCCGTCGTGGCGATACCCGAGCGACGCGCCGAGCGCCGCGGCCGCGGCGAGCGCGAGCTCGCGGCCGAGCGCGAGCGAGATCACGAGCCGGCGCGGGTGGCGATGGAGCTCGTAGAAGAGCTCGCCGAGCCGGCGCGGACCCGCGGCGGTGCGCGCCACGTCGCGCGCCGCCGCGAGCGTCGCCTCGGCACCGGCGAGGAGCGTCCACACCAGGAGCGCCAACCCGAAGGGGGCGAGCACCGCCCACTCCGACGCCGACGGGAGATGCGCGAGCGGGCCGCTCACGGCCGGAAGTGCTCGTGGCCCGCGCCGCGCGGAAGCGCGAGCGGCCGCCCCGCGCCATCGAGGACCACGAGACCGCGGCCGGCGGCGACCGTGCCGATGCGGGTGAACGCGACGCCGGCGTGGAGGCGGGCGAGCGCGGCGCGCTGGCGCGGCGCGGCCGTGAAGAGGAGCTCGTAGTCCTCGCCGCCCACGAGCGCGAGCCGCCGGGCCGCGGCGGGCGCGAGCCCGGCGAGGCAGCGGGCGAGCGGCAGGCGCTCCGCCTCGATCACCACGCGCCGGCCGCTCCCGCGCACGAGCCGACCCGCGTCGATCGCCAGGCCGTCGCTGAGGTCCATCATCGCCGTCGGGATGCCGGCCGCCGCGAGCGCTTCCCCCGCCCGCAGACGCGCGACCGGCCGACGCCACCACCGTCGTGCGGTCTCACCGGCGGGAAGCCTACGAGCGCGCAGCAGCAGGCGCAACCCGAAGGCGGCGCCGCCGAGCGACCCCGTCACCCAGACGTCGTCGCCGATCCGCGCTCCGCTACGCAGCACCGGACGCGCCGGCGCGTCGCCGAGGACGGTCACGGTGAGCGAGAGCTCGCGCGCCGTGGCGAGATTGCCGCCGGCGAGCGCCCCTCCCGCGCGCGCCGCCGCCGCGCGCACACCGCGCACGACGCCGCGAAGCTCCGCGGCCGGCCACGTCGGCGGCGCCGCGATCGCGAGCAGCACCGCCCGCACTCGCCCTCCCATCGCCGCCACGTCGCTCGCCGCGACGTGGAACCCCCGCCGCCCGAGCTCCCACCCCGAAAGCCAGGGCCGCCGGAAGTGCACCCCTTCCACCAGGGCGTCGGTCGTCAGAAGCAACGGGTGCGACGATCGCGCAACCACCGCCGCATCGTCCCCCGGCCCGACGATCACCCCCGCACGCGCCGGCACGAGCCGCGAGATCTCCTCCAGCAGCGCGACCTCACCGACGTCGCGCAAGCGGCGCGACTCCCCCCTCAAACGGAATCAACAACCCCGGCCGGGCTCAACGACCGACCTCAGCCGAACATTTCCTTGACTTTGTCGAAGAAGCCCCGCGACATCGGATGCACCTCCTGCCCCGAGCTCTTCGCGAACTCCTCGAGCAGCTCCTGCTGGCGCTTGGTGAGCTTGCGCGGCGTCTCGACCACGACGCGCACGACGTGATCGCCCCGTCCGTACCCACGGAGATCGGCGATGCCCTTGCCCTTCAAACGGAAGAGCGCGCCCGATTGCGTTCCGGGCGGGATGCGCATCCTGTGCTTGCCGTCGATCGTCGGAACCTCGATGTCGGCCCCGAGCGCTGCCTGCGGAAAGCTGAGCGGGATGTCGCAGATGACGTCGCTGTCCTCGCGGCGGAAGAGCGCGTGCTCGCGGACGCGGATCACGACGTAGAGATCGCCCGACGGTCCGCCGCCGCCGCCCGCCTCACCTTCGCCGCGAAGCTTCAGGCGCGAGCCGGTGTCGACGCCGGCCGGGATCTTCACACTCAGGTTCTGCGTCCGGCGCACCATGCCCTGCCCCTGACACTTCGGACACGGATCGCCGATGATGCTGCCCTGGCCGCTGCACTGACCGCAGGTCTTCGCGATGCTGAAGAACCCCTGCTGGAAGCGGACCTGGCCCGAGCCGCGGCACGCCTGACACGTCTTCGGCTTGGTGCCCGGCTTGGCGCCCTGGCCGTCGCACGTGTCACAGGCCGCCATGCGCGGGACGGTGATGGTCTTCTCGCAGCCGAACGCCGCCTCCTCGAAGCCGAGGTCGAGGTTGTAGCGAAGATCGTCGCCTCGGCGCGCGCGGCTCCGGCCGCGGCCATTGCCGCGGGCCTGGCCGAAGAAGTCGCCGAAGATGCCGCTGAAGATGTCCTCGAAGCCGGCGCCGAAGTCGAACCCGCCCCCCGGACCCTCGAACGCGGCCGCGCCGAAGCGGTCGTACTGCGCGCGCTTCTCGGGATCGGAGAGGATCTGGTAGGCGGCCGAGCACTCCTTGAAGTGCTCCTCCGCCGCCTTGTCGTCCGGGTTGCGGTCGGGGTGGTACTTGAGCGCCTGTTTGCGATAGGCGCGCTTGATGTCCTCATCGCTCGCGTCCCGGGAGACCTCGAGCACGTCGTAGAAGTCGCGTCGCGCGGGGGGCATCAGGCGGCGTTATAGCGGAAGCGGGTCGGACCTACCATCGCGATCGATCGAGGCGCACGCGGACTCGCGAACGCTGCCGCGCTCCCGAGTCCGCACACGCCGTCCTCCCGAGCCGTTCTACTCCTTGACCTCTTCGAAATCGGCGTCGACCGCGTCGTCACGCCCCTGTCCGCCGTCTCCGCCCGCGCTCGCGCCGCCGTCCGCGCCCGCGCCATCGCCGGCCGCCCCCTGCTGCGACGCCTTGGCGTACATCGCCTCGGCGAACTTGTGCGCCGCCTGCTCGAGCGCCGTCCGTGCCGACTGCATCCGCTCGGGCTCACCCCCCTCGAGCGCCTTCTTCGCATCGTCGACCGCCGACTGCAGCGCGATCTTCGCCGCCGCATCGACCTCGGCCGGCGCGTCCGCGATCGACTTCTCGGCGCGATACACCACCTGATCGAGCTGGATGCGCGCCTCGACCTCCTCGCGCCGCTTCTTGTCCTCGGCGGCGTTGGCTTCCGCCTCCTTGACCATCTTCTTGATCTCGTCCTCGGACAGACCGCTCGACGCCGTGATCTGGATCGACTGCTCCTTGCCGGTGCCGAGATCCTTGGCGTGGACGTGGACGATGCCGTTCGCGTCGATGTCGAAGGTGACCTCGATCTGCGGCATGCCGCGCGGCGCCGGCGGAATCCCGACGAGGTCGAACTGGCCGAGCAGCTTGTTGTTCGCCGCCATCTCCCGCTCGCCCTGGAAGACCCGGATCGTGACCGCGTTCTGGTTGTCCTGGGCGGTCGAGAAGACCTGGCTCTTCTTGGTCGGGATCGTCGTGTTCTTCTCGATGAGCTTGGTGAAGACGCCGCCCAGGGTCTCGATGCCGAGCGAGAGCGGGGTCACGTCGAGGAGCAGAACGTCCTTCACCTCGCCCTTCAGCACCGCACCCTGGATGCCGGCGCCGATCGCGACCACCTCGTCGGGATTCACGCCCTTGTGCGGCTCTTTCCCGAAGAGCTTCTTCACGCGCTCCTGCACCGCCGGCATGCGGATCATGCCGCCGACCAGGATGACCTCGTCGATGTCCTTCGTAGCGAGTCCGGCGTCACGGAGCGCCGTCGTGCACGGCCCCTCGAGCCGATCGAGGAGGTCCGCCACGAGCATCTCGAGCTTCGCTCGGCTGAGCTTCATGTTGAGGTGCTTCGGCCCCGACTGGTCCGCGGTGACGAACGGCAGATTGATGTCCGTCTCCATTGCCGTCGAGAGCTCGCACTTCGCCTTCTCGGCCGCTTCCTTCAGGCGCTGGAGCGCCATGCGGTCGTTGCGAAGGTCGATGCCCTGGTCCTTCTTGAACTCGTCGGCGAGGTAGTCGATCACGCGCTGGTCGAAGTCCTCGCCGCCGAGGAAGGTGTCGCCGTTGGTCGCCTTCACCTCGAAGACGCCGTCGCCGAGCTCGAGGATCGAGACGTCGAACGTGCCGCCGCCGAGATCGAAGACGGCGATCTTCTCGTCCTTCTTCTTCTCGAGGCCGTACGCCAACGACGCCGCCGTCGGCTCGTTGATGATGCGCTTCACGTCGAGTCCGGCGATCCGGCCGGCGTCCTTCGTCGCCTGGCGCTGGCTATCGTTGAAGTAGGCCGGGACCGTGATGACGGCCTCCGTCACCTTTTCGCCGAGATGGTCCTCGGCGGTCTGCTTCATCTTCTGCAGGATGAAGGCGGAGATCTCCGCCGGGCTGTACTTCTTGCCGCGGATCTCCACCCAGGCGTCGCCGTTGTCGGCCTTGACGATCTTGTAGGGGGAGACCTTGAGCGCTTTCTGCACCTCGGCGTCATCGAAGCGACGACCGATCAGGCGCTTGACCGCGAAGATGGTGTTCTCGGGGTTGGTAATGGCCTGTCGCCGCGCGATCTGACCGACCAGGCGCTCGCCCCCCTCGGTGAACGCCACCGTCGACGGCGTGATGCGGCTCCCTTCCGCGTTGGTGATCACGACGGGATCACCCGCCTCGATGATCGCGACGCAGGAATTGGTGGTGCCCAGGTCTATGCCAATGACTTTCGCCATTCTCGTGGCTCCTTTGTGAGGCGTTCGTTAAGCATCTTCGGCGTTCTTCGCAACGTTCTCGTCGCGCGCCGGGCCCTTGCCGACCGTGACCAGCGCGGGCCGCAGCAGGCGGTCATGCAGGATGTAGCCGCGCTGGTGCTCGTCGATCACCGTGTTCGGCGGGTGTTCGCTTTCGACGTGGCTGATCGCCTCGTGGAAACTCGGGTCGAACGGCGTGCCGCGAGCCGATACCACCTTCACGCCGTGGCGCTCGAAGACCTCGTCGAAGCCACGCAGCACCAACTCGACACCGGCGGCGATCGGATCGTCGCTCCCGGCGTGCGCGAGCGCGCGGTGCAGGTTGTCGATGACCGGGAGCAGATCCTTGAGCAACTGCTCGGACCCGAAGCGCAGCGCATCCTGCTTCTCGCGCGTCGCGCGGCGTTTGAAGTTCTCGAGATCGGCCTGCGCCCTCATCCAGCGGTCCTTGATCTCGGCGATCTCGGCTCGGAGCTCGAGGCGCTCCCGCTCTCCGGCCGCCGCCTCGTCGGCGGCGGCGGGCTCGGCCGAGCCGGCGTCGGCGGCGGCGCCCGCCGGCGTTTCGACGCTCTTCGGGCGCATCGCGTCCTCGTCCGACATCCGTCGCTGCCCCCTTCTGATTGGATTCGTTCGGGAAAATTCCGAAGACCCGCGCGAACCTAAGACCGATTCGCGTCCTGTCAACCGAGCGGCCCGACATTTGCCGCGTAGGCAGACGCCAGATACTTAAGGATGCCGGTGCCCGCATCGATCGTTCCGCACGAGGAGATCGTCACCCCGGCGGTGGTCGTCCGTACGCGCGCCTTCGGGGAGTCCGACAAGATCGTGACCTTCCTCACCCGCGATCGCGGCAAGGTCGCCGGCATCGCCAAGGGGGCGCAGCGGTCGAAACGCCGCTTCGTCAACGTGCTCGAACCCTTCACCCACGTCGAGGTGACCTTGCGGACGCGCACCAACCGCGACCTGGCATTCGTGGACGCGTGCGTGCTGCGCGACGCGCCGATCGCCATCGCACGCGATCTCGTGAAGTTTGCGTACGGCAGCTACGTGCTGGAGCTGACCGATCGCATGGTCCGCGAGCACGAGGCCGGACCCGAGACCTACGAGCTCGTCCGCGACGCGATCGCGCTCCTCGAGCACGGCGACGCCGAGCCCGGCATCTTGCGCGGTTTCGAGCTGCACCTCCTCAGGCTCACGGGCTACGAACCCGAGCTCGACCGCTGTCGGAAGTGCGGCGCGTCCGCCGGACCCGACGCCACCATGTACGTGTACCCCGCCCGCGGCGGCGTGCTCTGCGTCCGCTGCCGGGGCGAGGGTCGGGCGTATCAGGCGTCACCGCCGGTGCTGGAGCGCCTGATCGCGTTGCAGCGCACCGAGTTCAGCGACTGCGCCGGGGAGCACCTCCGGCTCGCCCCGGCAATGGCGGCCGAGGCCCGGGCGCTCGTCCGCTGCTTCTTCGCGGCGGACCTCACCGCGCCTCTCGCGTCCGAGAAGCTCCTCGAATCCCTCTGACGCGCGGCGGGCACACGCGCTTGACGATGGAAGGCGCGCCGGGCTATCGGCGGGTATCCCGCCACTCCCCGCCGGAGGTGCCGCATGCAGCGCTCGTCGTCCACACCCTGGAAGCTCCGCGTCTGCGCGGCCGCCGTCGCGGTGGGATGCGCCGCCATCCTTCACGGCGCCGTCACACGGGAGGACGTCCGAGCGCAGAGCGGCCCCGCGCTCGATCACTTCACCTGCTATCAGGCGAAGCCGTCGAAGGGGTTCCCCGGCTTCACGCCGCTCCCGGGCTTGCCGCTCGTCGACGGGCTCGGCGCCGAGCTCGTCGACGTCAAGAAGACGCGCACGCTCTGCAACCCCACCAACCTGAACGGCCAAGACCCGAGCGCCCCCTCGCACGACGAGCACCTCGTGAGCTACCAGATCAAGCGCTCTTCCGGGCAGCCGAAATTCGCGAAGCTGCGAAATCAGACCGTAGTGGACGCGTTCGGCACGCTTTCCGTCGACGTCAAGAAGCCGGTGCGCCTCATGGTCCCGAGCGCGAAGATGGTCCTCGCGCCGCCCCCGCCGCTGGCGGCGCCGGTCACCGACCACTTCACGTGCTACGCCGTAAGCGTCAGCCGCGGCGCGCCGAAGTTCACGGCGGTCCAGAACCTCCAGGCGATCGACCAGTTCGGGAGCCTCACCGTGGGCGCGAAGAAGCCGACGGCGCTCTGCCTCGCGACCGACAAGAACGGCGAGGAGCCGGGCGCCGAAACCCACCCCGACCACCTCATGTGCTACCAGATCCGACGCGGCTCGTCCTTCACACCGGTCCTCCAGACCTACGTCGACAACCAGTTCGGCCCCGAGACGCTCGACGTGACGAAGCCGGTCGAGCTCTGCGTGCCCGCGCTCCTG
>WBZR01003540.1_pt1 | contig 13899 bp, 13 predicted proteins | sample 5204231 | NCBI WGS metagenome assembly WBZR01 (sample SAMN12412403, study PRJNA552823) | activated sludge metagenome | isolation source: activated sludge from anammox sidestream of wastewater treatment plant... | place: USA: Virginia | collected 2017-08 | reverse complement strand
ATTCCGTCTGTTTTTTTGCCAACGCTTCCAGCACGGTATTAGTTTGCTGCTGCGTTTGCGTGTAGAAAGCCGGTTCTTGCATCTGCGCCGTCAGCGCGGCGATGTCACTTTCCAGCGTTTCAATTTTTGTCGGCAGTTCTTGTAACTCGCGCTGCAATTTATACGACAACTTACTGACCGCTGATTTTTCTGGCGCAACAACCGATGACACAGCTTTTTGCTGTGCCGCTACGGGCTGTGTGGATTTTTTTGCAGTGTTGGCTACCGCTGCCTGCCAATCACTGTAGCCGCCGACGTATTCGTTGATGACTCCATCGCCTTCAAATACCAAGGTGCTGGTGACGACGTTATCGACAAAGCTGCGATCGTGACTCACCAACAATACCGTGCCATCAAAATCACACAGCAATTCTTCTAACAGTTCTAAGGTTTCTAAATCTAGATCGTTAGTCGGTTCATCCAACACCAACAAATTGGCAGGCTGGCTGAATAATTTGGCGAGAATCAAACGGTTTTGTTCTCCGCCGGACAAACGCCACACTGGCGTGCGCAAACGCGCCGCTTCAAATAAAAAGTTATTCAGATAGCTGATGACATGCAATGACTTGCCATTGATGTCGATAAAATCGCGTCCACCGCCGACATTGTCCACCGCCGTGGCTTGCAAATCTAAAGTGGCGCGCAATTGATCGAAATACGCTACTTGCAGTTTTGTGCCGCGTTTAATGTCACCTGCTGTAGGTGACAACTCGCCGAGAATTAATTTCAGCAGCGTGCTTTTGCCGCTGCCATTCGGGCCGATCAAACCGATGCGATCACCGCGCATCACCGAGACAGACAAATCTTTGATGATGTCGCGCTCGCTCACCGAAAAACTGACGCGATCCAACTCCGCAATCAACTTGCCCGACTGCGCCGCTTGATCGAGCTGCATACGCGCAGAGCCGGTTTGTTCACGCCGCGCTGCGCGTTGTTCACGCATTTTTTCCAACGCGCGCACTCGACCTTCGTTGCGCGTGCGCCGCGCTTTAACACCCGTGCGTATCCAACGCTCTTCTTCGGCAAGCTTTTTATCGAACTCGCTATTGGTTTTTTCTTCGGAAGCTAAACGCTGTTCGCGGTAGTCGAGAAAGCCACGATAATCTCCGCGCCAAACAAACACTTGCCCGCGATCCACTTCCCAAATTTGCGTAGCGGTTTTTTGCAAAAAACTGCGATCGTGCGTCACCAAAATTACCGCGCCCGGAAAGTTGCTGATCTCTTGTTCCAGCCAAGTAATCGCTTCGATATCGAGATGGTTGGTCGGTTCATCCAATAACAAAATATCCGGCTGTTGGACCAGTGCGCGCGCTAAAGCTGCGCGACGACGCCACCCGCCCGATAAACTGGACAATGCTGCATCCGCCGGCAACTGTAAGCGCGTCAACACACTGTCCACGCGCTGTTGCAATCGCCAACCGTCAGCGGCTTCTAACGCGGTTTGCACTTGTTGCAAACGCGCCAACACGGCGGCATCCGATAAATCTTCGGTCAATAAATGATGGTATTGCGATAAATATTCGCCCGCTTCTTGCAAGCCGCTCGCCACCCAGTCATACACTGTTTGTTCCGTTGCGTCCGGCAATTCTTGCAATAACTCTGCAACACATAAACCGGCGGTGCGCCACACTTGGCCGCTATCGGGTTGTTGGCGATTGGCAATCATGCGCAGCAATGACGATTTACCCGCACCGTTGCGTCCCAACAAACCGATGCGATCACCGGCGGCAATATTGACACTGACTTGATCGAACAGCACATGCGTGCCGAAAGCCAGTTCGACTTTTTCTAAGCGTAAAAGAGACATGATTTATGCGCCGTGTTTGGCCTTGGCGTTGCGCTCTATATCGCGCACCACGAATTGCGGTTTTTTATTGATGGTGAGAAACATACGGCCGAGGTATTCACCGATCACACCGAGCATCATCAACTGCACGCCGGTTAATGTCAGTACACCCGCCATCATCGAAGCCCAACCGCGCGGCACATCCGCAAACATCGCTTCGATCAAAATAACCAGCAGACCCAACAAACCCGCACCAGACAACAACACACCAATCAGCGTTCCAATGCGTAAAGGTACGACAGAAAAGTTGAGCAGCATGGACAAAAATAAACGCATTAAACGCGTCAAAGTATAGTTACTTTCACCATTGGCGCGCGGTAAATGTTGCACTGCCAGCGTACCGACATTGCGTGTGATTTGAAAAATTAAACCGTCTACATACGGGAAAGGGCCATGGTGTTCGACAATTTTTTGCGCGAGAAATGCGCTCACGCAGCGAAAGCTGGAGAGGTATAAACCCTTTGGCTTATCGATTACCCAATCGGCACACCAGTTAGTTAACTTGCTGCCGAGATTGCGCCAACTCTCGTGCTGCTTTTCTTCATAAAAAGTGTACACAGCATCATATTGATGCGTATGTGCGTGCCGCCATAAATTAACGACTTCTTCCGGTGGATTTTGCAAATCATCATCCATATTGATGATGTATTCACCGCGCGCATGCGTGTAGCCCGCCATCACTGCATTGTGTTCGCCAAAATTTCGGGAGAGATTCACAACCGTCAATGCCACAGCATTGTTTTGGCAAAGCTCGCGACACACGGCAAGTGAATTGTCTGGGCTGCCATCATTGACCAGCACAATTTCCAAACCGCCTTCCACTTCTAATTTTGCCAGCGCATCCACCAACACACCAATGGAGCTCGCGCCGTTATACACAGGCACAACAATAGACAACGCAAAATCAAACGCGGTTTTCTCGCCGCTGATTTCTGTGTAACTCACCGTTTTCTCCCGTGTATCCAAGCGGAGCCGCCAAACGGCAGACGCAAGCGCCAACGGCGTTCGCTATCAAGAATTTTATAGAACAAATTATTTTGCCACGCAGGTATGGGCGCTACATCGCTTTCGGTTTTATTTTTTCCAACTGTCATGCGGTGCAAAACCATCAAGGGAAACAACAAACTGTTCCAATAACCTGCATCGACCACTTCAAAACCGTTTTCATGCAATAACTGGCGCAGTCTTGTTGTGGTGTAACGACGATCGGCGTGCACATGCACATCGTGTGCCGAAGTCATCCATTGATAAGCCGCCACATTCAACAACAAATGCCCGCCGGATTGCAGGCAGCGATGACACTCGCGCAGCATCGCCGCTTCATCAACATTGCGATGACAGATCACATCCTGCGAAAAAATCGCAGCAAATTCACCATCGGCATAAGGCATCGCGTTCACGCTGCCGCGCACAATCGGCAAGCTGGTTTTTTTCTCCGCCATCGCGGCGGCATCGCTGTGCCATTCCAAACCAGCGTAGGTATATTGCGATGCAATTTTTTGCCAATGCGCCAACACGCCGCCAGTGCCGCAACCCGCATCCAATACTTTGTCTTGCGCGGGTAAATTTAATTGCAGCAAGCGTTCAGCAATGACTGCATGTAAACCGCGATACCACCAGAACTCTTGTTCCAGTGCATCCATTAACTGGTATTCGACTAATTCCACGAGCGTTGAATCCTTATTTCATTTACTGCTAAGTTTTTTCTTCAACCAGTTAATTTCTTGCTCCAAACCATTCGCTGTTTGCGAAATAATAAACTCCTCCACTTTTTTACCCACCAAGGGAATGCTCGCCTTGCATTGATAGTCGATGCTGTAATCACAGCCGCCATCGGCATTGGGCTTCAATTTAAAGCGTGCGGACAACACCACGGGCTGCCCGACTACATCCACTCTATAGCTTCCCATGTGCGTACTGCCTACGGTCTCCCACAACTCTTTCATGTTGAGCGTATTTTCGGCGTTAAACATTGCCGCCAGCACTTTAGGTAAATCGCGTTTTACCGTGCGCGTCAGGTTCACACTGGTTTTGCGACCCTGTTCTTCTACCTCACAACTAATATTTTTCTCACCCAAATCCGCACAGCGCTGTTGCAGCCATTCGGCATTGGTCATGGCGGCAAAAACTTCGTCGGCATCCTGCTCAAAATGATGGGTAATCGTCACTGCCTGCTCCTTTGTGTAATACATGGGATGAATCAAAATACTAAACGATGACAGTCACTACAAGTCATTGCTTTCCTTGCATCGCAGCGACCGATACCATGCACGCACTGGAGGAACCCATGCCACACACCTATATCAAGCGCATTCTCAACGCGCGCGTCTACGATGTTGCACAAGAAACCCCGCTAGACCCCATGCGCTCACTCTCCACACGCAGTGGCAACCAGATTCTATTGAAGCGTGAAGATTTGCAGCCAGTTTTTTCGTTCAAGTTGCGCGGCGCGTACAACAAAATGTGCCAGCTGTCGGATGAAGCGCTGGCGCGTGGCGTAGTAACCGCTTCTGCTGGCAATCACGCACAGGGCGTGGCACTGGCTGCGGCGCGCATGAATGTCAAAGCCTTCATTGTGATGCCGCGCACCACGCCAGCGATCAAAGTGGAAGCGGTGAAAGCACGCGGTGCCAAAGTGATTTTGCACGGCGATACCTACGACGAAGCTTCCGCGCACGCACAGCAGTTGATGCAAGAAAAAGGCATGACTTATGTGCACCCGTACGACGATCCCGATGTGATCGCAGGGCAGGGCACCGTGGGCATGGAAATTTTGCGCCAGCATCCCGACAACTTGCACGCGGTTTTCATTCCTGTCGGCGGTGGTGGTTTGTGCGCAGGTGTTGCGGCTTACATCAAATTTGTGCGCCCCGATGTCAAAATTTTTGCGGTAGAAGCCGAGGAATCCGCTTGCCTCGCCGCTGCCATGCAGCAGAAAAAACGCGTCAAACTGCCGCAAGTGGGCTTGTTTGCCGATGGCACAGCGGTTGCGCAAATCGGCGAAGAAACTTTTCGCGTGATCAAAAAAACCATCGATGGCGTGATCACGGTCAGCACCGATGAAATCTGCGCGTCTATCAAAGATATTTTTGAAGACACGCGCTCTATCGCCGAACCGTCAGGCGCGTTGGCACTCGCGGGTTTAAAAAAATACGCCGCCGAACAATCACTGCGCGATGAAAATTTGGTGGCGATTAACAGCGGTGCCAATATCAATTTTGATCGCCTGCGTTATATCTCTGAGCGCACCGAAATTGGCGAGCAGCGCGAAGTGGTATTAGCAGTCACCATCCCCGAAAAACCGGGCAGCTTCAAAGCGTTTTGTCGCCTGCTCGGCAAACGCAATATCACGGAATTTAATTATCGTTACGCAGATAAAAAACAGGCGCATATTTTTGTTGGCGTGCAAGTGGCGGCGAACAGTGATGACCGCCGTGAACTGCTACGCGAGCTCGACAGCAACGGCTACATGGCGCTGGATATGACCGACGATGAAATGGCGAAGCTGCATATCCGCCACATGGTCGGCGGTCACGCGCCCACCATTTCTGACGAACGACTGTTCCGTTTTGAATTTCCAGAGCGCCCCGGTGCGCTGATGCACTTCCTCAACAATCTCGGTCAGCACTGGAATATCTCGCTGTTCCACTACCGCAATCACGGCGCGGCCGACGGTCGCGTGCTAGTCGGTTTGCAGGTGCCGCCAGAGGAATACGCACAGTTGGCGCAGTCTTTGAACGCACTGAACTACCCTTGGCAGGAAGAAACAGGCAACGCCGCCTACCAACTATTTCTCGGTTAAGTAATTGAATTTGCAGGGAAATATAAGGGGATAAATAAGAGGAGCCCAAGATGCCGCTGCCGGTGTGGCCTTGAACCCAAGGTTCAAGGTGGCTGTATCAGCATTGCCTTTAGGCTTTCCGTTTAACGGACATGCACACCGGCAGTGAACGAGATACATCCGGATGGTTTTCAATATCGGCTCGAGGACATAACCGACTGGCGCACATCTCAGGACAGGCTCAGTATACGCCTCTTGTACCATGAACAACCCTGACAATTTATCCAGTGATTTTGAGTTTTTCATGCTTACATCAATAAAACGCGCTTTTTTTCCGCCTCTCACCGCCATGCAATGCCATGCGCTTGCACTGTTACTCGCTTGCACGCTGATTATCACGGGCTGCCAAACTGCGCCGCCGCCACCCAGTGCACAAACGCGTTTTATTGCCACCGCACAGCAGGCACAACGCGGTGATGCCAATGCACAATTACAACTCGCGGCGTTTTACAGTCGCGGTGAAGGCGTGGGGAAAAACCATCCTGAATCCGCGCGTTGGCTCACACTCGCCGCACAACAAGGCAAAGCCGCCGCGCAAGGTATTTTGGCGACGATGTATAACGAAGGTGTGGGTGTGCCACAGGATTATTCTCTGGCCGCACACTGGGCGCGATTGGCGGCGATGCAGGGCGACAGCACAGGGCAATCTGTACTCGGTACGCTGTACTTAGAAGGGCGAGGCGTTGCGCGCGATGCACAAGAAGCCTACGCATGGTTTGCTCTCGCTGCCACACAAGGCGATGCTTGGGAAACGCAGCAGCGCGACCGCACCGCCGCCCAGCTCTCCGCCCGCCAATTACAGCAAGCGCAGCACCGCGCGACAGCGCTGTCTCAGCAAATCGCCGCTCGCCAAGCGCACTAACGAATCACGCCGCAAGCAATGCGCGCTGCGCCACCACCCAAAGGCGCAGGGTGATCGGCATGGTTATCTCCACCTGCGTGAATCATCAAGGCGCGACCTTTCAGATCGCTCATCTTCAAGCGCGGCGCCAGCGCCGGCTGTGTCGCAGCACCTTTGGCATCGACAAACAGCGGCGGCAAATCGCCCAAATGCCCATTGCCCCACGGCGTGCCGTGTACACGGCTGTTGGTGGGATCGTAATGTCCGCCCGCCGCACCCGCCGGCACGGATTTACCGTCCTTCATGGCTGGTTCACAACTGGCATTTTCATGCAGATGAAAGCCGTGCAACCCGGGCGCTAAACCTTGCAGGGCAGGTGTGAATACCAGACCGTAGCGTGTTTCTGAAATCACCACCTGCCCAATGCTCGCGCCCACGCCTTTGGCATCCACCATCTGCATCGACACCGTGACATCGGCCCACGCGGCGCTCGCCGACATTGCTAATAAAAACAACAAAGATTTTTTCATGATCGCTCTCTCATGACGGGGCTTACATACTGGCACAAATTGCACACGCGCGCTTCTCGCCTTGCACGAAAGCGTGCTGGCGGTAACACTAGCGCGAATCTCTTTTTATTGAACCGTCATGAAGCGCATTCTGATTGTCGAAGACGAAGAAATTATTCGTCACGCCCTAAAAAAAGTGCTGCAACGCCAACAATTTACGGTGGAAGAAGCAGGCAGTGTGCAAGAAGCTTTGTCACTGCAGCCTCACCATTTTGATTTGGTGATCAGCGATTTGCGTCTACCAGGCGAACCCGGTACCGACTTATTGCAACACAGTGGCGATACGCCCGTCATTATCATGACCAGTTACGCCAGTATGCGTTCCGCGATTGATGCCATGAAATTAGGCGCTGTGGATTACATCGCCAAACCGTTCGACAACGATGAAATGCTGAACACCATTCAGCGCGTACTCGGTGCGGGCGCTGCTGTATCACGCAAATCAGCAACGAAAAAAAATTCAGAAAAAAATGCGCCTGATGAATTGCCAGGCATTATCGGCAATAGCCCTGCCATGCACACACTGTTCGACAAAATTCGCAAAGTGGCACCGACCAATGCCACGGTTTTGGTTTGCGGCGAAACCGGCACCGGCAAAGAATTGATTGCTAACGCCATCCACCACAGCAGTCCGCGCGTAAACAAACCGTTGATTTCTGTGAACTGCGCGGCGATTCCTGAAAACTTGATCGAAGCAGAATTGTTTGGTCACGAAAAAGGCGCGTACACCGGCGCCACACACGCACGCGAAGGTTTAATCACCGCTGCTGATGGCGGCACTTTGTTTCTCGATGAAATTGGCGAACTGCCATTGGAAGCACAAGCGCGTTTACTGCGCGTACTGCAAGAGGGTGAAGTGCGCTCTATCGGTTCGGTTGCTTCACGCAAAGTCGATGTACGCTTGATCGCCGCCACCCACCGTGACTTGCAAAAAATGTGCGCAGACAAAACTTTTCGCGAAGATTTGTTTTTCCGCATCAATGTTGTGCAACTGAATTTGCCTGCACTACGCGAGCGCGGTGACGATATTCTATTAATCGCCACACAACTATTGGTGCGCTACTGCCAGAAAAATGGTCGCACTGATTTAGTTTTTTCTGCCGATGCGCAGCAAGCTATTACCGCACACCCGTGGCCCGGCAATGTACGCGAATTGGATAACACCATTCAGCGCGCTGTCATTCTGTGTGACGCCAACGCCTGTGAACTCTCTGCCGCGCAGTTGGAATTGCCCACAACAACGACACAAAAAACAGAAGTCACTTCGCTGGAAGATTATTTCGTGCGTTTTGTGCTCGACCACCAAGACGCACTCTCTGAAACCGAGATTGCGCAACGCTTGGGCATCAGCCGCAAAAACTTGTGGGAGCGGCGACAAAAAATGGGCATCCCGCGCCCACGCGGCGGTCAACAAAACGCATGATGCCGCCCGTCACCACACTGCGCGCGCTGCAATACGCAGCGCGTGAGATTGCCACACCGTTTAGCTTGGCATTGCCCGATGGCAGCCGTTTACTCTGTACGGATGTGCTGCGCTTGCTGCCGGAAAAGCGCATCGTGCTGCGTGCAACACTGGGCGAAAAAACCGTCCTCGCTAAACTATTTTTTGATGCAGCGAATTGGCAAAAAGAAATCACACAGTATGCGCTGCTGGAAAATACTGGCGTAAAAACGCCTGAGTTGCTCACACAATACACGCTAGAGCAGGGCGGTGTTTGCCTCTACAGTTTTATCGACCAAGCACAGCCTTTAGATCTGCTATGGCAACAAGCGGACGAAGAAAAAAAGAAGCGTTATCTCGATCTGCTACTACCTTGTTTACAAACACTGTGGCAACAAAAAATTCTTCAGCAAGATTTGCACTTGGGCAATTTTCTATTACAAGGTAATGACACACTGTGGATGCTGGATCCCGCCAGCTGCAAGCACTACACCCATGCCAGCGAACAACAAAACAACTGTGCGTTGTTTTTGGCGCAGCTTCCCTTATCCGATTGGTCGTTCGTGGCTCAGCATTGTCAGTTTGATGATGCCATCCAAACACTGGCAGCAAAGCAATGGCAGTTGCGTTTGAAAAATTATCAGAAAAAAATCTTGCGCGATTGCACAGAAATAGCCGACATCAGCCCACGCAACAATCTACACATTTTGTGCCGCCGCGCATTTTTGAATGATGCTTGGCGTGATTTGCTGCAGAATCCATCGACACTACAGCAAGATGCAGTGATGCTGAAAAACGGCAACTCCGCCAAAGTATTTCGCATCGAAGTGAATGGTGCTGCGTTTGTCGTCAAGCAGTACATCAATAAAGATTGGTTGCGAAAACTGCGCCGTGCGTTTCGCGTTTCGCGCGCGGCACGCAGTTGGCACTTCGCGCACGCATTAGCTTTTGCCGGTGTACGCGTGCCAAAACCCGTCGCACTGATCGAACAAAAAACGGGCCCTATCGTCACCTGTGCTTGGTTTATCAGCGAATATTGTGCTGATACCGATTTGCTCACGCGCTGGCACAAACAAGAACCGACCACCGCAGAGCTGCACAGCTTGCGCGCACTGTTTAACGCGCTGCTACAACTGCGCAGCCATCACGGCGACATGAAAGCGACCAATTTATTGAGTGATGGCAACACCCTTGCCGTAATTGATTACGATGGCGCGCAACAACATCGTCACTCATCAACCTTAAATAAAGCATTACAAAAAGATCGCCAACGCTTTTTACAAAACTGGGCAGACAAACCTCAACTGCAACAACGGTTGGCGGAGTGGATTGCGCCATGAAAACGACACGCACGGCTCTGCACATTATTCACGGCTACAACGAGCCTTTTTTGTCGCTGTCCAATCAATACAGTCGCGCGCTGCAATCCGATGGCTGGCGCGTGATCGCCGTGTATGTATCTGGCGCGCCCGACACAACGATTCGTCAAAAAACCATCGCCGATGAAGTGATTTTTTTTGCCGCCGATGATGCCGCAATGAAAGGTCTTAAGCTGCCCTTGATTCAACGCGTGCGACAACTGATCAAATCCCATACGCCAACACTCATTATCGCGCAGCGCTACAAACCGCTGTATCTCGCTCTAATCGGCAGTGTGGGCCGTGATATTCCTGTGATCGGTGTCGCGCATGCTTTTGGCGTACTAAAAAATACTGCGCGGCGTTGTTTGTTGCGCTGTTTTCGCCAACGCTTATTACTGCTCGGTGTTTCGGAAGCCGTGACGAATGATTTGCGCAAAGATGATAAGGCTCTCAATAAACAGGCATTATTAAATTGCATCGACGCCGAAACCTTAGAACAGCGTTTGTTACCGCGCGCTGCAGCCAGAGAAAAATTGCAACTGCGCGACGATGAGTTTGTGTTTGCCAATGTAGGTCGTCTGCACGACGACAATCCACCGCACCGCAGGCAAAGTTATTATTGATCGGCAAAGGCAAACGCGAAGCGCGCTACCGCGCTTTGATCGCAGAATTGCAGTTGCCAGATCGCATCCTGCTCACTGGCCCCGTGCCTGATGCCAACACTTTATTTCCTGCTTTTGATTGTTATGTATCAGCGTCCGACCGCGAACCATTCGGCATTGTCTTAACTGAAGCGATGCTGGCGCGCGTGCCGGTAATCAGCACCGATTGCGGCGGCGCACCGGAAGTGCTCGGCGAACACGCACTGTATTTTTCTTGCGGCGATGACAAAACGCTGGCAGAAAAAATGCTGCAAGTATTGCAACAAACGCCGGAACAAAGTCGCCAGCAGGGCGAGCAACTCTATCGACGCTTACAGCAACAGTTTGCTTTTGTGCCGTTTCGTGAGCGGCTATTGTCGGTAGTAAATAACCGAGTCACGCGCTCATGAAAATTTTATTGTTAGTGCAAAAAGAACAGCGCGTGATTCTTGATCGGCTGTACGACAGCATCGCGCAACATGCCGATGAATGCGATACGCGCTGGTTGAGTTCTGCTGAGCAGGCGAACCTGAAACACTATTTTCGCAAGCAAGTGGAGGTGGCGCGCTATGACCGCATCATATTTTTCTTGCGCTTTAAGAAAGAAATGCGCCAGTGGCGTTTTATTCGCACCCTGCCCAATCTGATTATTCTCGAACACGATGCCTACCAGAATTACATTCCCAACAAATACCAAGGCAAATACACGCGCCACTATCACCGTATGCCGTGGGTGCGTGTGCTGTGCTCTGGCGCGCATGTCACACAGCAATTGCAGCGCGATGGTGTAGACGCTGTTTTTATTCCCAAAGGTTACGATCAGTCGCTCATTCAGCATCAACAGCAAGCGCGCACGATTGAACTGGGCTTTGTCGGCAGTTTGAAAAGTGGTGTGTATTCGCAGCGCAAACAATTTCTGGAGCAGTTGGCTGCGCTAGAAAAAATGGAAATCGTGCGCACGAAATCCGGTCAAGACTATGTCGATAAACTCAACAGCATTCGTTTTTTTGCTAGCGCCGATATCGGCATGGGCGAATACATGATCAAGAATTTTGAAGCGATGGCGGCGGGCTGTGTGTTGCTAGCGTGGCGACAAGATCACAGCGAAGAAGAAACGCTGGGCTTGCGCGATATGGAAAATATCGTGCTGTATTCCTCGCTGGAAGAATGCCGCGCTAAATTGGCGCAGCTGCGCGCTGATCCTGCCTTGGCTGAACGCATTGCACAGGCAGGGCAAACCTTGGTGGAACAGCAATACAGTTTTGCCGCCTTGGGCAAAAAAATTATCGAGGCGATTGCGGTGCCGTTGCGCAATCCTGCTGATTATCCGCGCACGCTGCGTCAGGATTTCAAAGATTTTCTTCTCGACTGTTTCTCGTAGTAATTTTTCCACGCTTTTTCGCGCCATGCGTCTCGGCAAGCGCGATCAAACGGATTGCGATACGGATAGCGCGCATAAAACAATTCCAGCAACAACTGGCGAGCGGGCTGCGGTACAACAATCGTCAGCAGTTTCATCAGCGTGCGAATAAACACTGGTGGCTTGGGCATATTGGGTGTGACGCGCGCAAAATCTTTTTTCGCCGCAGGTGTATCCCACTGCGCACCGTGTTTAGCCACAAAAGCTGCGGCTTTGGCGCGAAATAATTGTTTGCGACTCCAATAGTGTTTGATGACTTCTTCATCCACCACCAAGGCTGTGCGCGTTGCGGCTGCCATGCCCAACACCAATTGCTCTGTCGTCAAACTTTTTTGTGAGGCGGGATACACCACATCGTTCAAAGCCAGAGCTAAATCCAAAATTGCGCTGTTCTCGCGCGCAATACCAAACAAACCCGAATTGATCACAGGGATGGATTGCGGATTGATGCCTGAGTTACTCAACTGTTCTGCCACCGCTGTATCTTGTGCGACTGCCTTTGGCAACTGGCTGAAATACAACTCATCCACTACGCAAGTTTTTTCGTTGACTGCTGCAAATAACAATGCAGGGTCACGCAAAAAAAATGTATCGGTATCGACAAAAACGGTTTTGCTCGCCAGTGGAATCGCCTGCTGCATCACACACAATTTACTGCGATGGTGATAACGCAATACGCCTGCCCACTGTTGCAAAGTGTCTGCCGTGATTGTTTCGACCTGCACCGGCAAACCACAGTAATGCTGCGGCGCATCGGTGTACACCGTGATGGCAAAGGACTCTCTATCTGCAGCGCGATACAGTGCAGAAAAAATGCTGAATCGCGCTTCGGTGTGATATGCCGCGTCTGGGCCATACACCAGATACAGCAGCTGTGGTTTGTCGCTCGCATTTATCATCGTGCGCGTCGACTCGGTTTCAGCAAATGCAGTAAGCCACGCCAGACTTTTTTATCGAAAGAGCGCAGTGGAATCTCGCGCAAAATTTCACGTGCCAATGCTTTATCACCCTGTTTCGCCGCCGTGAGAAAGCTGCTGCACTGCAACTTCAACAGCACCTGCGCATACAGCGGGTGCTGTTGATAATCGGCGATGGTTTTTTTCATCGACTCGTACATATAGCGCACATTTTTGTACGAGTTCGTAGCGTGTTTGCGGTAGTGCATCAACACTTCACCCAAGCCCACCATGCGATAGCCGCGCGAAGTAAGCTTGAACCACAGATACATATCTTCCAGCGGAATAGCCGGATTCCAACCACCTTCTTTATCGAGAACTGCTTTGCGAATCATACAAGTGGAGGCAACGATGCCGTGACCGGTATTGGCAAATAAGTTTTCAAAAGAAATTTCGCGCTGCGGTGGGTTTTTTTGCCGATGCGTTTGCACCACGCCATTGCCATCAATATTCAGCGCATTGCCGCCGCACACCGCGACATCAGGATGTGCCTCCATAAACGCCACTTGCTTAGCGGTTTTTTCCGGCAGCATGATGTCATCGGAACCGAACTGACAGATGTATTTTCCCGAAGCCATTGCCAGTGCTTGATTGAGCGTATCAGACAGACCTGAATTTTTTTTCGTTATAAAAGTGAATGGGCGATGACTGTTTTTAGTTTCACCGTGCAAACGCTGCAGCACCGCTGCCGTGCCATCGGGCGAGCCATCATCTATTACGATCAACTCAATATTGGGATAGGTTTGTTCTAAAACGCTGCGCACGCAGGCTTCAACATAGCGCTCGTGTTTGTACGCAGAAATTAAAATGGAAACGAGCGGATAATTTGTCATGTCGCGCTCCTATCGCACACCCAAGATGCCCAAGCACTGATGCCAGCGCGCGCCTTTAGCAAGCGTAAAACAGCGCTTCAAGCGCAGTTTGCGACAGTAGCGATGTTTGCT
>WBZR01002711.1_pt1 | contig 13904 bp, 10 predicted proteins | sample 5204231 | NCBI WGS metagenome assembly WBZR01 (sample SAMN12412403, study PRJNA552823) | activated sludge metagenome | isolation source: activated sludge from anammox sidestream of wastewater treatment plant... | place: USA: Virginia | collected 2017-08 | reverse complement strand
GCCCTGCGCTTTCCGGAGGGCGGTAAACTCGACCGGATCACGCTGGAGCTGACCCGAAATCAAGTCAGGGTCGCGCCCGAATACCGTCCGGGTGAGCCGGTCGTGGTGCTCGGCAGTTCCAGTCCTGAGCCGCCGCCGGACAATCCCGCGCCACAAACAGAGAAGTAAGAGACATAGATGTGTCGCGGGCGCCGCCTCCGCACGATCGTCATGATGGCGGGTGTCGCGCTGGCGCCGACACCGGACAGAAAGGGCATGGTTCGCCACAGGGCGACCGTCCAAGTCCCGGCCGCGCCCTTGCGGTTCTGCCGCGTCCTTCACGTCGAAGCCAGCGCGCCCTCGATTGGTTCGTCTTCTTCCTGGCCGACGTGCAGACCGGATTCGGCCCCTTCGTTGCGGTCTACCTGACTACGCAAAAGTGGACCCAGGTCGATATCGGCCTTGTTCTCACCGTCAGCGGCCTCGTGGCGCTCCTAGGTCAGATGCCGGGGGGCGCGCTGGTCGATGCGGTTCGGTCTGAACGGCTGCTGGCCGCGTGTGCCGTCGTTGCGATCAGCATCAGTGCGCTGGCGCTCGCGGCATGGCCGGCCTTCGGCGTCGTCGTCGGCGCAGCCGTCGTCCAAGCGTTGGCCAGTTGCGTGCTTGGGCCGGCGATTGCGGCGATCAGCCTGGGCCTTGTCGGCCACGCCGCTGTCGGCGAACGGTTTGGACGCAATGCGCGCTTCGCGGCGATCGGCTCCGGCTTGGCTGCCGCGGGGATGGGCGCCACCGGCTACCTGTTTTCAAGTCGCGCGGTCTTCTTCATGACGGTTGCGCTGTGCATTCCGACCCTGGTGGCGCTCAGCTTCGTCCGCGACGAGGAGATCGATGCCGAACGCGCGCATGGCGGCAAACCGGTGGAGCACCGCGGTGACCCGACCGCAATCCTGCGGGAACTCGCTCGCAACCGCTCGCTGATGATTTTCGCCGGCTGCGCGATACTCTTTCATCTGGCGAACGCCGCCATGCTGCCGCAGGTGGCGAGCATCGTCACCATGCGGTCGAGCGAATGGGCCACCACCTTGGTCGGCGCGTGCATTGTGGTGCCGCAACTCGTCGTCGCGGCGCTCTCGCCCCGGGTCGGCCGTCAGGCGCAATTGCGGGGGCGCCGGCCGCTTCTTTTGCTCGGCTTTGCGGCGCTGCCGATCCGTGGCCTGCTGTTCGCCTTCGTCAGCAACCCTTACCTCTTGGTTGCGGTGCAGATCCTCGACGGTATCTCGGCGGCGGTCCTCGGTGTCCTGGTGCCGCTCATTATCGCCGACGTGACCCGCGGAAGCGGGCACTTCAACCTGGCCCAGGGAGTTGTCGGCAGCGGCGTCGGCATCGGGGCCTCGCTCAGCATGACGCTTGGCGGCTATCTGAGCACGAGCCACGGCAACCTCGTCGCGTTTACGGGGTTGGCGGGGCTCGCCGCGGTCGGCTTTCTGCTGGTTCTGCTGCTGATGCCGGAAACGCGCCCGCAACCCGAATGACGTTCCCCTTGGTCATGAAGCGGTCGCACGCACGGCGGCGAGCTTTGGCCGCGGCGCCGTCGTTGCCATCAATTGGCGATAGACCGTAAGGTAGCTTTGCGCCATTCGCCGCGCGGTGAAGCGTTCTTCGAACCGGCGGCGGATCGCTTTGCGGGACAATTGCGGGATTCGGGCGACGGCATCGACGCCGCCCGTTTCGTCATCGATTACAAAGCCCGTTAAACCATTCTCGACCACTTCCGGCACGGCGCCACGATTGGAGGCGATAACCGGCGTGCCGCACGCCATTGCCTCGATCATGACGAGGCCGAATGGCTCCGGCCACGCGATCGGCGCTAGAAGCGCGATGGCGCCGCCCAGGAATGCGGATTTCTCGCTGTCCCCGATCTCGCCGACGTATTCGATGCCGGGAAGAGCGAGCAGCGGACGAATGACCTCCTCGAAGTAATCGCGGTCGACCTTGTCGATCTTGGCCGCAATCTTGAGCGGCAATCCGGAGCGCGCGGCAATCCGGATGGCCTGGTCGACGGCCTTCTCCGGTGAGATGCGGCCGAGAAATGCCAGATAGCTCGGCCGGGTGGGCTGGGGCGTCAGCAGCCGCTCCGGCAGGCCGTGATGGATGGTGCAGACCCAGTGCGCGTTCGGCACCGGCTGGCGTTGTGCGTCCGAGATCGACACGATCGGAACCGACGGAAATGCGCCGAACAGTAAGCGGTGTTCCGGCAGGTCGAGCCGACCGTGCAAGGTTGTCAGAAACGGCGTGAACTGCCGCGAGAACAGCGAGAACGGATAATAGTCGAGGTGGAAATGCAGAAAATCGAACTCGGACGCTCTCCGGCGCACATGTTCGAGCATGGCCAGGTGGAGCGCGTTCGGGTCGCGTATCGACCCGTCAAGGCGCAGCGCCCGCGGCCATCCCGGTTCGAGCTTTGCCGACGTCTGGGAGTCCCCGCTCGCAAACAACGTTACGTCATGCCCCAGCGCCACGAGCTCTTCGGTGAGCCAGGAGATCACTCGCTCCGTTCCGCCGTAAAGCTTGGGCGGAATAGATTCGGTCAAAGGGCCGACTTGTGCGATGCGCATTGAAAGAGCTCCCAGGTATCCCCTGGCGGGGTGTTTGATATGCAAATCGGGAATGTTCCGCTTGGTTCAAACGAAAGAGCGGCGGCGAGGGTTCCCGTTGAAACTTGCGGGCGGACTCGCGCGTTGCGCCAGCAGGCTGGTGGAGGGCGATGGCGCGGCGGTGGTAACCGGCAACACGCGACCGCCCTGGACGCGAGGAACACGAGGCCAATGGACGAACTCAGCGCGTACGCAACTCGTCCGGTCGCGTTCATCTTCCATTACCTGCGGCGAAGGCGGCTGTCGCACACCGTCATTCTCGCATGCGTGCTGGGTGCCGTCGGTTGCTCGGTCACGACCCAGTATGGTGTGAAGCTCTTGGTCGATACGCTTGCCGCTGGCCCGAACATCGCGCGGGCGTGGTCTGCATTCGCAATTCTGACGTTCCTGATCGCCGCCGACAATCTCTTGTGGCGACTTGCCAGCTGGATCGCGAGCTTTGCATTTGTCGGCGTCAGCCGGGACCTGCGAAGCGACTTGTTTCGGCACGTCACCGGGCATGCGCCGAGCTACTTTCTCGATCGCATGCCGGGTGTCCTGACGAGCCGCGTTACGGCGACGTCGAATGCCGTCTACACCGTCGAGAACATGTTCGTCTGGAACGTACTGCCGCCCTGCGCCGCGACGGTTGGGGCGATCGCGTTCGTACTCGCGGTCAGCGACTGGATCGCCGGCGTGCTGGTGGTGATCGCCGTGGCGGTGGTCGTCACGATGTTTCGTCTCGCCGCCGCGGGCCGACCGCTGCACCATGATTACGCCGACAAGGCCGCGGCGGTGGACGGCGAGATGACCGATGTGATCAGCAACATGTCGCTGGTCCGCGCATTCTGCGCCATGCGCCGAGAACATCGCCGGTTCGATGCCACGCTCGAGCGTGAGACGACGGCGCGCCGGCGCAGCCTGATCTATCTCGAGAAGCTCAGGCTGTTCCATGCGGTGGTCACGGTCGTGCTGACCATCGGCCTGCTGGCCTGGGCGATCAAGCTATGGCAGCAAGGCGCGGCCACGACCGGAGATGTTGTTCTGGTCGGCACGCTTGGATTGTCGGTGCTGCACGCGACGCGCGATCTTGCCGTCGCGCTGGTCGATGTAACGCAGCATATGGCGCGCCTCAGTGAGGCACTCGCGACGCTGCTCGCGCCACACGGGTTGTGCGATCATCCGCAGGCCATGCCGCTCATTCACAAGGGAGCAAGCGTTGCGTTTGAAGATGTTTCGTTCTGTTATCCCGACGGGCGAAAGGTCTTCGCCAATTTCAATCTGGAAGTCGAGCCTGGCCAGCGCGTCGGCTTGGTTGGTCAGTCCGGCGGCGGCAAGTCGACGCTGCTCGTCTTGCTGCAGCGTTTTTACGACGTGCAGGGCGGACGGATATTGATCGACGGCCAGGATATTTCGCGCGCGACGCAGGAAAGCGTGCGCAAGATGATCTCCATCGTTCCGCAGGACATCGGCTTGTTCCAGCGCTCCGTCGCGGAGAATATCCGCTACGGCCGGCCAGATGCATCGGACGAGGAGGTGATGGCGGCGGCGAATGCGGCCAAGTGCGACTTCATCGAGTTCCTCCCGGATGGCTTTGCGACGCTGGTCGGAGACCGTGGCGTCAAACTGTCGGGCGGGCAGCGCCAGCGCATCGCAATTGCACGTGCTTTCCTCAAAAATGCTCCGCTGCTCCTGCTCGATGAGGCGACCTCGGCGCTCGACCTGGAATCGGAAGAGCTTGTGCGCGACGCGTTGGGCTGGTTGATGCAAGGCCGGACGACCATCGCGATTGCGCATCGGCTGTCCACCTTGCGCAGTTTCGATCGCATCGTCGTGTTGCACGACGGACAGATCACTCAGGATGGATCGCCCGATATGTTGATGGGATTTGAGGGGCCCTATCGCCGGCTGATTATGCGGGAAATGAGTCGGCTCACCCAACGGGCGGCCTAACGTCGGGGTTGCAGCGCGACGAAAGTGGACAAATCGGCGGTCGTATTGTTCCACGGGGCACGACACGCGTTCCCGCAGGAACTCAAAGCATCACAAGGGAGTTGTTAAAACGAGACTTGAGCGCGGAAGGGATTGCCCGTGTGGCCGATAGATGCCGGAGAGTCACATGCCGTGCTTTCGCAACGCTGCAAGTAGCGAACCCATTGCCGATCTTTCTCTTTATCATCATCATCGTTCGTGCGGAGATACGTTCGCTCGGCTAGAAGCCCTTCGGACACATGCTCACGGATCGGAAGAGACGAGTCCCAAAAGCTCGGCAACATCTGAATGGAATGTCGAGTTCGATCTGCCGATCTCGCTTCTTGACCGCTTGCTGGCAAGTCGCATCGTTTCGCTCGACGCAAAGATCAAATCGATCGAGAGTTGGCAGCGTGAGTTGGAGGACGCCCTTTCATGCAATCCGCGCACCCTTGAGCTCAAACGGCGCCTTGCGCTCGCACGGGAAACCTTGAGCGGGCAGCGGTACTCGCCCCGTAGGCTTCTTCGACGGCTCACCGAGCGGATTGGATGGCTCTCCGAGTTGGCCGTCCGCGATTTCCAACGGTCGAGCGACATCGGCATGCCGGCGAAACGGCCGATCGGTCTTGAAGCCGCCCTGGAACGTTGGAAGGCACGAGACGTTGGGTCAATGCGCTAGCGCAATGCCGGGCACATCCCGTGCCCCCCGAAAAGTGCCCGGCAGGCCCCGGCGAGCGCGTCTACTTGCTTAGCCGGGGCACTATAGCCGGGCGCGTCACGGGCGTCTTGATGCATCCGACAACCCGGCGACATGGGCCCCGCGCTCGGACGTGACGCGGCGGGGGCCGGCTAGGGGTGAGGGGCCGCAGAGTGGTGGAGTCAGCCTTCCGCGTAGGCCATGGTCGACAAGAGGGCGACTTCGGCGCGGCGGGAGTCGAGCCGTGTGTGCTGCACGATAATGGGAACATCCGATTCGAAGACCGATGCATAGTCGGTGTCGCGCGGAATGGGCTGCGGATTGTCGAGATCGTTGAAGCGCAGATGCAAGGTTCGGCGCGCTGCGACCGCGATACGGTAAGGGCCGACAGGTTCCCGATCGGCGAAGAAGATCGTGATGTGGACCTGTGCGGTTTGATCGCCGGCGTTAAGGATGCAGGCGGTCTCATGTGAGATCAGCGCCCGCGCGGAAAATGCGCTTTCGGAGGGAATGTAGCCTTCCGCAATTGCCCAACGCCTGCGTCCGATGGCCTCCATCGCGGGCCTCCACAAATATTGTCGATACGCAAGTCAATGCGGCGGGCCCCGCTTTCGTTGCCCGGGACGTGGAACTTTTCGGGGACGCCCGCGTAGAAGTACCGCTTGGCGGACAACGCCGAGATGGCCCGCCATCATTAATCAATCGCTGCAAGACATGCATGCTCTGACGGTTTCTCCAGGCATCGCCAATTCTGTCAGGCTCGATAACGTGCCCGAGCCAGCGTTGTCGCATGGCGCAGTGCTGGTGCGCACCGTGGCGCTTGGCGTATGCGGCACCGATCGTGAGATCGTTGCAGGCCATTACGGCGCCGCGCCGCCCGGCGAACGGCGGCTGATCCTCGGCCACGAGTCACTCGGTGTCGTCGAGGAGGCGCCTTCCGGCTGCGGTCTTGTCTCAGGAAACCTGATTGTTGCAGTCGTGCGGCAACCCGACCCCGTCCCATGTCCGGCATGTGCGGCCGGCGAGTGGGACATGTGCCGTAACGGCCGCTATACGGAGCACGGTATCAAGGAACTGCACGGATTCGGCACCGAGCGGTTCCGGATCGAGCCGGAATTCGCCGTCAGGATCGATCCGACGCTCGGCCTGCTCGGGGTGCTGCTGGAGCCTGCCAGCATTGCGGCGAAAGCCTGGGATCACACCGAGCGAATCGGCCGGCGTTCCCGCTCGTGGAAGCCCAGAACGTTGCTGGTCACTGGCGCGGGCCCGATTGGTTTACTGGCGGCGATGATGGGCGTTCAGCGCGGACTGAGCCTTCACGTGGTCGATCGCAATCCTGGTGGCCTGAAGGAACAGCTCGTCCATCAGCTTGGCGGCGAGTTCCACGCCGCCATCGACGGACTGAGTCCTGATATTTTAATGGAATGCACCGGCGCTCCGGCCGTCATTCAGGATGTACTTGGCGTCACCGCGGCCTCCGGAATCGTCTGCCTTCTCGGGGTCAGCGAGCCGGGCGCCCGTTTCAGCCTCGATGTCGGTCGTATCAACCGGACCATGGTGCTCAACAACGAGGCCGTCTTCGGTGTCGTCAATGCCAACCGGCAGCATTACGAGATGGCGGCGGAGGCGCTTGCACAGGCCGACAAGGGCTGGCTTGGCCGGCTGATCACGCGCCGGCTCCCGATCGAACATTGGCCGGACGCTCTCGAACACCGGCCAGGCGACATCAAGGTCGTTATCGATTTCGCGCAGTAGCTCACTCAAGAATGTACGCCGAAATCCGGCCAGACGGCGGCCGCGGCCTCGTGGCGAAAGCTCGGTCGCTCGATCGACCTTGGCAATTCATCCTTCCCGGTCGCTCTGTCCAAGGTCAGCGCGTGCAAGAAGTGCTTGCCCCAGGAATGGATGTTGTTCTCGGAAACGGTGCGATAGAGCGCCTCGTAGCGCTCGCGCCGCTCTTCGAGCGGCATCGACAGCGCATGCGCAATCGACATGGCGACCACTTCCGGATCATACGGATTGACCAGCAGCGCGGATGTGCATTCGGCCGCGGCGCCGGCAAACCGCGAGAGGATGAGAACGCCGGGGTCCTCGCGGTCTTGCGCCGCGATGTATTCCTTGGCCACAAGATTCATGCCGTCGCGCAGCGGCGTCACCAGCGCCGCGCGTGCCGAGCGATAAAGGCCGGCCAATGCGCTCCGGCTGTAGGCGCGGTTCACATAGCGGATGGGAGTCCAGGATGCTTCGCCATAGGATCCGTTGATGTGTCCCGCTGCCGTGCTGATCACCCGCTCCATCTCGACGTATTCTGGAATATCGGAACGACTCTTCGGGGTGATCTGGAGGTAGGTGACCTTGCCGTGCCAATTGGGGTAGAGGGCAAGGAACCGTTCGAACGCGTCCATCCGCTGGGCAAGACCTTTGGAATAATCGAGCCGGTCGACGCCAATCATCATCATCCGCCCCGACAGGCTTTCCACGACCTTCTGCACCAATGGCGAACGAACCGAGCGGCGCGCCAGCCGGCTGAACTCGGCGGTTTCGATGCCGATCGGAAATACGCCGATACGCACTGAACGATCGGCCGTCTGATAGCGATAGCGGGCGCGCTTTTGCAGATGGCATTCGTCTTCGAGATAGCGCGCGAAGTTCGCAGCGTCGCCATCCGTCTGGAAGCCAACCAGATCGTATGCGCTCATCTGCGGAATGAGCCACTCGTGATTCGGCAAGGCCGTGATGATCTCCGGCGGCGGAAACGGAATATGCAGGAAGAAACCGATCTTGTTGCGATGCCCGCGGTCGCGAAGCATCTTGGCAAGCGGAATCAGGTGATAATCGTGCACCCACAGGACATCATCGTCCTGAAGCAGCCTGTCCAGTTGCGCGGCGAAATGGGCATTGACGCGCCGATAGCCGCTCAGGTCGCGGCGCAGGAATTCGGCCAGATCGACCCGGTAATGCAGGATCGGCCAAAGCACCCGGTTGGCGAAGCCGTTGTAATACTCCTGATAATCCTCCTCGGCGAGGTCGCTGACGACGTAGCTGATGTCGCCGTGGTGGATCGTCTGTGTCGCGATATCGTCGCTCGCCGAAACCTTTCCGCTCCACCCGAACCAGATGCCCGGATGCTGCTTGAGCAAGGCGCGCACCGCGATCGCGAGACCGCCCGCCTGACTTGGCCCTTCGCGGCTCGGAACGGCCACGCGATTTGATACGACGATCAGCCGCGCCAATATCGGTCCTCCCAACTTCGCGACAGCCGCATCGCCGTCGAGATCAGGCCCGCCATCGAATAGGTCTGCGGAAAGTTTCCCCACAGGGTTCCGGTTTGCGGGTCGATATCTTCAGACAAAAGGCCATAGCGATTACGATACGCCAGCGCGTCAACGAACAGTTCACGCGCTTCCTCGCGGCGACCGAGCGACCACCAGGCATCCACCAGCCAAAATCGGCAAATCAAGAACGCCGTGACCGGCAGACCGAAGTCATCCGCCGCCGCGTAACGCATAACGTGCTTCTCGCGCAAAAGTTCACGCTCCATGACCGCGACGGTACTCACAAATCGTGCATCGTCTGCCTCGCAGACGCCGAGATTGGGAAGCAGCAGCACGCTCGCGTCGAGATCATCCGATCCGAATGCTGCTGTGAACGCTTTGCGCTTCTCGTTCCAGGCGCCCGCGAGCAGCGCTTCATGTATGGGACCGGCGACCGCCTCCCAGTAGGCCTCGCGGTCGGGTATTCCGAGACGCCTGGCAATGGCCGCAAGGCGATGGCAGCCGGCCCAGCACATGGCGGTGGAATGCGTGTGCACGCGCTGCCGCCCGCGGTATTCCCAAATGCCGTTATCGACCTCCAAGGCCAGCGTGCCGGCCTTCTCACCGAGCGACTCGAGCAGGCGAAATAGCCCTTCGTCGCCAAGCCGCGGCAGCCGATGGTCGAAGAACATCGGCATCGCGGCGAGAATGACGCTTCCGTAGGTATCGTTCTGAAGCTGTTCGGCTGCGGCATTGCCGATGCGTACCGGCCCGTCGCCGCGATAGCCCTGGAGCGCGGGAGCGAGCTTCTCCTCCATCGAATCAATCGGAACGACGCTGTAGACCGGCCGCATCGCTTCGCTTTGATTGGACGCGATGCTCAGTGTGAAGGAGATGAAGTCCTCCATCGTCTGGGTAGCGCCGATGCGATTGAGCGCTTTCACCACGAAGTAGGCGTCCCGCAGCCAGCAATAGCGATAATCCCAGGTGCGCCCGGTGCCCGGAGCTTCCGGAATGGAGGTCGTGTGCGCGGCAATGATCCCGCCGGTATCTTCGAAGCTGCTGAGTTTCAGCGTGATTGCCGCACGGATGATCTCGTCCTGCCAGTCGTACGAAATCGACAGGCCGCGAACCCAATTCATCCAATAATCAATCGTGCGGTCGCGGAATTCGCGACAGGTCGTTTCGATGTTTCCCTGGAACTGCTCGTCGACTCCGAACACGAGATGCAAAGGACGCGTCAGAACGAATGGCGCCTCGCGTTCGATGAACGACAGCGGCGCGTCGGTTGTCACCCGGATCACGGTGCTATCGTGCTGGTAACGGATGTGATTGCTGCCGACGGAATGCCGCGTGATGGGATGCCCGTAATTCTGGGTCGGTCGGAAGCGGATGGTGATGCGCGGAAGCCCGCTCAACGGCTCGATTGTGCGGATCAATTGCGGCGGCCGGAATATGCGGCCAAGTTGCCGATAACGCGGCGCAAAGTCGGTAATGCGGACACTCGCCCCCGTGCGATCGGTCAGCACGGTCGATACGATCGCGGTGTTGCGCAGATATTCCGACTGGAAATCCACCATCCCGTCGAGGACGACGTCGAAAAATCCTTTTTCCGCGTCGCCCGATAACAGCCGGCAGAAGATCGGGTCGCTGTCAAAGCGTGGAAAGCACCACCACACCAGGCGTGCGGTCGGATCGATCAGCGCCGCCGTGCGTCCGTTGCCGATGATGGCAAGATCGAGTCCGTGATCCGTCATGAGTCGGTACTGTTGCGGGCGATTGCTGCGAGCCAGTTACGGACGTTGTCCGGCCGGTCAAAGTGATAGTCGACGCCGGGCATCTCGCCGACCGAGATGGCGACGCCGTCGAAATCCGGCATGATCGCAAACACAACTCCGTCGGTTACATCATCCCCGATGAAAATCGGACGCCGGCCGGCAAACGGACAATGTGTCATCAGCTCGCGCACCGCGGTGGCCTTGTTGAATCCGGTCTGCTTGACCTCCAGCATCAACTTGCCGGGCAGCAGCTCGGTCAGGCCGTTCGCATGATCGGAGCAGACAGCTTCGGCGTACTCCCGCACCATGCCCCCCTTGTCGGGCGCCAGCCTGTAGTGCAACGCCAACGAGTAGCCCTTGTCTTCGACGACAATCCCGGGGGCAAGCTGGGTGACGGCGGCAAGTTTGCGCTTGAGGATGAAGTCGAGCGGAGCGACCGGCGGTGATCCGACAGCGCCGGCCTTCACGCGTAATTCCGCTCCGTGGCCACCGATGGCCGGCAGTTGGAGAGGCGCGAACATTGAATCGAGCTCATTGAGCTTCCGGCCGCTGACAAAGGCAACGGCGCCGCCGGTGCGCCGAAAGAGCAGTTCCAGGGTCCGGCGAAGTGTCGCGGGAACGCGGACGGCCTGCGGCGTCGGAGCGACGTCAAGGATTGAGCCGTCGACGTCAAGCAGGATCGCCAGATTGTCCAAATCGATTGCGAGCGATGGAATAACGTTCGGCATGGTTCTGTTTACAGATCGTCCTCGTCTTGCCCGGGGCAAGGTAAAAGCACTGAATTAACAGCAAGATGATCGTCGCGGGCGGGAATAGTTCCGGATAGTAACCGCTCGATTCGACAAAAGTTCCGTTTGCCTCTCGGGAGTGCGCCGGTTGTCCCGCCGGCAAATTTCTAATGAGCTCCCGGTGGCCTAAATAATCGCGGCTCTTGCTGGAACCTTATACCGGCAACCGCGTTTAGTTCCGCGGTTGCGGGGAAGGTGACTGGCTTGGGCTCAATGCTTGAAATTGCGTCAGCACTTTCCCGGTCGTCAGGGTCAAACCAAGCGCAGTATCACGCTACCGGCCGCGCCGCCGTCTGCTTGGCGCGAGCCAGCTCAAGTTCGACCTAGGGCAATCGGCGGGGCATGTCGCAGTCGGGGTCGCGACACATTTGATCTCCCGAGAGAAGGACGGAGGGCGGCATGGAACGCGAAGCCGAGGTGACCAGCGAGACCAGATCCAACGGCCCACTCGGCGAGACGTCATCAACCGAAACGACCAATCGGGTCGGAAACGGAAGCGCTCCCTTCGAGTACGAGCTTTTGCACGCCCTGCAAGCCATCAGCATGGGCGACTTCTCGGTGCGAATGTCCGGCGAGCAGATGGGATTGCCCGGCCGGATTGCGGATCTCTTCAATGAGATCGCTGCCGCGAACGAGCGGATGGCCCAGCAACTGGAGCGTGTCGGCCAAGATGTGGGACGCGACGGCAAGACTCGCCAGCGGGTCAAGCTCGGACGAGTCCATGGTTCGTGGGGCGAGATGGAGACGTCGATCAATACCCTGATCGACGATCTGCTTTGGCCTACCACGGAAGTGACGCGCGCGGTTGCCGCCGTCGCCAAGGGCGATCTCCTGCAGACCGTGCGGCTCGATGTCGACGGACGGCCGCTCAAGGGCGAGTTTCTACAGTCTGCGACGATCGTCAACACGATGATCAAGCAGCTCAACGTATTCACTTCGGAAGTGACGCGCGTGGCGCGCGAAGTCGGCACCGAAGGCAAGCTCGGCGGCCAGGCGCAGGTCAACGAAGTGACCGGCGTGTGGAAGGATTTGACCGAGAGCGTCAATTCCATGGCGAACAACCTGACCGCGCAGGTCCGCAATATTGCCGACGTGACGATCGCGGTGGCGAACGGTGACCTGTCGAAGAAGATCACCGTCGACGTGCGCGGCGAAATTCTGCAGCTCAAGGAAGCCATCAACACGATGGTCGATCAACTGCGGTCCTTCGCCTCCGAAGTGACGCGCGTGGCGCGTGAAGTCGGCACCGACGGCAAGCTTGGCGGCCAGGCGATCGTGCCGGGCGTCGCCGGAACCTGGAAGGACTTGACCGACTCGGTGAACGCGATGTGCGGCAACTTGACCGACCAGGTCCGCAACATCGCGCAGGTAACGACGGCGGTAGCGCGCGGCGATCTTTCGCGGAAAATTACGGTTGATGTGCGCGGCGAAATTCTCGAGCTGAAGGACACCATCAACACCATGGTCGATCAGCTCAACGCCTTCGCGTCGGAAGTGACCCGTGTCGCGCGCGAAGTAGGGACGGAAGGGAAACTCGGCGGCCAGGCGCAGGTATCCGGCGTCGCCGGAACCTGGAAGGACTTGACCGACAGCGTCAACTTCATGGCCAGCAACCTGACCGCGCAGGTGCGCAATATCGCCGACGTCGCGACCGCGATCGCCGGCGGCGACCTGTCTAAAAAAATCACCGTCACGGTGAGCGGCGAAATTCTCCAGCTCAAGGAGACCATCAACACGATGGTCGATCAGCTCAACGCCTTCGCCTCCGAGGTGACGCGCGTGGCGCGCGAAGTTGGCACCGAGGGGCGGCTGGGCGGTCAGGCGGACGTGCGCGGTGTCGCCGGAACGTGGAAGGATCTCACTGACAGTGTCAATTCCATGGCCAGCAACCTGACCGCACAGGTGCGCAACATCGCCGAGGTGTCGACCGCCATTGCGAGCGGCGATTTGTCGAAAAAGATCACCGTCGACGTGCGCGGCGAGATCCTGGAGCTGAAAGACACCATCAACACGATGGTCGATCAGTTGAACGCCTTCGCCGGGGAGGTGACGCGCGTGGCGCGCGAAGTCGGAACGGAAGGCAAGCTCGGCGGGCAGGCGCTGGTGCGCGGCGTTGCCGGTACGTAGGAGGATTTGACCGACAGCGTCAACTCCATGGCCTCGAACCTCACCGGCCAGGTGCGCAATATCGCCGAAGTCGCGACCGCTGTCGCGCAAGGCGACCTCTCCAAGAAGATCACCGTCAACGTGAGCGGCGAAATCCTGCAGCTCAAGGAAACGCTCAACACGATGGTCGACCAGCTCAACGCCTTCGCCGCCGAGGTGACGCGCGTCGCGCGCGAGGTCGGAACGGAAGGCAAGCTCGGCGGCCAGGCGCAGGTGCCCGGCGTCGCCGGCACCTGGAAGGATCTGACCGACAGTGTGAACTCGATGGCCGGCAACCTCACCGCGCAGGTGCGTAACATCGCCGAGGTGGCGACCGCCATCGCGGGCGGCGACCTGTCGCGCAAAATTACCGTGGATGTGCGTGGCGAAATCCTTCAGCTCAAGGAAACGCTCAACACCATGGTCGATCAGCTCAACCGCTTTGCCGGTGAGGTGACGCGCGTCGCGCGCGAGGTCGGAACCGAAGGCCGGCTGGGCGGGCAGGCCAATGTGCCGGGCGTTGCCGGCACCTGGAAGGACTTGACCGACAGCGTGAATTCGATGGCCGGCAACCTGACCGCCCAGGTGCGCAACATCGCCGAAGTAACAACGGCGGTCGCGCGCGGCGACCTCTCGCGCAAGATCACGGTCGACGTGAA
>WBZR01003535.1_pt1 | contig 13913 bp, 8 predicted proteins | sample 5204231 | NCBI WGS metagenome assembly WBZR01 (sample SAMN12412403, study PRJNA552823) | activated sludge metagenome | isolation source: activated sludge from anammox sidestream of wastewater treatment plant... | place: USA: Virginia | collected 2017-08 | reverse complement strand
CCGCCAGGGTACCCCACATCCAGCCCCTGGCGCAATCCCGCCTGCCTCACCCGGCCGCCCCCTTGATTCCCGCCCGCGTTTCAGCGAAATGAGAGTGTAGAATTCCATGTTATGTGGCAAGAGCGTAACCGACCGTAAAGGCCCAACATGCACATCCACAAAGTCACAGTCAGAAACTTCCGGCTTCTGGCCGGCGTGGAGCTGGTGCTTGAGGACCAAACGACTCTCATCGTCGGCCGCAACAACAGCGGCAAGACATCGCTCTCGGAGGCCATCCGCCGGTTTCTCGTAGACCAGAACCCGAAATTCCAGATCGAGGACTTCTCGAACGCCTCGTATGACGGCTTTTGTGAAGCGCTCAAGGCCAAGAACGCAGGTGGGCAAGACGATGAGGTTCGCGCTCTGATTCCGAGCATCGAACTGCGACTCCTGTTCCGATACGAGCCCGAACAACTCGAGCTCGGCCCTCTCAGCGACTTCGTCATCGACCTCGACCCCGACTGCAGCGAAGCGCTCGTCGTGGCGCGCTACGAGTTGCGCGACGGCGCCATCGAGTCGCTGTTCGCCGATCAGCCGGCCGGCGATCTGACCGAGGAAGACCGGCTGGCCTTCTTCCAACTGCTCCGCGAGCGCGTGCCCGCTCTCTTCGTCGCCAGCATATGGGCGGAAGACCCCAATGACCCTACCAACCGCAAGCAGATGACCGTGAGTGCGCTCCGGTCCCTCTTGAAGGCGGGTTTCGTGAACGCCCAACGCGGGCTCGACGACGACACGTCGAGAGACACCGACGTTCTGGCCAAAATCCTGGAAGGTCTCTTCACCGCAGCGAAATCGCCGACCGCCGATCAGGCCGATCAAGCCATCGCTCAAGCGTTGCAGGAGGCCGTGCGCGACATTCAGCAAACGATCGAGGGTGGTTTCAAAAAAGAGCTGCGGAAGCTGATGCCGACCTTGCGCACGTTCGGCTATCCCGGCCTCGACGGTTCCGAGTTGGAGACGGAGACGACACTCGACGTGGAGCGCCTCCTTTCACGCCACACCAAGGTGAGATACGCGGGCCATCACGGAATTCTGTTGCCGGAGTCCTATACCGGCCTCGGGATACGCAATCTCATCTTCATCCTACTTCGGATCGTCAATTTCTATCGCACGTTCCGCGCGGAACCGAACGCCCCCGGCGTCCACCTCGTGTTCATCGAGGAACCCGAGGCCCACCTGCATCCTCAGATGCAGGAAGTGTTCATCCGCCAGGTATCGAAGATCGCTCAACAGCTCAGCGCCCAGGAGGGCGCTCCCTTGCCCTGGCCAGTCCAGTTCATCGTATCGACGCACTCCTCCCACGTTGCCAACGCCGCCGGCTTCGAGGCGATCCGGTATTTCCTCCCGACCGCCGCCGGCGGCATTCGCCAGACCGAGATCAAGGACCTGCGCGAGGGGCTGCGCGAAACGCCGGAAGACCACAGAAGGTTTCTCCACCAGTATCTGACGCTGACTCGTTGCGACCTATTCTTCGCCGACAAGGCCATATTGATCGAAGGCACCAGCGAGCGTCTGCTGTTGCCTGTCATCATCGAAAAGCTGGAGGAGGCCGAGCCCGACGCGCCCCCGCTGTCCAGCCAGTACATGACGACCATGGAAGTCGGTGGCGCCTACGCGCACATATTCTTCGACCTTCTCGACTTTCTGGAGCTGCGGACTCTCATCATCACGGACCTCGACTCCGTCGCCGCCGCAGGCGGGGCCGCCTGTCCGGTGCATGAGGGAACGGCCACGAGCAACGCCTGTCTCAACACTTGGTTCGGAGACGGCGACTGCTCGCCCGAGGGCCTTCTGGCGAAAGACGACGCGGCCAAGGTCAAGGAACTCCGGCGCATTGCCTTTCAAAGGCCCGAGGCCGAAGGCGGTCCGTGCGGCCGCACCTTCGAGGACGCGTTCATGCTGGCGAATCCGGAGATGTTCGGCATCGAAGGCGCCACGCCCGAAGAGCAGGCCCAGTGCGCATGGGACAAGCTCGACAAGATCAAGAAGTCCGAGTTCGCCCTCAAATACGCTATCGACGAAACAGGCTGGACCGCGCCCGGCTACATCCTCGACGGATTGAGATGGCTGGCGGCTGGTGGCATTCCTGACGCGGGCGCGGCGATCGTCCAGGTGGCCACCCCCGACGCCCCCGAAGCAGCGGCGGCTCAAGATGGCTGAGGTCGCGGAACAATTGAACCCGGCCGAAGAGGCCAGCCGCAGAGCCCTTGCCGAGGTGTATGGCTGCCTGGAGCGCAGAGAGAGCTTCCTTGTGGAAGCCGGTGCCGGCGCGGGAAAGACCTACACGCTCGTCAAGGCGCTCCATTTCCTCATGGAGCGCTACCAGCACATTTTGCCGCAGCGGCATCAGAAGATCGCGTGCATCACCTTCACCAACGTGGCAAAGGACGAGATCGACGCCCGGACCGACCGGAGCCCACTCATTTATTGCAATACGATCCACGCATTCTGCTGGTCGCTCATCAGCGGATTCCAGCGACAGCTCCGGGAACGACTGCCGGACCTCCAGCACTGGCCCGACAGAATCGCCGAAGTCGGCGACCTCGGCGAGCGCGCCGTCGAATACGAACTTGGGCACAGAAGCATCAACGACCGTCGGGTCTCCATTCATCACGACGACGTTCTTATCCTCACCATCGCTCTCATGGACAACGCCAAGTTCAGGCGCATCTTGACCGACAAGTACCCAATCATCTTGATCGATGAGTACCAGGACACCAACGCCGGCTGGATCGACTCCATCAAAAACCACTTCCTCGGGCAGGAGGGATCGCCGCAGTTTGGCTTCTTCGGCGACCACTGGCAGAAAATTTACGGCGACGGATGCGGAAAGATCGAGCATCCGAGCCTCACTGTTGTCGGCAAGCAGGCGAACTTCCGTTCGGTTTTGACGGTCGTCGAATGCCTGAACCGCATGAGGCCCGAACTGCCTCAATTCGTCGTCGATCCGAACGAACAAGGTAGCGTTCGTATCTTCCACACGAACACCTGGGCAGGACCGCGTCAGGCCGGCGGTCATTGGGGCGGAGACCTTCCGACCGAAGCCGCCGACCGGGCGCTTCAGACCGTCCTCGATCGCCTTGCCGAAGAGGGGTGGGATCGGTCCGTCGAGACCACCAAGATCTTGATGCTCACGCACCGCGTGCTTGCCGGCAAGCAGGGATATCCCAGCATTCCCGCGGTCTTCGCGTTCAACGAGTCCTTCACGAGCAAGGAGCATCCGCATATCGCCTATTTCGCCGACGCTCTGGAGCCGGCCTGTGAGGCTTACCTCTCCAAGAAGTACGGGGAGATGTTCCGTGCACTCGGTTCCAACGTGCCGGCGATCCGCGCTCAGACCGACAAGAAGAAATGGTCCGAGGCCATGGACAAACTCGTCGAGCTGAGAGCCGGCGGGATGGTCGGCGACGTGGTGGACCATTTGCTTGCGGAACGCCGGCCGCGGGTCCCTGACGCGGTCGAGCGGCGCGAACGTGAATTGCGGGAGTTCGACCCGGAAGCCGGCGACGACATGCCGCGTGCGCTGAAGGAGCTCAGCGACCTCCGGGCCGTTCCGTATCAGGAAATCGTCGCCCTGTGCCGCTACCTGTCGGGCCATTCTCCGTTCGAGACGAAGCACGGCGTCAAGGGCGCCGAGTTCGAGAACGTGCTCGTGGTCGTCGGTAGAGGCTGGAACAGGTATAACTTCAACGAGATGCTCGAATTGGCGGGGCAGGGCGCACAGATTCCCGCCAACAAAGAAGCCGCCTTCGAGCGCAATCGGAACCTCTTCTACGTCACCTGTTCGAGGCCCAAGAGGCGATTGGCCGTTCTCTTCACACAAGAGCTGTCGGCCGCCGCCATCCAGACGGTCGGCGATTGGTTCGGTGGCGACATCGTAGAGCCTCTGAACTTCTAGCCCAATCGTGTGCTCCAATCACCGGGAGTGTTGAATTGTTGCCAGAAGAGACACAGATCAGTGGCGTTCAACTGCCACATAACAACCGGTTGCAGCGGACGGTCCGCTGCGCGGCCCGCCGCTGAACCGGAGCGTTGGGCCGACGGATGATTATCTCGACGAGACGTGGTCTTGCAAGGCGATGGAAGTCCTGACGGCAGGGCCAGTCACTGGGCCAGACCGCGAGACGGCACTTGGCTTCCTACGAACGGCGGGGTATGCACAGCCGATTCAGCCTGCCGATGAGGTCTTTGCCGCTTGGGCAGGTGCTGAGGTCGTCGGAGCCGTTCGCCTGGCAGTCGAGAACGGCGTCATCGTGTTACGAGGCATGCGTGTACGAGAGGACTTGCGGCACCGAGGCATCGGACGGAAACTGCTCGGTCGGCTTGACGACGCAATGGGCAAGGCAACCTGCTGGTGCATCCCGTACGGCTGGCTTACAGACTTCTATGCGACCATCGGATTCAAGGTTGTCGACGTTGGCGATGCGCCGGCATTCCTGGCTGAACGCCATATGCGGTACGTTCAGCAAGGCATGAACGTTGTCATCATGGTCCGCAGACCAGCCTTGCGATGAGGAATCGGCGGCCGAACAAGCGCGTGCAGCGGACGCACTCGCGCGTCACGCCGCTTGCTGAAGAGCGCAAGCGTCGCGCCACGCGGCGCGCCGCAGACGCGCAGTGTTAGGCGGTGGGAGGTTTCGATGAATGGACGTAGCCGGTGGTCTCGGATGCTCGTTGTTGTCGGACTCATCGCCATGCTCATCGGAGCCGTCGACCCGCTTGAGGGATCGCTCGTCATCCTCCTGGGGACCGGCATGGTCGCGCTTGGAGCAGTGCTCAGCAAGAGCCAACACAGAAGACTCCTGTCGTGGTCTCTTATCTTGGTAGCGGTGGGCGTCGGCGCGATGTGGGGGCTGAGCGCGTTCGGAGGCATCGGAGGCGAGAGCGGGCATTCGATCTTGTGGGGGCTCGTCGTTCTGCCCTACCCGATTGGCTGGGTCTTGGGTCTCATCGGTGCCGTTCGCAGCTTGCGCGAAGCGTCGAAGACATCCGTTCCTGCCGACATGCCATGAGGCAGACAGCCCAACGTTCTTTGAGACCCTGGCCCATGAACTGCCGCACGGCCGACGGAGCCGCGGCCACCTGACTAACAGCTGGCTACAGCGGCCAGCGCTGCGCACCGTGGCTGAACCGGAGCATTGGCCCTCGTTGGACCGCGCAATCTAGGTTAAGGGCGGGGAGAGGGAGGTACACGTTACCACAACACCCGCACCGGGTACTGGCCGAGCGCCGCATCGCCGGTGACGAGAACCGCGTCTTCCGCCAGGGCCTGCGCTACCAGCAGCCGGTCGAAGGGGTCGTTGTGAATCGTGGGCAAAGTGCCTACGCCATAGACGTGTGCCGGCATGATCGGCAGAATGACCAGACTGTTGGTGGCCACTTGCTGCGCTACGGTGTTCGGCAACGGCATGCGTAGCGTGAGTTTGCCAAGCTGCTGCTTGATCTGCATCTCCCACAAGCTGGCCACACTGAGGAGGAGCAGGTTATCTGGGTCGCCCAGCAATGCGGCGGCCGTCGGAGACAGGTTCCCGGGTTCGCTGTCCAGCCAGATGAACACATGAGTGTCCAGGAGGAGCTTCACGTCGCGCCGAGCCAAAACGCATCCGCCAACGGCTCGTCGAAGTCAGCGCTCATCACCATGTTCCCAGGGTGCAACCCCAGCACGCGCGAGCCTCGACGCGGTGCGGGAGCGACGTCACCATGACTTGGCTGAGCCGGGGCGGAACCTGAATGCGCAGATGCGTCTGGTGATGGCTGGGATCCCGAAACAGGCGTGATGATCAACGCCCGGCCATCGGTCGAAATGTCAAGGCGGGTCTCGACATCGATTCGCAACAGGTCCAGGATGGCCCGGTCGATGACCAGCGCTAAGCTGTTACCGTGCTTCGTGAGCGTCTTGATCATGGCGGCACCCTTCATTATCACATCGTAGTACACATTGTAGTACCTCGCATGGCGCGGGCCAACCGGTGTCCCCGCTGGAGCTGGCCGCGCACCGATTCAGCCAGCAATCCCGCTCGACGCCACCCCCACCCCCCCACCTACCCACCCCCGCGCGGCCAGAACCGCTCCGCCGGGCACGGGTCGAACGCCCCGGCGATGGCCTGGTACACCGCCGCGAGGTCCTCGCCGTCGGGCGCGAAGAAGTAGTCCGCCGGCCCGCTGGCCATCTCGCGCAGCGCGTCGGTCTCGACGTCGTCGCCCAGCCCGATCGTGAACAGCCGCACGCCCTCCGCCTTGACGGCGCCCGCCGCGGCCACGGCCGAGGCGATCGGCTCGGGGTTGTTGCGCCCGTCGGTGAGGACGATCACCGCCCGCTGCCGCCCCGGCAGCGCCCGCGGGCCCCGCAGCTCGTCGAGCGCCGCCCGCAGGCCCAGGTCGATGCGCGTGAACTGCGCCATGGCGATGCCGGCCAGCGCCGCGTCCAGCGCCGCGCGGTCGCCCGAGAGCGGCGCCGCCAGCCAGGCGGCGGCGTTGAAGCCCACGATGGCCGCCCGGTCGCCCGGCAGGTCCAGCTCCGCCAGGAAGAGCGCCGCCGCCGCACGCGCCGCGTCGAGCTTGGGCCGGCCCGCCCGCGTCGGGTCGCGCATGCTCGTCGACGCGTCGAGCACCAGGACGACGTCGATCCCCGGCCGGCGCGGGTCGCAGGGCGGGTCGCCGAGGATGAGCGGCAGGTAGACCGGCAGCGGCTTGGGCGTCGCCGTGGGCGTCGCCGTCGGCGTCGGGGTGCGCGTCGCCGTGGCCGAGGGCGTCACGGTCGGCGTCCGCGTCGGCGTCGCCGTCGGCGTCGGGGTGCGCGTCGGCGTCGCCGTCGGGGTTGGGGTCGGCGTGGGGATCGGGGTCCGGGTCGGCGCATGGGGTGCGCACAACGGCTCGAGATCGCCGAGCAACTCCATGTCGTACAACTGGCTGCACTTCCTCGTTCCGTCGGGGAGGGTGGTGCACCGGCGGACCACCTTGGTGTCGGTCAGTTGGCGGCTGTCCTCGATCGCTCCGCCGGCGTCGTGGTACCACAACGCGCCGCTGTCGTTGGGCTCCTTGACCCCGAATGCCGAGGCGACGATCCGGTTCGTGCCGGCGACGGCGGCCAGGGCACCCGTGACGACCTCGTCGCCGCCCGGGGCGCTGTCGGCGAAGTGCTCGCGGGTGAGATCGATCGACCACTCGCCGCGCGCTGCAACCACCGGCAGGATGTCGCCGGAAAAGCCCGCCGTACCGTCGCGCAGGCCCAGGATGAGGTCGCCGTTCGGGCGGAACGCGATGTCGGCCAGGAAGGCGTTGCTGTGGAAGACCCTCTGGCGCGGGATACGGTAGTCCAACCCAAAGCGGACCACCTCGTGCATCTCCGACCCGTCCGGGCGCGACCGGTACACCAGCGCCTCCCGCTTCGGCACCGGCCGCAGGAGGTCCGGGACGACGCCGTGATACAGCCACCCGTCGTGGTAGCCCAGGGCGAACGGGTAGGCCGTCGCCGCCCAGCGCTCGCGCGTCGCGCCGTGCGAGAAGACCCCGAGCAGCGCCCCGTCCGGCACCGAGAGGCGGTAGATCAAGCGGTCGGACAGGTTCACGGCGAAGAGCTGGCCGGCGGCGTCGTCGAGCTCGATGTCGCCGAAGCCCGACTGCACCAGCGCCGCCTGGCTGGCCCCCCGCCGCATGGGCAGGATGGCCCACGGCCGGCTGCGGCCCGCCGCCAGGTCGATCTGGTAGATGGCGCCACGGCCCCCAGGGCCCGTGTGCTCGGGGTCGAACGCCGCGGCATAGAGGTGGCCGCGGCCGGCGTCGAACGCCAGGCCGTACAGCGAGCCGAGCACCCGGTCGGTCTCGATCGGCAGCAGCGGGCCCGCCCGATTGAAGACCGTGACGGCGCTGACCGGCGCCCGGGGCGTGCTCTTGGCCAAGCGCAGTTGGTGCGCCGCCACGAAGTAGGGATCGCCCGCTGCGCACGCCGCGCGGATGCGCGCGTAGTCGCTGGCGGCGGCCGTCGCGCGGGCGGGCAGGACCGTCTGGCGGGCGGCGGCCGTGGCCAAGGCGGCCTGGGTCGGGGCCTGCGCCGTCAAGGTCGGCGCCAGGGCGGCAAGCGTGGCCGGCAGCGACGTCGCGTGCGCCGCGGCGGCGGTGGCGGCGGCCGCCGCGGTGGCGGTGGCGACGGCCCCCGCCTCGGCCGTCGCCGAGGCGACCCGGATCGGGTCGAGCGGCGCGTCGGCGCGGCACAAGACCTCCACGTCGCCCGATCCCGGCAGGGGCGCAACGGCCGGCGGCGGGGCGTCGAGCCCGATGCCCTCGGTGCGCGCCTGGCCGCCCGTGCCGCCGTCGAGCCAGACGGCCGCGGCGGCATCGGCGCCCCACGCGCCGGCATGGCCCGCCGCCACGAGCAGGTCGAGCCCGGGCAGGCGGGCGAGGCCGCCGACGAGGCGCTCGTCGAAGCCGGCCAGCGTGTCGTCGAACGGTTCGGGCACGTGCACGACCTGCCACCGGTCGCCCGCCGGGTCGGCGCGGAGGAGGTCGCCAAACCGCATCGGCCCGTCGGCGATGGTCGCGTCGAGCGCCAGGTTGCGGATGGCGACGGCCAGGGCGCCGTCGGGCAGGAGCTCGAGGTCGGCGACGACCGGCTGGTCGGCTTCCCACCACGGGCTGAAGGGCGCCGCCTCACCTTGCGGGTCGAGCGGGAAGGCCGCGACCTCGCTCAGGTCGGCGCCGTCGGGCCGCGAGCGGTAGATGTGCCCCATCGGCGCGGCGATGCCCGGGCTGGCGCCGGCGGGGTCGACGACGCCGTGGTAGAGCCAGCCGTCGCGCACGGCGAGGCCGAACGGCCGCGCGTCCTTGCCCCAGGCGTGCGCGCTTGCGCCGTGGGCGAAGCTGCCCAGGACCGCGCCGTCGGCCAGCGCCAGGCGGTAGATGCGGCCGTCGAAGAGGTTGGCGGCCAGGAGGACGCCCGCGGCCGGGTCGATGTCGATGTCCCCCAGGCTCATCCGGCCGACCCACGCGGCGGCCGAGGCGTCGTCGTCCGCCCGCAGCCGATGGACGCCGCTGTCGCCGGCCGGGAGGCTCGCCCACGGCGCGACCGCGCCCGACGCCGGGTCGAGCCGATAGATCGCGCCGGCCCCGGCGGGCGGGAACAGCGATCCGCGCTTGAGGTAGGCCGCCGCGAAGAGCCGGCCGCTTGCGGCATCGAACGCCAGACCGTAGACCGTGCCCACCTGACCGTACGTCGCCAGCGGGATCCGGTCGCCCGACGCGTCGTCCGGCGTGTCGCGGAACGCGAAGACCACCGGCCGATCGGCCAGATCGGTGCCCCGCACGCCGTCGACGAAGCGCGTCGTCGCCAGGAAGGGGTTGGGCGAGCCGCAGGCTTCGGCCATCCGATCCGAACCGGTGGCCCGGAGCGTTCGGGGGACCACGGGGTCGAGGGCGGCCACGGCGGCCAGGATGGGAGGCAGTGCGACCAGAGCGATCGCGAGCACGGGACGTCGGCGACGCGGGGACGGGGTCTCGTTCACGGTGGCCTCCCTCGATCGAGTCGTTGCGCCAGACCGGGGTCAGCCTCGGTCGGCGAGGTCGAGCCCTAGACGAACGACGCACCGCCGATGTGACCGGCAGGGGGGTCGGAAGGGGTGGGCCGGGGCGCCGGGGACGTGAGCCGCTGGTGCTCCCAGACGTTGGCGATCGGTGAAGGGCACTCCGTTCGCGCGCCCGAGCAGATCACCCACTCCCCCGGCCCCAGACCTCCATGAGGTCCAGCGCGAGGCCGGGAAGCTCGGGCTCGCCGCGGAGCACTGGGGGGCGCACGCATCGCTCGACCGGCCGGCCCGGGCGGTAGACGAAGGCGGTGCGCGCGACCGGATCGATGAGCCAGCCCAGGCGCGCGCCGTTGTCGACATACTCGCGCATCTTCACCTGCAGGTCGCGCAGGCGATCGGTGGCGGAGCGCAGCTCGACGACGAAGTCCGGGCAGACAGGCGGGAACCCCTCAAGATCCTCGGCCGTGAGCGTCGCCAGTCGCTCCGGCCCGACCCAGGCGGCGTCGGGCGACCGCGTGGCGCCGTTGGGCAGCCGGAAGGCGGTCGACGAGTCGTAGACCTTGCCCGACCGATGGTGCTTCAGCCATCGCCGAAGCTGGTAGTTGATCTCGGAGTTCCGCTCGCCGGTGTCGCCGCCCGTCGGAGGCATGACGATGATTGCTCCTTCGGCCGTGCGCTCGAGGCGCAGGTCGGGGTTGGCCCGGCACAGCGACAGGAACTCCGCCTCCGTCAGCCGCGGCTCGGACACCAGGCGCCAGCGCGTCGGCGCGGCGGGGCGGGGTATGACCAGGGGATCGTGCAATGGAGATCCTTCCAAACGGATTATACCACCATCGCCGAGCCCCGTCCGGGTCGACATCCCCGGCGCCGTGTGCCATGATGGTCGCGTGCCGTCATGACCGCGCTCCCAGGAGGGACCGCCCGACATGATCATCGTTACCGACGACCGCTGCACGGCGTACGGTCAGCCCGGCCACCCCGAGCGCCCCGCGCGCATCCGCCGGACCGTCGAGCACCTGAAGTCCCAGACCGACCTGCCGCTGGCGTGGGCCGCGCCCGCGCCCGTCACCCCGGCGCAGGTCGAGCGCGCCCACGCCGGCGGCCACCTCGCGCGGCTCGACGAGGCGATGGACTTCGACGCCGACACGCCCGCGCTCCCGGGCATCCGCGCCCACGCCGAGCGCAGCGCCGGCGGCGCCCTGCGCGCCCTCGGCCTGGCGCGCGAGGGCCAGCCCGCGTTCAGCCTCATGCGCCCACCCGGCCACCACGCCACGCGCGACCGGGCGATGGGCTTCTGCTACCTCAACAACGTGGCCATCGCGGCGCTCGAGGCGCGGGCGGCCGGGGTGGCCCGGGTGGCGGTGCTCGACTTCGACGCCCACCACGGCAACGGCACGCAGGACATCCTGCTCGACCGCGACGGCTGCGCCTTCGTCTCGGTCCACGAGTGCCCCGCCTACCCCGGCACGGGCGACACGTCCCTGAGCAACGCCCGCAACCACCCGGTCGCGCCGTGGGCGCCGCGCGCGGCGTATCGCGCCGCCCTCGAAGCCGCGCTCGACGACGTGAAGGCCTTCGCGCCCGAGCTGGTGGCCGTCTCGGCCGGCTTCGACGCCTACCGCGGCGACCCGCTGTGCAACGCGGCGCTCGAGGTCGAGGACTACGCGTGGCTGGGCCGCGCCATCCGGGCGCTGGGCGTGCCCGCGTTCAGCGTCCTCGAGGGCGGCTACAGCGACGACCTGCCGCAGCTTGTGCTGGCCTTCCTGCGCGGGCTGTCCGGGGTATGAGCCCGCGGGCCGACGCCCGCGAGCACCCATCCCCTTGCCCGATCCAGCCCCCGTGACGTGCCCGTCGCGGAGCGCTGCCCGAATCCCGCCGTGACGCGCGCCCCCGCCCGCACGTCATTCCTCGCGCCCATGCCGAGCCCCCCCGCCCCGCGTGCCGCCCACGCGTTCGCCGTCGCCATGGCCGTGCTCGCCGTTGTAGCCGTGCTGTTCGCCGCCCCGCGTTCGTGGGCCGGCGACGGTGCCGCACGCCCTGCCGCGAGCCGCGCCGCCGCGGGCGCCCATGCCGCCGAGGACGGGCCCCGCGGCTGCGTCGCCGCCGAGCCGTCCACGGGCCGGCCGCTGTCGGCGCGCACCATCGCGCCCGCCGCGGTCGCGCTGTGCGGCACGGCGTGGGTGACCACGACCCTGCGGGCCGAGTGCGGGCCGCCGCCGCTCGACGTCGCGGTCGTCGTCGACCGCTCGGGGTCGATGGTCGGCCAGCCCATCGAGGACGCCAAGGCCGCGGCGCGCGCCATGGTCGAGGCCTTGGGCCTGCCGAGCCGGCCGCCGACGCGCGCCGCGCTGGTCTCGCACGGCGACCCGCCCACGGTCGACAGCGGGCTCACCGACGACCCCGCGCGCCTGCGCGCCGCCATCGACGGGCTGGCCGTCGCGGACGCCAACGTGGCCGACAACCTGCCGGGCGCCATCGACACCGCCGCCCAAGTGCTCGCCGACGGCCGGGCCGGCCTCGCCGAGCGGCCGATCGGAATCATGATCGTCCTGTCCGACGGCGGGCAGACTTACGCCGCCCCCCAGGTGACCGCGGCCGCGCGCCGGGCCGGCGCCGCGGGCGCGCTCGTCGTGCCGGTGTGCGTCGACAACACGCTCGCCGACTGCGCGACGATGCGCGAGATCGCCACCCGGCCCGAGTTCGCCTACACCGTGGCCGGCACGGCCGGGCTGGACCGGCTGTTCGCGGCCCTGGCCGCCGCCGCCCGCGACATCGTCGCGCCCGAGCTGGTGGTCGAGGACATGCTGCCGCCGGGCCTGACGGCCCAGCCGGCGGGCCTCCTGGCGCCGACCGTTTCGGCCGACGGGCGGCGGCTGACATGGCGCGTCCCGTTCTTCCCGCGGCGCGGCATCACGCTGACGTACGCCATCGCGCCCCAGTGGATCGCGCGCTTCGACCTGCCGGCGCCGCGCGCGACGCTCGAGGACGCCCTGGGCGCCACGGTGGACCTCGGGATCGGGGCGTCCGCGCTCGACGTGGTCGGCGACTGCGGGCTCGCGACGCCGCCGCCGCCGACCACGGTCCCCCTCCCCACGCCCACGGCGACGCCCACGCCATCCCCCGGCCCCGCCGCGACCGCGACGCCCCGGCCCTCGCCGTCCACCCTGCCCCCGCCGGTCTACCTCCCCGTCGCCTACCGCGACCAGTGCCTGCTCCGCGACCGCCCGGTGGACGTCGTCCTCGTCGTCGACGCCTCGCTCAGCATGGCCGACCCGACCGCCGCCGGGCGGTCCAAGCTCGCGGCCGCGCAGGACGGGGCGCGGGCGTTCGTCGACCGGATGCGGCCGGTGGACCGCACGGCGATCCTGGCCTTCAACGCCGGCGTCGACCTGCGCGCCGGCCTGACGGACGACCGGGCCGCCCTGGCCGCGGCCGTCGACGGCGTCGCGCTTGCCGCCGGCACGCGCATCGACGTGGCGCTGTACGCCGCCGCGGCCGAGCTGGCAGGCCCGCGCCGGCGCGCCGAGAGCCTGGGCGCGATCGTGCTGCTCACCGACGGTCGGCAGGGCGAGACCACGCCGGCGGCCGTCCTGGCCGCCGCCGACGCGGCCCGCGGCGCGGGCGCGATGCTCTTCACCATCGGCGTCGGCGGCGACGTCGACCTCGACCTCCTGGCGGCCGTGGCGGGGGACCCGGCGCGCACCTTCGCGGCCGGGGATGGCGAGGCGCTGGCGGCGATCTATCGAGGGATCGGGGAGCGGATCCCGTGCGAGTAGCGGGGCGGGAGAGGGAGCGGGGCGCAGCGTCGGCCGCCGAGGGCGGCGCTGGCGCCGGGGCACGCGACGCGCCGGCACGGGTCCGAGGGCACGGCGGCCGTGGCCCACAGGGATTGAAGACCGAGGACTTATGTAGACTGCGAGCCGAGTTCCAGTTAGACCTCGACGCGAGGTCTCATTGGACCCTGAGCTGATGCCTACCTAGGTCGTGCCGTTGAACAACGCGCGCTTCCCGCGCCAGGAACCCGTTGACAAGCATGGGCGTCGTCGGAGACGACGGTGCGGCGATGAAACCCGTGCAACAGGCCGCCACACCCACGCGGCACCAAGCGACGAACGGCGATACGCGCACACGGCGCGACGGTCACGATGGGGGTGCTCCTGTGGTTGGGGCAATGCCACCTTGGTTGGAGGCGGCGGGCGAGTGGCGGCTCCACGTGCGATCGCGCGGCGGCCCCACCCCCCGCCTCACCCGTCACACGCCTGCAGCCGCCCCGCGATCTCCCGGTAGATCGCCGCCAGGTCCTCCCCGTCCGGCGCGTACCGGTACATGTCCGCCCGCGTCGCCACCCCTTCAAGG
>WBZR01003533.1_pt1 | contig 13922 bp, 13 predicted proteins | sample 5204231 | NCBI WGS metagenome assembly WBZR01 (sample SAMN12412403, study PRJNA552823) | activated sludge metagenome | isolation source: activated sludge from anammox sidestream of wastewater treatment plant... | place: USA: Virginia | collected 2017-08 | reverse complement strand
AATCGCGCATGCTAATGAATTTCTTGATAAATATGATGATTCAGTTGGAAAGATTAACCGTGAGATAAATTATAATATTTGCAAAGCATATATTCTGGAAGCAGAAGGAAAGTACAAAGAAGCACTTGGCTTTATTGCTAAAGCACGACATAGTGATACAGAAATAAATATCCGCATAAGAAGACTTTATTTTATTCTGTATTATAATATGAATGAATTTGAATCAGGATTGGATGCCGTTAATGCATTTAGAGCTTATGTAAAATCCAACTCAGATCTAACTGATATTTTAAAACAAAAATATCTTAATGCTATTTATTTTGTTGAAAAAGTTTTTAAAATAAAGGCAATGCCTGAAAAATATTCAGCAAGTGATATTAAAGATATTATTGCAGATCATAACGAACGCGGTTGGATAATGAGCCAGTGGATAAACGAACGGCTTGATGAACTGCACAGCGAAGTTGCGAAAAGAAAGTAATAAATTTTGTTATTTAAAAACCATCAGTCTCATCAGAGTATCCCAAAGGGGTCTCTTCTGTGGGAAAAATCCATTTACCATGGAGAGAATTTGCGGGCTCTCACTCTACAAGCTTTTTGTATCTCACTCTTTTCGGCTCAATATCTCCAAGTCGTTTTTTCTTGTTCTCCTCGTAATCCGTGTACCCCCCTTCAAAATAATACACTTCTGAATTACCTTCAAATGCCAGAATATGTGTTGCAACTCTATCTAAAAACCACCTGTCATGCGAATTTATAACCGCACAACCGGCAAAATCTTCCAATGCTTCTTCAAGTGCTCTTAAAGTATTCACATCAATATCATTTGTGGGTTCATCAAGCAGTAAAACATTTGCCTGTGATTTTAACGTTAAAGCTAAGTGAAGACGGTTTCTTTCTCCGCCTGATAGTACTTTCACTTTTTTACTTTGATCTGTTCCGCTGAAATTGAAACGTGAAACATAAGCCCTGCTGTTGAACTGTTTGCCTCCAAGTTCAATAAACTCCGCACCTTCGGAAATTGCTTCCCAAACGGTTTTTTCAGGGTCAATTTCAGCATGTGCCTGATCAATATATCCAACCTGTACAGTTTCGCCAATTTCAAAATTTCCAGCATCGGGCTTTTCTGTGCCAAGTATCATTCTAAACAGCGTAGTTTTACCGGCACCGTTTGGACCTATAATTCCAACTATCCCTGCAGGGGGCAGCTGAAAATTCAGATTATCAAACAAAAGTTTTTCGCCGAATGCTTTTTTGATATTAACTGCATCAATTACCTTATTTCCTAAACGCGGACCGTTAGGAATGAATATCTCAAGTTTTTCTTCTTTTTGCTTTGTATCTTCATTCATCATTGCATCATAATTCTGCAGGCGTGCTTTTGATTTTGCATGTCTTGCCCGGGGAGACATCTTAACCCATTCAAGCTCACGCTCCAGTGTTTTACGGCGTTTTGATTCCTGTTTTTCTTCCTGTTCGAGTCTTTTTGTTTTTTGTTCAAGCCAGCTTGAGTAATTGCCTTCCCACGGTATTCCCTCGCCTCTATCAAGCTCAAGTATCCATCCCGCAACGTTATCAAGAAAATATCTATCGTGAGTTATTGCAATTACAGTACCTTTATACTGCTTTAAGTGCTGCTCTAACCAGTCAATTGATTCAGCATCAAGATGGTTTGTCGGTTCATCAAGCAGAAGTATATCGGGCTCCTTTAACAGCAAACGGCATAGGGCAACTCGGCGTTTTTCGCCTCCGCTTAAATTTTTAATTAATGCATCACCTTCAGGGGTGCGCAATGCATCCATTGCACGCTCAAGTTTTGCATCAAGCTCCCACCCGTTGTGATGATCTATAAGCTCAGTAAGCTCACCCTGCCTTTCAATTAGCTTTGTCATTTCATCATCATTCATTGGTTCGCTGAATTTATTGTTCACTTCTTCGTATTCTTTTAATATATCAACAATTTCCTGTGCACCCTCCTGTATAATTTCCTTTACTGTCTTTGTTTCATCAAGGTAGGGTTCCTGCTCAAGCAGCCCTATACTGTATTCTTTTGTGAAGTGAACTTCACCATCAAAGTTTTCTTCTGCACCAGCAATAATTTTAAGCAGGGTTGATTTACCTGAGCCGTTCAGACCTATGATACCTATTTTTGCCCCATAAAAAAATGAAAGGTAGATGTTTTTTAATACCTGTTTTTGCGGGGGGAAAGTTTTACTTACCCCTACCATTGAAAATATAATTTTGTTATCCGGCATTTTGTGTTGTTTACTAAAAAAATTTCATTTCAGGTCTTACGCAAACGAATTAACGATTCCTCCTTTAATGTTAATATTTTCTAAGATCAAGAAAAGAATCTTTATTTTTGTATTTTGTAACTGTTAAGATAATAATTTGAACCGAAGGGATAAATGTAAAAGAAATTAACAATAAATAAATCCTGTTATTTCTATAAACAAACTATATAGTTTATATTGCTAAATATATAGAACTATTTTCATAAATTAATTTACTTTTCTGTTTGCTTGGGTTTTATGAGTACCGCAATAGCCGCATAACCAAGTATCAGCACTACCGAAAACAAAATTGTCATCAGTGTTGTACGTGGGTGGCTTATCGGATGAATGAACCTATCGGTTATATCAAAAAGTAATCCAACAGGATTTGTAATTACATCCCAGCTGTTTAACCGTTCATATCTGCCTAAATATATTCCAAAACTTCCCAGTACAAGAGAAATAATTGAAAATGCCCAACCTTTAAATAATCCAAACCGTCGCTGCAAGGCAGTCTGAATATCATATAGCGAAATAAACCCCATCAGCAGTCCGTTCCATGCAAATGAAAAAATCATCCCCAAGTCATACCAGTACGGGATCCCCGGTCTTTGTTCAAGATGAAAAAAATCTGTTACAATATACGGCGAATTAGGAAACAAAAGCAGCCATGTTGAAAGAATAATTACAATCAGAAAAACAGAATGGATCCGTTTATAATAAAGAAGAAAAAGTGTGCTTATACAATATGGCAGTGCAGCAAGAAATAAATTAAAGTTAAAAAATATAAAAGTATCATAACCCGAATAATACATCCTGAATAATTGAAGTGCAGTACTTAGCATACACGATAGCGCAAGTACAATGGAAATACCGAATCGGTTATTAGCTTTAAGGTTTTGAATAAATGTTCGCATAATAATGATATGTTTATTTGTATTTCAGTCTTTAACGTTATAGCAACTGGTTTGGTTTCAGAAGTATAAATTAGATAATTAATTAAACTTATCCCTACATCGTTTTAAGCGGGGATGAGAGTGAGGGGGTTCAGAGTTCAATCATATACACTTAATGTGCATAAACACATATAAATAAGATATTTAAAATTAGATTAAAAATTTTGTTATTACTAAACCTTTTCGTTTCATTCAGCATCATAATATAGTAAATTAGGAGAAATTATTCGGTTTAATTATGGCTAAATCAATTTTAGCTGCATGAGGGGGGAGCTCTGGAGCTGGTTTCTACAAGTCCGGATAGAGAAGAGTATGAACTGATTCGTCAGGCAGTTTCGGGTAACTCGCATGCATTCAGGGAATTGTACAACGCAAACGTGAAGCGTGTGTATGCAGTATGTCTTAGAGCTTCACAGGATATTGATACAGCAGAAGAACTGACACAGGAAGTGTTCATAAAAGCCTGGGAGAAACTTTCATCTTTTCAGTTTCAAAGCAAGTTTTCAAGCTGGTTACACTCAATTGCTATTAACCAGTTTTTAACGATGAAACGAACTGAAAAACGATTCAATGAACGCGTGAATGAGCTTGCAGAAGTAATAATTAAAGATAATCCTCAAGGCAAAATAAAACAGGGTTATGATCACCGGCTTGATATTGAAAAAGCTTTAGAAAAACTTCCCCGGCAGGCAAGAATTGCGTTTATTTTGCATGATATAGAAGGTTACAAGCATCACGAAATATCTAAGATGATGAAAATTGAAACAGGTACTTCCAAGGCTCATTTGCACAGAGCCAGAAGAATGTTAAGAGAGGAGCTTTCTAAGTAAGTTGTTAATCCTAAATTTAAAACGATATGGCTCAAGTTTAAATTGAATTTCAAATCAAAAAGATCAATTTATACAATTGAAAATTAAAACCCAAATAACAAAAATAGCTTGATATTAAATTGCAAAAAATACTATGAAGCATAATACAAACTGCAGCGAAATCAGAATGCTGATTGATGATTACCTTGAAGGAATGATTTCAACATCATCAAAGGAAATGATGGAAAAGCATCTTAAGGATTGCGAAGAATGCAAAAATTATTTAGAAGATACCTTGGTGCTGCTTGAAAAAGCTGCACTCATGTCATTTGACGATGAGAAAGCCGGACGACTGTTAACAAAGAACAAACAGCAGCAAATGTGGTTAAACATAGAATCAAAAATAAATCAAAATCTTCATTCAACAAATACACATGCGTATAATATTAATGATTTAGAAGAAGAATATATATCTGATATTATAAACGAAAATAATATTAAGGGCAATTTACAAATTAAGCAAAGCTCATGGCAAAACTTTCGCTTTTTCTTCAGCGGTCTTGCGGCAATTTTAATTCTTGCCTTTATTTTTTACGGTGTTAACAAGTTCATGAAATTAAAAAACACAATTGATCCGAACAGCAATATAATTGAGGTATCCGGTGGACCCAAATGGATGGTAACATCTATAATGGGGAATCCTATGATAAATAATCTTGTAATGAAAGCGGTTGATTCACTCGGAATAGGAGGTATAATCACTACTAATGACTCATCAAAGGCAGAACTTTATGTTGCAGGACTTGGCAGCGTAATAATAGAGCCCAACAGCCGCGTTAAACTGACAAAAAGCGTTACTGATGAACACAGAATTCAGCTTGATTACGGAGTTATTGACGCAAACATAAATGCAAAACCAAGAACTTTTTTTGTAGATGCCGGAACGGTTACAGCAGTTGATTTGGGCTGTTCGTATAAATTTTCAATTGATAAATCGGGTGACGGACTTCTGTATGTGAAGCAGGGTAAGGTTTCTCTGCAATCTGCAAGCGGGAGGGAATCGCTGGTACCGGAGGGTAAGTTTTGCGTTACCAAACAGAATATTGGTCCGGGTACACCATTCAGAGAAGATTCATCACCTAAGCTGAAGAAGGCGCTTATGGAGTTTGATTTTGGTATCTGTGGAGGACAGTGCATTAAAACTATATTAGCAAATTCAAAACAAACCGATGCAGTAACGCTTGTGAATATTCTACCAAGAGTTGAGGAAAAGTACCGCCGGCAAGTTTATCAAAAAGTATATTCATACTGTCCCCCTCCAAGAAATATCCCGGAAGACAGTATTCCGAAATTAAACAGAGTTGAAGATATTTATGACTGGGTTGATAAAATAATGGAGCAGGTAAATGTTCAGATACAGGAAAATATGGCAAAGATAGAAGAAAATGTAAAAAAGTTTGACAACGAAAAGTGGCAAAAGGATTGGCAGAACGAATGGCAAAAAAACTGGGACGAGAATTTTAAGAACAACCCGAATTTTAAATATGAACTTCCCCCGGGAACAGATTCGCTACAGTTTTTTTATAACAACCAAGCCCATGAGTGGACACCTGAAGAACGTGAAGAATTTGAAGAAGATATGAAAGAAATGCAGGAAGAACTAAAGATAGATAACGAAGAGTTTAAAAAGGAAATGGAGGAAATTAAAGAAGAACTTAAAAAAGTTAATGAAAAAATAAAAAAAGATATGGACGAGGTTAAAAAGGAAGCTGAGCACAATAAACACGAGCAGTCCGAGGAAACAAAAAAACAAAAACGCGAATCAGAAAAAGAAAAAAAACCTTCGGATACAGGAGATGATGATAACGAATAGACCAAAAAACAAAATATAAAAATTTAAAGATATTTAGCCGCATAAAATTAAACCCGTTAATTAAAATAGCGGGTTTTTACTTTCTGTAAATTAGTTGAAATTACAAAAAGAGTTTATATTTTAAGTTAAATTAATCAATGTTAAATAATATTAAATAATATTCATTTCACCTTCCATTGAAATGACAATCCGCGTCCTGAAATTACTTTCTTCCCATAAGTTCAATTTTTCTGTTAGCTCACCATAATGTTTCTCTCTGCTGTTTCTGAGCAACCGGAGAGTTGATCTTAGTTGTTTAGTTGAAAACTTAAGATCCCGATCTTGTATGGTATTATTTAACTGCCTTATTTCATGTATATGCCTTATAATTTCAGGAATCATAACATCAACATCATGTATATCACCCATTAGTTCCAGCGATGATTTTATTTCACCATGGCATAAAGCAAAATCAGCCCCAAAACAATACTCCCCTAACTCCATTGCATAACGCAAAGGTTTACCTGCTTTACGCATTTCATGCAGTATGTTTTTTCTTAAGGGAAAGTTTGTTACGGTATGAGAATACAAAATAAACTCATCAAACATCTCCGGAATTATTATACTAAGATTTTCTCTCAGAGTATGTTTTTCCTTTATTGAATAGTTCCGTTTCATAATTTCCCGGGAAATTTATTGTTTATATACGAATCGGCAGGTATATACATACAGCAATTGCATATCTGAAAAAATTTCAGTATTTCAAACGGAAGTCTTAGGTTATAGATTTTCATTAACAAAATTCAGGAAATGTTCTTTATATCCTGCTTTATTAAGCATTTTAAAATATTCAATTAATTTTTTTCTTTTTTCCTCACGTTCCGCTTTTTTACGTATTATAAGCAAGTCAAATGCTCGGGTATCTTTCTCCTCTAAAGTTGATTTCAGCTTCTGGAGTTTATTTATAAATACATCATACTCTCTAACTTCTCCCAGTGCTTTAATTAATAAACGCAGTTCCCTGTATTCAGTTTTGAACTTATTTTTAGGGAATACCTTGCGGAACATTTTAAACACTGCCTGCAGTCGCCTGGATGCTACACGCATATCATGAAGTGCTTCAATATCGCCGCCTTCAATTGTGCCCTGTTCATATTCTGTCATCTCTAAAAACCGTACAGGAAGAATGACCTTTAGGCATTCTTTAAGCCCTTTATTAACATCCAGACCGTATATGTTTTTTGCTTTTGCCAATTTAAAAATCCTTCAGTACTTTTTTTGCCAACGGCGTCAACTTAAGTCCCCTCATTTCTTTTTTTGTGAATACCTCTGCACCGTATGAATCATTGCCGTCCGGTTTTCTTTTTATACCTTTAATTTCTTTTGCTTTTGCATTAAATATTACACCCGTATGATGGAACACTTCTTTATTTCCTTTAAATGTATATGCCTCAACACATAATAACTTATATGAGGCAAGTTTTAGTCCTGTTTCTTCCAATAATTCTCGTTTAAGGGTTTGCTTTGGTGTTTCACCAAAATTAATTTTTCCGCCGGGTAAATCCCACCTTCCTTTAAAAGGTCCTTTTCCCTTTTTGATCAGAATAAATTTATCCTTATGCTTTAATACTGCATATACACCAAATCTATGTGAATGTTCTTTTTTTGCCAATTGTTTATTTATTAAATATTGCCTTTACCACGCGGTAAGTATTTAAATATGCTTCTATTGTGTGTGCAATTGATTTTTAATATCCTCACTCAAGCCCAAACTAATTATATTTTAACATATCAACCACTGCCCGATATATTATTATTTCAGGTTTAAACTCAAAAATAGCGGGTAAATTGTTTTTAAGTAAGGTTAAATATTCTTCATCCATATACAAATATAATATTTGATTATGATAATTGTTTAAAGGATATTTTTATAGAGAAAATTTTTATTTATCCTTTTAGAAAAATTTTTACTTTGTAAAAAGATATGATTAAAAGTATTTTTGCAAACTATAATCCACCCTAAGCACCCGATGTGCGGAGGAAATATTTAATTTAAAAACCACCTTCTTTTAAGGGGATTAATTAAACGATGATAACATTTGGAAGATTTTCTGACAGCTTTAAGCCAAAAGCTAAAATTGATGAGTGGAATTTATCCGAAAAGCAATTCCTTGAAAAAAACTATCTTGAAAGCTATGAAGCATTTTTACGCTATCTGCGTGATGATGAAACCGGTAACGTACAATTTTCACGCAAGGGTGAGCGGATTGATTTTGAACTGCAGCAGGGTTCAAAAAAAGTAACAGGGTATATTGCTCAAGGCAGGGTTATTTGTGAAGCCGATATTGCCGGGTATGAAAAACTTTCGGTTTCATTTATGCGAAGACTTATGGAAATGAACTACTCACTTTTATACAGCCGCTTTGCTTTAAAAGATAACAGAATTTGTATTAAGTTTGACTCAAAGATACCTGCAGCACCTCCGCGTAAGCTGTATTACGGATGGAAAGAGCTTGCCACACGCGCCGATAAACAGGATGACCTGCTTGAAGATGATTTTGTCATGCTGAAATCTATAAGAAATATGAATATTCAGCAGATACCCGAATCAGAAAAAGAAATAAAATACAGTTTCTATAAGAAGTGGATAGAAAAAACTATTAACAAGATTAGCGGACTTAATGAGGATGCTTTTTCGGGCGGTATTTCTTATTTACTGTTAAACACAGCATATAAGATAGATTATTTTATTGCCCCCGAAGGTACACTTATGAACGAGATTGAAAAACTAAGCTGGGCGTATTTTGTAAAAGATAACCGCCCGGTTACTGAAAAAAATCTAAAAATGAAGGAAGCTTTACAGAAACTATTTGATAAACCAAAAGATACTGTGCTTAAAGATCTTTACAGGGTTAAATCAACTTTTGGAATAGCAAATCCCGCTCCGCATCAGGCGGTGCTTGATCTGTTTGCCAATAATCTGCAAAACGTTAAATGGTATATTGATAACAACCATTCCGATATTGCCGTAAATATATATGAATACCTTGCAACATACTGCCTTTTCAGTTATGGTTTACCAAGACCAGATGTTAAGCTTTTCCATTTGATGCTTAACATTAGTAATCAGGATTATTTTACTGCACTTGGTATAAGTCCCGTGCTGTATGATTCCGTCACAGGCAAGCTAAATGACACTGAAATTAAAAGTATAATTACATCAATAATTAGCAGCGGTAACGAGCTATATCCGGATCTTAAATTCAATACAGATAACTTAAAGTTTGATTCATTATTGGATTTTCTGCGTACATTTATAGAAAAAATGAAAACGCTGAATTTTAATCAATAAAAACTTTATAATTTATAATTTAAAATAATCAATCAGAATTTTTAAAGATAACATCAATATATGGATGCACAGCAGATTATAGACAGATTTCAGCACGTAATAATTCAAATAGCTACACCTCAGGGAACAGGTACCGGGTTTTACGTAAAAAGCGCCAACCTGATAATTACCAATGATCACGTTGTAAAAGGAAACTCCGAAGCAGTTATAAGCGGCAGATCGATTCCGAAACAATTGTCACAAGTCTTCTTTAATGATGCAAAGTATGACCTTGCTTTCATAAAAGTGCCGGAAGGTATTGATCTTCCACCAATTGATCTTGCCCGCGGACACGATGTTAAAGAAGGAGACCAGGTTATTGCAATCGGTCATCCGTATGGACTGAACTACACTGCAACAGAAGGGATTGTTTCAAAATCAAAACGATTGCAGCGTGGATTGAATTATATTCAAATTGATGCGGCAATTAATCCCGGCAATAGCGGCGGACCGCTGGTTAATTCTACAGGTGATATAATTGGAGTTAACACATTTATTATCGCAGGCGGAGATAATTTGGGTTTTGCTCTACCGGTAGAATATCTTGAAGAAGATATTTCCGGTTACAGCCAGTATTTTGGCACATATACACAAAAATGTCCAAGCTGCGGTTATTTTGTGACAGAGCAAAACCTTGATGGAGAAGAGTACTGCCCTAACTGCGGTACCAAACTGGATTTCCCAAATCTTAAACCTGAATCAGAATATAAACCAACCGGAGCATCAGCAGTTATTGAAACAATTTTAGAACAGCTTGGAAAAGATGTTAAGCTTTCAAGAAAAGGTCCCTACAGCTGGGAAATAGATGAAGGATCTGCAAAGATTTATATCAACTATAACAAAGATGGTTTTATAGTCTGCGACAGTCTTTTGTGCATGCTGCCTAAAAGCAACATTGGCGCAATGTACGAATTTTTACTTCGCGAAAACTATAATTTAGAAGGTATGATGTTCAGTGTTAATAATCAGGATGTAGTGCTTTCAACTTTCATGTATGATCAATACTTAACGTATGAAACAGGACTGGAAAATCTGAAGTTACTTTTTGCAAATGCTGATAAATATGATAACATTCTGCTCGAAAAGTACGGTGCACAACCCCGAATTACTGATGAAACATAAAAAAATAGAAATATTATTCCAATAAACAGGAAGAATAATTATTTTTTAAAACCCGGCAAATTGCCGGGTAATTTATAATTGAGCCAGCATTTTTAGACAATATTAATTATTTTTGTTTAGTAAATAAGTCAATATAATATGAAAATATATATACTTCTTATTGCCGCACTATTCATTTTGATATCAGCTTCATGCTCTAAAAAAAACGATGGTAACAATAGCGGCAATAATTCATCTCAAAATTCAGTTGAAGAAAACAGTGATAAAAAAGACGGTAACAACAACCTAAGCCAATCTCAGCAAAACGAAATTGTATATTTGGGAAAGTGGGACGGAAAAAGAGTTATTGTTGAAGATAATTACAGGTTTTCTGCTAATGAGAATATAAAAGATACAACCGGTGCCGGTTATGATAATTATTGTCAGTCATTAAAAGATATTATCAATAAATATCAAAAGTTAAATGATCTGAAATATGAATATTTTTTTGATGACTTTAAACCTGAATTTGAAAAATATACCGGATTTAAAAAAGGTGATAAGATAAATGTTTCTGCAAATAACGGAGTTTACTCAGCAGAAATTGCCGGTTACTACATTAACATGGATGATATTATAGGCGGAGGGATTGTTTTCTATGCTTATGTTAACGCCCCTGCGGGTGCAAAGTTTGAAGAGAACGAAGTTATGGTATGCTCACAAAACAACCATTTGAAAAAAATGAATAATAAAAGTGTAACTAATCAGCAGGTTCTGGATAAATTTAAAGAATACCTTCTGCCTAAACTTAAAGGAATTAATTCTGCCAGATTTGATGATAAAGGTGAACAAATCTCAGGTCCTGTTACAAAACTAACAAATGAAGAAATTAAATTATTTGAAGGGAGCTTTACCGCAGCCGGAAAAAATGAGTTTTTAGTTGGAGTAAAACTTCAGAATGATTTTACAAATTTCACTTCTTTAATATACATAATGGATGAAGATGGAAAAATTATCTCAGAGCATTCTCCGCTTGCCGTTAATAATTTTACCTTCGGCTCCGTTGATGCCGTTGTTGATATTAATGGAGATGGAATACTTGAAATTATGACTTATGACGGATATTACGAAGGCGGCACATATAACCTGTGGAAATATAACGGTGGTTTATTTAAAGTGATTACATCAGGGTTTTCGTTTGGAGTGTAGATACTGTATTTAAATTTTAACAGATATTATTAAATAAAATATTTAATTTTCAAACTCTGCAGAACAATATTAAACAAAGAGATTGAAATAATTACTTATACTTTCCCTTGCAGATCATATTCCTTTGCTCCGGTTATTTTAACCGTAACAATATCGCCAATTCGTAAATAATCTGCCATTATGTAAACTTCGTTATCAACTTCGGGACTATCATACTCTGTTCTGCCTATATAATTTTTCCCTTCTTTTCTGTCTATGATTACTTTAAGATTTTTATTTATAAGGTTTTTATTATGTTCAAGTGAAATCTTCCTTTGTGCTTTCATCACAACATCAGCGCGTTGCTGTTTTATTTTTTGGGGAATACCATCTTTCAGTTTATAAGCATAAGTATTTTCTTCATGTGAATATGTAAATACGCCAAGCCGTTCAAATTTTGTTTGTTTAACCCATTCAAGTAATTCATTAAAATCCTCCTCAGTCTCTCCCGGATACCCGGTTATCAGGGTTGTTCTGATTGCAATTCCGGGAATTTTCTTCCTGATTGCATTAACAAGTTCAATAGTCCTTTCTTTTGTTGTACCCCGCCTCATAGATTTAAGTATTTTATTGTTTATATGCTGCAGCGGAATATCAATGTATTTGCAGATTTTGGGTTCGCATGCAATTACATCAAGCACATCCAAAGGAAACCCCTGCGGAAAAGCATAATGAAGACGGATCCATTCAATTCCTTCAACACGACAAAGTTTTGTTAAGAGTTCAGCTAAACTTCGCTTTTTGTAAATATCAAGTCCGTAGTAGGTTAAATCCTGTGCTATTAAAATTAATTCTTTTACTCCCTGCTTTGCAAGGTCCTTTGCCTGTTGAATTAATCTTTCAATTGGAATAGATATATGCTTTCCGCGCATAAGCGGTATTGCACAAAAAGCGCAAGGTCTGTCACAGCCTTCAGAAATCTTAAAATATGCGTAATGCAGCGGAGTAGTAAGCAGGCGTTCGCCAACAAGCTCTTGCTTATAATCAGCTTTCAGTGTTTTTAGCAGTCTTGGCAGGTCACGTGTACCAAAATACTCATCAATGTTCGGTATCTCTTTTTTAAGTTCAGGTTTATACCTCTCAGATAAACAACCCGTAACATAAACTTTTTCAACCTTGCCTCTTTCTTTCGCCTCAGCCCATTCTAGAATTGTATTTATTGATTCCTGTTTTGCATTATCAATAAATCCGCATGTGTTGATTATTACTATAGGAGCGTCTGAATTTTCTTCTTCATGTGACACCGAGATTTCATTTGCCTTAAGTTGCCCCATCAGCACTTCTGAGTCGTAGATATTCTTTGAGCACCCGAGTGTTATTACGTTTACTTTATTTTGTTTAACAGATTTTGTTCGCAATAATTATTTATATAAACCTAATTTTAGCATCATTCTTATAAATGTGGATTTCTAAGCTGCAATTTAATCATATAAATACAGCCATACGAGGAATTTAAAATTACTAATAACCGTTACTAATTTAAAATTAACTGTTTATAACTTAATTAATTTATACTATAAAATCTATGTCAGTAAAAATTTATCCTTTTAAACAACAAGCACCGGGAGAGTTTAACGGAGGTGAAATTCTTGAAAACCGCCCGGTTGCAATGACCCATAATCCCGCATATCTTCAGCCATACTCAAATCTCTTCTATTGGGCACATGCATGGAGCGAAAAGGGTTCTACAATCGGAGAGCATCCCCATAAAGCTTTTGAAATAGTTACCTTTATTATAAAAGGAACAATTGAGCATTATGATTCCGCCAATATGAAATGGATTCCAATTGAAGAAGGCGGTGCTCAGATAATACGTGCAGGAAGCGGTATAAGCCACTCAGAAAAGCTAAATGCCGGCTCTCATGTTTTTCAGATTTGGTTTGATCCGGATGTTCGTAATGCTTTGCAGTATCCGGCTGCTTATAACGATTATATACAAAAAGATTTTCCGGTAAATTCCAATAACGGATTTAATATCAGAAAATATATCGGTTCAGGAAGTCCAATGGAAATTAAAACCCCGGGTGTAACTGCATCTGATGTTACATTTAATTCCGGCAGTAGTAAGTTTACATTAAATAAAAATAAAATCAGCTCAATTTATCTTATTGAGGGAGCAATCAAAACTTCATCAGGGGAAATGAAGGAAAATGACTTTGCTGTTTTAAAAGATGCGGACTACTTTGAATTTGAATCTGCCGATGAGGGGAGATTTTTTATAATAGAAAATCCCGTTTCTGTTGGTTATACTACTTATGCAGAAATGAAATAAACAAATCTATAAATAAAATG
>WBZR01003532.1_pt1 | contig 13924 bp, 15 predicted proteins | sample 5204231 | NCBI WGS metagenome assembly WBZR01 (sample SAMN12412403, study PRJNA552823) | activated sludge metagenome | isolation source: activated sludge from anammox sidestream of wastewater treatment plant... | place: USA: Virginia | collected 2017-08 | reverse complement strand
CCGCACACAGGATGTCACCAGCACGGAGTCGCAATCCCTTCTACATGAGGTCTGCATTCTTACATATTATTGAGTAATGTATAGTTATAATCAGATGGCGTCGCAATCCCTTCTACATGAGGTCTGCATTCTTACCTCTCTGCCGGATATTATTGAGTAATGTATAGGTCGCAATCCCTTCTACATGAGGTCTGCATTCTTACAAATTCCGGCGAACTGGTAAGTATATCTGCCCGTCGCAATCCCTTCTACATGAGGTCTGCATTCTTACGATCAGGTCTGGGATCAGGTCAGGACTCAGATCAGGGAGTCGCAATCCCTTCTACATGAGGTCTGCATTCTTACGATAAGGCAATGCAGATGACGGGCAAAACTGTTATGTCGCAATCCCTTCTACATGAGGTCTGCATTCTTACCATCACAGGTGCCGACATCATATACACTGTCGAGTCGCAATCCCTTCTACATGAGGTCTGCATTCTTACTTGAGGCGCCTGCACACATAGAATTGCAGGTGCAGTCGCAATCCCTTCTACATGAGGTCTGCATTCTTACCGGAACTCCGGATCGGGGCGAGCTTCGATTTTGGTCGCAATCCCTTCTACATGAGGTCTGCATTCTTACAGCCCCCCTGCAAAATCGTCCATATTATCAAATTATTGCAGGGTAGCGTGTACAGAATTTCGCGACTTTGTATAGAAACCAATATTAAGTTGTCAAAGAACTTATTGGATCTCAAATCTGCCGAGTCCAAAGCTTGTTCCCTTTCCCACATGCAATATCTCACCTGCCTTCAGAATATCACGAAATGGATTTAAATTCCCCCTGTAAGTTACCTCGCCTGCAACTCCGCCCATCTTCATCCTTACATCCTGCCTTGACGAATACCTCTCCCAATCCTGCCATCGCAGGGATTCCTTCTCAATTGCCACCCCTTCCGCCTTTTTTATTAGCCCCTTGTAGTCCCACGATGGTTCGGTCCCACCACAGTGAAAATAATATATCAGGCAAAGTCTTCTCATAAGGCTCCTGATCAATACATGGAAGTCCAGTTTCACTGCAAGACTCCTCTGATGTTTAATCCTGGCGGGAGTTAAAAAGCGCAGAGTAATCGTGTCATCATAAGAACCTGGACAAATATCATCAGAACAAGACTCAAACTGTTCCCGAATATAAAGCTCTTTTGATCCTGTATTCTTGAGGACTTTACTATCAATAGAATATACATTCTCACTGTCATCCTCTACACTCTGCAATTTATACTTGCCTTTGCCCTTTCCAATCCCAATGTAACCGAGTTCCTCAAATGTATATATAAAGTATGGCAGATATTCTATCCCCTTTCCCGCCAGTATCAGGCTGAAGCAAATCTTATCGCCACTTCTATAGCCGCGGCGACTCTCTGCAGGAGGTTCAATTACAAAGGGATGAGGCACCGCATCATACTTATCCATCCCCATCATAGCTGTGCCCTCAGGAGGCATTGTCTCAAACACATAGACATAGACGCACCTTGTCTTAAGAAGACATTCCGAGCAGTCATTCCTTTTCAGTGCACAGACAATCCTCCTGAATGCATTGCCGAAAGCCCCCCTGAAGGTTGCCCCCTTATAAGTCGGCAGGGCAAGGGATTCAGATGCCTCAATAGTAAAGTTAAATTTCTGATATTTGATAATCATTGCAGGAATATACTGATCCCTTCAGGAATCCTGTCACCAAGCCCCATAACAGTAACCTTCAACTCCGACGGCAGCGGATATATCCGCACGTCATCTTTCTGGGGATTGATTATACTGTTTAATCTGCCCTTTAATTCTACAAGATTCTGCCACGTTAATCTACAGTAAAATACGGAATACTGGATATGAATACCCCTCTGTTTCAACAATCTGAAGACGCGTGTGAGGCGCCGTTCGTCTGTGATGTCGTAGCATACCAGGTAGTTTGCTGTCATGTTCAGGTACCCCCTTACCCTGACCTCTCCTCAATCCTTAACTCCCTCATAATCCTGAAGATGTCATCAATCATATTCTCAATCTTTTCATGAAGCGCCTTTCTCCTGTTCTCAAAACGATGGATTATATCCCTCATCCCTTCCTGTGAGATAATCCAGCCGTTATTACCTTTTTGCATAAGGTTATTATCCCTGTTGCGCCTGAAGAATTGTATAGAGTGCAGGTCAATCTCCGGCCCCATGATGTGGCAGACGTCGAGGGCAAGACCAAAGTTGTGCCTTCTGTGTAAAATGCCCATATGTGGATCAAGATCACATTTCATGAGACTGCCGATTATTATCTCCTTAAACAGGTTACCGATTAATCCGCAGATAACAATCCACTGTTCCTCGCTCCTCGGCCTTAATTTTTTTATAAAATCTCGATAATCAGACTCCCTGAACCCCTTTGACATAAAATCAGCGGCTACAACAGGGGACAGCCTTTTTACAGTACTCAGATGAAAATCCCTCCTCTTCGAAGATATCCATGTCTTGACCTTGTTTTCATTCTCCTCGGTATCAAGCAATACCCTCTGCTCTTCATAATGACGGGGGAGATTGTGATTATACGGTATGGTTACAGCAACCTCCCTGCCTTTCCTGTTCATGAAAGTTACCGGTATATCATTTTCAGTGAAAAGTGTAATCACACCGGCCTCGATCTTGAGGTTACCGATTACAACTACACGCCCGACAAGACGGACGGGTATGCGTCTGCCGGCCTTCCCGTCTTCCTTAATCCAGACAGACGGGCCGTCTCTTGTCACTTCCAATCCCTTATTCTCGTTCAAGTAGAGTGTCCGGTCCATATAACGTATCCTCTCCATCCATGATTCTGCGTGCAAGACCCTGCACCTCTTCGACATATTTCGGCCTCATCTCCTGCGACCATTCCTCATATAATGGATAAAAGCGGCTCCTGCTGTTTTTCTTCAGATAACATCCGGGTCTTTCATCTCCATATGAAAAATCCCGTGCGGCAAATATCCTTTCCCTGAATATCTTCCAGACAAACGCATCAACACATGGCCTGTACGCCTCCACAAGGTCACATGCCAGGGACTCCCTGCCATATTCAAACTGATGATAATATCCTATGGTCGGATCAAGTCCGATAACCTCAATCTCCCGCACCATCTCATAGTGAAGGAGTGTATAACATAGAGAGAGTATTGCATTTACAGGATCCTCCGGTGGACGCCTTGTCCTTTTGGTAAAATTGAGAGACTCTGGAAATAGCTTCGTAAGCGCTGCAAAATATGCCGCAGAGGCGCCGCCTTCATACCCCCTGAGCGAATCAAGATTACTATTATCAGCAGTAACGCTCTCCAGGACCCTTTCTAATGTATCTATAGAAGTCATCAGCGGTAACCTCAAGTCGTTACGTACACTCATGGCATCTCTCATCAAGCCGGTCTGGGCGCGCAACTTCCTTTGAACAATGTCAACAGAAAACTCAAAAGTAAAAGTATTATCCTCAGACTTCTCGTACTGTTTTACCCTCAGGATACCATTATTGTGCAACCTGCCGTGCATCATTCCGCAGAACCGCGTCCTCTTTCCTGACAGGAAGATCACGCTAATCCCCTCATCAGACAATCTATGCAAGACAGGGGTCTCAATAGTTACACTGCCGATTACGACAACCCGCTTCAATGGCTTAATCGGGACAATTCCTTCCCTTTCGCCATTGGAATAGAACGCAAGGGCATTGCCGTCGAGCTTTATGTGCGAGCCCTTTTTATCAATATATAGAGTGCCCATATAATTTCCCTGAAGATACCATCCGGAATGGGGTCAGGTCTGACCTGCCCCTCTTTTTTAACCCACATAGAAATACTGAGGATCCCTGGGCTGTACCCCTATCCCAAGCGCATGAGTTCTGCTCCGTGCATCCATTGTAAAGACGTGAACCCTGTCCTCCTCCCGTCTTATAATGCCTTCAAGCTTCCTCATCACATAACGCAGCTCGCCATCCGTAAGGAAGCATTCATACACAGACTTCTGCCCTCCGGTGCTGTATCCTTTCAAGAAATAGCGCACATTGTTAAGGCGTCTGCTGTCCGTAATGTCATAGGCTATGAGATAGAGAGTCCTGCTCATGAGAACAGGATAAATGGAATGAGGCTGGAAGTCAGCAAAAGAAATGTTTCAGAAATGTTTCTTCGGGCAACTATAATTTTACTACATCTTTATTTATATCCGGCATCGGATAATGCTTTCCGTTTCCCGTTGCAAGAATAGCCTTTTTTACGAAGGCTGAAGCTGCGATAAAACAATCATCTAATTCAAGGTATTGACTCTTTTCGCTTCTCTTATACTCTCCTGCCTTTTCTGCTATTTCACGATTAATTGGGATAATATGCAGACTATCAATCAATTCACTCGTCCTCTCCTTTTCATGATGTTTCATTCCTGCGTATATCTCAGCTACTGTGATGACAGAACAGTAAATAATCGAGTCTTCGAAATTTGAAAGCAGATATTCCTGAGACTTTTTCCTGCCCCTCAAGAAATCTATAAGAATATCTGTGTCAACAATGATATTCCTCATGAACGCTTCGACCTTGATGACTTTCTCATCTTCCGGACATATGCATCTGCACCTTCCCTTAACTCAGGATGGTCTTCATCTTTCCAGGAACCGTAACTTGTACTTAGTACCTTCTCCAGCTTGATTTTCTTAAGCTCCCGTCTCAATGCATCTGCAACAACCTTGCTCTGCTGCCTCTTAGATACTGTTTTCCTCAGATCCTCAAGTAAATCTTCCGGCAAAAGAAAGTTTGCCTGTTTAGTAGACATATTCACTCCTATCCTATAGTTTAGTATAGATAATAATCTATATAACTATATATGTCAATATTCTGTGCCTTACCGTGCAAGGCATGGGCAACCTTTTTCCCTGATTTCCCTGACTCAATTGTTCCTATAAAGGAGAATGATCAAAAATGACTACATCACCTGTCACAGGCGAGCGGTAAACCAGTTTCCGTGCCTTGCCATGAAGGGCATGGGCAATCTTTAGATAGAGCCAGATGGGAGCGGAACCGGTAAGAATAATATCGTTACCTTCACCGGCACGTTCCTGTGTTTTCTTGATATACTCTGGGATGGATGCGAGCCTGGCAGTCTCAGTTCCAGAATAAAGAGAATTCAGATCAATGATTATTTGTTGCGCCACTGTGATTCACTATAATCATCCTTTGCACGTGAAAGTTCTTTGTATACAAGATCCCTGATTTCATCTTCACTGCTTTCAGGATGGCGCTTCCGCAGCATGGCCCGCTTTAACTCGATGGACAACATCGTTATATCTGCCCATGCCCTTATTCGTTTTTCAACTTCTGCGTCGGAGATAATTTTCATGGACTACATCGCCCCGTGATGCCATTCCTTTGTCTATATGCATTAAACGCAATTCTGGCCATAACAATCTTACCCTTCAAACGTTCTGTTGCCAAATCTTTGTTTTAATCTGCATGTCAAATCCCTCACATCATTTAATGATAGAATTTCAATTCCATAGGCTTGTCCCCTTATAACATTGGACTCATTTATCTTGTTCTGAGTGGTACAAATGAAAGCCCTTTTCTCACCTTTCCCAAGCAGGGTGGAGATCGCCCCTTTTTTGTATATTTCTTCGCTCACGATGTTTTTTTCTTTATTCCCTTCTCCAAGGGTCTTGCACTCTATGTAATAGAATACATTATCCTTTACAAAAGCAATATCCAACTGATTCGGTACCCCGCTTAGACTTTCTATAATAATGTCCATAAAGGCATCATCCAATATATTATCCTGTACAAGATCAAAGACTTCATTAAAGATGTATTCCTCAAACCAGCCTCCGGTTAAATAGACCATTTCCTCCTTAGTCAAGTCTTTACTGATTAATCGGCCGTTTAACACAAACCCATGTCTCTTCAGCATTTCCTTCTCAACCGCAGAGGGTTCTCTATTAAAGGCAGATGAAAAACCATATCGCTTCTTATCTCTCCCATCCATTAGACCTATATAAAGAAAACCCAGCAAACCTTTTAATTGCTCATAGTTGCTCAATATCCACGTGGACATGTCTTTACGTAATGTAGCAGCATATTTTGTTGTGTCGAGTTTATCTTTATTCACTATACTGAATCCATAACTGCTCAGGTACTCCTCAAGGTTTAACCTTTCAGGAATCGCAGAGGTCTTGATTGTTTTTTTTCTTGGGAACATCTGAACAAACTCATTCCTGCCAATAGGTATATAACCTATAACAACCTTCTCTCCAATGCCTCTGAAAATATCATAGGCTGCAAGAGCCATTACTTTATTTCCACCAGTGATATTCACGATATATTGGACTTCACCTTTCATTTTTTCAACAAGAGCCTCTATCTTACTAATACAGTCTATTAAAGAATCCTGATCAACGATCTCCGTTGGAATGTGGTCATCCTGCGTCATAAGTCCTTTCAAGCGGAGAGTATTTTCTATGCACTCTGCCTTTCTTTCCTCTTCCATTTTTAAGGTAGAGATAAACCAGAAGATGTCAGGCTTATAATGAGCAGCTACAAGTATATTGGGGATAGTCTGATCGCTGATAAGGGAGACGAGAATCGTTTTCATTTATAATCATCCTTTACAACCCAAAGCCCTCTTCTTATCAAATCTCTAATCATATCTTCACTATATTCAGGATACCGTCACCTTAACATAGACCGCTTAAGTTCTATGGACAGGCACGTTTTACAGCTCATGCCTTAATTCTCTACTTCCCCTTCTGCACCAGATATATTTACGATATATGATTCGTTAGTAATATCACCCTATGTTTCTTCTGTTGTTAATGTCTGCAAATATTCATGTAGTTTAAAGCTAAATCGCGCATAGACATCACCGACATTTGCCAAGCCCTCCTGCATACGGTCCCAGTCAACTTGAAACACATAACTATGATAAACAACATGCCTGAATTTACGATAAGGCGCCAGTGACAAAGCCAGTGACTCATCAAACAGGGCCGGCAAAGGCTGATAGGGAGGTTCACAAAATCTTTTGAATAAATCTATATGCCATGTATCACCTGAAGGCAGTGAAACTGAATAAAAATGACTAATCCGCTTAAGGACATTTTCGATTCCACTATAAAATTGTGCCATAAAAGCCGCGGCAGCAATTTTCTCCCTCATCAGTGGCATTCTATCTGAAACATCTCTGCGCAGCGCTATCAGCTCTTGAACTGTTGCTTCAATCAACTCCAACTCAATGTAAATTTCCTCACACAACTCTTCAGGGATCACAACAACACCTTGCCTTTTCTTTCTATATAACGAGTAAACCTGTTTGGTGGGTTCAACGACACTATATCCAGGGATACCCCTAATTCTTCTTCCAGCCTTGCCGCAAACTTATAGAGATCCCATCCTGAAATACCATCACAAGCTAAGTCAAGATCACGCGCCTTCATTGGCCTGTCAACAGTGCTGCCGAATAGAATCAGGCGTGTCGCGCCATATGATTTTGCAAGAGCGATTATTCTATCAATGTTCTCTTTATTAATGCCCATTTTATAGACTCCTTGTCGTATGATGGTTTAACATGAACAGGGTGGATTTTTACACTGAATCCTTTAACCAGGTCTGTATTGTTGTTATATATTTTTGATTGTATCTCAAATAATACATGTCATTTTGTCTTTTACATTCTGTTATAGTTCCCTCAAACCCTCCATGGGCAAAGAAGTTCCTCTTCTGTGGTGCTGTTTCCTTTCTGTCTTCTGGATATAGGATGTCTATAAGACGAGTCCATTCAGTATCTGATTTGATGTCCTTTTTAAGCTTATCTATTTCATTACCAAGGACAACATCATTCAAGTTAAGCCCGAATAACGCATTAATATCCTTGAAACACTCTCTTATAAATGCTATATCAACGCCTTTCATGTCAGCCCTTGATATACCTTTTTCTCTGAGAATTCTTGATATCCCGAGATAAAATCCACATGCAAGAATCACCTTAAGATAATCGTCTTTTCTAAGGTTTGGTGATTTATCATATCTCTCTGTTAAGCGCCCTTTTGCATGTTCTATAAATTCCTTTAACATACCGAGTATTTCTTTCTCCTCATAATAACCCAAATGATAAATTACAAGCGGTGCATTATTTTTTATTGGCGAAAATGTCAGGACAAAGCTCTCAAGCATTGACTGAAGTTGCCCTTTTCTTGACCGCTGTTCGCTTCCAGAATAGACTGATTTGGCAAGGCTGTAGTCCTGAATGTCTTCATTCTTTAGAGGAGAGGTAAAGAATGCTTTTACAGTCTGTTTCTCAAAGTATATCTTATGTTCATCAGCCATGTCACTACCAATGATGGGGTCGGAAAATGCTATCTCTATGGCTGTGCCTTCATTATTCCAATCATATAACTTAAGCCATGTACCAAAATACCTGATGGCCTCTAATAGGGCTGAGACATAGATATTGTGTCCACTTGATATATCAATTATGATCTTTTCTATTTCTTGTCCTTCCTTGAGGAATCTTTGGATCATATCTATCAGGAGCATAAGTACTATGTCAGAGTAATAACACTCAAATGAAACAGACGCTCCTGTAGTCTTATATTTTCCGAGAGAATGTATTACCTTAAAATCCTTGACATCTCGTGAATGGGGGTGACCTTTAAAAAACATAGCAGGATTTTTTAAATAATCATCAGGTCTGTCGAAGGCAGATTTTAATAACTTATAAAACTCATCATGACAGGTAGATCTGAATTTTTCATTATTAATTAGCAATTGATTAAATGGCAAACTTATTGGATATATTAAAACAACTTCAGGTTCATAACCTTCTTTTTCCAGGTAGTCCCTAATAGCAAAGGATGAGAGGGTTGTTTCAAATCTATCTTTATCAATACAAAAGTTGACCCTACTGAATGTATTAACATCAAGCCTTCCTATTTGATAAACAATCGCTCGCCTCATAGCAGGCATTTACTCCATTTTTTAATCATATCCAACGAAAGAAGAACCTTACTATGTAATTACCTGTAATTTCATCCAGCTATACCGCTGCTGAGTACCCTGTTTCATGAATCCAGAATCTCCTTCAGTTTATGATATCTTTCCAGCTTTGTCTTATCTCCCTTTTTCTCTGCCCGTTTTTTTGCATCTTTTAGGTCTATTTTTTCTATAAATTGTCTGGCAAGTATTTTCTTGATACTAAAAGGAATGGATTCAGCTTCAAAAAGCTTGGTTGAAAATCCGATGTCAAATCCGTTAATCGCAAATAGATCTTGATTGTTCAACCACTCAGCATCGGTTTCTTTTAATGTCGTAAGAAAACAAGAAAACCTTTCATGATTTAGTGATTTTCTTAAGGCTTCAAATGCTAATTCACATGCTGATGGTGTTTTTGGTTTAGGTTTAGGAATAGGAACTGGTTCACTTTCTAAAGCAGTAAGTATACCATATCCGACCGAGCTTTTTGCACCTACTCCCCAATTTGACAACGCAGTCTTGAGAAACTCAACGGCTTTTTCAAGATTAATTTGACTCCCTGCTACTATGGGGAAATAGAACACACTACCGGAATCGATTACAATGAAAGGAACTGGATTTGGGGCCATGTCATCTGAGGGGAAATCAACCATTTTCGAATAATAATCCTGGAAATGATTATTCATGATGTCTATTTTTAATTTCGGAACATCCATAGGGAATCCATTCCAAAATTGGACATTGCCAACTCCATCTTGACTGCCAAAAAGGTAATTTTCTTTCCCGTTCTCTATTTTATCTTTTTCATTATCAAATTCTGCACCGAATCTTGCTACCCCTTTGATTGAGGATGAAGGTATAAAGGGCAGACCTGTGCAGTGATCTAATCTGATAGAGTTTTCAAGGGTATGTTCATCACCTAATCCGCAGATTAAGGCATCGGATACCTTAGCCTTGACTATTGCACAGCGATACCCTTTTGATTTTAAGACTGAAAGAATATTGAAAATCCTGTTCTTATGGGACTCGGATATTTTTTGTAATTGAGACCTTCTACTATCGTACTCTGTCTTGAGTCTGATGAATTCATCAACCTTTTTGTCTTTTAGTTCTTGTGGCGAACTGAAGCTGCCGTTAAACCTTACCCATTTATTAAATAACATACTATAATTAGCATTTTTGTTATCTGCTTTAGTAATACAATCAGGCAATGGTATAAACATATCCACCTCTCTATTCAAATATTCCTGCATTTTCATAACGTTTAACCCATTCAAGGAACCTCAAGGATTCTATCTGAATATCCAGATACTTGTGGGCATCCATGGTGTTAATTTCCTTCAGTACATCTACCTCAATATATCTTAGCTCTTTAAGCCATGCATTTAAGGTCTTATACATCTTGTCAAATTTATCATTTTCATTTTCTTTCTTAGCCCTTATAAACGCAATCGCCTGCCCAAGTCCATTTTGTAATATCATCGTCGGAAAGGACTTGCAGAACTGTTTGAATTTTTCTCTCTCCTTCCCTTTTTCTGGTATGCCTTCCAACAACGACAATGCTTTCGCTGCTCTTTTCTGAGATAATGTCTGCATTACTCCACCTCCTGCCATATAAGCCTCGACCAGCCTCTGCCGAGGGTTTCGTCACCTCCGATCTGAATATATTCGCATAAAATATCTTTGAGTGTTATCATTAGATCATTTGCATTCTTTTTCCCATTGCATTTCCTTTCATCCATCATTGAAATTATCGTATAAAAAACAGTATTAGATGGAACTAATTCCTGATACCATAAGTTTTTGGATGTCTTTTCAGGTGTGAGTTGAATCCTTGCGTGTATTTCGGTTGCCGTCTCAACAAGCATAGATAAGCCCTTATCAGAGATTATGCATAAATAGTCATCAATCTTTGATGAATTGTAGAAATCATCGGAAGGCATTAATGATTTAATGGTTTCAATAATTGGAGCCCCTATGGTTCCACTTTTCGAAAGCATTAAATCTTCAAAGACAATTTCCCTGGTATTTCCTGGTCCTAAATATTGATTGTCCTCAATATCAGGAATATTCCATTCATAACTCTTTCCAGTGATTCGTCCATCCCTCTTTAATTTTCTTAGAATTGCAGGACATGTAACCCATAAGAATGGAGCGACAGAGGATCTTACAGGAAATAACAGCATCCTTGCATCTCCTATGCTGATAGCCCCTGCCTGGTCGCCGCTGTTTTCTGTGCCAAATATTGCCTCAGTATCAGCACCATTATATTTCTGATAAGCATCTCTGAAAGATCCTTTAAGCCCTGACGCCTGAATTGTAGGCCATGAGGTTGTTCTTTCTCTCTGGACAGGCAAGTCAACGGCTCCGATTGCCTGCCCAGAACCGGCATGAAGCGGTGTCTCGCAATATATCCCAACGATACAATGTTTATTGTACATTTTCCCCTCCAAATAAAAATTTATAGTTTTTCTCTTTTACGTTGCATCTTTCAAAATAAAACACAGAACCTGCCGGCAGATACTGGACCATGGCTTTCGATTTGTTATTTGCCATATCCCAGCCTCCGAGCAATAATGGTCTGTTCACAGAATAGGATATTAACTTTGATTTTACACCACCTGGAAGTAAGACATTTAAATCATCATCTAAAAAATCTGGCACAGGTATTTCATCAATTACTTTATTCACTTTAAATGGCATAGTGGTAACCAAAAATTCAACACCTTTTTCAAAAAAAGGGAACGTCAGGTCTGAGGTCTTCTCATAAATAACAGTTCTGTTTTCTCCCCCTAACTGAAGAATGTCTGAGTCAGGAAAAGAAGAAACCCCGTTTAAATGAAAGACGAAGCCAGCATTTATTTTAAATCTCTTGTGTGAGGTCATAAACAGGTGTCCTTCTTTTACTGTTCTTAATCCTCTATTTAAGGCAATGCCTGTCCTTTTTTCGTTTTCAAATATATCGTTGGACTGAATAAAATCATCTTTATTTAAAGATGCTGTTGAACCTTTCAAATACTTTTCCATCCCTTTGACAGTTATATAATCTCCAACAGGTTTCCAGTCTGAACTATCGACGCCATTATTTTTATCAATCCACATAATATGTTTGAGTCTTGAAGAGTGTTTTACCTCATTTAAGTGTTTTGGCAAGGCAATAGCAAACTTCTCTTTATCAGATGTTACAAAAAGATTCGATGGCGGTGTAAAGAGTATATCATTGCCTTTGTTAAGGAATGGCCCGATAAAATTGAAACTTTCAGGCAGTTCTCCGAAACCGACTTCTTTATACCAATCTTTATTGCTATATTTATCGTTCTTATACCCTCCAAAATCCCCGCTGGAGTTCCGTGCAATTACTAATGTTCGGATAGCACCTATAAATGTTTCCGGCGACGGAGGGAATATAGATGTTTGAAAATGAGATTCGCCCATACCCATGGGTTCACCACCTCTAAAAAATAATGTATCATTTGGTGCCGCTAAATATGTTGGCATTTTACTTACCCCCTAAGGTCTGAGCCAGGAAACGCGCAATCATCAATCCATCTGTATTAAGTCTATTGTTTTGATCAAATTCCATAATAGCATTAAGTCGCTGTGCCCGTTCTTTTTTGATTTTCTGAAAATCATCGTCATCCAAAGACTTATCCCTTTCCCCTTTTTCTATAAGAGATTCGATAAGTTTTTCAACAGAACTATCTAATCCCTTTCCCTTAAGAACTTCAATCGCAAGTTTGTTTTCATCAATCTTATACATAAGCTTGGAAGACTCTTTATCACCTTTTAAATCCTCTATCAGTCTTTTGAAGATATCCATGAAACTTTGGCCGTTATTATCATCCCACTTTTTTGAGATTACCTTCTCGGCCCCTGAACGTTTTCTCATTGATATGGCAATAGCATCTCGTCCTGCCTTGTCTTTAGCCTCTTTGTCTAAGATAGAGTGTGCAGCTGTTATCAAACTTCTAAGTGGATCCTTATGATGCGTTAAAATAACTGAAGCAGATATTGTTGAGGCAGGTCCGGGATGTATCAATAATCTTTCATCTTTTTTCGGAGCATAACTTTCACCACATTTCTCGATATTTCCATCTGCTCTCTTAATTAAAAAAGGTGCTCTGTAAAGCTCTCTCAGTTCCTGAGCAGCCTGCAAAACAGTATCAGCTGGCATCACGGCAAGCACATCGTCACCACCTGCGTATATTAAATGACCTTTATATTTCTTGATTACAAAAGGAACTGTATTCAGAGAGAAATCACCCAATGCCTCGCTGATTGCCTTGTGCACAGATGGGGTTATATGCCGTTGTCCGTCCATCCTTTTGTTACTGAGCCATCCTGTTGTCTTATCTTTGGCAGGCGACTCTTTCATTTTTCCTGGCAATCTGGAATGCATTATATCCTGCCATGTTGCAAGATTCCTTGCCTTTCCATTTACAAGATCACCCATCTTATCTCCGTCCATCATAAGAAGTGCGTAATACTTCCCAAAAATATTTGTAATTTTTATATGTGCCTCATCCTCAAGTCTCTTGAGAAACCTTTTCACCTTGCTGTCAGGACTATTTTTCTCATCATTATCATGCAACATGTCATAAGCCTTCTCATCACTGCCGCACTCGTGAATGAAGTCCGACCAAATGTTAATTTTATTCTTATCTTCCAACTTTCTAATAACAGGATTAAACGCCATTTTTGTTGATGAAGGAAATTTAGATCCTGTAAAAACATCTTTTAACTGTAATGGCAATATACTGGGGTTCTTGTAAATAAACCTCTTTATCATGCATATGCTGCAGAGTCTTTCATGGTCTTTAATTTCATCTCCGCATTGATCTGCAATATTTTTCCAAAAGCCTTTAGTGGCGATTCTATCCTCATCAACAGTTAACTGCTGCCGGTTACCGCACTGGGTACATTTATCTCCCGGTTCTCTGTA